>ERZ772928.999-NODE-999-length-12439-cov-5.518492_pt1 | contig 12439 bp, 4 predicted proteins | sample MGYA00511686_ERZ772928 | MGnify/ENA primary metagenome ERZ772928 (study PRJEB29015, sample SAMEA2738063) | human oral metagenome | biome: human oral; feature: human-associated habitat; material: saliva | place: China | collected 2219 ... | reverse complement strand
GTCATCAACTTTGAAATCGGTCATTTCCCGCAATTTATCAATATGTCCTTTTCTATGTTCAATAGCTTCATTAAGTGCATTTTTCAATGGAGTGTTTGTTTCATCATCAGAATAATGAAAACTTCTGAGAGCCGGGAAAAAGAACAAATCCATTGCTTTGGCAAAGATTTCTTCCTTGCCTTGGAAATGATGATAGATGGCCCCTTTTGATAAGCAGGTTTCTTCTTGGATATTTCTGATTGAAACACCATTATAGCCTTTTTGAAGAAAAAGGCCGAACGACTTTTCTAAAATAAAGTTCTTTGTTGCGTTCATATCATTATCCTTTGCTGCAAACAAGACCGAGCGGTCGGTTTACAGGTGCAAAAGTAAGAAAGATTTTAAGAGATGCAAAAAATACAGCATAAAAAAATCGTCCGTGTTGAATAATCCAATGTAGAGTTGACTCACATATATGAAAACAGCAGGCTGATTTTTAATACCTAAGCTCTTCTCACCACCTTCCGGGCTTTATGCAGGGTTTGATTTTTTCATCCTCCCGTATTTCTTTCCAATCGGTATGATTCCGCTCGGAAGACCGTTCCCTTTTTAGCTCCTCCCGTAAGGGCGCATCGACTGCGATTGTCGCATCGGGAGCTACCGTTTCTTCCGGTTTCACTTCGCTGTTGTCCTCTTTTTTGAGCGAAAGGGCGATCTTGCGATCCAGCTCCGCGGCCTGTCTCTTCAGCTCCTGCAATTCCTCCTCTTTCTTCCATACGGCAGAAACCATCGTTTCGAACGTCGGTATCTTGGCTTGTGTCGCAGCCAGTTCTTTCCGGTGACTCTCGACAACTCTGGGAATCTTCTCCAAGGCATTCAGAAAGTTCATGCAGGCCAGTTTGGGGTCTTCAGCCAAATGTCCGTTGTTGTAAGTATAATAGATGCTGCCACAACCTTTCACAAAGAACCGGTTATCCACGAAGTCGAAACTCTCTTTCATGGAGGCTTCGCTCTTGACGGATAATTGAAAGCCGTATAATTCGCCGATCGGCATGTGCTCACCGCCTGTCCGGGCTTTCTCTTCGTACTCTTTCAGCCTGCGGGCGATCGTTTTGATATCCCTGCCGTCTTCCACTCCATCGATCCGTATCGGGTTTTGGTATGTCCCGTCTTCGTTTTTCTTTACCCGCTCCTCGAAAACCGTCCGGTCTTTCCCGGCTTCGGCGATCTTCTTCTCATGAAACTCGACTGCGCCCTGAAGTTTCGCCAGTTGCGAACGGGCCGTGTCTCTTTCGTAAAGAAAGTTCTTTCGCTCGCTCTCCATCGCCATCACCTTCTTATCCAACCGGGCTTTCTCCAACAGGTCGGTATTACCGGATAGCACGGCTACATATTCGGAAAAGTTCATGCCTGTTGCTTCGTCCATGCCACCTTCGTCGATGCTTCGACTTCCGAGGGAGTTTGTCTTCAGCTGATTGATGAAAAGCTGCTTGTTGTGCAACAGGTTGAACTTGTAGCTGTCGAGCGACTTTTCCACGGCGTAGATGATGACATCGACCTTGTTGCCGGCATGGAACCTGGCTACTTCATTGCCTTTGCGGATTGCCCTGCCATCCCGTTGCTCCAGGGCACTGGGCACCCAGGGCGTGTCAAGATGATGCACCGCCACAGCCCTCTGCTGGGCATTGACGCCCGTTCCGAGCATTTCGGTGGAGCCGAACAGGACACGTATGCTGCCGGCATTCATGCCCGCGATCATCGCTTTCTTGGCAGCCTCCGTTTTGCATTCCTGAATGAAACGGATTTCCGACGCAGGGATGCCGTAATCATCGGTCAGTTTTCGTTTGATTTCGCTGTAAACGTTCCACTCGTCCGGCTTGTACGTGCCTAAATCCGAGAAAACAAACTGGGTACCTTTCTCCCGTTCATATTTCCGGTAATAATCGTGGATCAGTCGGGCGCAGTGCGAAGCCTTGTTGTCGATATGGTCTTCGTAAGAAGGAGAGATCATCCGCATGTCGAGCGACATCTTGCGGGCGTAGTCGGTGGCGATAAGCATCTTCGCCTTTTCTTCCCGCTCGGAGAGCTTCTCCCGACCCAATAGCTCGGCATTACCCGTACGGGCAAATTCCATCAGCTTTTGGATAAAGGCTTCCTGCTCGGGCGTCGGCGGAATGTGATGCAGAATTTCATGCTTCTCCGGACGGTCGATCCCGATGTCCTTCGCCGTGCGGAAATCGCAGATTTCGGCGTAGAACGCTCCCAATTCGGGGACTTTGATAAAGGTGCGGAATCGCTCCTTCTGGATAATCTCGTTGGTCACCGAAAATTCATAGTCGGTGCTTTTCCTGGCAAAGACGGCTGCCCATGCGTCGAACGTTCCGATTCCCTGCTTTTCGAGCGCTTGCGGTCTCAGGTATTTGAACAGCAGATACAGCTCGGTCAGACTGTTGGAAATGGTCGTTCCCGAAAGGAAGGTCGCCCCTAAATCCTTGCCCGTGCGTTCCTGAATGGTGCGGATGGCAAAGAGCAGGTTCAGGGCACGCTGACTGCCTTCGCTGTTGCCCAGCCCCGCTATCCGGTCGTGACGGGTCGTAAAAGTCAGGTTCTTGAATTTGTGGCTTTCATCCACAAAAAGGTGGTCGATTCCCATCCGTTTGAAATCGATCGTATCGTCCTTCCGTTCGGCGATGTCGTCGGCAATCCGGGTAAGTTTGGCCTCCAGATTCTTTTTCCGGATTTCCAACCCTTTCAACATTCGTCCGGAAATTTCCCGTCCCTGCTGACGGAGCACTTCCAGATTCTCTTCCACCGAGTCGAGTTCTTTTTGAAAAATCCCCTCCTGTATTTCGAGCGATTGGGGAATGGCCCCGAACTGTTCGTGGGTCAGGATGATGCAATCCCAGTCGTTGTTCCTGATATCGCTGAAAATCCTTGCCCTGTTTCGGACGGTAAAGTCGTTTTTGCCGGGATAGAGAATACGTGCATTGGGATAGGCTTTGCTGAATGTGGCGGCAATATCGTACACATTGGCCTTTAGGCCGATAATCATCGGTTTGTTCGCCAGACCGAGCCGTTTCATCTCGTAAGCGGCTGTACACATGATCATCGTTTTGCCGGCTCCCACTTCATGGTCGCAGATGCCGCCACCGTTCGTCTTGAGCATCCATACCGCATCTTTCTGGCTCTTGTACAAATCGTCGAATCCCAATGCCTTTACGTCCAGACCCGGAAAGGTCTGATGGCTGCCGTCGTACTGCGGTCTTACGAAACAGTTGAACAGCCGGTTGTAGCGGTCGGCAAGCTTTTCCTTGAAAGTGTCGGGCTGCCGGACAAGCCATGCGCTGAACTGCTCCCGCATCTCTTCGATCTTTGTATTGGCCTGCTGGATGGCATCCCCGTCCCGTACTTTGATCTGCTTCTCTTTTCCGGTTTCTTTGTCAAGAACCGTTTTCGACTTGCTGATATCGGGAATGGTATTGTGAAGCGCATGTTTCATCAGATTGATTCCGTCGTAGGTTTTGAACTCGCCTTTGACCGCATAAGTATGAGATATTTTCGGATTCTTCGTCGGAGCTTTGACCGTGTACTCGTCGGCCGGTGCGCTGTATCCGATATGAACCTCGGTTTCGAAGAGTTCCGACGCGAATCGGGCATAAATGCCGGAGGGAATCCATCGTTCTCCGAAATTGAAGTCCAGATCGGCAAACGGAATGGGTGTCGGAATCGCTGCCTTCAGGGCCGAAAGGCTTTTCTTGACAGCTTCGTTCTCTCCATGTTGTAACACCCATTGTTCGATTTCTTCCGCTTTCTCGATGACATTTCCGGAGATAAACCGGTCAGCGATCTGATAACCTCGCTCTATGGGATGATAGTATATACGACCTTCGAGCGCGGCGACAATCTCGTCTTCTTCCTGTTCCGGCAAAAGAGAGGCCATATAGGCGAGACGGACTTCTCCGTATTTGTTCAGCGAAGCGGATAAGGCCTCCAACGGAGTCTCCGCCGTCCGGAGCGCCGTTTGGCTGAAAGCCGTCGGATGGTCGAAGATGTCGGCTTTGATATACTGCCCGTCCCGGCTTCGCTCCAGGAAGAAGATGTCGGAGCTTCCGGTATCCATACGCAGGAGTTCGGCGTTTTTACGGGCGTTGAGATGTCCGTAAGCGCCGACGAAACGGTCGTACAGGGTATTCAGGCGGTTTCGGGTTTCTTTGTCTTCGATCTCCCGGGTCGTTTCGTAATCATAAAGGCGGTGGTAGGTGTCGCGTAAGTCGATATAGAGCGCCAGCCTGCCGATTTGTGCCGAGGGTAGATCCACGGGATGAAACAGAGGGTTACCCTCCGATACCTGCGAGAGGTAGCCGATCTGCTTGCCCTGGCGGACAATGGAACCGTCACGCAGGTGTTCGCCGATAACCGAGAGGTAAGGGCGAGGGGCGGTATCGAACGAAGGGGGTGCGGGCGGTTGACGAAACTGTTCGGTCAGTGCGGGTGTATCCCACAGACCTGAAAATAAATCGGGCTGACCGGATGTCGGTTGCTGTTTCCGGCTTGATGGGCGTTGGGTACGAGGTTTGACCGGTGTCGGTTTCCGTTCCCGTTCCACTTCATTGAAACGTTCCACTTCCCGGTTCCATGTTTCAATGGCACCGGTGGGGAAAAGGGAAGGAACGTCAAGATCCACCGACTCTACCGGATGATGTTCTTCATCGAAATAGACTGCTCTTCCGTTCATTTCCCGCGGGCTTTCCACATCGGTGCGTATTTCTCCCCGCACAGGGCGGTTCGGGGTATCGTACTGCCTGAACAGGGTCATGACCGGAACACCATCGGGGGCCTGTTCTTCAACCGCTTCGGACGTTTTTTCCGCCGGTTCGCTCGCAGGAGCGGGAAGAATCGGTTGTCGATCTCCGATGGCTTCGCCTGAAACCGGATCGAGGGTTTGTGCATGGATACCGTCGCGGTCGAAAGTCAACCGGTGTTTCGTAATCCGGATATCTTCGGGAGAGATGTCCGTTTCTTCTTCGGCCGGATATGTGCCGGACAAGGCCTTCGCTTCGGCTTTATCCGTTCGGTGTACAATTATCTGTTCTTCCGTATGAGTATACCGTTCTCCGATATATTCTTTCAATTCTTCTACCAGATGCAAAGCCTTTGGCGTAAAGTGTAAATCCCGTTCGATCCCCAGGCCCATTACCTTGACCTCCTTCATTTCGTCCAAAGACATATAGCCTAACTCCCAGCCATACCCCATCGTGACCAGGCCGAATCCTACACGTTCTTTCGGATCGTACTCCAACAGATAGGCGGTATAGGCGCTCATGGGATGGAAGTAGCGGGCACAGGCTATCTTGTCTCCGACAAGGCTTTTTTCGGTAGCGTACAGTTTGGGAAGCTGTCCGGCAAGACTTTTGGGCATCAGGTCATAAGCCTGACGTGCCTCTTCCCGCCCGGCTTCTCGCTCCCGTTCATCCTCCGTGTCGGAGAGAGCGCCGTTTTTTTTCGTTTTTTCTTCGGGATGATCCGGTTCTTTTTGCTCGGGGGAAGACACATGTTGCTTCTCTTCCTGCTTGTTTTCAAGCCGATCGGCTATCGCTACGCGATGACCGGCCCGAACCAGCACGGGAAGGTATTGATCCAGTTGTTGGTTGTGAAAGCTGCAATATGGTTCTCCGAAGCGGTCGGACAGGCGAAGACCACAAGTATCGGACAAACGCCTGGCTGTCGTCCCGATGGTTTCGTAGCGGTCTCCGTTCCGTATCAAAATCAGAATCGTTTTATCCTGCTGTTTGCTTAAAATCTTTTCCTGTGTCTGTTTCAACGCTTCCATGGGAGACGGTTCCGAGTCGGGTTCGGGGTAGAGCAGCCGGTATTCCGCCGCCGGCAGATTCCGTTCGTTCCACTCCTGTTTGGAAAGCCCCTCGAGTTCCCGTATGGCACGGATAAGTCCGCTTTCGATCCATTCGGCCTGCATAGCGGACGGACGACGGATGTACCCCCGTTTCTCCGCTTCCGCCAGAATACGCTCCGATGATGCGTCCGTCGGTCGTTTGACCGCCTGGTTGATCTGCATCACACGGAGTGACATCCGTACGGGATAGATAGCCGTTATATCTGTATGAGGGACGGTAATGAGCCCTCTGTTCTCTCCGTCCGGATCGGCAAGGATAACTGCCCAGACTTTACCATCTTCCCGTTTATACGGACCTTCGGTATAGACGGCCAGCGTTTCCGTTCCCAAAAAACGAATATGCATCATATCGCCCTCCTGCACATGCCGGAGATCCTCACGGGGAGTCGCAAACTGCGTACGGGCCAGTTCATCGAGCAGCCATTCGTTGGTGATGAGCCGGTGAGCTGTCGCCAGATGGGCGGGAAGTTCGGGTAAAGAAAGACGGCCCGCCTCTTCGACAGGGTGCGTTTCCAGTTGTGTGGTGGCCTGATCCGGCCGGTCGATTTCCAAACGAATGGATTCCGCTGTGGTTCGGTCGGGTGTTTCGCTTTCGGGGGCTGTAGCTGGTTGTACGGTCTCTGCTCCCGTCAGATAGAATTTCCGGTCGAGATGTTGCCTGATGTCTGCCGACAGTTTTTCACCCAACTCCTTTGAGATACCGTCGATTCCTCCGTCATGCGTATAGACCATCGCAGGTTTTCCATAAGCATCCGTTCCGGGCAAGCGCCGGGTTGCAAGCACATTTTCGGCATTTTCTCCGGCAAACAGCGGATTTTCCGTGAATGTTTCTCCCTGATAGGAGACCGTAGCACTTTGGGTAAAGGACTTTTCGCCCTCTGTCCGTATCCCTTTGCCTGTTTGCTTTTGCAATACGATCAAATCACTTCCGGCCTGTGTTCCGGCATTTTCGGAAAACATTCCGTCGGGCAGGCGAAGCGCGGAAATAAGCCGGCTGTTTTCCATCAAATAACGACGAATCGATTCGTTTTTCGGACTGTCCGACAGCCCTCGCGATGTGATGAAAGCCAACAGCCCGCCTTCCTTGAGCGCATCCAGTCCTTTGACAAAAAAGTAATTGTGGACAGCCCGTGTCGATTCGTTTTTGACCGGATCTTTCCCTTTGGCATACGACCGGTCATAGACGACAAAATTTCCGAATGGAATATTGCTGGCCACCAGATCGTATGTTCCCATCTGTCGTTCTTCGATCTCTTCGAAGCCGATGATACGGACTGTTTGTTGAGGATTATCCGCCGATAACAGGCGCAGGATGCGCCCCGTAGCTTTGTCTTTCTCCAAAGCTGTCACTTCGGTATGCTCTCCTGCCAGTATGTGGGAAAAAACACCCATACCGGCCGAAGGATCCAATAGTTTTCCGACAGGAATCCGATGGTCCCTCAAAGCGGAAGCGATGGCCCGTACGATCCGTTCATCGGTATAGAAAGAGGTAAGCACGCTGCTTTTGAGACTATCCCACAGGCCTCGGGCTTCGCGCCCGCTTGCGCTTTCCCCGAAGATGAGTTGCTTCAATTCCTGTACCATCGGGAAGAGTTCCAGTTCGGATTTGACCCAACGGGTACGGTCGGCAAGCGTATCGACCGGCTTGAGAATGCACGCGAGGCCGCCGAAACCGTTGTAACGGCTCAGAACTTCTCGCTCAACCGGTGTCGGCAGACGGTGTTCCTTCTCGACCGCAAGCAAGGTGCGGATGGCTTCGATGTTGCCCCGGAGCGTCTCTTTCTTGTGGTATGCCATACGTTTTATGTTTGAGGTTTACGGGGTTTGGAATCGAAGATGAAGGAGGTGCCGCCATCTTTGTCGAGCTTCAGGCGGGCATTGAAGGTTTTTCCCGATTTGCCGGTCAGCCGACAGAGTAGCGGAGTGCATCCGTCAGTCATCAGGGCATGAATATATTCCTTGCTCAGGAGGGTGCCGCAAAGCTCCCGGAAGACTTTGAACCCACAACCATCCGTTACGCATTTGGCGATTTTGGGAAACACCCGTACCGAATCGTTTCCGCATAGCGGGCAGCGGTAAGTTTTGTAATGAGCATCCGTGTTTCCGGCGGCTGTCGTCAGCAGTTCTTCGCATATTTGACGGGTATAAACTTCGATGCTCTTCCCGAATGTCCGTTCGTCCATGGTACCTGCTTCAATAGCAGCCAGAGCGACTTCCCATGCTCCCGTCATTTCGGCGTCGGCGATCTTTCGTCCGGCGACCAGTTTATAGACGGAAAGACCTTTTTCGGTCGGGATAAGGGTCTTCTTCTCCCGGCGGATATATTCCCGCAGGATCAATGTCTCGATGATGGCCGCACGTGTGGCAGGCGTACCGATGCCGCAACCGGCGAGGGCTTTGCGGGCTTCTTCGTCCGCAACTTCCCGTCCGGCGTGCTCCATGGCCGACAGCAGTGTGGCTTCCGTATAAAGGGGTTTGGGCTTTGTTTGGTGTTCGGTCATTTCGAACCCGAAAACATCGAGTCGGTCGCCTTCCTGCCATTCGGGAAAGCTGTCCACAACGGTTTCTCCTTCTTCTATCGGCTCTTCCACCGATCCGCGGACGGCTTTCCAGCCCGACTTAACCCGCCTCTTCGCCTTTATCCCGAAACGATGCTCCCTTTGAGAGAGTGTCGCCGTCAGCGTTTCTTCGATGGCCGCTTCGGAAAAGGATTCCAGCATACGCACGGTAATCATCCGGTAGAGCACCTCCTCGTCGCGGGTCAGGTTGCCGGATTTTTCTCCGGTAAGGAGAATGGCATGGTGGTCGGTTACTTTCGTATCGTCCACGCTCCGGCGGTTAAGTGTACCGGCAGTGAGCTTTTCGAGGTAATCGCCATAATCGGGATCATCTTTCAGACTTTCTAATAGCGAAGGGATCTCTTCAAAGATGTCTTCGCTGATATACCGGCTGCCTGTACGGGGATAGGTGGTACACTTTTTCTCGTACAGGCTTTGGGCCAGAGAGAGCGTCTTTTCCGCCGTATATCCGTATCGCTTGTTGGCTTCTTTCTGAAGGGCAGTCAGATCGTAGAGTAAAGGTGGTGGCACAGGATTCGTTTGTACGGAAACGGACGAAACGATGAGTGCTTCGCGCGGATCCAGATCCTCCATCGCCCTGTCCGCTACTTTGCGGCTTTCGTATGTCGTTTCTCCGATGGCCCTGACGGAGAGGCCGGTGGGCAGCGCATGGATTTTCCAAAACGGTACGGACCGGAAATCCCGGTGCTCGATATAGCGGCGGCAAATCATCGACAGAGTCGGTGTCTGTACTCTTCCCAGGGAATAAGCGCCTCCGCGGGCGATGGAGAGGGCGCGGCTGGCATTGATACCGACAAGCCAGTCGGCTTCACTGCGAGCCTTGCCCGAGAGATATAGGCGGTCGTACTGCCGGCCGTCAGCCGGACGGGACAGTCCCTCACGGATAGCCTTATCGGTGAGGGAGCTGATCCACAGGCGGTCGAAAGGTTTGCGGCAATCCAAATAAGCATAGATCAGGCGGAAGATCAACTCGCCTTCGCGTCCGGCGTCGGTGGCGACGATGATGCGATCGCTCCGGTCGAAACACTTGCGGATGATACCGAGCTGTTTCAAGGCGGACGGGTCATCCGTATAGGTCGTTCCTTTGCGGATCTGTCGGACGACTAACCGGAAAGGATCGGGGATAATGGGCAGTTGCTCGCGGCTGTACGGTCGGGAAGCCATATGCTTCGGGCATCGCAAGGGTAACGAGGTGTCCGAAGGCCCAGGTAACCACATGGCCGTTTCCGGAGAAACAGCCCTCTTCTTTGTGCGTTGCACCGACGATGCGGGCTATGTCGCGGGCGACCGAGGGTTTCTCGGCAATGATACATTTCATGGGATACGATGGTTAAGGTTGAGATAAAATAACCGGCCGAACGGTGGCGTCCCATCCGTCCGGCGGTTCATGAGAGCGGAGAAAAGGGCTACATCCTGCGCCCTCTTTTGCGAGGCTGCTTCTGCTCTTCGTTCTCCTGTTTTGCCTGTTGTTTTTCGGCAGGGTGTACCTGACCGCTTTTGAGGGATTCCTTGACGTGCCCGGTAGCTTCGTTCGTCTTACCTTCATTGTTGACGGCTACCTGTGTCTTGTGCCCTTCGGCCACGGCTTCGACCTGTTCCTGCTTTTGGTCCGGATTATAGCGATAAAAACGGGGACGCTGCTGCTCCTTGTCGTAACGGACATAGGCACTGAAGATTTCGCCTTCCTTATCCACCATATTTTTCAGATACAGGGTGCGTCCTTCCGAAAGGGCTTTCTGCTGTTTCTCGGTCAGCTGATACTTGCAGAGGGTTGCCGGCACGCCGTACGGAGAATCCGCCTGCGGTTTTTGAGAGAGTTGCCTGCGTTCTTTGAAGGAAAGATTGTCGTTGAAGATAAACTCGATGCCTCTTTTCTCGGCATTGACCTGAAGCGTGGCATCGAACGGTTTGCCGCCACGCGAGAGCATACCTTCTACTTTCACGGGCTTACCTTCGGTCAGGTCCCGATGCTGCTGTTCGGTCAGCAAGAGGCTTTTAATCTCTTGCGGGATGATCACGCGGTCGGCACGAAGGGCGACCAGCTCATAGGTCAACGGGTCGATTGAGACGTAGCCTTTGAAGGGCTCGCCGTTTTTGGGGGTCAGCTCCACCTGTTTCCCCAGATTGCCCGAATGCAGCAGCGTCGCTTTTTCGTCCTCGCTGAAACGATAGCCCATATAGGGAAAATCGAGCTGCGGCTCTTTGCGGATGCTGTGGATGGCCAGCCCCAGGCTGCCGTCTTCGCTTTGACGCAAGGCGATGCGTGCTTCGGTATAGATGGAGGTTTCCCCGAAAGGAACGGAGATTCCGACCAGACCCGTTTTCTGCCGGTTGAGCAATTTGTTCAGGTCGCCGGACTGTTCGAGCCGGTCACGACTCAATCCGAGACGTTCCAACTCTTTCCAGTCGACTTTGGACTCGTCGATGGCGGGTACTTTCTGTGCCGGAGCAAACTCGTCGAGATTCATCCGGATACTTTCCAGCATAGCCTTGTTCTGAGGTTCCTCACGTCCGGCAAGCATGTTTCTCAGTTCGGCTACCGACTCGACGGCACGGTCGGAAACCAGGCGGTATACTCCGAAATGGGTCGGGTCTTTGAACTGCTTGACTAAATTCGACAGGAAGTTTTTAAGTACGCTGTCGTTCTTCTTGAATTTCATGAAAGCCGTTTGATTGGCTTCCGTCGGTTCGACGGTCTTGATCCGGCCGGCTTCATCCATGGAGGAGACGACGGACAGGTGTCCCGCTTCGGTGGGGGATTGAACCCTGCTACGATCCTCCAGAACGAGTACGTAGCTGTCTGCATTATTTTCCATATACTACTGCGATTATTAAGGTTATCGCAGCAAAGATACGTGAGGCAAACAGGAATGATACCGATAGGTTTCTTAGCGTTCCTTAGAATGGAAAAGGATGAAAAATGAAATGACTTTGTTGCAACGGTTGACGTCTGATTATCAAAAGATATAGGTGTATATAAAAAACAACCTAAAAAAACAGCCGTTTAATAATCAGCAATATAACAAAATTGATGTTTTATTACAGGTGAAAATATTTCATCGGTTTTTAGAAATTTACCCATTGCAACAAAGTCAAATGAAATTACTATCGTCTTATTTTTTAATCGTAGAGACCATCGCCTCCCCCTCAAAAACATTTTGTAACAATCTTTAATTTAGGAAATCGATGTGTATTTTTGTTTTTATTAACAATTTGTAATTTAATCTTTTACAGCGTGTTGTGTGTATTTTAAAAGAAAGACAAGCAAATCGCTTGCTTTCTTGAATTGTTTTGATTATATTTGTCGGGAGGAATAGTCCCACAAAACATTTTAATCCTATTAAAAGAAGGAAATCCACAAACTAAGGAAGATGCCTTGCCAAGCATCGTGAAAATCTTCGAGTATTTAAAAGAAGACTTTGACTTTATTCACGCGATGACCTTAAATCGCTTCAACTACACGACCAAACTTATTCATGACTTTCTCTATGAATTAACGAAGCAAATCACTCCGATTCAAGAAACGATTCAGAGTGTCTATCCGCTTCCGGCAGATTATGCTACCGAAGTGTTTATCTATAGTAATAGCGCGATTTTCATCCACTGGATTCAAAAAGGAGCCGTGGAAAGTCCCGAAGAAATTGCAAAAATCTTTTTCAGAATGCCGTATAAAGGAGAAAACTCATGCAAAAGAATATTATGAAAGACCCACTCTTCTTGAGCCAAAAATCAACGGCTGCTAATCCGAAAGCAGATGCGCAAGTGGTCCGCGACTTGCAAGATACGCTTCGCGCCAACCGTGACCGCTGTGTGGGAATGGCGGCGAATATGATTGGCGTGAAGAAGAACATTATTATCGTAGCAATTGGTCCGATGGATTTGGTGATGCTGAATCCGCGTATTACGAAAAAGCAAGGGCCATACGAAACGGAAGAAGGATGTCTGAGCCATACTGGCACGAAGAAGACGA
>ERZ772928.994-NODE-994-length-12452-cov-3.049770_pt1 | contig 12452 bp, 6 predicted proteins | sample MGYA00511686_ERZ772928 | MGnify/ENA primary metagenome ERZ772928 (study PRJEB29015, sample SAMEA2738063) | human oral metagenome | biome: human oral; feature: human-associated habitat; material: saliva | place: China | collected 2219 ... | reverse complement strand
GTCGACGACGACGTCCTCAATCCAGGCGCGCACGCCGGTGGGGATAGCGAAAGTGGCCAGGGAGAGCATACCCAGGATGGTGCCTGCCTCAACCTCGTTGCCGTCGGCAGCGATGACGGGCTTGTCCGTGCGGAAAACGAACAGGTAGACACTGTCCTGGTCTACCAGGGCCTGGGTCTGCTCGGCGGTGAGGGGCTTGGCGCTGCGGCTCAGCTGCGGGATTAGGCGCTCCATGGCAGCTACTAGCTCGGGGGAAGACTGCTCAATCAGTTCGACGCTCATATTTGCCTTTCAAATTTACTTTGGCTGGCTTTAAGCCTAACGCCTGGCGTAACTAGCGCACTACCCCACGCCGCCACAACACACTTTTACAGGCCCGGGCGGCTTACAGGCCCAGGGCGGCGCGTTCTTCGCTACCCACCCAGTAGCGGGTGTTCTCCAGGGCGCGGAACCAGCGGGCCAGCGCCGGCCAGAAGCTGATTGAGGGCGAGCCCAGCTCATCACGGGCGGAGTACTCGTAAGACTGGATCTGGGTGAACAGCAAGATGTCAGCAGCAGTGGGATTATTGCCGCACAGGTACTGGCCCACGGCGGTCACAGCAGCCAGGTAGGGCATCTCAGAGAAGGTCATGACGTCCTCGCGGGCAGCCTCCATGCCGGTGGCACGCGCCAACAGAGTGTCAATCACGTCAAAAGCGGTGAATAGGGTCAGCACCCCGGCGTCAACTAGTTCAGTGTCGCCGTCGGCGTGAATAATCTTGCCCTGAGGGGCGGATACATGCCCATCTAGCCAGCGCTGCCAGGCGTCAATGGCCAGATGGTAGGGCTCAGGGTAGAGATCGGGAGCACTGGCAATATGGAACGGCTTCCAGGCCGTAGCCAGGTCAAAGAGCAGGTCAGCAGAGGAGTCCATAACCACTTCCCCACTGGCCAGTTCAACCAGGGCGGGAATGGTGGGCGGCGGGGTGTAGCCGGGAGTGCTGGCGTAAACCTCAGCCACTGAGGTGGCGTGTAGTACCGGGTCCTCGCCGGGTAGACCAGAGCCATCAGTTAGCTGCCAGTAACCGTCCTCGCCACGACCGTAGCTCCAGGCCACACGCAGAGCGTTGGTTAGGCCTAGTAGTCGACGGGCAATTAGTACGCGGCGGCAGTAAGGGCAGGCGCCGCTAGCAACCAGTCGGTATCGCCCCGGTCCAGGTGCAAGTTCAGAACCAAAACGTTTATGGGTACTAATCGCCATCCCATTCTCCTTATCCCAAAGGTCAACTTGACCTGACCCAACAGCCATACAGCGCAAGAACGTGGCGCTGCCCACTAAATTAATGTTACGGTGGCAGACCTGTTGTGACTAGGGGTTGTGACTAGGGTTTAGGCGGCTCGTAAAGCAGTCGCGCGCTTAGCGCGGCGCTGAGCCTGAATAATTGGGTCAGGAACTGGTACAGCAGCCACCAGCGCCTGAGTGTAAGGATCACTGGGGGCGGAGAGTACCTTGGTGGTTTTGCCGGCTTCCACCACCTGGCCTTGACGCAGCACCACCACCTGGGAGGCGACCTGCTCCACCACGGCTAGGTCGTGGGAGACAAACAGGCAGGCAAAGCCAAGTTCGTGCTGCAAGCTAGCTAGCAGCTCTAGCACTACAGCCTGCACTGATACGTCCAGGGCACTAGTGGGTTCATCGGCGATCAGTAGCTGCGGCTGCAATGCCAGGGCACGCGCAATAGCCACCCGTTGACGCTGTCCACCACTCATTTCATGGGGGTAGCGCTGAGCCATCGACGCCGGCAGGCGCACCGCCTCAAGCAGCTCATTTACCCGCTGGCGCCGCTGGGCGTTAGTCAGGTTGGTGTGTAACTGTAGCGGCTGGCCAATGGAGGCCCCCACTGAGCGGCGCGGGTTTAGCGAGGAGGCCGGGTTTTGGAACACGATGCCGGTTTGGCTGCGCACTCCCCGCAGTTTGCGCCCACTAGCCCCGGCTACTTCCAGGCCATCTACCTGTACTGAGCCGGAGTGGATAGGCACCAGGCCGGTGAGTGTGCCAGCAATGGTGGATTTGCCTGAGCCAGATTCACCCACCAGGCCTAGAACTTGGCCACGCGCAATATCGAAGCTAACCCCGCGCACCGCGTGCACCTGGCGACGCCCATTGCGGTAGACAACGTCTAGATTTTCGATATGCACCAGTGGTTGGGCACTATCGCCCACCCGGGAGACAACGCCATCGCCCTCACTAGCGGCGGCGTCGCTGTTAACTGCGGCCACCTTAGCGAGGCCGGCGCCAGACACAGCCGCGACGCCCACGCCGGCACCGCTGTCAGCGCCACTACCCGCGCCGCCGCGCAAGCTATTTAGACGCGGCACCGCAGCCAACAGCTGACGGGTGTAGTCATGGCTAGGAGAAGCAAAAATAGTGCGCACATCGCCGCGCTCAATGATTCGCCCATGACGCATTACCGCCACCGCGTCGGCCACATCGGCCACCACCCCCATGTCGTGGGTGATTAGCAGTACCGCCACGCCTTCACTGGCCAGTTGGCGCAGCAGATCCAAGATCTCGGCCTGCACGGTTACATCCAGGGCGGTGGTGGGCTCGTCAGCAATCAGCACACTAGGGTTATTGGCGGTGGCCAGAGCGATGCAGGCACGCTGCAGCTGGCCACCGGAAAGCTGGTGCGGGTAGGAGTCAGCGATCCGCTCAGTTTCACGCTGATCCCCGCCCAGCCCAGCGCGGCTAAGGGCGTTAAGCACCTGGGTGCGCACGGCGCGGCGCTGGCGAGGCGTAGTACGTTTGCGTTTACCCTCGCCGTGGATAGCAATGGCTTCGGCGATCTGGTCGCCGATGGTAAACAGCGGATCCAGGGCGGTGGTGGGTTCTTGGAATATCACGCCCACATGTTCGCCACGCGTCTGATCCAAAATTTCACGCGCAGCCCCCACCAGTTCCTGGTTTTGGCGGCAGCAGTCCAGTACGGCACTGCCGCTAACTAGCGCATTAGCTGAAAGTAGCCCCAACGCCCCCATGGCGGTCACGGATTTACCTGAGCCGGACTCGCCCACCAGCGCCAACACTTGGCCCTTAATTAGGTCCAGGTTGATCTGCTGGCTGGCGACGACGTCCTCGCCGCCTTGGGCGGGGAAGGTTACGCCAAATTCGCGCAGGCAAAGCACCGTTCCAGGCGCCGGCTTTTCAAAGCCGACGGCGTCTGCAGCCTCGCCACTAGGGCGTTGGGAACTACTTTCGATGCTCATCTCTATTCGACCCCTAGTACCAGGTAGTTCGGGTATGCCGGGTAGGGCTCCACGTAGAAGCCGGTAACCTTCGAGCCACGCAGGAAGGAGTTGCGGCGGTAGGCCAACGGCACTGCGGGGGCTTGCTGGGCAATCTGCTTGTCGACGGCGGCCCAGGCAACCTTGGCCTTGGCCGGGTCCAGCTCAGCTGAGGCCGCGTCAATAGCCTTATCGACGGCTTCATCCTTAAATCGCGAGGCGTTAATGCCACCATTACCGATCTCGCTGGAGGCAAACAGCGGCTGCAGGTTAGCGGCCGGGCTGGGGTAGTCCGGGTTCCAGGACATTAGCGTCAGGTCATAGGAGGAACCGTCAGAGTTAGTGGAGCGCTCACTGGCAGTGTCGGTCTCAACCGGGTCAATGCGCACCTTGAAACCGGCCTTGGTTAGCGACTGCTGCACTGCCTCAGCCACGGCCACCTGGGCCTGGCCGTTGGGGGTGAGCAGCACCAGCTCGGGCACGTTCTTGCCGGCGATCAGCTGCTTGGCCTTGTTCACGTTGTAGGGGTACAGGTCGTATTCCTTACGTCCCTCAATGCCGGGGGTGATGTAGGTGGTGGCCTTGAGGCCACCTAGCTGACCTCCCAGGGCCTGCACCACGGCGTCCTTGTTGACCGCGTAGTTGATGGCCTGACGCACAGCCAGGTCCTTTACGCGCTCAGTGTTGATGGCCAGGTACAGCAGCGGGCCGGCGCTGGAGGTAGCCAGGCGGGCCTTAGCCTTGGGGTTGGCGGTGATTTCCGCTAGCTGGGCGGCGGCCACGCGCGAGGAGCTCATGGAGGTGGCAGCCTCACCGGCGTCAGCAATGATGGACTTGTTAGCTACCGATTCATCCTGACCCAGCTTGAACACCACCTTGTCGGGTAGGGCGCTACGCAGCGGGTCGCTCTTGGCCTCCCACTTGGGGTTGCGTTCCAGGGTTACCGAGACGCCCTGCTTGTACTCCGCCACCTGGTAGGGGCCGGAAGCTACCGGCTTGCGAGTGTAGGTGGACGGGTCGTCACCGGTGGGCACGGGCGAGAAGGTGGGGGTGGACACTACCCACGGCCAGTCACCGTAGGGGCGCACTAGCTTGAAGGTAATGGTGTAGTCGTCGGGGGTGCCGATCGAGTCCAGGTGCTTGCCGTTGTAGGGGCCCTGGTAGTTCTTACCACCCTCTAGCAGAGTCTTGTGGTAGCCCAGACCACCAGAAAGCGAAGGGGCAAAGGAGCGCTCAATGCCGTACTTGATCAGCTTGGTGGTGATCTCCTGGCCGTTTTGCATCTTCAGGCCCTTCTTAATGGTGAAGGTCCAGGTCAGGCCATCTTCAGAGACCTTACCGGTGTCGTTGGCTAGATCACCAACAAGTTCAACCGGCTTACCCTCAACCAGGCGCAGGCCCACGAGGCGGCGGTGTACCAGCGGCAGGGAGGTCACGGGCAAGGACTGGCTCTTGGCCGGGTCCCAGTTAATGTCGGTGGAGGAGCTGAGTACCGTCAGGGTGCCGCCCTTCTTAGCGGTGGCCGACGCCGCCGCCCCCACCTTGTCAGAAGAGTTGGCGCCACATGCGGCTAGCACCAAACCCATAGCGCCCATACCGGATGCGCTTAGCAGACCACGACGAGAAATATTGGCTTTAACCCAAGCCGAAGCCGATAGGTTCTGGGACATTTCGAGTCCTTTCTTATGGTGCTTAAACCTGTAGTTGTTTCTACTAGGTTCTACTCGCTCAGGCGAGAAATCTGTGTGTTACGGAAAGTAGACGGTAGCTGTAGCTGCGCGCCGGTTTGTGAAAGTAAGTTCCAGGTTCAGATACGCGGATCAACTAAAGTAGCGACGGCGTCGGCAATTAAGTTCGCGACCACCACGAATGCCGCTGCTACTAGGGTAACTCCCATAATGACCGGGATATCTGTGGTGCCCACAGCATCCATTAGTAAGGCTCCCAGTCCCTGCATGGAAAATACGCGTTCGGTGATTACTGCGCCACCCAACATAGACCCAAAATCTAGGGCGAAGAAGGTAATGATGGGCAGAGCAATGTTGCGCATGACGTGGCGGCCAATCACTACCCGCTCAGGTAGTCCCTGGGCGCGTAGGGTACGCACATAGTCTTCCTGGAGGTTATCGAGCATGTCTGAGCGCACCAGGCGCGCATACATGGCGGCGGAAATAATTGCCAGCACGGTCCAGGGCAGTACCAGGTGCCACAGCCAATCCACAAAGTCTTCAGTTAGCGGCACATACCCGGCCACCGGCACCATATCTAGGGTGAAACCAAAGATTAAGATGCCCAGCAAACCAATCAGGTAGGTGGGGGCGCTAACCCCAAAAACTGTTCCGGCCATAATGAAACGGTCAGTGCGTGAGCCTCGGCGTAGGGCGGAGACAATACCGGCACCTACCCCAACTACCAGCCAAAGCACGGCGGCACCTACAGCAATAGACACTGTCACCGGCAGGCGGCTGGTGATCAGCTCACTCACCTGAGCATTAAGGCGGAAGGAGTAACCCAAGCAGGGGGCGTTGCAAACAATCATGTCTGCGCCGCTGCCGAAAGTGCGACCGGTGAAAATCCCGGACAGGTACTGCCAAAACTGGACATACCAGGGCTCATCTAGCCCCATATAGGCTTGGGCGCGCGCCAGGTTCTCAGCAGTACAGGGCTTGCCACAAACCAGCAGGGCCGGGTTTGAGGGCCACAGCGAGAAGATCGCGAAAGTAATTAGGGTGACGATTACCAGCACCAAGATGGCTTGGAAGGTGCGGGAAATTAAGAACCGAGTCCGTCCCATCACTGCTCTCCCGTCTTGGGGTCCAGTGCGTCGCGTAGCGCGTCACCAAACATGTTGAAACCCAGCGTTACCAGGAACAGGGCGGCGCCCGGCCATAGCAGATACCAGGGGTCAGTGTTTACCCAGGCCACTGCCGAGCCGATAGTGCGTCCCCATGACGGCGTCGGCGGACTAACCCCTACCCCCAGGAAGGACAGGGCAGCCTCCGCACCAATCTTGCCGGGGATAGAAATGGTGGTGAAAACAATCAGGGTGGAGACCAGGTTAGGCATGATCTCGCGGCTAAGGATGCGCCAGTTGCTGGCCCCCATGGCCCGGGCCGCTTGCACGAAGGTGCGGTTGCGCAGGCTCAGGGCGTGTGAGCGCAGCACGCGGGCGGTGGAGGTCCACCCCAGGATGCCGATGATGGCGATCATTACGGGCACGCGCGGCACATTGGAGGGGATCAGGGCGGAAACCGCAATCATGAACACCAGGTGCGGAAAGCCCATGGTGACGTCGGTTAGGCGTGAGATGAGCCCATCCCACCAGCCACCCAGGTAACCGGCGCTAACCCCCAAAATAATGGCGATAAGCACCGAAACAATGGTGGCTCCCAGACCAATGGTGTAGGAAGTGCGAGTCCCTTCCACCACAATGGCTAGCAGGTCGCGCCCAGTTTGGGGCTCAACTCCTAGCGGGTGGGCCAGGCTGACACCGCCCATGAACCCCTTGGGCACGCCAGAATCATCCAGCAGCTGTAGGTGGTATTCGGTGGCGGAAATGCCTAGGGCTTTGGTGATCCATGTGGCCGTCAGGGTTACCAGCGTGGCGACGACGACGATCAGCCCGCCAAATAGGCCCCATTTGTCGCGTTTAAGTCCGCTCCAGACATAGCTGGCACCAAATTGACGTTGTGGTCGGACGGCTTCTTCTGTGTGCACTTGGCACCTCACTTAAAGGTTTTAGGGTTGGAAAATTGACTGTGGCCATCAACGGCAACAGCACATACACATCCCGCAAACCTGGGTCACTAGACCGTCTCCTTTAAGTGGTTAGTCATTAAAATCTGACTAAGTTGTTGAACTGTGAATAACGTTAGCCTGTGCTAAAACATGCTGACAACCCACCTATCGCTTTTAGTGCCGCTATTCACAGATTAAACCCGGTGGTTTACCGGTAAAAATGTGCCCCGCAGGGCTTGCCTGCGGGGCACAACTAGGCTTTACAAACCGCTTTATTCTGGGCCAAACTCGCCGTCTAGCCGGGCGCTTTGTTCGTCGCAAAACTCTAGCGCCGGGTGGTCTCGATATTTGGGACTGTCCAGCATGGCGCGGATCTTGGCGATAGCGGCGCGAGCCTGCTCTACCTGACCTAGCGCCATGTGGCAGCGCACTACCATGGCCATGGCGCGCGGGGCCTGGTACAGATCCTCGTCGCTCATAAAGCTCTCATAGGAAGCCTGGGCGTGTTCTAGACACTGGCTAATTTCCTCGCAGTTCCAGCAGATCACCGCGAAGTCGTAATGCCACGAACCCATTTCGTATTCGGGCAGGTAACGCGGGCTGGCCGGCTGGGCCTGGGCTAGCTTACGGGCGCGCTCCATCAGCTCAGCGGCCCGGTCAAAGTTAGCGCGGCGCTGGGGCAGAGTGGGGCTTTGCACCAGGTCGCCGGCGGCGCGGCGTAAGGTGCGTTCACAGTCAATGCACTCGTCAGGAGTTTTTAGCTCATAGCCGTCAACCAGGCGCATCAAAATCCCAAAGGCGCGCGTAAACTCATCGTTTTCTTCGCAGCAGCTGGCCGCATACTCCAAGGCACTCTCCCAGGCTTTGGTGTTGCCTTGGGCAGCCTCAAATTCGGCGGTTTTTTCGAAGTTATCGGCGGCCTCCCCCAGCTCACCCATGGCCATCTGCACCTGGGCTAGGGTGCGCACAAAGTGGTGGCGGATAGCCGGTAGGTCACGCGAGTCCAGCAGGTTCAAGCCAGACTCAATGATTTCAGCGCTTTCTAGATAGCGCCCGTCTTGGCCTAGGGCCTGGGCCAGGAACAGTAGGGAGGTCAGTGCCCGATCCATCTGCCCAAGCGTCAGGCACACGTTAACCATTTCGCGGCACTGGCGCACAGCTTCTTGGTATTCACCCATAGACACACTGGCCCGGGCAATCACCAAGCGGGCGTTTAGCACAATGCGCGGCGGGCAGGGGTCGTAGCGGCGCATTAGCTCATCGGCTAGGGCGCAGGCGTCATAGACCTTGCCGGTGGCGCGCTTATATTCAGCCAGGTCAATATCCAAAATGTCTTTGATCTGCATGACTGACTGGCCCTGCCCCGCTTCCAGGTTTAGTGGGCGCTGGGCAATGGTGCGTCGTAGCTCTAGGCACTTTGCGGCTAGGTCTTTGTCTTCTAGCTGCAGGGATGTGCCAATCAGGCTGCCGGCAATGGAAAACAGGAAACTGTCAAAGTCCTTTTGCCGCTCGCGCTCTTCACAGCCTCGCTCAACCATGTCGGCGGTGAGCTGGTAGAGGCTTTCAAGTTTCTGTTGGCGTTTGGTGCGCTTGTCAACATTGGAGTCTTCATCCCCGCTCATCTGCTCTAGGCTCAGCTCAGAGTCAATGTCGGAGATTTCAAAGGCCACCAGGTAGGACTCGTCAAAAGCTACCCGGCCGGCGCGCTTGTTTTTGAGCTTGGCTAGCAGGCCCCGGCTGGCTTCCTGGGAGTTTAGCCGCTCTAGTACTGCTTCACGCGCCCGCGCCCGCCAGGTAATGGCCCTTTGGGGGTCTAGCAGGGCACTGTGAATACCGGCTAGGGACACGTATTTAACCACTGGATCAATGTCCATGGCTTCAATGGCTTCAGCGTAACCAGGGGTGATTAGCTGGTCCATTAGGTATTCAAATTCCAGGTCGGTGCCGATATCAAAGAACTGGGCGATGTAGCGTTCCATGGCCTGGTTGACGTCGGTTACCGGCTTGGGTCGGCTCAGGTCTACCGCCGGGTAGGGAGCTAGTTCGTCATCTTTGAGGGGGCTGAGTTTTTGGTTGGGGCGCGCGGGGGCCTCAATGGTTTCCAGTCCGCCTTTTTCACCAAGGGCGACGCCGTCTGGCAGTTCTTCGCCGATCTCTAGCAGGTCTACGCCTAGGGAGGCGAAGCTGTCGTCGGCGTCGCCTAGGTTTTTGAAGGTTTCGCGCTCTAGGCGAGTGCGGGTGGTGTCGGTGAAGAAGCTGTTTTGGTTGCGGGCGTCGAATTTTGCGGCTAGATCGTAGGCCCACTGGGTGAGGCCTTCGTAAAGCTGGGCCATGGTGGTTTGGGAGGTAATTTCCATCCCTGGGCACCACATGTTTTTGGTGTCGACGTCGATACTAACTAGCCCCTGCCCTTGCCCGGCCGCCACTGATTCGCGGGCTACCAAAGCTGCGCCAACTAGTAGCTCCCACAGGGCGTAGGCACTGTCTACTGCCTTGATTAGGGGCAGGGTTTCACGCAGGGCCCGCAGGCCTCGGGCGAGGTGCCCAGACAGGGCTAGGTATTGCAGGTGCAAACCTAGTTTGACGGCGTTGCCGGGGTCGCGGCGCGATACCCGGTAGGAGCGTAGGTGCGCATCCCAGGCATCCTTGGGCCGGTTGGTGTACAGCATGGGTAGCAGGGCCCGGGCCTGGGTGGCTTGGGGCTGATCAGCGCAGCCCACGGTGCCGCCTAGCACCGGGATGGTGGCGCTAAGGGCCAGCTGCCAGTCTTCGACGGCGGTAGCGTAATCCACCTGAATTTGCAGGTCACAGGCAGGGCAGTCAGAAAACTCGTCGGTGGGGGTGGCGCGCCAGGAGGTTAGCTGCTCATAGGCCAGGTCTAGTTCGCCTAGGCTCTGGTACATCCACACCCCGATGCCATACACCGTGTGGGAGCTAAGCCCCTGCTCATGGTAGAAGTCGCTAAATTGCTTAAATAGAGACTCAATCTGAGAGCGTTTAATATCGGGGTTTTTACACACCATTTCAATGATCCACTTGTACTGCCAGCGCAGCGTATCCAAGCGTTCTTCATCGAAATATTCGGGGTGGTTTTTGTACAGCGCCAAGCACCAGGAGAAAGGTGCCATGGCTTTCCAGCGTTCACTGCCTTGTACATAGGCCTCAACTAGTAGCTGGTGAGCTTCTAGCTGCAGGGCAGTGTCATCAATGCCCAGCGAGGCATTGGCAGCCTCAGCGGCCGCAGTGATGCGTGCCCGGCCGTAAGCCAGGGCGTAGACATAGTCGAGTTGCTGACGAACGTCGTCGGCAGTGGTCATGATGTTCCTTCCTGGCCTGCTAGTTGGTGTTAGCCCTGCAATGCCATATCTAGCAAAGCCCCCAGGGCTTGCGCCGCCCAGGCACGTTCTTTGGGTCCTAGCGGTTGGCGCCCAGCTAGCAGGCATTGCACATATAGGCCGCGCAGTACTTGGCTAGCAATTTTCTCGTTGGAGCCTACCGCCACTAGGCGCGCCACCAAAGAGTTGGCGCGGTTAAGCACTAGTCGCGGGGGGCGTGAATTAGCAAATGGGTCAGTTACGCCCAGTAGTTCTTGCCAGATGCTGTCAGCGTTTTCGCGCGCAGTTTTAGCTACCTGGCGTTCAGCCAGATCCGGGTCTGGCAGGTACAGGGCTGGCATGGTGGCCGGCTCAAAGCGGCGCAGTACCACTTCGCAGTCTGCCGGGTTGATAGCCCGGGCAGCTACCAGCATCAGGTCTAAAGCTTCAGCTTCTTCTGCCGGGGAGGCATTCTGGAAGGCATCTAGCAGGTCACCGGGGTCTACCAGGGAGATGTTCACACTATTACCAGACACTGTCTGGTTGCGCATAAAGGCGCCCAGCACCTCATCCTCATAGGCGTAGCCAGCGTTTACCAGCACCAGTTCCTGGCTAGCGGCCACATCCGCCAGCGCCCGGTACTGATCCACACTGCGGGTATAGCGCACCGGCTTGTCCATTTCGGCTAGCTCCACCAGCGTGCGCGGACCTAGCGTGGTCTGGTAGGGCACGTACTTAGACACTAGGTCCAGCATGTAGTCGTCAGTTAGGGCCACTGAGCGCAGGCCTACCGCGTGGCTGGCCACAAACTCGTTAAACGTCCCCGGGGCGTGCTTAGCTAGGCGCTCTAGCCAGGTGCGAATGCCAGTGCCTACCGCATTGGCGGTGTCGTGCAGTAGGTCGTCGTCGGCTAGCTGCTCACGTGAAGCAGTTAGCCGCAGGTAATCGGCGTCGGCCACCACCCGCGCAAAGTAAGCCCACTTGGGGGCCAGCCCCTGAGCGGAGCGCGAAACCAGCATCCGCTTGACGTAGACGGTGTGGCGCGAGTCGTTGGTGCTCACCCCATCAGGGTTAATAGCCACCAGTCCGTGCAGCCCCGAGCCGGGAATCTCAATTTCGAGAATCTCGGAAGGGTTAAAACCTAGGTTTTCACGGCACCAGCGCACCTGCTGCTCACGCGGCAGTTCCCAGGGGGCTTTGACATTGCCGTGGTGGGTGGTGCGCCCCTGGGAGCGCACTTCAATCTCTACCGGCAGTAGTGAGCCAAACTCGTCAATCAGCGAGCGCACTGTGTCTGGCTCCATCCACACTTCGCCGGGCAGGGCGTGCAGGGTGATTACGGTGCCGCTTTGGCGCAGCACCCCCGGGTCGACGGCGTCGAGCACGTCTACGCTGTAGGTGCCGTCAGTGTGTCCCTGCCAGTGCACGGTGGGGGCGTTAGGGTCTTTGGCTGAGCGCGAGCGCACATCAATTTCGGGGCTGACCATAAAGCAGGACAGCAGCCCGATACCGAATTGACCCAAAAAGTCTGAGCGGGCCAGGCCCAGCTCGTCGCGTTTAGAGGAGGCGCCAATGGTGGACAGGAGCGTGCCCGCCTCCTGCTCGGTTAAGCCAATGCCGGTGTCGGCGCAGGTAAGGGTGTTGCCTTCAATGGTGAAAGAGATGCGGGCGGGAGCCTGCGGGTCTAGTTCGCGGCGTGCAGAGATAGCATCCACGCAGTTTTGTAGCAGTTCGCGCACATACACGCGCGGACCGGAGTAGAGGTTGCGCGAAAGCAGATCTACCATGCCGCGCAGGTCTACTTGGAATGTGGACATCAGTCAGCTTCCTGGTTGGGTTCCAACCCTAGGTCGAGGCGGGCTGTGCGCAGGGCGTCTAGGGTGGCGTCGAGCATGGTGTAGATGTAGCTGCTGAGCTGTTTGCCGTTGGCACCACGCCCCACGGGAATTACAAAGTCTGAGCGTATTTGCAGCCCGGTATCGTCAGCCTCACTGTAGAGGGTGGGAAACAGGGCGTTTTCGTTGTAGTAGCAGCACACGGAGTCTAGGCGTGAGCGGTTTTCTTCGCTAACGCTCATGTCGACGTCGTACATGCCGTGCACGCGCAGCAGTCCAGCGCGGGTGATCTCCATAATCA
>ERZ772928.992-NODE-992-length-12460-cov-3.806046_pt1 | contig 12460 bp, 10 predicted proteins | sample MGYA00511686_ERZ772928 | MGnify/ENA primary metagenome ERZ772928 (study PRJEB29015, sample SAMEA2738063) | human oral metagenome | biome: human oral; feature: human-associated habitat; material: saliva | place: China | collected 2219 ... | reverse complement strand
GGATATCCCTCAGCCTACTGAAGGGTATCCCTCACGCGGCCTCAGCCCTATCCCTCAGCTGCGACGCCCCTAGACGAGTGGGGCGCTGCCGCACTGGGGGCATTATTCATCCCTAGAATCAGATACAAGCAGTGGACTACATCTATAGTCTCGATATGAAGGTGCGTGACTACGAGTGCGACCTTCAGGGCGTGGTGAACAACGCCAACTACCAGCACTACATGGAGCATACGCGCCATGAGTTCCTCGAGAGCCTCGGGGTCAACTTCGGCAAGATGCACGAGGACGGACTGGATGCCTTCGTCACCAAGGTGAGCATCTCCTACAAGAAGAGCCTGCGTAGTGGCGACCACTACCGCTCGGCCCTGCGCTGCGCTATGCGCCCGCCCAAGCTCGTCTTCTACCAGGACATCCTCCACACCGATGGCACGCTCGCAGCACGCGGCGAGGTGGAGTGTGTCGTCGTGGATCACGGCCGTCTGACGCGGGGCGAGTTCTTCGCCGAGCTGCTTAAGGACTACCTAGGCTAAGCTGCGCCCTTACTTCTTCCCCCGCCTCTTCCCCTCCTTATCCTCCCTCCAGCCCAGTACGACTATGGCCAAAAAAATCGCTGAGACGCCCTTGATGAAGCAGTATCAGGAGATCAAGAGCAAGCACCCCGACGCGATCCTCCTCTTCCGCGTGGGGGACTTCTACGAGACCTTCAGTGACGACGCCATCGCCGCCGCCGAGATCCTCGGCATCACGCTGACGCGCCGTGCCAATGGGGCGGCGATGTACGTCGAGCTGGCGGGCTTCCCCCACCATGCCCTCGACAGCTACCTGCCGAAGCTGGTGCGTGCTGGCCGTCGCGTAGCCATCTGCGACCAGCTGGAGGACCCCAAGCTGACCAAGAAGCTCGTCAAGCGCGGCATCACCGAGCTCGTCACCCCAGGCGTCGTGCTCGGGGACAATGTGCTGAAGAATAAGGAAAATAACTATCTGGCGGCGCTCTACCTCGAGCCCGAGGCGGAGGGCGCGCTCTCGCTGCTGGACATCTCGACGGGCGAATACTTCGTCTCGGAGGGGCGCGCCGACTACCTCGACAAGCTCCTCTCCTCCTATCAGCCCAAGGAGGTGCTGGTCGACCGACGCTACCGCGCGCTACTCGACCAGCGCTTCAGCTACCGCGGCTTCGTCTACGAGGTGGAGGACTGGACCTTCGCCCTGGAGAACAATAGGCGCAAGCTCCAGCAGCAGTTCGGTCTGCAGAGCCTCAAGGGGCTCGGCCTCGAGCACAAGCCGCGTTCGATAGCTGCTGCGGGCGCCATCCTCAATTACCTCGAGCTGACGAGCCACACCGAGCTGGGGCACCTCACCACGCTCAGGAGCATCGAGCGCCTGGAGACCATGCGCCTGGATAGCTTTACCTTCCGCAGCCTCGAGATCCTGCAGCCGATGAATCGCCAGGAGGGCAAGAGCCTCCTCGAGGTCCTCGACGCGACACAGACCCCCATGGGCGGGCGTATGCTGCGCCGCTGGCTGTCCTTCCCCCTGCTGGAGCTCAGCGCGATCCAGCAGCGGCAGCGCGTCGTCTCGCAGCTCTACCATGAGGCCGAGCTACGCCGGAGTATCGCCGAGCTGCTGCGCGGCATCGGCGACCTCGAGCGCCTGACGGCCAAGGTCGCCGTCGGGCGTATCTCCCCCCGCGAGGCGCGTATGCTGGCCACGACGCTCGCCACCTGCGAGCAGCTGCGTAGCCTCACCAGCCTCGTCCCTTGCCCTGAGCTGGTGGCGCTGACCGAGGCTATCGACCCCTGCCCCGAGCTGCGTGCCGACCTCGAGCGCACGCTGACGGCCGAGCCCCCCGCAGCCCTAGGCCGCGGTGAGGTCATCGCCCCAGGTATCTCCCCCGAGCTCGACGAGCTGCGCTGCCTCTCCTCCCACGGCAAGGAGTACCTGCTGGAGCTGCAACAGCGCGAGAGTGAGCGCACCGGCATCCCTTCGCTCAAGGTGGCCTATAACAATGTCTTCGGCTACTACATCGAGGTACGCAATACCCACCGCGACAAGGTCCCCGAGGACTGGACGCGCAAGCAGACCTTGACCTCAGGCGAGCGCTACATCTTCCCCGAGCTCAAGGAGTACGAGGAGAAGATCCTCGGGGCGGAGGACAAGATCTCCAGCCTCGAGGCGCAGCTCTATATGGCGCTGCTGCAGCGCATCGCCCGCTACATCCAGCCCCTGCAGCAGGACGCGCAGCAGCTGGCGCGCCTGGACTGCCTCACGGCCCTGGCGGAGACGGCCGTCACGCACCGCTACGTCTGCCCCGTCGTGGACGAGGGGACGCGCATCGACATCCGTGCGGGGCGTCACCCCGTCATCGAGGAGCAGCTCCCCTTCGGGCAGAGCTACGTCCCCAATGACGTCTTGCTCGACCAGCAGCAGACGCAGATCATGGTCATCACGGGGCCTAATATGAGCGGTAAGTCCGCCCTCCTGAGGCAGACGGCACTCATCACGCTGCTGGCTCAGATCGGTAGCTTCGTCCCCGCTGAGGCCGCACACATAGGTATCGTAGATGGTATCTTCACCCGCGTCGGAGCCTCGGACAATATCTCCCGCGGCGAGTCCACCTTCATGGTCGAGATGCAGGAGGCGGCGAGCATCCTCAATGGTCTGACCGACCGCAGCCTCATCCTCTTTGACGAGCTCGGCCGTGGTACCAGCACCTACGACGGTATCTCCATAGCCTGGGCCATCATAGAGTATCTGCACGACAACCCTGTGGGCAGGCCCAAGACGCTCTTCGCCACGCACTACCACGAGCTCAACGATCTGGAGGGACGCCTCGAGCGCGTCAAGAACTTCAACGTCTCGGCGCGCGAGATCGAGGGCAAGATGCTCTTCCTCCGTAAGCTCGTCCCTGGGGGCAGTGAGCACAGCTTCGGGATCCAGGTCGCCCGCCTCGGGGGGATGCCGCAGTGCATTACCGAGCGCGCTAGCGAGATCCTCGAGCAGCTCGAGACGGCGCACATCCACGAGGAGACGGGGCTAGGGGCTGAGGTGCGGGTGAAGCGCGCCAAGGCACCACAGCCTGCTGCCAGCACCACCGCTGCTCGCGTCGAAGGCGTGCAGATGAGCTTCTTCCAGCTCGACGACCCCGTCCTCTCCGACATCCGCGACCGTCTGCTGGAGGTCAAGATCGAGCAGCTGACGCCGCTGGAGGCCCTCAATAAGCTCAGCGAGATCCAGTCCTTGCTCAAGGTCCCCAAGTAAGCCTCCAGCATAACTGCGCTACGCCTTAGAAAGCTAAAGCGATAGCCCCCAAGTCCGCACACTGACGGACTTGGGGGCTATCACGTTTGGGGGCTATCGCTTTCGCTTTGGGGGTCTATAGTGTTTCATTTCCTGCTGGAAGAACCCACACTCGAAGCGTAGGCGTGCCGCGTCGGGATGCTTGGTATCAATGTAGATGACGAGGACGATGCGGTACTTGTAGTAGCGCTGCTCCTTGGGCTCGTACTCCACGGCGTAGAGGTTGGGGTGCTGATAGCGGTACAGCTCGCCGACACCATAGATTAATTTCCCATCGGGGTGCCTCGGTCGAGGCAGCCGATAGGGCTTAAGGAACTTGTCGATCTGCTTCATGGGGACGAAGCGTAGCGCCTTGTACTCCTCGGCGCTAATCTCTACAGCAGGATACTTGTAGAAGAGGTAGTACCGCTCATCCTTCTCCTCGTAAGCACCCCAGTATCTAGGATAGTAGACGAATTGATTGTCACAGGAGTATTTAATACTATCCTGTAGGAATCTTGAGGTAACTTTCCATTTTGTCCATACGGGGTAGTCTCTAGGGCGCACTTTTGTTTCGTCGGGTACGATCTTCCCTAGCTTGATGTAGCGTATAGGCCCGACAGGCAAAGGGACAGGCGTCTGCACATATTCCTCGTACACCGTGTCCGGGATTAGGTGGCGTCCTCGCTCCATTTCGCCAAGACATATCTGCCCGAGCGCGCTAGCGCAAGTCGCTAGCATCGCGCCGAGCGCAAGGATGTGTTTAGCCTGTATCATCTCTAGAAGTAACTTTTGATATTGTAACGCTCAATGCATGGACATACTTGGCGTGCGTGGGTGAGCTCCTGTAGTAGGGAGGAAGTGACTCCTATATCGGTCTTGTCTATGAGCCGACTGTTCAGTTGCACTTGGGCGTAGTCGCGAGAGGGGGCTGTGTTCCCAAATGTATAGCCTCTTTCTCCTCCATAAGGGGCGAAGTAGACCTGCTTGCCAACATTGACCCAATAAGGGGCGAAGTCTCCTTGCATCCGTATTTGGCGAAACTCTTCCAGGCTTAGGGGATTGCTCTCTGAGCCCCTGTCGTCCCCCATACTCGTGGTGTGGGCTGCGTGCAGCGGGTCAAGCGCCTCGGCTCGAGTGCGCCCTGTAGCGATGTCCTTGCCTTTCATAGCTGTGTAGCTCCTTAGTGGGCAGGGGCTCTATGTGCCTCCGCCCTAGTTGCGTAGTAGTATGTCACAAAGTTAATCTTTCTGCTGGATAAGGATGTACATCGCTCCTAGGGCATGTATGCCGCTGGGTATCCGCCCCCCTCCCTATCGGTGTGCTCCTCTCGTGTGTACGATGCTAAGCGCACTCTCCTAGGTGGGGCAGCGTCCTCAGCTCTGAGCAGAGAAGGCTGACCTACCTAGGTGAAGAAGCCCTCGGCGGAGGGGCTGTGTCGCTACGTGATAATGAGCATGCTGCGCATTCGGTCGAGGGGCCTTCTGCTAGTGGGTGTACCTCCTTCGCACAGCTAAAGCTGAGGCTGCTCATCGCTGCTCGCCCTGCCTACCTTAATGCGTTCGCCCCCAGCAATACGCTAGCGTACTGCTGGGGGCGAACGTGTGGTTAGGATGAGCCCTTCGTCGGGCTACTCGAGGAGGACGTGGGTGGCGTCCTCGATCTTGGTGATGCGGCCCGAGAGGATCACTGTCTCGCGTCCGCGGCGATTGCGTGCGTAGACGTTGGAGTTGATGAAGGCCTGGCAGGTGTGCGCCTTGAGGTCCAGCACCTGGCTGATGGTCGTCCCATCGGCCTCCACCCAGTTGACGAAGAAGACATGCGGCTCGATATGCTGCGCATGGTACCTATCCTCGCCCTCCTTCTCGCCGTGGACAGAGTCCCGCGAGAGCCAGTGTAGGTGACGGTCCGAGAGGTACTCCACGACGGAGCTATTCCCTTCGAAGGAGAAGTGTAGGCGCTTCCCCACGAGCGTCGTATCACTGCTCTGTGGGGGCTCAGCGGCCACGGTGTCTGTGAGCGTGGGCCCTGGCTCGACGGTAGGCTGCTGCTCTGTGCTCGTCCCCGTGGGGGAGTGACAGGCGCAGAGCCCAAGGGCCAGGGCTAAGCTCGAGAAGAGTCGTCGCATAGCCTGAATCTAAATAATAGGTGAATACAAGGCGGGCTACTTCGCGCCGAAGAGGCGGGCGAAGAAGCCAGGGCGCTCGCGCTCCGTCACCTCCCCGCTGGTCAGGAGCCCCCAGTCGGCCTCCAGAGCCTTGCCTTCGCTGATGCGGTGGTAGATAGTACCCCAGTCGGGGAGACCGCCGAAGCTGCGGTCATCGATGAAGAGATCAGCCTTGAGCTTGCGCGAATAGCCCTCCCCCGAACTGTCCTCCTCGGGGAAGTCTCGGTTGATGGCGTAGAACTCCACGCCTCGGGCACGGCACCACTCGACAGCCTCGTCGAGCAGCTCGCCTTCGCGCACCGTCCAGAGGATAAGGCGGTGCCTATCCTGGATCAGCATGCGCAGGGTAGAGGTGGCAAAGGGGATCTCTTCCCCAATCTTGGGATAGCGATGGCGTACAATGGTGCCATCGAAGTCCACAGCGATGATCATATACGGTAGATGTGAATAAAAAGGGAGGGTACGATTACCTGTCTGCTGCTGAGCCCCCTAGAAGCGGATGACCTGGGACTCGTCGTCCTCGGCTGGCTGCTCCTGGGGCTGGGCATCACGCACGGCCTCGCTGGGCACGGCGGATACCGAGGGTCGATCCAGGGCCTCGGCCTCTGAGATCGAGCTGTAGACGCTCTGTGGCTGCCAGGCGGCAGCGGCGAGCGTGTCGCTACTCTGCGTAGCGATGCGCACAGGACGAAGCTCGTCCTGCTCTGTGCGCTTGCGGTCGAAGATGGTGCGGTCGCGCTTGAGCGGCGACTGCTCCTCGAGGATGAGGATGAGGTCCTCGTCGTCGAGCTCTGCAAGACGTAGGTAGAGGGGAGCTGCCTGACGGTTGGAGACTGCCTTCTTGCCGTAGATCTCGGCGATGCGCTTGTCCTCCTCCTTCTGTCGCTTGGCAGCGTCGGCAGCCTCGAAGCTATGGCTGTCGGTCTTGCTCACGAAGTCGTTGTAGTCATCCTCATTGTAGTCGAAGCCCGAGGCTAGGATGGTCACGGCCACCTGATCCCCTAGGTCGTCACGTGTGGCATAGCCCCAGATGACGCGCACCTGGTCACTGAAGCGCTCGGTGAAGAGACGTACCTCCTGGAGCTCGCCTGTGCTGAGTGGGCTGCTGCTGCTCTGGTAGACGTTCAGCAGGAGCTTATTCGCCAGGTGGACATTCTTATTGTTCAGCAGCGGTGAGCGTAGGGCCTCCTCGATGGCACGGGCGATGCGTCCCGTGCCCGAGGCCATACCCGTATTGATGACGGCCACGCCCCCAGCCTTGAGTGTCTCCTCGACGTCGGCGAAGTCAAGGTTCATCTTCCCCGCGATGTTGACGATGTCGGAGATACCGCGCGCCGCCCAGCTCAGGGTGTTATCGGCCATCTCGAAGGCCTTGTCGAGCTCGAGATTGGGGTAGACCTCCAGTAGGCGCTCGTTGTTGATCACTAGGAGGGCGTCCACGTGCTTGCGCATCTCGTCGACGCCGCGCAGGGCCTGTAGGATCTTCTGCTTGCCCTCGAAGAGGAAGGGGATGGTGACTATGCCCACCGTCAGGAGCCCCGCCTCCATGGCGACGCGCCCTACGACGGGAGCTGCCCCCGTACCGGTGCCGCCGCCCATACCCGCGGTGATGAAGACCATACGTGTATCGTCGCCCATCATCGCGCTGCGGATCTCCTCGACGCTCTCCTCGGCTGCCTCACGCGCTACCTCGGGGCGGTTGCCGGCGCCGAGCCCACGGGTGCGGTTGGGCCCGAGCAGCACTCGATGCTCTACACTATTGTTGGAGAAGGCCTGCCTATCGGTATTGCACACCAGGAAGGATACCCCACGCACAGCGCCCTGGCTGTGCATCATGCTCACGGCGTTACCACCGCCCCCGCCTACGCCTACGACCTTGATCAGCTGGGGGATTGTATTCTCTTCGTACATAAAGTCTATGCTACCACGTTCTGTCATACCTCGGCTCACTGCTAGCGGTGGATCTCACCGTCGTCCTCATCCTCGTCGTCGTCCTCTGGGTGCTCCTCGGGGGCAAGGGCCTTAGTTAGCTTGCCCCATACGTTGGAGAGCCACTGCGAGGTGCTGCCGCCCTTCTTGCTCGTACGTTCCTCGGTCTCTTCCTGCTCCTCGGCCTCCTCGAGGTAGCCCCTCAGCTTTTGATCGAGCGGCTCGAAGGTAAAGTCGTCAGCTGCGCGCTGCGGCTCCTCGACGGGGGCTGCGTACTGCGTCGTGGCGGCAGGGGTGGGCTCGGGCTCGTCCTGCATGAAGGTGTCGAGGTCACGCAGCTGGTAGCTGACGCCCGACTTCTGCGCCCACCACGCCAGCGCCAGCTCGGACATGTAGTCGCCGAGGTAGTTGATGCCGCCCGTCGCGCCCTCTGGCTGCAGCTCCAGACGCTCGTCGTAGACCTCACGGCGGAGCGTGCCGCGGCGGTACTCGAAGTTGAGCTGCTCGAGCGTCTCATAGAAGAAGCGTGTGCGCGTGACGCCGCCTGCGAAGACCAGCCCGCGTGATACGTTGGCCTCGTTGCCCGACTCGTGGATGAGGTGGACACAGTTCCACAGCAGCTCCCGCACACGGGCGTCGACGAAGCGATTGAGCTCCAAGCGGTCGATGCGTATAGCCTTGCCGCTCTCTGGGCTCATGCGCTCGATGATCTCGCCGCGAGGGATGGAGGTGTCCATAGAGCCTTCGCTGATCTTCAGCAGCTCGGCGTCCTTCTCCAGCAGCGGGGTGGGGAGGCTGGTGAGGTCACGCGTGACACACTGCCCGCCTAAGGGGATGATGAAGAGCCCCTGCAGGAGGCGCTCCTTGTAAATGGCGATGGAGGTGGTGCCTCCGCCCATGTTGATGTAGGCACAGCCTAGGGCACTCTCCTCGGTGGTAAGGGTAGCGCGTGCCTCGACGAGCGGTGCGGGGAGGGTGCCCAGTAGCTGGAGCTCGAGGCGTGCGATGAGCTCCTCGATGTGTGCCAGGATGTTCTGCCGCACGACGATGACCTTGTACTGAGCCTCGATGCGACGACCCATGACGCCGCGGGGCGTGTACTCACGACGGCCGTCCACGAGGTAGCGCGGGTCGGTGATGGCGAGGATACGCTGCCCCTCGTAGTGAGCCTGGTCTACCTGCTCGCGTAGGGCCTCGAGGTCGGCCTGCTTGATCTCGCGGGGCTCGGAGCCTAGCTGGAGCGAGGCGGTGAAGGTCTCGGAGTGCATGCTGCGGCAGTCGAGCCCGACGTAGACGCCCTGGATGGAGGCGTCGTCAGAGAGGTGGCTCGTCAGCTCGTCGACGATCTGAGTGATGTAGCGTGCGGCAGCGTCCATATTGTGGATACAGCCCTGACGTATCGCGCCCGCGGCGGGGACGCGGCAGGCGTGGATAGGGCGTACACGGCCATCGCTGTGCTTGCGCGCTAGGATACCGGAGAGCCAGCTGCTCCCGATATTGATCACGACAAAGATATCTTCTCTTCCTTCGTTCATATCGTCTTAGTGCTTGGGTTGCTTTGCTGTGGGCTTCTGCTTGCTGTGCTTGGGGTGGGGCTCTGCCGAGGGCTTCTTGGGCTCCTTGCTCGGGGCCTTCTTGGCGGGCGCTGCGGCGGGGCTCTTCTTGGGCTCCGCCTTGCGGGGCTCGGCCTTGGCGGTCTGCTGCTTGGGTGCGGAGTCCTTTTTGCGCTCGGGCTTGGCGTCCTTCTTCGGCTCCTTGCGGGGCTCCTTTTTCGCTTCTTTCTTCGCCTCCTTCTTGGGCTCCGCCTTGTGTGGCTCGGCCTTCTTGACTTCGCCCTTCTTAGGCTCGGCCTTGTGGGGAGGGGGCGCCACGGCCTGGGTCGGGGTGGTAGCTCTAGGCTGCTGAGGGGAGACGCTCGGGCTACGGCGCTCGCCCTCCTCGTCCAGCTCCTCCTCTAGGGCGGGGTAGCGCTCGGCGGCCACCACCTGCCCCTCGTAGTCGAGCTTGACGTAGCTGAAGGCGTTCATCCCACGGCGGGGGAGGACGCTCGCGGCGAAGATACGCCACTTGCGTAGCTTCTCGGCCCAGTTACCGCCCTTGCCGAGGATGAGCTCTGTGGTGCCTACGCGGGGGATCATCACGATGCCGCGCTGGGGCGATACCTGCAGCTGGCCGTAGTAGTCGCGGTAGTAGCTGTCGGCCTGGAGCGTGCAGAAGAGGTCATAGACCTCCTGCCTGGCGTACTGCTCGCTGAGGGTGCCCGTCACGAGCGGGAGGTAGGAGGCGAAGTGCGTCGAGCCCTTGATGATGCCGCGCCCCTCGGTGACGTAGTAGCTCGCTCCTCGGTCGTCGATGACGAGGAAGTAGGGGTTCTTCTCCTCGAGACGGATCTTGACCGAGTGTGTGGCGGGGGCGACGTAGGCCGATACCTTATCATAGATCCCGAGCTCGGTGAGGCTGCGCTCGATGCGCCTGAGGTCGATGGAGTCGAGCTTCTGCCCCTTGAGACGGATGCCCCGACGGCTCAGCTCGCCGATGACCTGCTGCTCGGTGAGGAAGCGTGGGCTGCTCGCGCCGCGGCTGGAGACCTCGACGACGATGTTGCGGCAGGCTTCGCTCGAGATGCTAGGCCCGGGGTTGAGGACGAAGTAGACGAGCGCCCCCAGTAGGACGAGCGCAAGCAGCGCGATGAGTATGTTCTGTATCCAAGCGCGCTTCATAGCTGCTGCTCTAGCCAGTGGGCTACCTGGGGGACCAGGCGGTCTATATCACCCGCGCCGACCATCAGCGTGACCTCGGGCAGGATACCGCGCGCCTCGAGGAAGGGCAGCAGCTCCGTCTTGGGCAGGACAGCCAGCGGGGGGCGCTTCATCGCCTGAGCGATTAGCTGGCTCGTGACGCCCTCTATGGGACGCTCGCGGGCGGGGTAGATGTCCAGCAGGATCACCTCGTCCAGCTGGTCGAGGCTGTGGGCGAACTCGCGGTAGAAGTCCTGCGTGCGGCTGTAGAGGTGCGGCTGGAAGATGCCGAGGATACGCCTATCGGGGTAGAGCTGACGTACCGAGCGGATGCTGGGATCGAGCTCCCCAGGGTGGTGGGCATAGTCGTCGATGAGCACGCAGCGGGGGGTATTGACCACGCGGTCGAAGCGGCGGTACACGCCCTGGAAGGAGGCGATGGCCTCCGCCAGCTCCTCGAGGCTAGCGCCACAGAGGTAGGCTACAGCGAGGGCTGCCACGGCGTTCTCCACATTGACTAGGAGGGGCACGCCGAGCTCTACGCGCAGGATGCCGCCCGCACGCCCCTCGAGGGCAGGGTAGTGCCAGTCGAAGAAGAGGCGCCCCTCGGTGATCTTGACCGCGTCGTAGCCGAAGTCCACGCGCTCACTGACGCTGCCGTAGCGGTAGAGGCGTGTCCCCTGCTGTAGGCGCGGGGTCAGCGCGATGCCCTGACGCATCACCAGCGCGCCCTCGGGGTCGATGAGGCTGGTGAAGTGCTCGAAGCTCTCGCGGTAGGCCGCAGGCGTATGGTAGATGTCCAGGTGATCGGGGTCGGCCGAGGTCACGATGGCCATGTAGGGCGCTAGGTGATGGAAGGAGCGGTCGTACTCGTCGGCCTCGATGACGGCGTAGTCGCTGTGGTCGCTGATCAGGAGGTTGGTGCGGTAGTTGTTGGAGATGCCGCCGAGGAAGGCGTGACAGCCCACATGGCTCTGGTGCAGCAGGTGCGCCAGCATGGTGGAGGTCGTCGTCTTGCCATGCGTGCCCGCGACGCAGAGCCCGCGCTCGCGGCGGGTGAGCTCACCCAGCAGCTCGGCGCGCTTGATCACGCGGTTGCCCTGGGCGCGGTAGTAGCATAGCTCACTATGATCCTGCGGTATGGCTGGGGTATAGACGACGAGGGTGTCCGGCCCGCGCCAAGCCTCGGGGATCAGCTCCACGCTGTCCTCGTAGTGTATGGCCGCGCCCTCCTGCTCGAGGGCTGCTGTGAGCGGTGAGGGGGTCAAGTCGTAGCCGGCGATGGCGTCGCCCTTGCTGAGGAAGTAGCGGGCGAGGTTGCTCATCCCTATTCCTCCTATACCGATAAAATATAAGTTCATACGCAGTACTACTTTTCCTTATTTATACAAAGATACAAAAGTTATAGGCAGGAGCGTGGGGACCTTCGTCCGAGCGCTTCGCCCTCCCTAGTCCCTGCCTCCTGCCCTCCCCTAAGGGGCAGCCTTGTCCGAGCTCCAGTCGTCCCTCCGTTCTCCCCTTATGCACCCCTCTGCCCTCCCTTGTGTCCAAACGTTATGATGGTCTAAGGCGCTCATACTCTAGATCTAAGTCGTTGCGCTCCGCCTGCAGCCTAGGGGAGGGATAATGGCTAAGTCGGGACGCAGCCGCGCCCCCCTCGGGTAGAGCCACGAAGGAAGTTCGCCCACCCCGCGCCCCTCCTCGGGCAGAGCTGCGAAGGAAGTCTGCCCGCGTTGCAATCCTCCTCAGACAGAGCTGCCCGCTAAGTCCGCCCGTGCTGTGCCCCAAGTCCGACCAAGCAAAGTAATATAATAATCAGCCGTCCCCCTTATCCCTCAGCGCGCTGACTGATAAGGGGGACGGCGAAATATAATATAATAAATCCCGCTCCCCCCTAGATCTCCCTCTTCCGCCCCCTTGCTCGGAGTGTGCTGCCCCTTAGCTCGGAGCTAGCTCCGCCTTTGGTTGTGCTACCCTTCGCTTTACAAAAGGCCATTGCCTCATACAGGTAGGTATCTTCTTCATAGGAGCTGCTTAATAATGTACGCGCGCGAAGAGGGGAAGGCTCGTCGGCTTGGGGTGGGCTATTGTAGCTTGGTCTTGGGACTGTATGGTCACGCTGTGTGCCTTGGCGAGGCTTGCCGATCAGGGCTTCGCTTGCGCCTCGGTGGGGGCTACTCGGAGCTAGGGGAGGGCGCTGTCTTGGCGGGACCGTCGGCAGGCCGAGAGCAAAGTATTTGCATAAGTCGAAAAAGCGTATTATCTTTGCAGTGCAATTCAGCAGCAGAATGCGATGGAAGTGTGGGTGAGTGGCTGAAACCAGCAGTTTGCTAAACTGCCGTACGGGCAA
>ERZ772928.990-NODE-990-length-12462-cov-6.158540_pt1 | contig 12462 bp, 9 predicted proteins | sample MGYA00511686_ERZ772928 | MGnify/ENA primary metagenome ERZ772928 (study PRJEB29015, sample SAMEA2738063) | human oral metagenome | biome: human oral; feature: human-associated habitat; material: saliva | place: China | collected 2219 ... | reverse complement strand
GAAGCTCAGCCAGATGCTCATACCTGTTGGTGGCGAACGAGATAACTACCTCAAGGGCAGCGCTTAGAACTGTCAGCCCTATATAGGTATACAGGAGCATCAGCCCAATATTAACGGTCTTATTACGCACCGGTTTTTCGGTCACCGCCTGCTGGTACCCGTAAACATTCTGCGGCGCGTACTGTTGATATTCTGGTGGCTGGGGAGGGTTCTGTTCCAAAGGTTTTCCTTTTCACTCGTACACAGCGGTACCGGGGTTCTCTTCACATTATGTCAGCTGCGCCCCTGCTTATCACCCTATGCTTGTGCACACCGCCATAGCCCCACACGTGGGCGCCCTGTGCATTAGGGCGGGCACCCACGTGTGAGCGTATTATGCGCTTATATAGTGAGGTTATTGCCCCTGAGGATACTGAGGCGGCTGGTTTGGGGGCTGCTGCCCGTACTGCTGGATATACCCCTGCTGCGGAGGCATTGGCTGCTGCGGCTGTCCCTGCACCGGAAACTGCGGGGCTGTTTGCCTAGCTTGGGCTTGATGGTACAAAGCAACCTCTTTATAGTACTGAAGGGTACCTGGAAGCCACAGCAAAACAATGGCAATAATGCTGAACACCGTAGCAACAATCGTCAGCAGAATAACCATATTTACAGTACCGGAATACTTGGGAGCGAATAGGTCTATCGCTTCTTTAGCCTTTATCACCTCAGGCAGGTAGGTTAAATTCACGGCGATTGCAAGCGCCGATAATATCGTCTGGACAATAGAGCCCGAACGCCTCCCCAGATACACCTGGCAACCGCATGCTATGTAAAAAATTGTGAATAGAAGAGAGCGCCAGCTTGATGCGTCAAGAGAATCTATAGACGCAGTAAGGAAAAAGTCCACAATTCGCAGCGCGACCAAGACCAGTATGGCCGCAAGAGCCAACATAACGGTGATACCAGGACGCGGCTTCTGTGCAGCTGCAGGGTAGCCTTGATCCAGTCTGCCGTGCGGTGGCATGTGGTAGGGTGCGGGTGCCGGGGTCTGCGGCACCCCCTGGAAATTCCCGTACTGATCGCTCATGTATTTTCTCCTTGGTTGGGCATGCCGCACAAAGTCACAACGTGCGGTACGTTCCTCTTTAATTTACCACCAAAGAAAGTCTAAACACATGAATATTAACGTTATTTTTTGAAATAGTTTTAAATCTTTACGTATCTTTAGCTATCTCAGCTTGAGCAGCCTGCGCCTGCATCAGAAGGTCGCACTGTTCCTCCAGCTCACGCAGCCGGTGACGCAGCCGCCAGGCACTACGGGCATCGGTGTAAGCGCGGCTGGCCCTGCTCCACAGCAGCGCAAGCGCGATAACGCTCATCACCAGGTACGGCATCCCGGCGTACACGGGCAGGTACAGCGGGGACGAAGACCCCAGCAAATAATCCACCTGCTCAGACGAGGCACCGTTAAGCTGAGACATGAGCACACCCACGATGAGCACCATCGACAGGGCACACAGCATACCGAGCAGCTCAAGCACCGTAAGCACCAGGGCAGCCCAGCGGTGACCCTGCAGGTACTTCAGCAGAAGAAACATGTGCATGCCCGTGATAAACATAATGCCCAGCCCGGTCACCAGTGCCGGGTAATACTGCTGGATCTGCTCCATAGCCTTCGCCTGACTCTCGGAGAGGGCATTAATGGGGTACTGCACTGTGAAAAGAATATTGCAGGCCAGCACCTGCCACATCACCACCTGGCAGGCGATGAGTGCTGCAGCAAGGTACACGGGGATCAGCGGTGCCGGGCGCTGCGCGGGAAGTAAAGCGTAGACTCGTTCAAGACCTCCACCGCTGGGGATCACCGGCTGCTGAGCCGGTTGCGTATTCGGCACCGCTCCACTCCTTAAGGTTTCTGTATACCCTGACTGTTAGTTAGGGTACCAATTCGATGTCTACTATCGATACTTTTATTGCCTAACAACACGAAATTTCCCCGCCCATCGGTTATCCGACGGGCGGGGAAATTAAGACGCTACGCTATTTCGCGCATACTAGCCGTTCTCAGACTTACCCTGCGACTGGTTGTTCTGCGCAGAGGTCTGCCCAGGCTGCTGGGGCTGTGACTGGTTGGCGTCACCGCTCTTCTGCTCCTGCTGGGAACCGGGCTGCTGCGGAGCCTGCGGCTGCTGCTGGTAGCCGTACCCTTGGAACTGGCCCTGCTGAGGACGTGCCTGGTACTGGTACGGCTGCTGGTAGTAACCAGCCTGCGCCTGGGCCTGCTGCTGGTACTGCTGCGGCTGCTGATACCCCTGGTACTGCCCCTGCTGGCCATACTGCTGCTGGGGCTGTGCCGCCGAAGCATAGCCTTGCTGATGCTGCGCACCCTGCTGACCCGCCGGGTAGCCCTGCATATTCTGCTGAGGCTGTGCAGCAGCGTACCCCTGCTGCTGGTAACCGGCAGGATAGCCGCTCTGCGAAGGCTGCTGCGGCTGCCCTTGAGAAGACTGCCCCTGAGCAGCTTGAGGCTGCGAACTCTGGCTCTGGGTGTTCTGCGACGGCTGGGCCGAACCCTGGTTCTGAGCCTGCGGCTGGTACTGTCCCTGCGAAGAACCCGCTGACTGCCGGGGAGCGGCGTGCGGCTGGGTAATGGAGTTATAAGCGTCATAGGAGCTCTGGCTCAGCGGCACGGTCGCATCCGAGTCAGCATCCAGAGCAGATACTGAGTCCTTCTGTGGCTGCTGCGGCCGGGACTGCTGCGACGGCGAAGAACTCTGGGAAGACTCAGAGCTCTGCGAAGATGAGGAACCCTGGGAGAGCAGGGACACCTGAGAAGTCTCCGGCTCCGGCTCCAACGGCTGATCCTCACCCTGGCTCTGCTGCGCCGATGAGGAGGAAGACGACTCGGCAGCAGCCTGCGGCTTGGACGGGTCCTTATCCTGCGGCTGGGACGAAGAGGACGACTGCTGAGGAGAGGTGTACGCCTCATACGATTTCTGGCTCAGCGGAACGGTCGCGTCCGGATCGTCCTGAGCGGCAGCTGACTGGGCTGAAGCGGCGGGTGAGGACGAAGCTGACTGCGCCTGCTGAGCCTGATACTGCTGGTAAGAAGTCTGCGGCTTCTGGTACCCCGAGTACTGCCCCTGCTGGCCATATTGCTGCTGGGACTGCGCCTGGGAAGCGTACCCCTGCGACTGGCTGTTTTGAGAAGAGGAACTCTGAGCATTCTGAGACTGCCCGGAGGAACCCTGCCCATAACCGCCAGCGTACCCACTCTGCGAAGAAGACTGGGACGACTGAGCACCCTGACCCTGCGGCTGGTACTGCCCCTGCGAAGACTGGGAAGATGATGACTGCTGACCGTACTGCTGGGCCCCCTGAGAAGGTGCCTGGTAGCGGTTCTGCTGCTGACCGTACTGCTGTGAAGCCTGGCTAGACTGCTGCGCCGACGACGCTGCACCCGACTGGCCATACTGCTGCTGGGCGGTGCCCTGCTGAGCAGCAAAACCTTGCTGCTGAGCGGAACTCTGCTGGCTCTGTGCACCCGCATTTTGGTTTTGCCCCTGCGGCGAAGAAGCCTGGCCCTGCTGACCGTACTGGGCACCCGGCTGGTTGGGGTAACCCGGCTGAGGCTGTGCCGCGTTCTGAGCTTGCGCAGCGTTTTGGGCCTCGGCCTTCTGTGCCGCGCCCTGGGCGAAGAACTCGCTAGAACCAGAAACCCACAGCATCGCAATTACCGCGATGTTCGCCAAAACAATGAGCACCGCAACACCCAGGCTGCCGTATGCCACGGCCATATAACCGTCAGGGAGCAGCCCCTCATTCGAGGCGTTGCTGACCTCACCGATCTTCATGAACGCCATGATGAGGCTCACCAAGCTCCCGCCCGCGATAATACCCGAGAGCACGCTCAACCCGATCCGAATCAGCGGGTTAGCGGTACGGAGCATCACGGCCATAGCAACGAGGCCGCCCAAAGCCACAATATTCAGAAGGAGCGAAACAATGAACATTGATGAAGCAGACATCGTATTGAGCACAACACCCAAAATAATGTCTACCAGCACCAGGGCAGCCGCAACAAACCCAAACGTGCGTGCCATTTTCACGCTGCCGGGCATTGACGGCGGCGGTGCCGTCGGGGAAGCCGAAGCGCCGGGAGAAGCATTGTAAGCTGAGGCTGCGAACTGGCCCTGCTGGTTCTGCTGCTGCCCAGACCCCTGCTGAGACTGCTGGTAGCCCTGCTGCTGGTTCCCCGCATACGAAGGCTGAGACTGCTGGTACGGCTTATTAGTGTTATTGGCGCCCGCACCAGATGCGTACGCGTTATACCCCTGGCTCTGCTGTTGGGGCTGGCCAGAACCCGGCTGGGACTGCTGCCCCTGGTTCCCCTGCGACATGAAGGAACTTAGCGGCACTGTCGGCTGGTCGGCATACGGGGAGTACCCATTATTTGCGCCCTGGTTCCCCTGCTGCTGTTGCTGCTGGTACTGGGGCTGGCTCCCATACTGAGGTGGTTGCTGCCCATACTGGCCCCGGTTCCCATACTGCTGGGAGCCAGAGCCCTGGCCGTACTGTTCGCTCATCGGTGTTGTTCTCCTTAGCCCCGGTTTCTCGGTGCTTTTCGCGGTGTGTGGGATCTGTCCGATCCCGACGTGGTTCTTATAGAGTACAGAATACGTCTCACATCCTATAGATGATTACCTTTTCACTCTAACAGAGTGCGGCTACAGAACAAGAGACATCCGAAAATACGGATTCATGCACTATGTTGTGTTCAATACTATATAACTTGAAAGATTCCCGAGCACGCATCTACCGCCCGTGTGTATTAAGGTAGTCCATGAGCGGCGCCTGCTGGGTGAGCATCATGCGCAGGCTCCCGAAACGGTAGAGGGTTACCGATAACAGGATCACCTCAAGAAGCCACAGCACGGCCAAGACACACAGTATCAGCATGGGGTCCATTCCCAGCGAAATACCCCTCCAGTCAAGCACCAAAAGCATCAGCGTAATGGGCGCCAGCAGCAGCCCCACCCCCACAAAGCTAATCATTGAGAAAACACCCCACGCAATATATACGGAGGCATCAGAGTTATTGCGGGGCGGGCGTATCAGGGGCCATACCTGCACCACGGCATAAAGCACGGCAAGCACCCCAAAGGCCATTGCCATCTCACGCGTGTACTGGGCAATAATTGAGGTTTCAATCAGGGCGATCACGGCCAGCACCAGCAGACGCACACACAGAGTGTTCCGTAACCCCCGCTGCCCGCGGGCAAGCGCCTGCGGGGACACGTTCGGCAGCGCCGCAGGGTACTGCGCCACAGGCATAACGGGCACCACCGGTATGACCGGCACCATCGGAATATACTGCGGCGGCCCCGGATGCTGCACATACGGCTGCTGTGGCGGCGGCGCCTGGTGCGGCGGGATCGGCGCGGGCAGCTGCGGCAACGGTGGCGGGGTCGTCAGACGCACCGGTGCCTGATAGCGGGTAGGTGCCTGATTCTGATCCCCCGTTACGGCAGGCCCATCCAGCTCACCGTTTACCGTGCTGTCAGGGTGCCCGTGCGGCGGCAGCGGCCTCGTGGCGTCCGTCGGGGGCTGGGTACCGTCCGCAGGAAGCACCCGGGTTGCCTCAGCCTCAACATCCTCAAGGCTCGTATCAGCGGGAAGAACGCGGGTAGGTTCCAGCTCGTCACATTCACCAGACTGCGGATCATCCAGCAGCGGAGGCATCGGGCGGGTTGCATCCAGCTCAGCGGATTCACTACCCGGCTCCTCGTCCCCCTTACGCTCGGCGGTGTCGGCGCTTGGGCGGGTGCCCCATGGGACCGTCACCTCGGCAGCGTCCGCATCGGCCGGAACGTTAGGTTCCCGAAGCTCAGCAGCATACTCGGGGGTTAACGGCACGGTCGCATCGGTCTGCTCATCATGGGAATACTCAGTAGAATGCACAGGGGCGGAGGCTGAGGAGTCCTGAACCTCATCATTATGGGAATGCGGGTTTTCGCTCACCCTCGCCCCTTTCGTATAGCATCCTCACACGGCGCTAGGCCGTCGTATGCTCATTACCCTACCACGGGCAGTATCCTTAACGTGGCACTATTGCGGCCACACACAGCAACCTTTGAGGCGCGACACAGCCCCGAGTTCACGTCCCCTGAACAACCGAATCTACGCAGCCGACGCTTCAGCCATAATGCTCAGCCTGCGCCCGCTGCGGCGGGCATAAAATAACGAAAAGACGGTCTCAATAGGCAGCTCTATAAGAATCCACACCACTGTCAAAGGCACCAGCAGCGGCGAACTCCACAGGTAGTTAAGAACAACCTGCGTGGCGGAAGGAGACAGCAGCAGAGCCCCCACCGGAGCCATGGGGACAAGAGCGGCAAGAATACTAAAATAGTTCGCCACCATAATGATCTTGGGCGAACGCCCCTTATGGTACGCCCACGCACACCAGCTTTGACCCACCAGGTACGCTAACGGAATAGCAGCAATAATGGGCACAGCCAAACGGATGGCCTGCCACGCCATGATCAGGGCCGGGCCAGCTAACAGTACCACCCGGAACACGTACAGCCCCTCATCAAGTGAGGTACGCCCGGGGTTTCCCTGTGGCGGGGTTATTCTTGGCGGGTTCTCAGCCATGGTCCTCCCTACCGGTGCCTCATCGGTGCGGCGGTTTAACCCTCAAAAATTCCGCGGGCCCGGTCTTTGCGCACACTCGCGGCGGGAAAAATACGTCCGCTCATACTAATGTACACGCCAGGCGGCAGCAGGTTCACGGCAGACAGTGCCGCCCCCAGGTTAAAACCGGCATCCGAACGCGCCATAACGGCTGGCTGCATCGCCCCGGTAAGCACCACAGTTTTCTGCCGCACATCCGCATGCTCCGCAAGGTAACGGGCGGTTTCGCTCATCGTGTCGGTGCCGTGGGTAATGATCACCTGTTCACCACGAACCGCGTTGAGGGCGGCGGCAAGCTCCGCGCGGTCTGCATCCGTCATATCCAGGCTGTCTTTACCGATAAGCGGGCGGATCTCGAACTTAATATCAGTAATTACCCGATCCAGAAGGTCCTGGGCCGCCGGTGCACCAATATCGAGGGTACCCGCAACTGAATAAAACTTATCGATCGTGCCGCCAGTGGCCAGAATAGTCACTTTTTCGGGGTTTCTGATGCTGCTCACAAGGCTCTCCTGCCGGTGCGTCGTAGTCGGGTAGGGCTGAAGCCATTATAAAGAACCTGAACGGCAAGATCTGCGCTCTACACATAAACCCTGCGCATTCGCCACACCCGGTAATGCACGGGGCTCAGATGTGTGGCTTCGGCCCCTTCCTGAACCGTGCCGAAAATGCAGCAGCACAACCATGACGGCGCACTGATAAAGGCAGTTACGCGTCACCTGTCATTGACACCACATTTAGAACGCACCCACCGACCTATCCGCTCCCCAAGCGCCTCAGGGGCAGGCAGCGCAGTCCTGAAGAAAGCCTTTAGAAGTTTCAGCCCCCAGCAAGAAACCTCCGGCCACACAACAGCCACACCACGTCGAAGGACCTTCCCGACCCCCCGAAGCAAAAAGACAATACAGACGACCCCTAGCACGCTGAGGTCTGGCAACAAATGATATAAGTTTTCCATTGGTTTCTTCTACCCCTTCCCGCCATGTTTTGCGCTAAAAAGTTTTCGGGAGTGCGAGGAAGTTTCCCCAGCAGCATCAGTGGTTCGGCCTGCGGAATATTTTTCCATTAGAGTTCCTTTCCAGCCTTTCAAAAGATCCAGTAGCTTGTAGTGTGTTGGGGGAAGCTGAACAAAATTCAACACTCACGCTTACAAGAAGAGCGAGAAAAATATGCGTTCAAGCAACAGCGCCTTTCCCAAGCGTTTTTGAAGTTTTCCGTAGGGGCTGTCTGCTTCGAGCCGGAAAAATTCAGCGACAGGGGCTTGTAGTTCTTCTTTTCGCTGTGTGAAGGTTGCTGCATGCGGAGGTTGAGCATCACAAAAATTTTCCTTTCTACCTGTTTTGTAGACGGGTGGGGAGGCGCGAGCGTGTCTACCCCACCCGTGGGATTTTTGGAGGATGTTGTGATACCCCCTGATGGGGGTCTCATAAGTAATTTGCTTTTGGAGGCGAAAAACGCAACAAAAACAGCAAAAATTTTTTCTGGCGCTGCGCTGTGCCCCTCCGAGACTCGCCGTCATCATTCCCGCTGACCGTAGAACACCCCATCGACCTCATCGCTCCCTCTCTGGTTTTAGTGGGTTAATAAGTTCCCCTGGCTGGGGGCCTCATAAGTAATTTGCTTTTGGAGGCAAAAAACGCAATGGATTGAGACAAAAATTTTCTGCTCTTCCTTCCGAGCTATCTGTTTCCTGCCTTGAGTAGATGGCTGGGAACGGCAACACATTTTATGGTGCTGGCGTTGCCGTTGCTTGAGTTTTATAGGTTTGAGCCCCTCCTTGTGGCGAGGTGTTTATCTTTAATACGCCAGTGGGATGGCTAACGGCACCACCCCAGCCCAAAAAGTTTTCCTTTCTTGCACAAAAATCACTCTCTACAGTCCCCTTCGTGCTGGGGAAGTGTAGAGAGTGCTCATTATTAATACACCGGTGGGGTGGCTAATGGCGTCACTTCACCCAAAAAAAATTTTTCTTTCGATGGGTGTTGAGCAGCCAGAACACGGCTGCTCGACACCCTGTCGCTGTGTAAGAGGTGTTGTGAGTGTCCCCTTCTTGGGTGGGGTCTCATAATTAAGTCGGGTGTAGGGGCAAAAAACGCAACAAAAACAGCAAAAAGTTTTTTGCTGCCCCCTAAAAAAAGAACTCGTCTAGGTTTGGCACTAGCTGTATTACTAAACGCATAAATAAAAAGATGCCTCAGAACTGGCAATAGCCATTAGTCCTGAGGCCCGCCCGAGCGGCTTCTCCATTCGTGCACCCAACCGGATGATCTGCTCTGGTACCTATCGCGACGTTTTATCTGTCCTATAATCATAGTGTCCGTATACTCTTTCTGTCAAAGGTTCCCGTTATGGCCCGCAGGCAACACCGAAGTAACCCTCTCATCAGTGACCATCTCAGGAATTTTGACCGGACACATCCTGCCCGTAGGTTCCTCGGACAGTACATCGGTTTTCTAAACAACGTTGCCCACGAGCCTCGCCTAGTCTTTATTGACGAGACCATGCACGACCCGCAGCATGTACCAAGTACTGACCGCCGCTTCTACGCCATATCTGCTGTTGTCGTGGAAAACCCTGACGTTTCCACGCTCCGAGAAGACTTTAAAGACGTGATCGGTGGAGAATCTTTCTGGCACGCAACAGACGCCGCATCTGAAAAGAAAATCCAGCAGATGCCCTGGCTTAATAAGGAAAACCTGCAACGGATGATGGATACCGTTGGAGACTACAGCCGCGACACCCACAATATCCTAACCTTTCACTCCCACGTCCGGTATAGCCCGAACCCCGCCACGCAGCTAGACATGATGGAGCAAGCACGTGCTGAATCAATCACAGCGCTCATGAAAGTTCTTACCTCAGATAAGTACTCAGCGAATGCCTTCATCTTTGAGCGCCGCCATAATGAATATGAAAATGATTTAGACAGAAACACGATCCAACGGCTGGTAGCGCATAAGGTGATTCCACCTACTGTTAAATACACCCACACGACCTCCTCTATAGAGCCTAACCTCTGGGCACCCGATCTTCAGGCATGGGGTGTGGGCCAGGAAATCCGCCGTGAGAATTCGGCCTGGCTGAACCAGGCCCAGCTACGCCCACTTATTATCGACGCGCAAACCCTGCAACCTCTCCACTCTCATGGGCCATATACCGCACCTGCCCCGGCAGGTATCCCTACTCCTCACACCGAACAGCAATTACAACAGGTCATCAACGACCTGAACACCGGAGTATATAACCGGGAAATACGAGATTTTGAAGCACAGCACTCACTGCACCGCGGGCAACGAGAAAACTTTCTCACAGCCACCCATGAATCAATAGCCAACCAATCCCGGCACCACCGCGTACCACCCCAGCACGCTAAAGACCTCTCCCACGGAAGCACCCCTGTACCTACCCGCACCTCAGCAGAAGTCCTCAAAAACCTCAAAGCCCAAGCACAAAAAACACATGAGGCCGCGAAACAAAAACCTGCTCCACAGCCTCAACCGAACCACCAAAATATGACCCCGCCAGATACTCCTACCCACCAGCCAGGCCGTGGCCCACGCCTAACCTAAAAAATCATAGACAGCTCAAAGGTCTAGCCTCGTATCCTCAGCCACGAACTCTTCAAAACCAGCATCCGTCAGATAAAGCTTTGCGGTACGGATCGGTTTATGCTCTCCAGCACGAAAACATTCACGATATACATGATCTTTCAAATGTTCCAAGGTCGGCCAGAAAAACCGTTGATGCCAATCAATGGCTAGCGTATTCGGTGATGAATCGTCCTGATGATATGCTGCATACCACCCCGCCCACAAAGCCGTAAGCTCTTCAACAGCTACCGGGTGCTTGTACCAGCACGCAGGAATATGGATATAACTCTCTGAGAAATACCGGGCAGAAATCCAGTCCACCCAGCCCCTGAGCACCGCCCATAGCTTTTCTCGCGCTTTCGAATCCGGAAGCTCCCGCCAACAATAAGATGTAGGAACCGTACTCTTCTTTTGAGCGCTTTCTAAAGCTTCTATACGGCAACGAAGCTCGTCCAAAGTTTGCGTGTGAATCTTGAAGAGCTCTTCCCAGAGCAACTCATTTTCTTCCTGATTCTCTGTTCCAAACTCATCATAGATATCTGAATTACCATATTCAGTCATGACGCCACACCCCCTGTTGCCCAAGCTTTCAAATCTTGTGTCTCATCCGGTGTTTTCCCACAAACCCGATACGTATACAGCTGATCATCCTTCAGCTGCGGCATGTCTTCTCGTTCCCACCACGGGGTTAGCCCTAGGTGCATTGGCCTGTAGTTCTTATACTGCACTATCGCCGAGAACGCCGGGATCTGCTGCATCTGATGGGCCTCCATTACTAATTTCTCCTCTTGCGAATACGAGGTGGAGTTACCGTACTGCCCTGCAGAATACGACCGTGAAACACGGCCCCGCTGATATTTCCCTAACGATTCTGCCAACGGCTGTAACGTCTTAAGGTCAAGACCCGGCAGATAATACTTCGCAGTCGCATTTCCTTTGATTGTGGCCGCGCCCTGCTCACCCCACCGATCAATCAACTGTGAAAAAGACTGGGCAATCAGAATCACCTCAATACCGCGACCGTTAATATCCGACATAATAGAATCCATCTTTGGGAATGCCGCGAGGTTCGGGCCCTCATCCAGCACCGCACGGAAACACGGCCATAACCGGCCGCCAGGGCGTTCCTGTGAGACCTCTCGGGCAGTATTAATAAGCTCATTCGCGAACATCGAAACCAGCGGGCCAACATCCACCCCATGAGCCGTATCCGCAATCAAGTAAATAGTATTAGGCCCCGAAAGAAACTTCTTCATATCGAACGCCTGGATCGGGTCACACACAAACTGTTCCCGGATCCGATCCACCGCTAACGGCTCTAACATCCCAGCAAGGGTCTGCTGGATCGAATCAAGAGTCTCCCCCGCCCGGTTCTCCTGCTTCGAATCCAGAAACGCGATCACGTGATCTGGAACCTGATAAGAATGATCCTGCGCAAGCTCTAACGGCACCCGAGACCGTAAATCCTGCGCCCACTTCATAATGTCATCCAGGCTTTTGCCTGCAACAGCCGCTACATGCAAAAACCGTGCCAAAAAAGCTGCTGCCTGCTCGTTAAACCACGACCCGTTCTTCGTGCCTTCTACCGGCCGGGCATGCGCCCAAGCCTGAGCACGACGCTGCGCCGTTTCAAAATCCTCACACCCAGCCACCGGATTCCACATCACCCGATGCGGCCACCCCGACACATCATGCAAATCATACACCAGCACCTCACCCGCAGCACCAGCAACCCGCTGCCTAGCCGCAGCGGTAATCATGAGCAAATCAGGTTTCGTCGATGTCGCCATCACCGCACCAGGCGCATCCAACACCAGATTCGACGCAATCGAGGTGGTTTTACCCGCCTGAGTCGGGGCAAGGACAAGCTTCGATTCTTTCGCCTCACCATAAATCGGCCGACCACCCTTAAAAACCGCCTGCCCGTTCTTCTTCGTCACCCGCCCGCCAAGTTTCCCTAGCTCCGTCACCAGCCAGTTATCCGGCATACCATCCACAAACTCAGCAATCTGACGCTTTGACTCCGCAGGATCAGAGGCAACCGGCGGAAGCACCTGCTTATTCTTCTGCCGCGCCGCACGCACCGCCGCAGTACGCCCCAGCGACCGAGACACGCTCGCATACGTCACCATATGCTTACGGCCCGCCCGCTCTGACGATGACCCCGACCCACCAAGATCAAACTTCGCCACCAGCA
>ERZ772928.987-NODE-987-length-12489-cov-10.725832_pt1 | contig 12489 bp, 10 predicted proteins | sample MGYA00511686_ERZ772928 | MGnify/ENA primary metagenome ERZ772928 (study PRJEB29015, sample SAMEA2738063) | human oral metagenome | biome: human oral; feature: human-associated habitat; material: saliva | place: China | collected 2219 ... | reverse complement strand
TTAATGTAATTTTATTTAATTTTCTAATATCTTCGTCGGTATATTTCGGCATGTTAGTACTCCTTTGTTATAATCCAAAATGCAATAGTTTTAGACCTGTCATAAAATCTGAATAACAATTCTCCCATGAAAGATATCTATTATTTTCATCAAGATTTAAATTGTTATCAAATTCAGTTGATGATTTAATAATTATATCGAATTTTTCTATATTTCCTATTTTCCTAATCAACTTTCAAACATATAGCGTTTTTATTATCTTCTCATTCTATTATATCATTATTCAAAGTAAAAAACTGCAACTTACTAGTTGCAGTTAAACACAGATTTACTTCTGTTCCCTTTAGAAACTTATATTTTCATTTTCAGGCATAGTAAAAACATCATTTTTTTCAAAATAAGGTTTTACCATTTCTTTCCATCTAGCTTTATGAAAATTGATTGAGTTTAAAGGAGATAGGCCATAATTTCCCAATGCATAACCATCATTTACTTCAACAACAAGTGTCCTGCCATCACTAGTAACACCGATATCTAGTCCATAAGCTATTGGCGCATCTTTCCAACATGATATGGCTTTATCAATTACACTAGGATCAAATTGTGCATGATAATCACCTGTATAGGGCCGAACATCTAGTACGCGACCATCTAACACAAAACAACGCCATTCAGCTATGAATTCTACAACCTCACTAATCCATATAGGATAGTCGAAAGGTAGACCAATACCTATCAAATCACGGGTTCCGTTAACAACTCTTCCAGTAAAGACTTTTGAACCAGCTTTAGGCTTAATAAATTTTCCCCAATTATCAGGTATATTTACAATCTCTCCTAAAACACCTTCATAAATCTTTCGACCATAAAACTCTTTGAGCTCAATAGGGTAGTCATAAACCGGAATGTTTAACCCCATCATTTTTAGTAATGCTCTAGTATCCGTTATATAATCTACAACTGTATCATCACTTGTTAACTGTTTTATTTCAGAAAAAGATTGATATAAAATAACTTCTTCTCCTTGTAAGTAGGCACTTACTTGAGCATTGTACTTATTAATTGAAACTTCACTTGGTAGTTTGCTTTGTCTAATATAAACAACCATTTTATCACTCCTATATCACTAGTGTTACACCTTTTTGTAAAAAAATAATAGCATTTTTGCTGTTATTTTTTTGAGTAAATAGCTCCCATAATATCATCAAAATAATCAACGGTATTTAGGAGTAATTCAATAACCTGGGACTTTGTTAGTCGCATTCCTCTTCTATCTCTAGCATCTTCTACTAAATTCTCAAGTTTCTCTAGATTTTTATCATCCAAGCTAATCATTATTCTATTTTTATCAGTTGCCATTTTCATCACCTCAAGTTAATTCTATCATAGGTGTAACACTTGTGTCGACTGGCTTTTATAGTACATTAGTTTAAAAATGGAGAGAATTTTTAACACAGTAACTTTAAATCTTTGGTATTAAAAAATTTTAACAGTATTTATAGAAATAAAATCTGTCTCAAATAAGTTATCAAATCTAGTATAAATTATGAGCGGTTACTCTAATACTTTCCCTCTAAACAAGAAAAAGGCTTACACTCAAGGGTTTTCTTAACTCCCTTCGTTACAACGTTTTGACGCTTTTACTAGCAAAGGTACATACTCACAAGGAACTTTGGTTGACTATTGAATCTCTCCCACCTCTTCTTTAACATATCCTTCTACATCTTCAATCTCTACAAACATTGGGTCTAAGTGACACAAGAAATGCCAATCTTCGCTCCCTTTTTTTCTGTAAAGAATCGCTTCACCGTCTTCACTTCCGAAAAAGCTTCTGTCGATTTCATATCCGCAGCTTTCTAAGAAGTCTTTTGCTTTACGATAGTTCATTTCTCTTGTTTCGACATAGGCTTTAACTTCATCGTTGTTAACAACATATGCATCGATTTTTGAATATCCTTCGATTACTCTATCGTTTTTGAGGGATAAATTTGAAATCTCTTTCCAAAAAATGTCTACATTTTCCTCAGGATCGAACATAAATTTAGATAAAGGAAAAATGTTTCCGTTAAAAATAATTTCCATATAATCCGGTATGTTTTTAGGATTAAAATACTCCACTTCAAAACCATCTTCTATTTCCAGAGTGTATCCCGGGATTTGAACTACAAATTCTCGTCCTTCTTCTAAAGTCTCAAATAAGACTAAATCCTTTGAGGAGTCATTTTGACATAATCCTAATAGATACATTTTTTCTTCCTTCTGATTTTCAAACGTTATTTACGTTTTTATATTAAACTAAGACACTCCGCAGTTCGCTATTCCCATATCATATTGGACAGGTGTAGACACCACCTCAAAACGACTAAGTTCTCCAATAAACAACCTGTTCAACACTTACTATAAAAGCTTATTTTTTAATGCCTCGCTCATCAGTTCTTGGCGTTTTTCCATAAACTCTTCAAAATTAGAAAGTTCATAAGAAATACCAGCTGGAAGATACTTTACATTTTCTCTATTTTCAGCTACCTTTAACCATTCAACAAGTGGTGTTGCATTCTTGACTTCGTTCTCCCTGCCTTCCAGCAGCTGAAGGTTTGCTAATGTATTCCTTCTTCTACGCCAATCTTCCTTAGTATCTTCACCAATCACAGTTCCGTCCGATAATATCAAACTTTTTATTTTCTTCTCTTCAAATCCCGTATGAGGGTGCATATGATCTTGATGGAATTTCTTTTGGCTAAACTTTAAATTTGAATACAAAAGAGAAAGCAACATAAATGTATAGGCACCAATCTCGTATGTATCAAACAAAGCATCAATCTCTTCGGCTGTATATCGAAGAGATCTATCACCAGTAAATCTTACACCATTAAAATTTTTCATACTAAACGAATTAGTCGAAGCAGTCTTCAATGCTTCTCGAATGCTTGTTAGTGCAGCATTTGATGCAGTACCAAAAATCTGTTTAACCTGTGCGATTACTATATACTTTCTTAATTCTGCTTTACTATTCGAATCGTAATTACCACCTTTGTATCGGTAGTAAACCATAGGAGAAACAGCAACATAAGAAATCATATTTTCTGAATTAAATCCGAATTCATTTAGCAAATCAACTGTATCCTTTATTGCTTCTTGGATCGCATCCCAGTTTTCTTTAATTTTTAATATGCTATCTTTCTTGAATGTTTCAACTTTTAATGCTACAGACATATCTAAAAGATACAAACAAGTGCGCATAATAAAATCATTAGAAAACTTAAAACCTTCACCTTTCTTATTTATCTCTGAAAGTAGCTTGTCAATTTCATCTCTTGCCTTATCCCAATGAGAAACAATAGTCGAAAATAATAAGTCACTCTTTGAAAGAACAGTTCCACCAGAATTAACTCTGACGAAAATATCCAAAACACTATCAATTGAATCTTTTTCTACTTCAAAATAGTTAATGATTTCATCAGTAACAAGTCTTGTATGTAATAGAGAAATGTTCTTTATTGCAATATTATCGGTTGCCCAACCGTTTGGAATGATAACTTCTGTTAATAATTCCTCAGTTGAATACTTAAGGATATCTTTTACTAAATACCAAACCTTATCATTCTTATTATTTGTAGCTTCATTTGATGTCAAAAATCTGAATTCATAAAATATATTCTCATCATCAGTTTTTTCACTGTGCAAATCAAAGTACAACTCCTTCTTTGGGAAAGCATCATCGTTCTTCCATCTTTTGTTTGGGAGTTTTCTACTCATACTTCCTTGCAATGCTATGTACAAAGATGTCAATCTCTGCTGACCATCTAAAATTGCCCAGATTGTTTCATCAACACTGCCAATTGAAAAGGGCTGTGGGGCAGTAGGATTTTTATACATATCTCTGTCATGATAATCCTTTATAAATTCATACATTGAATATTCTTTTTGGTTCACTATACTCTTCTTGACTTTCCATAATAGAAAAGTTCCTATAGGGTATCCTAACATGATAGAATCCATTAATTTTGTGATCTGCGAATCTCCCCACACATATTTTCTTTGAATAGCAGGAAGATATACTCTTCTACTATTCACATCATCTATTATTGCTCTAATACTTTTCTTTTCATATGCCATAATATACCTCGGTCATTACTTATTATTTCTACTTTTCATATGATAATTTACAAATGTCTTTCAAGCCACTCGATCTTTTTAAAATCCTTATTGTTATTGTGATCATTTCGATAGGAGTCTTGAGAAGAAGCTTTGTAAATACTTAGATACTGCTCCAGACTTGGAAGACGAAAAGTGATGCCTTCAATGTGAATAAGCTCTATATCCGATTCCGAAACTCCTGCAAAATCAGGTAAGGAATCGATACTTCCAAATTCAACACTCACTCTATCCTTTTGGAATTCATGCTCATGAATATCTATTAAGACGTAGCCTAAGTCTTTCATCACTTTCATTATCTTGTCCCAGTCATAAATTCTGAGATGATCAGGTGCTTCCCAACCTCTAGGATCACCAGGCACATGAATGTCAATGTCAGACGGCCCCCAATTTTCTTTCGTTCTAAACTCCAATCCCAAAGACCCCATCAGTGTCGGTGTAATTCCGACTCGATTTAAATGGAAACAAATGGTTTTAAATTCTTCAAATAAGAGACTCATGTTTACTCTAAACCTTTCATATAAATGTTCGTTATTTATACTTTATTACCTTGAACAAAATCATCTTCATTTTCTAGAGTATGTCCAGTTATTTTGGATACAAATTCTTTTCCTTCTTTTAAGGACCCAAATGCAACTAGATTTTTATAAGAAAGATTTTGATATGATTCCAACATATACATCTCTAGTCCTTCTGATTTTTGAACGATTATCCGAATCTCACTAACAAGCTTACACACTCCACGTGATGCGTTTGCGGGACTCAAAAGGTTCAATGAACTTTTTGAGGATTAACTTCGTTTCACTAACAAACTTACACACTCAACATGTGCCGACAGTGCCTACATATACTATAGAACGAAATGAAGCTGCTTAACTTTGCAATAATATTATTGAACGGAATCAGATTATCATAATGCTCCTACAGAGCGTAACGGACTAAAAGTCACTTCACCAAGAAAACCCTGACAAATGCCAGGGTTTTCTATCGATGGAGATACCGTTTCTCCAAATGCTTATAAAGCTTTTCTTATGTATTACATTATACAATATCAGTTTGTTGATGTCAACAACTAAAATTGAAAATTCACTCTCTTATAAAGATAATTTTTCCAAACAGATAACTGAGTCTCGCCCATTCTTTCTAGAAGTCTTTCATTTAAATCGTAGTTCCCTTTGAATCTTTTATTATTACGGTAAATAATTTTCTGCAGTTGTTTGTAAATTGGTTTAGTGTCAACAAAGAAACTCAAGATTTTCAACACATCAAATAATTTTATTACCGACGCTGGCGTAGAGGAATTCGAAGTATTATGATAAACAGGAGTTAAATTAAAAACATGTATCAAATTCCCATTTATTTTCATATATTTCGGAGTTCTAAAACGAGAAATCAATGAGCCATGAGCACAATGATTTCGTAGTTCTTTAATAAAATCTAACATATTCAAAAATTCTGCTCTATGGCGAATTCCAATCCCAAAATCTTTCATTACACTATCCAGCACATCATCTTCAAGATAATGGAGCAATCGTAAAATTGTTCCAAAATCTAAGGTTTCTATACTTACCCAAAAAGGCACTGCAACATTATAGTCTGGATTTGAGTAACTCCTATTTTGGCTATTATAACTCCGATAATAAGGGGGTGTATTTCTTGCTGAATATGTTAAACCATATGAACTATCTCTATAAAAATTAGCATCAATGTGGTCATTAAATTTAACAAGTTTTGTTAAAAAACCTTGTCCAAATAGATTAAACTGACTAAAGTGTTTATAGATTGATTCATTCTGATAATTCTGAAATGGATAATTAGGTCTAGTAATTGGATCGGTATACTTTTGAGGATTAAGGTATTCCATAGTAGTATCAGTCGTACGACAATGTTTTTGAGAAAAATAATAAGCAATTGAATTTTTCAATTTATCTTCTAAAGAAATTACAAGATTAAAAATTTGACTAGATAGATTTTTGTCGAATTTATACAAGTCTAAAAAATCTTCAATACTCTCTCCATTGTAAAGCTTAATATTTTTATCTGGTAAAAGTAAGGACTCTAGACCGTTAAACAAATTAAAATAATTGTTATTAAGCAAGGCCTTATCCAAATCGTGCTTAGTAAATTTTAAACCTCTTTTTCGAAGGATGCTTTCAATATCATTTCTCGATTGAGATGTTTTAATACCCACTGACAAACTCCCGTATATATATTATCTATTATTATACCAGAAAAAAGCTATAACAACAATGGTTTCTGAACTGCTCCAGTGTGGTCATTTTTTTATGATGGAAAGTCTTCGTTAAGCTCCGCCTCCGGTACTGCTTCTGTACCATCCAATAGATCAGGATTTTCTAGTTTGTCGATATACTCTTTAACTTTTGAATCTTCAGATGAATGATTTCTACGATTCGTACACTGAGGTTCTGATTGATAAATATTACGTATATTCTTTATCTGCTCTAAATCAAACGATTTTATATTTTCAATAAAAAAATCCATAAAACAATCTGCATCATAATACCCCATATATGTAGGTATGGATTTAGCCATAAGTTCAGTGAATTCTACCAGATCAAAACTGTTATCCTCTTTTAGAGTATCATATAAATTCCTAATTAAGAGTGGACTGTGTAGTTCATCATGTTCTTTGAAATACTCATATATCGTCTGTTTTTCTCTTGGATAAAATGAGCGATAGTAACATAAACCGCGAGGTTCCAACAATACATGTTCGGATATATAGGAAAACACATCTTCAAAAGATCTAAGCAGATCCATAACAGACGGAAATGTCGTAATTAATCCCACTAATGCATTTCTTTTCAAATTACTAGCTTTTAACTTTTCTATTTGAATTTTAGAAAAAACATTTAACACCCCATCATCCTTGAAAATATTTGAGTGCCCTTTTCGAATTAAATAGTCAGTTATTGCATACGCAAACATATACAATCCAGTTGTGTTTTTTTCACAATGTTCATCTTCTGAAACAAGTAATAATCGTATAAATGTTTTGTACGACTTCTTTAACGAGTCATACGTCATTCTTTCTAAATATTTATTCTTAATATTAGTAATAATTGATTCATCAATACTATTTTCTGGAACAGATAATATTTTCTGGCTATAAGCTTCCACATCGTTTTCAACGAATGAAAACAAATCCATAATAAACGGTGCTTTTACCGATAAGATATTATCATACATGGAACAGATTAGCATTCTAGCATGATAATCACTTGGAAGAAACAAAGAATTATCATTAACCTTTAAATGTGCACATTTATTTCTACAGTTTTTCAGATAATGTATATCTTCTGTAAATCTATCAAAATATAGCGCACAATTATCTTTAAAAAATTGGATTATTTCATTTTCTACCTTTGAGTACTTTTCATCATCCTGAATCATCTGGTTTATTTCTGACAATTTTCTTGTTGCTTTGTAATCTCCTTCAAAAGCCATTGTTTGTAATTTATTGTATAAATCAAAGATTACGAATGAATAAAGCAATACTACAGAAGCTCTGTAATTCTTACTATAATAGGACTGTAGAATTTCCTCAAAATAACCTCTTGAATCAGCATTGTCAAATACTCTCAAATCTCTTTCATCAAAAATCATGATTTAACCTCCTTACGCAAGACCAATCCATCCGTACCCTTGTACTGCCATGTCGACAAAATGATTGATGAGTAAGGAAACCTTAGAATCAAATGCTGCTTTGTCATAACTCTCAGGAAGATCCTGATTTAATGATAATTCAACTTCGTATTTAAGTTTGGCACGCGGCTGTTCGTCTTTGTACCAATCTACAACAAGAAGATTACTACGATTATCCATCAATTTCTTAAACAGATTTTTTGCAGAGAGTTTTACTTTTTGTTCCTCAACCTGTGTCAATTTCTTTCCAGCAACCAATAAATCGTAAATTTCCAATTCTTCTTCAGCAAGACCTTCTGTATTGGCACGATTGTCCTCTTGACGAAGTTCTTCAAGGAGTTTCACAAGTTGCTCGTAATAATCTTCATTTTCAGTACCGCCTGCATTATAGGAATCAATAATGCGTTTGAATCGTTCAGAGAATTTCGTTCTAGTGCAATTTCTCTTTAGCATTTGTTCTAGAGCTTGCTCTATATATTCCTTCAAGTCATCAATTTCAATAGCTTTATACTCAGCCAATTTTATTTCTTGTCTTAGCTGCTCAATATCTACTTTAGATAAATCTATGGCCTTTGTCCCTTTAATCATGTACTGAGCTTCTTTCTCCCGAACATAATTAACGAAATCCTGACTTGCAATTACACTACCGTCTAGAATTTGATTCATTTTTTGTCTGGCACGAGCTACTTTTTTATCATCAATAGTATGGTAAAACAATCCGTGTAAATAGACGAGTGGTGCAAATTTATCATTAGTCCAATTTCTTTCAAAGATTTCTGGTTTTGATGCTTCGTAGAGATTTGTTAAGGTGTTCAGTATAACCTTGAATTTCTCTTTAGCATCATCTTTAGAGATAATAGCGTCATAAGCTCTTCTTAAAGCATCCAGTTTATCCAGAGTATTGGAATCTGCAATGATTTTTTCTAGTGAAACACCTAAAGAAAGCAAGAAAGAATCCGCCTCATGAATTGTACCATCAATGTATCCGATTAGCTGATCTATATCTTTTGCAGGAAATTCTGTTCCGTCATTACCCGTGGCATATTCTGTTAACGCTTTCTTCATATATTTAAAAACATTCACATAATCAACGATAATTCCAGCAGTTTTTCCTGGATAAACTCTGTTAGCACGAGCTATTGCTTGCATCAACGTGTGCCCCTTCATCGGCTTGTCAAGATAGAGCGTAGAAAGGTTTTTCACATCAAATCCTGTTAGCCACATGGCACATACAAACACTAATTGCAGAGGATCATCTGGACTTTTGAATCTATCCTCGATATCTCTACCATCAGGTGTGATTTCTTTCATCTTTGCACGATGTTCCGATATTTTCAATCCTTGTTTAGCAAACTTGGCATCTTCATCATTCTCTTCAGAAATAACCACTGCCATTTCCACCTTATTCATATAAGTAAGAATTTGCGTAAGCCGATCTCGTTCTTCCTTTGTAGTGGCAGAATTTCGCTGTTTCGTAAACTTCTGCTTTTCAATAGCCCAGTAATGTTGCACTTTGTCATACATTTTGACAGCTGTATATTTGTCAACTGACACAACCAGTCCCTTCCCAAGAAATCCCCGTCTTGGAAAGTGGTATGCAATATCCTGCGCAACCTTATCCAGTCTGTCATCACGTTTAATAACTTCTAAAATACGAGAGGATGCATTTTCTAACAGACGGATTTCGTCATCGTTAAGATTTTCTTCTTCGATAATATCTACAACATCATCATCAAGGAAATTATTTTCAAGACCTACTTCCGGAACTCGTCTGGAATAGAACAATGGTACAGTAGAACCATCCTCGACAGATTGTGCAAAGTTATACTCTGAAACATACTCACCAAACCATTGATTAGTAAGACGCTTAGCACCGAGAAGTGGCGTTCCTGTAAACGCAACAAAATTAGCATTAGGAAGTGCTGTTCTCATATTTTCTGCTAAATCTTTGTACTGTGTTCTATGTGCCTCGTCAACTAGAACAATGATATCATCACGTGTAGAAAGAACAGGATACTTCTTCGTCTTGTCGTATCTGAACTTATGAATCAGTGTGAAGATAAATGCCTTGTTTGTAGTCAGGAATTCTTGCAGTTGCTTGCTGTTTTTTGGTTGACACTCTTCTTTAGAACCAATAACTTCTGTGCGTACAAAATTCTTATGAATCTGCGTATCCAAATCTTCACGGTCTGTGATAATAAGAAATGAAAAATTACCAGCCACTTTGCGTTTAACCTTACGGGCAAACATAACCATAGAGTAGGACTTACCCGAACCTTGTGTATGCCAGAAGACACCCAGTTTACCATTCAATTCTTTTCTGTTCCCTACGGATTCCATCAGATTATTTACGCCTAAATACTGATGGTTTTTAGCGTTAATTTTTATTTGTTGATTCTCAAAGAGAATAAAATTTTCGATATAATCAATCAATTTATCCTTGTTTAATAAACCATCAACAAAATATCTTACAGAACTATCTTTTACATTTTCAGCTGAGTAAATAGCTTCTCGATCCAGTACTTCTTTTTCACTATCAACTTTAAGCCATTCAAAAAAGTAGTCATAGGTCGCATTAAATGCACCAAGCTTTGTTTCTAATCCATTTGAAAGAACACAAATCTGATTGAATGCAAATAGATTTGGAATATCTCGTAAATAATCCTTTAAATTCTTATTATAGGCTTCTTCAATCTTAACAATACTATTCTTCAGTTCAATAAACACAAGAGGCATTCCATTGATGAAGATAAGGATATCCGGTCCGCGATAATAGACTTTTCCTTGAATCCACATCTGAGAAACAGCTGTGAAAGTGTTGTTTTCTGGATTCTCAAAATCAATTAGCTTTACAAAATCAAAGTCTTCTTTGTCGTCTTTGCGAACTGTGATTTTTATATTATTACGGATTTGCCTGTATATTTTATAGTTAGTATCAACAATATCCGTACCTGTGTAGTCCTGTCTTAGGGTCTTTACTATTTCCTTTATTTTGTCTTCTGGGATAGTAGGGTTGATACGTTTGAGAGAATGTAGCATAATATCAGGAAGAACACATTCTCTCTTAGAAGATCTTCCTGTACCATCATTCAAATCGTCACGCTTGCTAGGATCAGCATTACAAATGAGGATATCATAGTTAAAGGGTTCAGATTTTAATTTTTCAAGTATCGCCTGTTCTATATTGTCTTCAGATATAAAGTTACGCATAGGAACACCTCCTTACACTTCAAGTTTTCCGCTCATTAAGCGTGGTAGTAGCATGTCTCTTTGAGTAATTAATTTAGAATTTTGCTCAGCAAGAATATCAATTTCATCATATATTGGTTTTACTGATTCCTCAAATTTTTCCATTATATCTTTCGGTGGAATCAGAAAATTACATTTTCGAAGAAAATATTCAAATTTAAAATTGATGATTCCTGTAGACTGTAACTGATACTGCTCGATTACTTTAGTTTCATACAAATATTGTAACCAGTGATAAAAATATCTAGGACTAACTTTTTTTGTATCGCATCGAATTAGTTTGCAGAAACTTGCACAAATTAATCTATTGTTAAATCTTTTTAGTTGTCGTTCTGTTATCAATACAGATCTCCCAACTGGCTGTTTTTGTGTACCACCAGATACCTCAAAGGCAATATCATTAACATGAAATGCTCTTTTACTATAGTTCGATAATTTATGATATCTAAGAGGACAAGAATCAAGCATACCGTACTTTACATTAGGGAAATCCGTTCCTCTAACGACATATGCTTCTTTAGGGAATTGCTCCGATAATTCTTCTTCTCCCCAACCACCTCCAATGTAATATTCTATTACTTTTCCTATTTTTACTATATCAAATGTAGAAGGAATTTCCCCTAGAGATGAATTATTAAATTTCATATCTTCATATCCGGGAAAACGGAATCTTATAAACCATTCCTTATAGAGATTTTCAGCCATTTGCTCTAAAAGTTTGATTCGCTTATTGTTGTTTTCGATGAGCTTGTCATAGGCAGAGAGAATATCAGCTATTTTTTTCTGCTTTTCCAGATTAGGTAATTCAACTTTTATTCGTTTTACTTTGAGAAGTTACCATTAGGATAGGAGTACAGTTCAGCACTAAGCAGATACTCTCTAATTTATCTAAAGCTATGTATTTTCCTGTTGGGATTATACTATGGAATGGAACTATTAAAATTTATTTAGTAAGTAAATCCCCTAACTCACTGCTCAATCTCTGCTTTATAGAACAGAAATCAATACTCTGAACTTTCTCTGTACGTAATCTAATTCTTTCTTCAGTAGTATAAGAATCTAACTCATCTTGAGTGAAAAAATCTTTTGCATCATACCGACGTATAGGTATAATTATTTTATTATAATAAACCAGCATTTTAATTGGATTAGCTCGTAATACCTCGGCCAACCCAGAATCCACAGTTGCAAAATAGTGGAGATAAATCACATCTGGGTTTTCAATACAATTTAATAAAGTACTTTGCTCCAATAGTCTTATATGAAAAGTATCCCATGCTGTATTATGTATTTTATTAATTAACTTATCAGCCTTTAACTGCAACTTTTTAAATATTTCTTGAACTGCACTATCATTTTTCAAAAAAAGTATTAATAAAGTCATTTCCAATTCTAAAAATACGCATAAATCCTCAATAC
>ERZ772928.982-NODE-982-length-12518-cov-3.955950_pt1 | contig 12518 bp, 7 predicted proteins | sample MGYA00511686_ERZ772928 | MGnify/ENA primary metagenome ERZ772928 (study PRJEB29015, sample SAMEA2738063) | human oral metagenome | biome: human oral; feature: human-associated habitat; material: saliva | place: China | collected 2219 ... | reverse complement strand
AGTAGAGCCTAAACAAGTAACTCTTATCGATACAGTTAAATACACTAATTTGATTGTTGGTAAAGAATACGAAGTTTCAGGTCGCTTGATGGATAAAGAAACTGGAAAAGAACTTGAACCTGCTGTTACAGCAACTACTAAGTTCACGGCTAAACAAGCTAACGGTTCAATCGACATTAAGTTCACGCTTGATGCTTCTAAATTGGCCGGCAAACGTGTTGTAGCCTTTGAAAAGGTTTCTGAAGGTGGCAAACTTGTCGCTGCTCATGAAGACATTAACGATGAAGATCAAACTGTCAAAGTGAAATCACCAAACCCATCTATTGGTACTACTCTTACTGATGATAAGGGTGCTAAAGAAGTTGAACCTGTACAAGTAACTCTTGTCGATAAGGTTGCTTATACAAATCTCACGGTTGGTAAAGAATACACTGTTACTGGACGCCTTATGGATAAGGAAACAGGTAAAGAGCTTGAACCAGCTGTGACGGGTTCTGCTAAGTTTACACCAACTGAATCAAACGGTACAGTTGATGTAACATTCACGCTTGATGCATCTAAACTTGCTGGTAAGAAAGTTGTTGCGTTTGAAAAAGTTTCTGAAGGTGAGAAAGAAGTTGCGGTTCACGAAGATATCAACGATGAAGATCAGACTGTTACTATTAAGAAATTGAATCCAGAAATTGGTACGACATTGATTAATAAAGCAACTGGCGATCACAAAGCGTCTCCTGATAAAGAAGTAACGCTTGTTGATACTGTGAAATACAAGAATCTTGAAGTTGGTAAAGAATACGAAGTTACTGGTCGTCTCATGGACAAGGCTACTGGTAAAGAATTCCAACCAGCTGTTAAAGCAACAGCTAAATTCAAACCAACTGCATCTGAAGGTTCTGTAGATGTAACATTCACGTTTGACGCCTCTGCTCTTGCAGGTCGTTCCGTAGTAGCCTTTGAAGTTGTTACTCTTGACGGTCAAACTGTTGCTACTCACGAAGACATTAACGATGAAGGTCAAACAGTAGAGTTTACGACTCCTGAAACACCTAAACCAAGTGAACCTAAACCTAAAGAAACACCTAAGACGAAAGTCACACCTAAGACTGGTGTTAAAGGTATGAACTACGGTCTAGTTGTTCTTATTGGTGCTGTTGTTGCGGCTCTTGGTTTAACTAGCTTTGCGATTTATCGTAAGAAATCCGATAAATAATGATTAAAGAAGAAACGGACTCGCCGCCGTTTCTTTTTTTTTGCACTTTTGTTTTGCAATGTAAGACGATGTATGTTATAATAGGTCTATCAATTAGTTTAAGGAGGGGCGTGTGTGTCTCTATTTGTGAAAGAAACAGGCTATCTTTCTTGGAATCAGTTCAATCGAGCGTGGTCTAAGTTGAAGAAGCCTTCAAAAGAATCATTGTGGTCGGAGGCGGTTGCTGTTGCGACACAAGGACAAACAAATCCAAAGAGTCAAGTTGATCCTGATCAATTTATTCAATTTGCTTATGAAAAACATGAATATGATAAATTGACAAATACTCGAATTTTGACGGTGTTATCAGGTGTTGCTGAAATTGCACGACGTATTTATGGATTAGAGCCGAGACTTGTTCAAATCTATGCGGCGTATTCGCTTGTGAGAGGGCGTGTGGTTGAGCAAAAGACCGGTGAGGGTAAAACCTTGGTTGCGGCGATGGGCGCTGTCACATTAGCGTTATTTGGGCGTAGAGTGGTTGTGGTGACAACCAATGACTATTTGGCGTATCGTGACCGTAGCTTTACTCGTCAATTGGCCGCACAGTTTTATCTAACTGTTGATAGTGTGCTTTCATCTGACGATTTTGATATGAAGCGAAACGCGTACGCTGCTTCTATTTGTTATGCGACGCACCAAGTATTCGGTTTTGATTATTTGCATGATCAATTGGCGATTAATAAAGAAATGATTCTTCAAAAGGATCGTGATGCGGTTATTGTCGACGAAGCCGATATGGTTTTAATTGACGATGCACGAACACCGTTGATCGTATCTGGCGCGACGGATGAGCGTGACGCTTGGGTGAATGATTTTCGTATTAAAGCGAACGCTGTTGTGAAAACATTGAGTCGAGACGATGTTGATATTGATGAAAAATTCAATAGCGTGCAACTATCGAAGAGTGGTATTGTGAAAGTACAAGAAGCGCTTGGTATCGATGATTTGTTCGATAAGAAATATATGACTGAGCAACATTTGCTACACAATGCTCTTCAAGCGCATTATATTCAGTTGGAAAATCGTAATTACGTTCTTCGGGAAGACAAGATCGAATTGGTTGATGATTCAACGGGTCGTATCTTAGAAGGACGTCGTTTGTCAGAGGGTCTTCACGAGGCTTTGGAAGCGAAGCATGGTCTAGCGATTCAAGCTGACATGATGACTTATCGACAAGTTACTTATCAAGAATTGTTCAAAAAAGTGAAACATTTGGCGGGTCTTACAGGTACAGCTCGTCCGGAAGATGATGAGTTTTATCAAGTATACGGTCTTGAAATCACATCTGTACCAACCTACAAGCCAGTGATTCGTCAAGATAAGCCTGATATGTTATTCCCGACTAAGTTAGCTAAGTGGCATGGTGTCGCAAAAGCAGTTCGTATGTATCACGATAATAATCAACCTGTGTTGATCGGTACAATTTCAATCGAAGACAGTGAAGCGATTAGTCGTGTGTTATCAGAAGAAGGACTTTCCCACAATGTTTTGAATGCTCTGAATCCTGAAGCAGAAGCGCTTATTATTTCACATGGTGGTGAACATACAGCGATTACTGTTGCAACGAATATGGCGGGTCGTGGTGTCGATATTAAACTTGACGAAGTCGCAACTAAATCGGGCGGTTTAGTGGTTATTGGTTGTGATCATAACCGTTCACCTCGTATTGACAATCAGTTGCGTGGACGTAGTGGTCGTCAAGGTGATCCAGGTGTTAGTCAATTCTATATTTCCTTAGAAGATGATTTTATGCGTCAATTTATGACGGATTCGAATAAGGCGATTCTTTCGAAAGCATTGACTGATGATGGTGTCTTACTTGCAGGTATGCAGCGTCCACTTCAAAAGCAAATTAATCGTATGCAACTTGAAGCGTCTGCAATGGATTCAGGATCACGTACTCAAACAGCACGTTTCGCTCAAGCGTTTTCTACGATTAGTGATGAGTTGAATAATGCTCGATTTGGAGCCGTAACGGGTTCTATTGCGAGATCTTGGCGTTTGGCTAAGAAATGGGGTCCAATCGATGAGCTTCGAAAACAATTTGATGAAGATACATCATGGACGGATGATAACAATAAACGTGAATTCTTAGTGTCAGCTGTTTTGTATGCCTTTGACGTTGCTTATCGCGACATGTTAGAGCAACTTGAATATTATCGTACAAGTGTTTCTATGTTGAGTTATGGTGGTGATGATATTTTCTATCGTTATACTCAATTACTTCGAGAAGAAGTACTTCCGCGCTTTAACAAGATTGCTTATGACGAATTTACGAATCTGATTAAGAACGAACGATTTACATCGGAAGCAGTGCTCCGTCGATTTGAAACGATGAGCGCTGAACGTCAAAGTGAAAATAGCGAAGCGATTGAATTTTTGAAACGTGAAGTTGAAGCACAAGCTTTAGGTCAAATGCAGTCTATTACAGAACAAGAATTCTTAGACGAAGTTGCAAATGCGATTGAATTGCGCGATGCTCCAAACCGCAAAGCTCGTCGGAATTTGAAAAAGAAGAAAAAAGGGGGACGCCGTAAATGAGCAAACCCTTAAACGACGCAACAATTACGATTCGGATTCCGAGTGAGTTGAAGCGTCAATTGATTGAATTACAAACAGAATTAGATGAAAGTGCGCCGGGATATGCGGCGGTTAGTCTGTCCTCATTGGTCGTTTCGATGATTGAGGACGGTCTAGCAAAACGAGGTGACAAATGACTAAGTTTAAAGCAGTTATGAAACCGTTACTGATTACGTTGTTACTAGTAATGGTCTTCCGATTAGGTAGTTATACGCCATTATTTGGATTTGATGGACGGTTAATTGCGCGTTTGAATCAAAATGAATCGTGGGGTCTGTTGGGAATCACTAATAACGGCGCAATGTTTACGTATTTCGCATTAGGTGTTGCTCCATTTATCAACGCATCGATCTTGGTACAGTTCTTGCAGTTGATTCCGCCATTTAGTACGTGGAAAGATCAAGATAAGATCGGTCGTACGAAACAGCTCAGCCTGACTCGCGAACTAGCACTCGCATTTGGCGCGATTCAGATTTATCGTATGTTCCAACAAGTCAAGAATATTCGTATTAGTGATGTGAATGGGACTACGATTGTTGGTGATTTGACAGTAACGCGTATGTTGGTGTTTGGAATCGTATTACTTGCGGGAACATTTTTCGTGTCTTACTTGAGTGATATTATTACACGACGCGGTATTGCGAATGGCTCGAGCGTGATCATCGCGGCCGGGATTCTGTCAGGAATTTCTCAAACGGTCAGCGCTTGGAAAACTCTATCAAGCGTTAATCAATTGATTCTTGCTAGTGTATTCTTGGTATCAACCTTATTGATTATTGTTTTACACACGATAGTTGTCAAGATTCCACTTTTGTCGCAACGTATGACAGATGAGCGCGGTCACATTCTTCCTTTGCGATTAAACGCTGCCGGAATGCTCCCAATTTTGTTTGCTAGTGTTTTGATGAATGCGCCTCAATTTTTGAGCACTTGGATCCCTGCATTAAAAAACGAGCATGTTCTTGTTTGGGCGAATCTCACTAGCTATCGTTCGATTGCGGTATACGCGATTGTGATTCTTGTGTGTGCGATAGCCTATAATACAGTACAGGTGCGTCCGACAGATTTAGCGCAACATTTGGCTCGTAGTGGGCAATATGTTGAAGGGATTGCTTTGACGGAAACGGAAAGCTTTATCACAAAACTTCTTCGTAAGATGGGTCTTGTATCTGGTTTCTTTGTAGCAATTCTTGCAATTGCACCGCTTATTGTTCTTCGATTATTGCAAGTTGATAGTCATTTGCTCGCAATGCTCGGATCATCACTTATTATTGTTACTACTACGTTAGCAGATAGCGTTGAACGTGTGTATCAATTGCGATACGAAGCTCAGTAGAAAGGATCTTACATGCGATATTTGTTTAAACATTTGGGTGTGAAGACACCTTATCAAAAACTGTCGATTGTTCGGTACATGAAATACGTGCTAGTAATTCTCACAAGTATTGCTATCGCGGGACTATTCGTGTTCGGAAGCGACACTCTAGGGCAATTCGTAACTATGAATGGTACAACTGCTATTCATTTACGTTTAGGTGTTTTGCACAATACAATTTACAGAATTCTTGGTGGAATTGCTGTCTTAGCTTCAGTCGGACTTGTATTCTTGTCTTATAAGTTACCGCTTGCTGAGGCACGTATGATTGGTACGCGACTTGAAATCTACCGTCCTGAGGTAAGACGCATTGTGCGGATGGTCGGAATCTTGGGCTGTACAGTGTTTCTGTTACTGATTACGCTAGGGATGTTATATTAGTGTCGATGAGGAGTACTCGCAAGAGTGCTCCTTATTTGATTATTTTTATTTAATATGCTATAATAAAACATATTGAATTTTTTTTGAAAGGAATTTGCATTTGACAACAATTGTAACGGTTCATCATCATCTTACATTTGGTCGTGCTGGGTTTGAAAGTAGTCAACAAACACGTATGAATCTAGCTAAGATGAACGGATTCGATTATGTGCACTTGATTACGAGTCCGCAGTTAGTCGGTTATGAAGAGTGCTTCAGAGCTATCGGTTTCGATTATGGTGAGTTATATGCTTTAGATGAAGCATTTATGGGTGTAAATGCGACAAAAATCGATAAGTTGCACTATCAATATATTCGAGACGGCTCTATTGTGGGCGAGGCACGATACGATAAGGATTGTACGGTGTCGCCTGTACCGATGTGGATTTATACGAAAGATCATCTTGTGTTTACAGAGGAATCATTAGTAGTTTGGTATCTAGCCGAGCATATTAAGGATGCTATTATCTTTAGGGATGAGAGTCGAATCCCGATGCCTAAGTTAGTGCGTTTTACGAAGATGCTCAATTTGCCTTATTATGAGGTGATTCATCATAGTGTTCTTGAGGATGGTTTTTTGCCAGGATTATCGCGAAAGATTTCGTATTTTGTGGCAAACGAGCGATTGGCTCAAGAGTTAGCAGATATGGGGTATCATTCGCAATTTTTACCACCAATGTGTGTGCGAGAAAAGGATATAGTTATTCGTACAGTAACCCCTGTACGGAGGTATGTATGGTCCGCTCATTTGGGTGACTATAAAAATTTCGCACAGGCGTTACGTGTGATGAGTCGATTGATCGATACTTCTATCACGCTTGATGTATACGGTGGCACACAAGAAGATTTTGATAGACATTGCGCTGTTGTCGGTGGGTGTCCGCCGAACGTTGTTTATCGAGGTGTTGTTGTGCGTGTCCCGTATGAGGATTATGATGGTTTTCTATCGACATCTCATCACGAGTTGTTCTCAAACGCATGTATCGAAGCGATGGCGTCCGGGTTGAAGTGTGTCGTGTCCGATATTAAGTATCCGTTTAGGGATTATGCCACCGAATCTCGTGGAGAAGTTTCTCTTGCGTATACCGATGACGAGTTCGTTACGTGCTTGCGCAAATTACAAGACAGTGTGTTTCATACTGTTTATCAAAATGAATTAGTAAGAAAATATACATATGAGCGATGGGCGTCTCGTTTTTCGCAAATGTGTTTAGATAGGAAAGGGTTTTAATAGAATGTTTAAATCAGATAAAAAAGAAGTGTTTTCGTTTCGGAAGTATAAAGGCTATGGTCTTGCAAGTGCTGTTATAGCGGCGTTCTTTTTCGCATCTTCTGTATCGGCAGATGTTGTGAATAACGGTGACGGAACGACTACTTTGTCTAATGATAAAGCGTCAACCGTTGTCGATACAGCGAAGTTTAAGGATAACACCGACAAAACTGCTACTGAGATTTTCAATGAAGGTGGCTATGAAGCGGAGACTGTAACGACTGGTACAGATGCTGTCGCAAGCGAGGTTTCTACTAAAGTTTCATATGAAACAGAAGACGGTACAAAAATCGATAATGATGTTTCGGAAACGAGCACTGTCGCTAAAAATGTCGATTACAAGTTTACTGGTAAGTCCGGTAAAGAATATGTCGGTACAGATGCGCCATCAATAGTCAATCAAGATCTTGGAAAGAAAGATCAAATTGAGCATGATGGTAAGAAGTATGAATATGTTCGTACAGAAACGACTGCTGGTGAATCGACAGGGTTGACGAATACTGCTTTCAATGACGTGACAACGAAAGCGTCTGTCGAAGGGATGTACAATCAAGATGGTTCGATTAAGTATGATCGCATCAAGAATGATTCGCGCGTGTGGGTTTTAGAGGAACTCGCTGACGGTTCTTATGGGAATTACGTTCTAATTGAAAACGCACAGAATCTCGATGACGCGGCGATTAAAGAAGCGGCTAAGACTGCGACTAAGAAGTTCTCTAAAGCGGAAGTCGATGCGCAAGGCGGTTTTAAAGATACTGATTCAGTGGTCGTTTACGAGACGAATACGTATGCTGCTCGCAAACAGACGTCGGAGCAATTCGGTAAAGACTTTTATTATGAGCTCACGGCAAACAGTTCTAAGTTTTATAAGTCTTACATTGATGATATTTACAATGCTGGTTTAGATGGATTAGAAAAACAAGGTGATAAATATTATTATAAGGGTAAAGAAGTTTTAACTCTTGAAGACTTTAAGACAATTAATCAACCGCTAGAATATGACCCCGACCACGATTTTTATCCAACAGATGATTCAAATAAATATTATCTCAAATCATTTGGAGCTTACGCTGTTACAACTACTTATTATGATGTTTTAAGTGATTTCCTTATTGCTCATCCCGATTCACCCATTTTTGCAGGAAAATATAATGACGTATTTTGGAGTGCTGATGAAGAATTCTATTTCAAAATAGCTTTTGCTGCTCGTTTGATGAATGAGGCGTTTAAATCTAAGTATAACTTAAATATTGATACGCCTAATTTTTCTAATAAACCTATTTCTTCAAAAGCAGAAAACGCTCGTCCGACTGAGAAAACAACTTATTCGTTTGTTAGAACTGATTTAAAGGGTGACGCTGATTCTTTCTTTACATCGCTATATGGCTTTGACGACGATGTGTGGAAACATGAAGTTGGTTTGTCTTATTCACCGGAGAATGTTGAGCGGGTTAGAAATTGGGTTAAAGGTTATAAATCTTTGAATGGTGATTCCGTGATTGATCCGTTTAGTGATAAACCAACTTCAGAAGTTACAAAACAAGAATATGTTGAAGCTGTATTCAACGATGTTTTCAGTTTTTATCTTTCAACTTATAAAGATCAGTTAACACCTGAACAAATTAAAGAACTCCGTGCTAAGTTTGGAGATTCTATTTTCAACATTGTGGGTACTAATGTCGGATGGGATGATAAGATGGATTCTGATGCAGGTTATACAATGCAAGGTGATGGATCGCATATGTATAGAAACTCACTAGGTGTTGTAACTGAGAACACTGAATCATTCACGTATCATGATGTAATCACACCGCTTCGAGCATATCGATTGAATGCTGATGAGAATGTTGTTCGTCATATTTATGCTGAAGTTAAAAAAGGTTCAGTAGTTGCAACATATTCAGACGAAGAAGGCAACAAACTTGTAGACGACGTAAATGTCAAGATCGACGAATATGCTGGTGAAGATTATACGACTGAAGCTAAAACAATTCGTCCAATCTATAATTACGAAACTGTAAATGGTCTAATGAAGACTACAACTACGACTTATGAACTCATTAAGACTCCTGAAAATGCGAATGGTAAAGTGGTTGCTGAAACGACTATTGTAGTTCCGTACGTGTATCGTAAAGTTGTAAATGTAGAAATCAAAGGTTCTGTAATCGCTACATACAAGGATGAAGACGGAACAATTCTTGCTTCTGAAGAAAAAGTCATTACGAATCAGAACGCGGGTACATATTATGCGGCGGCGGCTAAAGATATTCAAGCTTCGGCTACAAGTAAGATTACGGAAAATGGTCGAGAAGTTACTTTAATTACGTATGAATTGATCAAGACGCCTGATAATGAATCCGGTGAAGTTGTTGGTGGTGAAACGCTTGTTGTGCCTTATGTTTATCGTAAAGTTGTAACGAATAAATTGGTTCCAAACAATCCGCCGGTAGTAGAAGAAGAAACGTTGAAAGTGACACGTTTCCATTCAGATACTGGTGAAGAATTGCAATCAGATGTCGCAGGTTTTGAAGATGCACCTAAGATTATTGGTGATTATCAATTCACCGGTACAACTGAAACAAACGAAGCTGGCGATGTTCAAACACATATCTATACGAAGATTCAGACTGAAGTGCCTGGTGATGCACCGTCTGTAGATGTGCCTGAGTTGAAAGTAACTCGTTATCAAACCGAAGATGGAACTGAAATTAAAGATTCTGAAGAAGGTTTCGTAGACGCGCCGAATACAATCGGTAACTATCAATTTACGGGTGTGACAAATATGAACGAAGGAAACGACGTTCAAACGCATATCTATTCTAAGATTGTTACTGAAGTACCGGGTGATGCGCCTAAACGTGAACCTGAAGAAATTCAGATTACACTTCACGTAGACGAAGAAACAGGTAAAGAACTTGTTGAATATGATCCAGGATTGACAAGTCCGAAAGAAATTGAACATTATACTTATACAGGTAAGACTACTCAAGAAGAGGGTATTCGAACTCATTACTATAAGAAAGTGATCACTGAAATTCCGGGGGATGCACCTCAGGTCGATGTTCCTCAGTTGAAAGCAACTCGTTATATGCTTGAAGATGGAACTGAGATCAAGGATGCTGACGAAGGCTTCGTAGACGCGCCGAATACAATTGGTAATTATCAATTTACGGGTACTACGAATATGAACGAAGGGTATGATGTTCAAACGCATATCTATTCTAAGATTGTTACTGAAGTGCCAGGTGATGCACCTCAAGTTGATGTTCCTGAGTTGAAAGTTACTCGCTATCAAACTGAAGATGGAACAGACATCAAAGACTCTGAAGAAGGCTTTGTAGACGCGCCTAAGACAATCGGTGACTATCAATTCACTGGTGTGACGAATATGAACGAAGGTGACGATGTTCAAACACACATCTATTCTAAGATTGTCACTGAGATTCCACGTGAAAGTTTAGTTCTTGATAAGATTGAGTATAAGATGACTCGATATGTTGATGAACAAGGTCAAGAATTAACATTATTTGATTTTGGTCTTCGTGGTCCGAAAGCAATTGAGGATTATGTGTTTACGGGTCGTACGGATTCAAATAAAGCAGGTGATGTGTTGACTCATGTTTATCGTAAAGTTGCTGTTGAATCTAAAGTTCCGGGTGATGCGCCGCAATACGATATTCCTGAGTTGAAAGTTACACGTCATGTAGACGAAAAAGGCAAAGAACTCATCGAAACCGAGAAGGGCACTCAGCCGCCTCGTAAGACGATTGGCGATAACGAGTACACTGGACGTACTGCTGAAAAAGATGGCATCACGACACATGTTTATGCGCCAATCAAACATGAGATTCCGGGTGATGCTCCGGTCGTAGATGTGCCTGAGTTGAAAGTAACTCGTTATGTCAACGAAAAAGGTGAAGAAATTAAGGAATCTGAATCAGGATTTATTAATGCGCCGAAGACAATCGGTGAATATGAGTTCACAGGTACGACTAAATTTAATGACGGTAAAGATGTTCAAACACATATTTACAAGCTTGTTGAGAAACCAGTGACACCGACACCAGATCCTAAGAAGCCTGAGACTCCAAGCCCTCGTACCCCTGAGCCTAAGACGCCAGAAACACCAAAACCTGAAGCTCCAAAATCAATTGAAACGTTTAAATCTAACGATTCCGTTGTAGAATCAGTAGATCAACCTCAATTCGTTAAGAATGAGCTTCCGAAGACTGGTGAAACAAACAGTAACTTAGCGCTTGTTGGAGTGTCATTGTTGACAGCTCTTGGATTAATTGGGTTTGCTAAACGGAAGCGTGAAGACTAAAAAAAAGAAGTACTCGTTTGAGTACTTCTTTTAATTTGCTCGTAAAAGCGTTTCTGAGGCGTTTTGATAATGAGACGGTTAATTATATTCGGAGTGGTTTAAAATGCGAATACGGACGCGAGAGACGCCTTAAAATGGATTCTGTGAGTTGTGGTTATAATGGACAATTCTAATAATGTCCGTTATAAACTCAATTCGTCAGATGGTTCTTTTGTGATAGTTTTTTCGGGTTGGCGTTGCGGTAATTCTACGATTGTGATATTTGTGTTATCGAGAATATGTTTTTTAATGCGATTCCAGTCACCGCCAGCTAGACCACAACCAATTTTAGCGGGGACGTATGCTGGTTGATTGTCTTGTTTTGCTCGTTGATCGAAACGAGTTAGTGCGTCAATTAGTTTTTCTTCGTCTGTGTAAACTTTTTTGGTTTTTGCGCTGTTGCCGTAGTAGAGTTGTGTATAGGCGTTGAAGATTTTTAGGTTTGGGTTTGATTCTAAACTTACTGGTTGAATTTTGCCTAAACGGTCAGTTGGATTTGGATATTTGGTGGCGAATTCGTGATAGGCTTGTTTGACTTTTGGGTGTTTTGAATATAATGCTTTTGCGACACCTGCGCCCATAACGTTTTGGCAATTGACTTGGTGCATGATATATCCATTTTGGATAGATGTTAAATCGCCTTGTATTTGACGGTTTTGTTTTTCTTTTTCAGCGATTAAATCACGAACTTGCATTAGACATTTTCCTGTGAGATTTTGTCCATCTCCATCTTTTCCGATGCCGTATTTGTTATCGTATGGATTGACTTCTTCAAGAGTTGCGTCTTTAGTATTTAATAATTGTTTTTTAAGTGTTGGATTTTGAGTGAATTTAAGATACATGCCATTTGCAAGATGTTTTGGAGCGACAGATTCCCATTGTTCGTGATTGAAGTTTTTTACAGTGCGTCCGATGCGCTTAACTTGTAGTGGGTCTGTTGTGTTGAGAATTGCTTGTTGAGCATCTTTATCGTTGAATAGAAGTGCTTTTTGATAGTGGAAGTAGTGTTCAACCGTGGGAAATGTTATTTGTTTTTGATTTATTTTTAGAGAAAACGGTGAATTATAAAAGTTTGAAAATGTTTCATATCCGTTTGTTAATCCACTGTAAAATTGAATTGTTGTCATAATTTATGTTCCTTTGCAATTGTTTTCTTAATTATAATGGATTTTAAGATGCATTTCAATAAAAAAAACAGAAGCGAGTGCTTCTGTTTAGTAGTTCGAAACGGTCCCGACGGGAATCGAACCCGCGATCT
>ERZ772928.981-NODE-981-length-12519-cov-2.752969_pt1 | contig 12519 bp, 9 predicted proteins | sample MGYA00511686_ERZ772928 | MGnify/ENA primary metagenome ERZ772928 (study PRJEB29015, sample SAMEA2738063) | human oral metagenome | biome: human oral; feature: human-associated habitat; material: saliva | place: China | collected 2219 ... | reverse complement strand
TGGCGACAATCTTATCTGGGAAGTTATTACGTAGCCGAAGCACGGTATCGGGGTCCATGTCCACGCCCGTTCTGCCCCGTATATTGTATAGAATAATGGGTTTGTCGCTGGTTTGTGCTGCAGCGGCAAAATGCTGATAAATCCCCTCTTGAGATGGCTTGTTGTAGTAGGGAACAACACTCAAAATCCCCTGTATATCGTAGCTATTGGCAAGAGAGAGTCGTTCTATGAGTCGTTGGGTAGAATTATCCCCAAGCCCTAAGACAATGGGGTAGTTGGGCCCAGCCTCTCTGCGTACGGCGGAGAGTACTTTTTCCACCTCTTCGCGAGTAACAACGGGGGACTCCCCTGTGGTACCGAAAACCACAATAAAATCTGCCTTTGAGGCTACGATATTGCGAACAATAGCCCCGAGAGATTGGTAGTCTACTTGTCCATCAACGAGAAATGGAGTGACGAGGGCTACACCAAGTCCCATAAATTGAGCGGGAGGGAAAGGGGAGTATACCATAGGAATAAAGTGTTACTTTAATCTGCGATCATTCAAATCCACAGACAAAAATACGCTTTTCGATTGGATGTTTCACCTACTCTTTTTGGAAATAAGGGCTATTGGTTCATTCTTTTCGGGGTAGAGTCTCCTCATTAGGGGCGTTGATATTGCCTTTCTCCTTTGTGAAATCGAGCACTTCTTTCTCGCCCTACAAGATAGATGTGTTATAAGTGTATAAATAGGTGTTGCTATCCAAAAAAAACTTATATCTTTAGGGCGAAAAACATTTCTACCCCCCTTTAGAGAGAGGTATATTTGGATGTTGTTGTACATTGAATTATAGAGTGTAGATATAGATTAATTACTAAATGGAATTATGATGAAGCAGCTATTTCATTCATTACTACTACTTACGGCACTGTTGCTCCCTCTAGAGCTATTGGGTCAGAGTACAGCCTCTCAAGAGGAGCCGTCTTCGCCTATTCCCATGTTTGCAGAGGGTGCAAAGTGGAGCGTTTCCGTAAAGCACATCAAAAGAGAGTGGGAGCCTGGGTATTACCATTGGGTAAATGTGGGAGAGAACTATCAGTACGGTGTACAGGGAAAAGAATCCTTTAATGGCAAAGAATACTTCCACGTTGTTACGACCAAAGGAACAGAGCGCGTGGACTTCTATGCCCGTGAGGAGGGAACTAAAGTTTACCTCTACCAAAAAAGTACGGATAGGGAATTTGTACTCTTCGATTATGCTATCAAGCCGGGAGACAAATACATAGGTATGGGAGGCTCCCCTGAGAATGAGGCTTTTTACGAAGAGTTTACTCTAGAGTCCATCGAGACCAAACTGATCGCAGGAGAGAATAGAAGAGTCTACTATTTTAGCTATGAGTATCCTTCTCAATCCCACTCAAATACTACTCGAGGTGGCTATAATTACCCTCATATTTCCTATACAAATATCCATTACTCACCTTCGAATGCTTACATGTCTCTTGTATGGGTAGAGGGGATTGGCACCTTAGAAGATTCTCCCTTTTATACAAACAAAACGATGACCGGATCTAAGCCTCAGTATTTACTAGGGTATACAGATGCGAAAGGGGTGCAGCATGCGCTTAGCAACCAGCCTGCTGATTTTACTTGGAGGGTAGTGATTTCTTCGGAACCAACCGCTTTAGACAATGTGGAGAGTGCCCCAGCAAGCATACATATGAAAGAGGGGGTGCTGAGTGTGAATTTGAGGGATGGCAAGTCGCATCGCCTCTCCGTTTATTCGCTTGATGGGGTGCGTCTTCTGCCCGAAACCTCTTTTACCGACTCTTTCTCCGCTCCGCTCGCTTATTCTACCACATCGTCTTCTCTTGTAGTCGTGCTTGATGGCAAAGCCACACTGCATAGGTAGGGGCATAGAGAGATAAGTCATAGACACTTCTGAGACGAGGTGTATTTCCCATGTTATACCCTAGGCAAAGAGAGATTCTTCTCTTGGCCTAGGGTGTTTTTCTTTTCTCTAGTTGATGGGTGGGCTCCCTCTCTCTTTTCTGAAGAGATTTGCCTATATCCTTTCTCTTATTGTAGCTTGCTTTGTAACTTTGCCAGGGGGGATTGCTATTGCTTGTGAACAACTGGCTTTACCCTTTGTTCTCTATCTAGAGTTCTTATGGATAACGCTATAAAAATGGATGAAGTTACAGAGTTAGATTTGTGTAGTCGGGTCCAATTGTCCCTAAAAGATTGGCTCTCCACTACCTTTTTGGAGACAAGTACTCAGCAGAAACTCTTTCATTGTGGAGCTGCAGCTTATCGCACTTTAGCCTCAGATTACATCCAGCAACTCAGAGATCGTTGTCTCCTGTTGGGGCTCGCCGTGGAGGAGTTGCCCGATGGTACCCGCTTCTCTTTCCTTTGGTATCCTATCCGTAGTGGGTTGCGTATCTCTTATCATAATATCTCCCTCTACGTCCTTTTTAATAAGGTGGCACGTAACGAGTATGTCCGTATGGTAGGAGCCTCTCGCTCCAAACGCCTCGATCCCTTTTACTTAAGGCTCCAATACGACAGGGCGGCACAGAAGCCGGGCTATGGATTGAGTAGCAAAAATATTCCCTGCATAGAGCCCCTACTCACCCTTTTATTTGAGGAGCGAGAAGCCCTGATGCGTCTCTCAGAGTCTCTAGACTCTCTCGTAGTGGAGTGTGCTCGAGAAGAAAAGATCCGTACCCTATTCTTAGGCAGTATCGAGAGGGTGGTGGAGAGTTTGCTAGCTCCATCGGAGCATCCCTACCATTTGCAGATCTCGGCCGGGCAAGCTCTTCTTTCTTTCCGTTTGCGGCGCAAAAAGATGCTCACCCTTGTACTCTCTCCCACCTCTTATATGATACAATTGCAGCAGCTCCCGGGCTTCTTAAGCCGCTGTAATGCGCAGAAGTCACTCTCGGCGATGCAGTCTCTTGTAGCCCAAGAGTATCCCGAGGCTTCCCTCAAAACCTATGGGAATAAGCAGGTATGGACTTCCACTAATTGACCACATTGGCAAAAAAACAATACAATATAGGTATGGCTATCACCATCAATAATAAGCAGTTACAAAGCATCTTAGAGAAAACACCCTCCCATCATAATATCATGTTGGTGGGCGTCCACGGCATTGGTAAATCTCGTATCATTTCAGAGTTTTTCCGAGCTAAGGGAATAGAGGTAATTACCCTCTTCTTGGGGCAAATGAGCGACCCCGGAGACTTGATAGGTTTGCCGCATCTAAATACAGAAACAGGGCGCACTGAGTTTATGCCTCCCTATTGGTTCCCCAAAGGAGATAAGCCTATCGTTCTCTTCTTGGATGAGCTAAATAGAGCGCGCCCGGAGATGCTCCAATCGGTGATGGATCTAGCACTCAATCGAATGCTGGCTGGCCGTCGGTTGCCCGAGGGGTCTCGTATTATCTCTGCGGTCAATGACGGAGCCGAATACCAAATCACGGAGCTTGACCCTGCACTTGTATCCCGATTCAATGTTTATTTCTTCCGCCCCACCGTTGTGGAGTGGTTGCTTTGGGCTGAGGAACAAGAGCTAGATGAGCGGGTTATTCACTTTATTGAAAACAATCAAGATGCCCTAGATGCTCCGTTCAATATAAATGCTGATTCTATTGATAAGTGTGCCGATCGCCGAGCTTGGGAGCGTGTCTCCGATATCATGAAAGGTCTGGAGGAAGTAGATGATCTTACTCTTAAACTGATTAGCGGCATTGTAGGGGTAAAGGCCGCTGCCCGATTGGCGGAGTCGCTTAGTGAGACTTCTGTAGTGAGTGGAGCCGACCTCCTACTGCACTTCGGAGAGGTAAAAAAGAGGCTTAAGACAATGAAATTACCCCAATTGGCTCTTGTCAATGATAACCTATTCCGCTGTTTAGAGGCTCGTGGTTATCCGGAGGAAGAGATTGAGTTAGTGGGTACCAATCTGGAGAAGTACATCCTTTGGCTTGACAAAAATGACCAAAGAGAGGCTCTGATGCACCTTATCAATAACTTTTCGTCGGCTACTTATCCGAATGCAAACCTTACTATCATGACCAAGCTATCCTCCATCTATACGCTCATGACAGACTACCTGAGGCAGTTATGAAAGAGCTTTTGCGGCATATCTCTGACGAGTGGTTCCTTGCCGAGCCTCTCCTTTTTGACACTCTTTGTTCCCACGAATTGGTAGAAAACCTTGACCTAAAGGTGGAAATGCGTGTGGGGAAAGGGCGCATAGAATACAATACAGAGAAGCTCTCCAATCGCTCAGAAGGGTATATAGCCAAGCGTCTGCGTATCGAAGTCGTACGGATATTACTTCGTCACCCTTACCAGCGGCAACCGCTTAATCATCGTCCATTCTGCTTAGCAATAGCCAGTGATATGACTATTGCCGAGTACTACGATGCGAATGAGACAATGGCCACACGTACCATGATGAAGTTGCCTCCTAACCGTAGTTTTGAGGAGTATTATTCGATGGTAGATGCACTTATCCCTCCGCAAAACTCCTCTTCTAAAGAAGAAAAGAAAACTCAGCGTGGGGGGCTAGAGCAGGGGGAGACTTCTCAAAAGAAACAAGGCGTGAATGGGGGTGCCGGCGAGCGTAGCCCCGAGGGCGGAAGAGCCAAAGGAAGCGTTCGAGACGGGGCCGATGGTTTGGCCAGTGGTGAGAGCGAAGGGCTTTCTTCTTCTACAACTGCCTCTTCTTCTGAGGGTGAGCCTTCTCAAAAGCACGATGCAGCGCGTGAGTTGCAGATGCATGCCGAGGAGTGGGAGGAGCGTTCTGCTCTGTGGGAGGAAGATGAATTGCAAAACGAAACGATAGAAAAACTCATTGAGAAGGCTCGTAATACAAAAACGTGGGGCACTCTATCGCGTGAGCTACAGCAACTTCTGGAGACTTCTATTTTTGCCAAGGTCAATATTCGTCGTCAGCTCGCCCAGTTTCGTACCGGCATTCTATCCAATAAAGTTGTACTTAGTCGCATGAAGCCCAGCCGTCGATATGGTTTCATGCAAATGGGCATTCGACACCCCTATACAACCCGATTGCTGATTGGGGTGGATGTAAGTGGCTCTATTGCCAATGACGATATTCAAAATTTTCTGAGTGTGATTAACCATTTCTTTACGCAGGGCATAGAGCATATAGAGGTGGTGCAGTTTGATAGTGAATTGCGCCTTCCTGTACAAGAGATGTTCCGAGTGCGCAAGAGTATCAAGGTAATGGCACGCGGAGGTACAAACTTTGATCCTCTCATCCGGTACTTCGAAGAGCACACAGAGTACGATGGACTCATTATATTCACAGATGGGTATGCCCCCTTGCCACAAGTGCGTACTCGCCGTAAGTTGCTTTGGATTTTAAGTTCTTTAGCAGCTTATAAACGCTTTGAGGGGGCTCCAAAGCTCTATATCCGAGCCTAGTCGTTGTCTCATAGTAGCCCCTCTCTGAAGCTTCCTTTTTTCCTCAGGAAATAGTGTAACTCTCCTCTATAAAGCTAATGGGATAGGGGAGGGTTTTTCTATAATCTGGCTGTCTGTAGCATTTATATTGCACCAAGTCTATTACCCTCTATGCTCTAACAAATGATAGTAAAATAGAGTATTCAGCTGCAAATTGCCTTTTGTTCTTCATTTTTATATTGCTATTTGTATTTTTCTTTGTAACTTCCCACCGCCGTAGAGAAATACTCTGTTTAGCAGTCTTTTGCTCTAGGGTAAGTAGAAGTATAACATTTAAAAAGGTTCCTTTATCATGAGATCGTACAAAACAGAAGAGATTAGGAACATCTCACTTTTGGGAAGTTCCGGCGCAGGAAAAACCACTCTCGCAGAAGCTATGCTCTTCGAGAGTGGTGTGATAAAACGTCGTGGAGACATTGCCTCAGGCAATACCGTGTGCGATTATTTCCCAGTAGAGAAGGAGTATGGCTATACTGTTTTTTCTACTGTTTTTAGTGTTGAGTGGGCAGAGCGCAAACTCAATTTTATCGATTGCCCCGGGAGTGACGATTTTGCCGGTGGCGCTGTATCGGCTCTTAATATTGCAGATTGCTGTCTTATGGTAGTCAATGCCCAGTATGGGGTAGAGGTGGGGCTGATCAATCAATTTCGCCATATAGAGCGACTTCATAAGCCTGCTATCTTTATTGTAAACCAGCTTGATCACGAGAAAGCTGACTTCCAAATGAGCATCGCTCAGTTGCGAGAGCGTTACGGATCTAAGGTAGTGGTAACTCAATACCCCGTTACTTGTGGACCCTCTTTTAACCAAGTGGTGGATCTTCTTCGCATGAAGATGTACCAATGGGGAGCCGAAGGCGGGAAACCTCAAGTGTTAGAGATCCCCGATAGCGAGCGAGCTACGGCAGAAGAGATGCGTCAGCAACTTATAGAGAGTGCTGCGGAGCACGAAGAAACCCTTATGGATCGCTTCTTTGAGCAGGGGAGTCTCTCCGAAGAAGAGATCGTAGAAGGGATGCGCAAAGGCATTGTTTTGGGAGATATGTATCCCGTCTTCTGTGTGTCGGCTGCCAAGGATATGTGTGTGCGTCGTACGATGGAATTTTTGGGAGACGTTGCACCGCATGTGACCGAGATGCCCAATCCTATAACTACCGAAGCCGAAGAGGTGGCCCCTAATCCCTCCGGTCCCATCAGTCTTTACTTCTTCAAAACCACTGTCGAACCCCATATCGGCGAAGTTTCTTACTTCAAAGTGATGTCGGGTACTGTACGAGAAGGATGCGATCTCATCAATATAACAAGAGGGAGTAAAGAGCGTTTGGGACAACTATTCGTAGTGGCAGGTCAGACGCGTACTAAGGTGGACGAACTTGCTGCCGGAGATATCGGTGCTACCGTAAAACTAAAGGATGTGCGCCGCGGTAATACCCTAAACGAAAAGGATTGTACTTGGCAATATCCTGCTATAGAATATCCCGCACCCAAGTTTATGCGGGCTATAAAGCCGGTAAATAGTGCCGATGCTGAGAAAATGAGCGAAGCACTCCACCGAATGATGGAGGAAGATCCTACTTGGATTGTGGAGCAAAGCAAGGAATTGCGCCAGACTATTGTGTATGGTCAAGGAGAGTTCCATCTGCGCACCCTCAAGTGGAGATTGGAACACAACGATAAGATTCTTACGGAGTTTAGTGAGCCTCGCATTCCCTATCGCGAGACCATTACTAAGGCTGCTCGGGCGGACTATCGTCACAAAAAGCAGTCCGGGGGTGCCGGTCAATTTGGAGAAGTTCATCTTATTATCCAACCCTATGTAGAGGGAGAAAATATCCCTGAAGTGTACAAATTTGGAGGGCAAGAATTTAAGATTACCGTAAGAGACCGTCAAGAGATTCCTCTTGCTTGGGGTGGTAAACTTGTCTTTATTAATAGCGTGGTAGGAGGTGCTATTGATACGCGCTTTATGCCCGCTATCCTCAAGGGGATTATGGAAAGAATGGAGCGTGGACCGCTCACCGGTTCTTATGCTCGCGATGTAGTCGTTATTGTCTATGATGGTAAGATGCACCCCGTAGATAGCAATGAAGTTTCATTTATGCTCGCAGGGCGTAATGCCTTTAGTGCGGCATTCCGTGAAGCTGCTCCCAAGATTTTGGAACCGATCTACGATGTTGAAGTATCCGTGCCTGCGGATTATATCGGGGACGTAATGAGCGATTTGCAGGGTAGGCGAGCCGTCATCATGGGGATGAATAGTAAGAAAGGTTATGAACAACTTTTGGCTAAGGTTCCCTTGAAAGAATTGATGAATTATAGTACGGCTCTTAGCTCCCTCTCGGGAGGACGTGCTTCTTTTATGATGAAGTTTGCAAGTTATGAACTTGTTCCTACTGAGCTACAAGAAAAACTATTGAAGTCGTACGCCGAGGAGCAAGAGGCGGAAGATTAACCCCCTCTATGGCTTGATAAAAGAATGGGGCTGCACTTTTCAGTTTGAAAGTGCAGCCCTTATTATTAGTATAAGTAAGTTGAGAGTTGGGAGGATAGGCAAGTAAATGTGTTGAGCAATTTACCCTCAAAAGAAGGGAGCACTCAAGCTTTGGTTCTAGATTCGATGGGAAGATTCCTCAGATCCTTCTGATTACTTCACTTTGACCTATTCCCCTAAGCAGGAGACTCCCTAGATTACTATCCTAAGAGCAAAGATAGGTAAAAGTAACTTATTTACCTAGCTTTTCTTCTACTTCTTCTTTGCTGATTTGCTTTGTGCAGAAGAACCAGTCATAGCAATGGAGGTTGGCCTCTTTGCCCGAAGCACGTTCACTAGCCACGCGGCAGGTGGTAGCAGGGGGTACGATTGCTTCGTCTCCGGGACGCCAGTCGGCAGGGAGTGCTACCCCAAAGTTATCAACGGTCTGTAGCCCAATAAGTACACGCTTGATTTCATCGAAATTACGCCCGAGAGAGAGAGGGTAGTACATGATTGTACGGATCTTGTCTTCGGGGTCAACGAAGAACACGGCACGCACTGCAGCAGTGCTGCTTTCTCCGGGTTGTATCATACCATACTTGTGAGCTACCTCCATAGAAACGTCTACTACGAGGGGGAACTTTATTTCTATGTTTTTGTATCCGTGCCAATCAATCTTCTCTTCTATGGTACGAAGCCAAGCAATGTGGCTCTGCAATCCATCTACAGATAGTCCTACAAGTTGACAATTGAGGGCACGGATACAAAAACATAGAAATAAAGTTCCTCGAAATCGGCAGCAAGATGCCCAAAGGTCATAAACTCAGAAGTACATACGGGAGTAAAATCGGCCGGGTGGCTAAAAAGAATCTTCCATTGACCCTTATAGTCGGAGGGGAAGTTGATTACACCTTGAGTGGTAACGGCTGTAAAAGCGGGTGCAGCTTCGCCAAGGCGAGGCATTGTAATTGTTTGATTCTGTTCCATCATACGTTTATTGTTTTAGTTGATTGTTTTATTATTTCTCTGGTGCAAAGGTAGAATGATGGGCTACTGATATCAAATGCTTTTTTCTATCTTTGTATAGAGGGAGTCTATCTACCACGAGATTTCGCGTCGGTAAGGGCTTCGTATTTTAGATCATTAACCCTCTAATAAATGAAAGAATGAAGAGACAATTCTTTGTTATTCTCACGGTTCTCTGCACCTTGCTTGCCAGTGTGCATCTGAGTCATGCTCAAAACATTTATAATGCCAATGGAGAGCAGGTTACCTCTGTAGATTCGAATGGTACCCTCCGTGATCGGAGTAATCGTTCCGTAGGAAAGATTGATAGTGATGGTACAATCCGCGATGGACAGGGACGTTCTGTTGGTAAAATTGGAAGTGATGGCACTATCCGCGATGGGCAAGGGCGTACCATGGGTAAAGTAGAAAGGGATGGTACTGTGCGTGATGATCGTAACAGCCAAATAGGTAAAATCGAAAGTGACGGCACCGTACGAGATAGACAGAATCGCTCTATCGGGAGAGCTTCCGGCGTGAAGAAAGAATGGGCAGCAGTAGTCATATTCTTTAGATTCTAGGTAGGTCATCCCTAAAGAAACTCGCCCACTCCCTTTCATTTGTATTGGGGGTGGGCGAGTTTGTTAGGACTCAAAGATATTGGCACTAGACCCATCTTATTCAGAGTAAATACTAAAGAGAGGTATTTAGTTTCGGTCTTTTGTAAGCCTATTGTACAATAGATAAGTATGCCAAGAGAGAGAGGAAGGAAGAACTCGTATAGCCCAGCTTAGATGGCGGAATCTCTTATCCGGATGTTGAGAAAGGATTCGAACTAATGCTTTGTTTTTCCTTGCTTTACGTAGGAATGCAATTGGTTCTCTAGTGCATTTCATCTCCCGATACAGTACTATTGTACTCAGAAGAAGTCGGGCAATAACCTGATTGAGCCCTTGAGATGGATGATCTTTGGAGAATGCCAGAAGGCGTTGCACGATGATGGCTAAGTCTCGGGGCCGTTTGAGATTAGTTGAGTGCATGATGGAGTTGGGGCGTTGTCTATAGTGGTAGGCTACGCCTTGGAAGAAAGCAACTTCTCTTGCAAAATAGAGAGCTCTAGGACTAAATTCTTCATCCTCATGGTAGATACGAGGATAGAATGTTAGCTGATTTGATAGGAGGAAATTACGTTTATAGAGGTAGTGATGTACAGGGATAATCTGTTGTCCGCTATCGAGGAGTTCTAGCCCACTCATCGGCTCTGTAAACTTGGGGTGTAACTCAAGGGTACGTATATATCCTTCTCCGAAAAGTCGGGAAGAAAGCGAAACCATATCCGGATTGTTTGCCTCTTCTAAAAAAGACTTTAGTTGCTTTAGTATCCCCGGGGTAATGAAGTCGTCAGAGTCTATAAACCATACATATCGACCAGTAGCAACCCTAAATCCTGCGTTTCGAGCTTCACTAAGACCCCGATTCTCTTGGTGTATAATACGAGCATTCGGGTGTTTGGCTATAATGGGTTGTGCAAGACTTATACTCTCATCTTTGGATCCATCGTCTACAACAATTACCTCATACTCCTCCGGAGCAATTAGGCTCTGGGTAAAGCAGCTCTCAAGACACTCTTGTACATAGAGAGCTACGTTGTATACGGGGATTATAAGTGAAAATAGGGGAGCAGGCATGATGGATTTTCTTTTAGAATGGGTACCCGATAGCTAAGTGGAAGTCCACACTTTGCCAAAAGTCGGGTATATTGTAGTAGCTAGAAACACCTGTATCGTAGGGAACGTGCAAGCCAATACCTACATCGCCACGGATTACAAAGTACCCCAAATCATAGCGAATACCAAAGCCAGATCCGAGTGCGATCTGATTGATGAACTGCTTGAATGAGGTTAGTTCTTGTAGGGAGCCTCCAGGACGGTTCGTATCTTTATTAAGTAACCAAATATTCCCGGCATCAAAAAATATAGCCCCTTGTAGTGCCTTGATAAGTCGGAAACGCCACTCCATGTTCATCTCTAGTTTGAAGTCTCCCGATTGGTCGATAAATGAGTATTTATCGCTCTTGGGTTGGTAGCTCCCCGGCCCAATACTCCGCACGGTAAAAGCGCGAATACTGTTGGCTCCCCCAACATAGAATTGCTCGCTATAAGGAGCTACACTACTATTGCCATAGCTAAAGATGGCTCCCGTGGAGAAGCGTGTAGCAATGGTTTGGTTGGGATTGATCGTGTAGGTGTAGTGAAGATCGCCCATGAGCTTAACGAATTGTGCATAGGGCACTCCAAGGAGTTTCTTTGTTTCGTTGTATTTCTTTTTCCCAAAAGACTGTATAGCATTAGTAATATTGCCGGCCTCGGATACAAACAGCTCTAACCAAACATGGTGCGAACCACGATCTTCTATGATATCGTCATAGGTGTAGGTGTAACCTATTTGAGGAATAAATTGGCTTTTGAGACTAAGTCCCAGAGTTGTATTTTCTGCCAAAATACGATTGAACTCTTCGGATCGATGGCTTAGGAAATTGTATTGAAGACGCAGTGCTGTAAAGCGATGTTTATGATGTTCTTTTGGGTTGAAAAGGTAATTGGCAGAAGCCCCCAAAGAGGCCATTCTGAAGTAGCGAGCCCGGTTGACTATGGAGGCAGATAGGGTAATATCGCTGTTGGTTGGGAACGTGAGCAAGAGGCTACTTAACCCCGGGAAAAGGATGGACGGAGCTGATAGGCTTAGGTCAGATCCAAATTCGTAACTATGCAAGAGAGAGCCTGTTTTACTCGCATTCTCATACGAACCATAGAGGGAAGCGGACAATTGTTCTCCTCCCCCAAAGATATTACGTTTAGCTACCGAAGCTCGCAAGCCGGGGCCTTTAAAACCATTGCTTTTGAACCTTATGGCACCCTCAAGAGTGGCATCCCATGCTTTATCCGGAGTAGAGGTAATGTGGAGATTGAGGATGTGTAGATTACTATCCGCAATGGAAAAAGATAGGTCTGTAGCAGAGAACGCACCCAGACGAGCCAAGGCTTGTCGTGTGTTTTGCTCATTGAGTTGAGAATATATACTCCCAGGGCGTAAGAACACACGCCTACCAAGCACAGAAAGGCGGGTGGTGCGTGTTTCGTTATACCTTAGTTTGATACTATCAATGAGAGTGGAGTCGCGTACAGGAGAAGATGGAGATATCCCAATATCAAAAGTTACTTTGCCAATTTTCCAAGGAACTAAGCTTCGTGGCTCAAGCCCCTCTTTAAAGCCAATGCGCATATCAATTGATTGAGGAGCAAGGGCTGTATCAATACGATATACTAGGGCTTCGGGTGTATAGTAGTAGTAACCATTGTTGCGTAGATGGGAGCTGACAATTTCTCTATCCTCTAGTATCTTATTCAAGTTGAATTGGTCCCCTTTGTGCAGAGTGGAGATAGCGGCATGATCAAGGTGAGACTTAGCAACAAAAGCACTGTCGCTCAAGTATTGTATACTCCCTAGCTGGTAGGGCAGTCCCATATCTATTGTGTAATGTACCCGAGCTTGCAGAGAGT
>ERZ772928.979-NODE-979-length-12527-cov-2.905468_pt1 | contig 12527 bp, 15 predicted proteins | sample MGYA00511686_ERZ772928 | MGnify/ENA primary metagenome ERZ772928 (study PRJEB29015, sample SAMEA2738063) | human oral metagenome | biome: human oral; feature: human-associated habitat; material: saliva | place: China | collected 2219 ... | reverse complement strand
CATATTAAAACCTCTTTCGTTGACTTTCTATATCATTACGTATAGACATATAAGCATCATATCGTCCTTGATGAATATGACCAGCTTTGTTCTGCCGCAGCTTTGCATTCAGGGGATAAGCCTTCAGGTCCGCCAATAAGCAAGCACACATCACGACCATCATTTTTCCAACTCTCTAATTGCTCAGCAAGTTGTGGCGTTGTCCAAGGTTTGCCTGGGATATCTAATGTCACCACTTTGCCTTTTCCGCAAGCGGCTAACATTGCTTTGCCCTCTTGCTCTAAGATGCGTTTAATGTCAGCATTTTTGCCACGCTTTCCCGCAGGGATTTCAATGAGTTCAAAAGGCATATCTTTAGGAAAACGACGTTGGTATTCTTCAAATCCAGTTGTCACCCAAGCTGGCATTTTTGTGCCCACAGCGATTAATGTGATTTTCATCCTTTTCTCTTTCAAAAGACAGTCAAAATTGACCGCACTTTATGCCCAAAGTTTTTCTAACTGATACATCTCACGCGCATCACGTTGCATAATATGTACGATAGTTTGACCGAGATCGACCACGATCCAATCAGCTGTATTACGGCCTTCTTCACCAAAGGTTTCATAACCGGCTTTTTTACATTCCGCAATAAGGTTATCTGCCATCGCAGAGACTTGACGGCTAGATGTGCCGGTACAAATAATCATATTTTCAGTAATCGATGATTTGCCTTTTACATCAAAATGCACAATTTCGGTGCCTTTTAAATCATCGAGTTTATCAATTACAAATTCAACTAATGACATTTCTTTTCCTATTTAAATAAAGCGATGAATTTTATCATTGAATGAGGGAAAGGGGTAGGCTTAGGGCGGATTTTATTTGAATTGTTTTATGGTTGTAATGGTGTTTAGCATAAATATTGGGGCAGTCATTCTGCCCCAAGTTTGAAAGGGTATTAAACCCATAAAAGAATCGCTAACAATTGCGGTGAAATGATCCGCAAGAACATTGTGAGCGGATAAACTGTCGCGTAGGAAAGCGATGCTGCACCACTTCCTTCTTTTAGTTCGTTTGCGAAAGCGAGCGCTGGAGGGTCAGTCATCGACCCCGCCAATAAACCACAAAGTGAAAGGTAGTTTAATTTGGCATATAAACGCGCAATAACACCTACAATCATTAATGGGATAAGCGTGATGAAAATACCGTATCCCATCCATTCAAGACCTGAGCCATTGGTGAGCGTGTCTACAAAGCTACCGCCAGATTTTAAACCGACTACAGCGAGGAAGAGCACAATACCAATTTCGCGCAATGCCAAGTTAGCACTTGGTGGCATAAACCAATAGAGTTTACCGATAGAGCCAATTCGAGCTAGGATTAACGCGACAACTAATGGCCCGCCAGCTAGCCCTAATTTTAATGCCACAGGGAATCCAGGGATGTAAAAAGGAATAGAGCCGAGTAATACCCCTAAGCCAATCCCAATAAATACCGGTAACATTTGCACTTGTAGCAGTTTCTGTTTCGCGTTCCCGATTACTGAAATGGCTTGGTTGAGAATGTCGGTTTTACCAACCATATGCAATACGTCACCGAATTGAAGGGTGGTATGGGCTGTTGGCACCAATTCCACACCCGCACGATTTAAACGTGAAATGACGACACCGTATTTTTTATGGATGCCGAGATGACGAATTTGTTTACCTAATACTTTTTCATTGGTAACTACAACGCGTTCAGAACGAATTTCGCCACTCAAGCTTGCTACAGGGATATCTACTTCTTCCCCAATAATTAGGTGCATTTTTTTCAAGCCTTCAGGATTACCGACCAAATGTAAAATATCGCCAAGTTGAACATCGGTATCCGCTTTTGGCACAATGACTAATTCACCTCGTTTTAAGCGAGAACACACGACATCTTCATCGTCAAAACCAGGGATCTCAATCAAATGGATGCCGTTGAGATTGGTATTGGTGACTTTTAGAGACATGCTTTTGAGCGCTTCTTTATCGTGACCACTTTCTTTTTCAAAATTTGCCGCTTCTTCATCCACTTTAATTTTAAAGAAAAGACGAATAAGCCACATAGAAAGCAAAATACCACAAATCCCAAAAGGATAGGCCATTGCATAGGCCATCCCCATGTTAGATGTTGTTTGCGACATCCCTAATTCAGAAAGAATTTGCTGACCCGCACCGAGAGATGGGGTATTGGTGACCGCACCGGAGTAAATACCAAGCGCGACATCAAGAGGAATATCCGCAAGCTTATAAATGAGAATTGTCACCAGTGCACCGAGTGCAACGATTAAAATGCCTAACCCATTTAAGGTTAAGCCTGATTTTCGTAAGGAAGCAAAAAAGCCCGGCCCCACTTGAATACCAATCGTATAAACAAACAGAATTAAGCCGAACTCTTGCACGAAATGTAACGTATGGGTATCCAGCTTAATGCCATATTGGGTGGTAAAATGGGCCACCAAAATACCACCAAATAGCACGCCACCAATACCCAGTCCTACACCTTTAATTTTAAAATGCCCAATCCATAGGCCAATCACGGCAACGAGGGCAAGCAAACTAATGGTAATCGCAGTTTCACTCATACCGACCTCTAATTTATTAAAAATTTAACTATTTTGGATTATATCAATTTGATTTCCTACCCGCTTGTAACAAAGTCAAAAAATGTTATCTCTATCACATTTTTTCTTGCTTAAAAATAAACACCGCCTAAAATGACCGCACTTTTTTAATTTTATAGGTTGATTATGGATTACGCTCAAGAGGCCATTAATTCACTTTTATGGATAGTAAAAACATTAGCGATGACGGCTGTTGTGTTTAGCTTTGGTATTTTCTTATTAGTCCGTTTTACCCACTGGGGCAAACAATTTTGGCAATTTGCGGGTGGGTATCTTTCACCACGTCGAAGTATTAAACCTTTGCTATTTTTCTTGTTAATTGTTGCAATGACATTGGTCAGTGTACGTATTAGCTTGGTGCATTCCGAGTGGTATAACAATATGTACACGTCCTTACAGGAATTTAATGAACCTGTGTTTTGGGATCAAATGGTGCTGTTTTGTGTGATTGCGACAAGCTCCGTCATGACGGCATTACTTAGCTATTATTTAGAACAACGCTTTTCTATTAATTGGATTGAATGGTTGAATAGTCAGTTAGTCGATAAATGGATGGATAATCGTGCGTACTATAAAACGCAGTATGTTTCCGCTAACTTAGATAACCCCGATCAACGTATTCAACAAGATGTGCAATCTTATGTTAGAACCTCGCTTTCTTTAAGCACAGGTGTGATTGATGCGGTCACCTCGATGATTTCTTACACGATCTTATTGTGGGGATTAGCGGGGCCAATGATGGTATTTGGTACTGAAATTCCTCGTATGATGGTGTTCTTGGTGTTCACTTATGTGATTATCACCACCGTGATAGCATTCCGTTTAGGACGACCGTTAATTATGTTGAATTTTGTCAACGAACGCTTAAACGCTAACTATCGTTATTCTTTAATTCGTATCAAGGAATATGCAGAAAGTGTAGCATTTTATGCCGGTGAGAAAGTTGAGAGTAGCCAACTTTATAAACAATTCGGCTCGGTGATCAATAACATGTGGGATATTGTTTATCGAACCTTAAAATTCTCTGGTTTTAACTTAGTGGTCAGCCAAGTTTCGGTTGTGTTTCCTTTGCTTATTCAAGTAGGTCGCTATTTCGAGAAGCAAATTAAACTCGGTGATCTGATGCAAACGCTACAAGTATTTGGTAAGTTGCATTCAAATCTTTCGTTCTTCCGTAATTCTTACGATGGTTTCGCGGGATACAAAGCCACATTAGATCGTTTAACAGGCTTTAGTTATGCGATTGATATGGCGAATCGTCAATCTACGTCGCATTTACACGAACATGAAACTGACGTGATCTTTAAGGATTTAAGCATCAGTAATCCATTTGGAAAAACCTTAATTGAGAATTTAAATTTAACACTGCCACAAGGTTCAACCCTATTAATTCAAGGTAATTCAGGTGTGGGTAAAACCACGTTGTTGAGAACCGTGGCAGGGCTTTGGGCGTATTCTGAAGGGGATGTGTATTGTCCAACTCATCAGCTTTTCTTATCGCAAAAACCTTATTTACCACAAGGCAGTTTATTGACTGCGCTGGCTTATCCGAATGAAGAAAAGGTCTTTAATCGTGATGAGATGATTGAGGTATTAAAACAAGTGTCTTTAGGGCATTTACAAGATCGTTTAGATCAAGAACAAGATTGGACACGAATTCTTTCTCTCGGTGAGCAACAACGTTTGGCTTTTGCTCGTTTGCTATTACACAAACCGAACGTAGCATTCCTGGATGAAGCCACAGCGAGTATGGATGAAGGCTTAGAAGATAATATGTATCGACTATTAAAAGAACATTTACCTCATACAACGGTTATTAGCGTGGGGCATCGTTCAACTTTACAAGCTTTCCATCAGCAACAATTGATGATTTTAGGTAATGGTGAGTGGCAGTTCACTGACCGAAATCTGGTATAAAACACCATTAAAATTGACCGCACTTACCTTGTTAGAAAAAATAGTGAGGTAAGTGTAGATGAACAAAGTAAAAAATCCTGTTATCAAACTCAATTTTTTGGTACATTTAGCACAATTTTTTTCTATGCTCAGAAATGAGTAATTTTTCACCAAACTAATGACGGAATTCTTATGTTATTCAAAAAAATTCGTGGTTTATTTTCAAACGATCTTTCTATCGATCTAGGTACAGCAAATACATTAATTTACGTGAAAGGCCAAGGTATCGTACTTGATGAACCTTCAGTTGTGGCAATTCGTCAAGACCGTATGGGCGCATACAAAAGTATTGCGGCAGTAGGTAAAGAAGCAAAACAAATGCTTGGTCGTACCCCAAAAAGTATCGTGGCTATTCGTCCGATGAAAGATGGTGTAATTGCTGATTTCTCTGTGACAGAGAAAATGTTGCAATACTTTATCAAACAAGTACATAGCGGTAACTTTATGCGTCCTAGTCCGCGCGTACTCGTTTGTGTACCGGCTGGTGCAACTCAAGTTGAACGTCGTGCAATCAAAGAATCAGCATTAGGTGCAGGTGCGCGTGAAGTGTATTTAATTGAAGAGCCAATGGCGGCTGCAATCGGTGCAAACTTGCCGGTTTCTACAGCGATTGGTTCAATGGTGATTGATATCGGTGGTGGTACCACTGAAGTGGCGGTGATTTCTTTAAACGGTATCGTGTATTCATCTTCTGTACGTATTGGTGGTGACCGTTTTGATGAAGCGATCATCTCTTATGTTCGTCGTACTTTTGGTTCAGTTATCGGTGAACCAACTGCAGAGCGTATCAAACATGAAATTGGTACAGCGTACATTCAAGAAGGCGATGAAATTTTAGAAATGGAAGTGCACGGTCACAATCTTGCTGAAGGTGCGCCTCGCTCGTTCAAATTAACCTCTCGTGATGTACAAGAAGCTCTTCAACAACCATTAAATGGTATTGTTGCAGCGGTACGTACAGCGCTTGAAGAATGCCAACCAGAACACGCTGCAGATATTTTCGAACGCGGTATGGTGTTAACGGGTGGTGGTGCTTTATTACGCAACATTGATGTATTGTTATCAAAAGAATGTGGCGTACCAGCAATCATCGCAGAAGAACCATTAACTTGTGTAGCTCGTGGTGGCGGTGAAGCAATCGAAATGATTGATATGCACGGCGGCGATATTTTTAGCGACGAAATTTAATCTCTAAAAGTGCGGTCAGAAAAATCGGCGTTTTTAATTCGTCTGATTTTTTGACCGCACTTTTCCTTTCAACCCTAGGACAGTGAATGAAACCCATTTTTGGTAAAGCACCACCATTAGGTATTCGACTCGCATTAGCAGTGATTGCTTCGATGACACTCATTTTAGTTGATGGGCAAACCTCATCAATGACGAAGGCGCGTAGTGTCATGGAAACTGCCGTGGGGGGCTTATATTACCTTGCGAATGGGCCAAGAACGGTTCTAGATGGTGTATCAAGTAACTTGGTGGATACCAATAAACTGCTTATTGAAAATAAAGTATTGCGTGAGCAGTTGCGTGAGAAAAATGCCGATCTTTTATTATTGGATCAACTCAAGGTAGAAAACCAACGTCTTCGTTTACTGCTTAATTCGCCTTTACGCACCGATGAATATAAAAAGATTGCAGAAGTGCTCACAGCAGAAACCGACGTCTATCGTCAGCAAGTGGTGATCAATCAAGGTGAACGTGATGGCGCTTATGTCGGTCAGCCAGTGATTGATGAAAAAGGGATGATCGGACAGATTATATCTGTCGGCGAGAATACAAGCCGAGTATTACTTTTGACCGATGTGACCCATTCTATTCCTGTGCAAGTTTTACGTAATGATGTGCGCGTGATCGCGAGTGGCACAGGGCACTCAGATGAACTTACCTTAGATAATGTGCCTCGTTCCGTGGATATTGAAAAAGGCGATTTATTGGTGACTTCAGGTTTGGGTGGCCGTTTTGTGGAAGGCTATCCTGTGGCTGTTGTGCAAAGTGTCTCTCGTGATGGCTCAAATTACTTTGCAACGGTGAAAGCGAAACCTTTGGCTGAGTTAGATCGTTTACGTTATTTGCTTTTACTTTGGCCGAGCAATCTTGATATGTCGAAAGTCAAATCCATGTCACCAGAAGAAGTGCGTCGCCTTGTACAGCAACGTTTAGAAAGTCAAGCTAATGAAGCAACTCATTCAGTGAGTAAAACCAAAATTACAGATGATCAAGAGGATGGAGCACAGCCGCATACAGGAAAAGAAATTGTGGAGCCTGACATTCCGACCACAATGCCTCAACAAGAGGAACCCATTTCTCCGGATCAGCAACAACATAGGGAAGAAGACTAATGCAAGGGCGTTTTATTTTTCAATGGGCGACCATTTTATGCTTCTTTGTTGTGGCATTAATTATGGAATTAGCCCCATGGCCAGCAGGCTTTCAAGCTTTTAAACCGTCTTGGTTGGTTTTAGTTTTGCTTTATTGGACGCTTGCGTTACCCGATAGAGTAAGCATTGGTTGGGCATTTTTACTCGGGGTTTTATGGGATATCGTGCTAGGCTCTATTCTTGGGGTTCATGCACTGGTGCTTTCTGTCGCCTTCTATTTTGTTTCCAAATATTACTTAATTTTGCGCAACCTTTCTCTTTGGTTCCAAAGTTTATTGGTACTTCTTTTCGTTTTTGCGATTCGAGTGGCTATTTTCTTGGTTGAATTCTCTTTGCATGGGGCATTTTTTAACTGGCAGGAAATCTTTGGTGCCATCGCATCAGGTGTGTTATGGCCATGGGTTTTCTTATTGATGCGTACTGCACGTCGAAGAGTCGGATTGCATTAATCATAAAAAAGCTGATGAAGGAGTTCATCAGCTTTTCTTTTTAGTTTTTACGACGATAGTTTGTTTTTCTTGCTGTAGTATTTCGCATTTGAGGGGCTGGATGGCGTTTTAAACGATAAGGTTTTGGAATATCACTAATCAATGAATTCGGGTCATATTGACTGACGGGAATAGAATGACCAATGTATTCTTCAATTGCCGGTAAATTCATCGCATATTCTTCACAAGCAAAGCTGATAGACACACCACTTTCACCTGCTCGACCAGTACGGCCAATACGGTGAACGTAATCTTCTCGGTCATCAGGTAGATCAAAGTTAAACACATGAGTCACGTCTGAAATATGTAACCCACGCGCTGCAACATCGGTTGCAACGAGAATATCGAGCTCACCATCGGTAAATTGTTTGAGCAATGAAAGACGTTTTTTCTGTGCCACATCACCCGTGAGTAATCCCACACGATGGCCATCTGCGGCTAAATAACCCCAAATTTCTTCACATTTATGTTTAGTATTTGCAAAGACAATACAGCGCTCGGGCCATTCCTCTTCCATTAACGTCAGTAAGAGGGGGATTTTATCTTCATTTGATGGATAGAAGAGTTCCTCTTTAATTCGATGTCCCGTTTTTTGTTCTGGTTCAATTTCAATGTATTCTGGGGAATTCATATCTTCAAAGGCAAGTTCTCGTACTTTGTAAGAGAGCGTTGCAGAAAAGAGCATGGTGAGGCGTTCTTGCGGAGAAGGACACTTGCGTAATAAATAACGAATATCACGAATGAATCCTAAATCAAACATGCGATCCGCTTCATCTAGTACCACAACTTGAATGTCATCTAAACGAATAATGCCTTGTTTCACGTAGTCAATCACACGACCAGTGGTACCAATTAAAATATCCACACCGGCTTCAATAGCCTTAAGTTGTTTATCATAACCATCTCCACCATAAGCAAGTGCGGTTCGTAATCCACTTGTTTTAGCTAATAATTCTGCATCATTATTAATTTGCACAGCCAGTTCACGGGTTGGTGCAAGAATTAATGCGCGAGGTTGATTGGTGGCAAAATCAGGTTGATGTGTTAATAAGTGATGAAATGTTGCCGTTAAAAATGCCATCGTTTTACCTGTGCCGGTTTGTGCTTGGCCAGCAACATCTTTTCCTTGTAATGTGATAGGTAATGATAATTCTTGAATTGGGGTGCAATATTCAAATCCCTTATCTTGTAGGGCTTTTTGTACGATAGGATGTAATGGAAGATCAGCAAATCGCTGCTGACTTAAATAATTTTCTTGCATAATAAATAATGGTTCTCATAAATAAATGGGGCTAAGGATAGCACGAAGCCGGAAAAATATCTTTAAAAATAAAACGCTTATTAACAGGTTTAAGCTTGGGATTGAGCAGATTGGGTTCGTTCCCATTTTCTTGCAATATAGCTACAAGTTGGGTGCAATGTCAGCTTTTTAGCTTGGATAAAATGAATTAAGGCTTGATAGAGTTTGTCTGCCACACCTTGTCCTCGAAGAGAATCATCAACAAACGTGTGATTAGCATTAATGGTATCGGGTGTTTCATAAAAATAGGTGAGTTTCGCGATTTTCTTGCCTTGTTCATCGAGTAAGAAAAACTCGCCCTGTTCACCATTATCATGATGCTGAAGACTCATTTGATACTCCATTCATCACTGAGATTGGGATCCATGGCAAAATCAGCAGTATCACTTGGAATCGCTTTTTCTTCTGCAGCCCATTCACCTAAATCAATGAGTTGGCAACGTTTGCTACAAAAAGGGCGAAATTGACTTTCCTGAGTCCAAGATACGGGCTTTTGGCATGTCGGGCAGGGGACTTCAAAAATTTCATCAGACATTTTTCTTTCTCGATTCACTTAAATAAAATTGGTGCAATTCTAGCACTTTTTGTTTTAAGTGCGGTAAGTTTTCAGGCAATTTTGCATCATTTGAAATAATATCATCCGCCCATTTTAATCGTTCTTCACGGCTGACTTGTGCATTCATAATAGCTTGAATTTGCTGAATATTATTATGATCTCTCGATGACGCACGAGCCAGCTGAGTTTCAGGTTTTACATCGACAACAAGTATGCGGTCGCAAAGCGTGGTGAGCTTATTTTCAATGAGTAATGGGACGACAAATAACGTATAAGGAGCGCTCTGACTGTTTAACTGTGCCAACATTCTTTCGCGAATAGCGGGATGTAATAAATGATTGAGCCAGTTTTTCTCATTTTCGTCTGCAAATACTTTTTTTCGTAGCTCGGCCCGATTTAATTCGCCTTCTTCAGTCAAAATCGATTTACCAAAGTGCTCAGCAATTTGAGCAAGTAGCGGCGAGCCTTTTTCAACCACTTCTCTTGCCACAATATCTGCATCAACAATGGGGACACCAAGTTCAACAAAGAGATTTGCAATCGTGCTTTTTCCACTGCCAATACCGCCAGTGAGGCCCACAATATAAGTCATAATATTCCTTGCTATTTGATTTAGGGGGGATGTTTTACATCTATCCCTTAAATATTATATTTTCCAATGTTGCCAATATATTACATTTATAGGGTTATTGCACTGGTGATGATTAAAGATAAACAAAGAAAGGGCGCGAAAGGTAAAACAGGTTTACGAGAAATCCAATAGACTATGATGCCTAATAGACAGGCGATGAATAAGAAAAGTGGTAAGTGCGCGATGGTGAGATAAGTACCGATTCCTAAAGCGAGCCAATAATCGCCACGGCCTAAAGCTTCCTTCTTATAAAACCATTTAGACAAATGATAGATAATATAAAAAACACCGAAAAAACTAACCGCATTTTCTAAACTTTGAGAAAGCGTCAGAATTGAAAATTCTTGATGTGCTCCGAATAAACCCAGGAAAAATAAAAAGAGGCAAGGTGGAGGTGAAATCAGTTGATAATGCCAGTCTAGCCAACTGATAACAAAAAGTAGACTAAGCGTAATCGCGAGCCATAAAGTAAATAATTCATTTTGTAGAAAGTAATAGAGCACAGCAAAACAGAGTCCAAACCCTAAAAAATAAAGGAAAATATGACCGCACTTTTGAGATTGAATCGCTGCTTTTTCGCTATGGAAAATAGGACTGTTTTCAGGATAAAGTTCGATATAGTTCTGATAAATTTCTTGTTGGAGATTGGGGATAAAACGATCGATATAAAGCCAAGCACAGATACCCGATAAACCACCCAATAAGAAAAAGGTTAATGTCATCATTGGATTACGGATCCCATATTAAAAATCGGCAGATACATGCCCATCATAATAATACCGATTAAACTACCAATGATGAGCATCATTAAAGGCTCTAAAAGTTGGGAAAGTAAATCAATTTGATGATTGAGCTTTTCTTGATAGTTATCAGCAATATGACGCAACATCAACGCAAGTTTTCCACTTTTCTCTCCAATTTGTAGCATTTGTTGAGCTTCCATTGGGAAAAGATGACTACTGACGCTTTCTGAAAATGGATAACCTTGAGAAACCCACTGTAAAATTGACCGCACTTCTTGTTGTAGCAGGATATCGCCTTTTAAGGTACGTTGTGTTTGCCAGGTTTGTTGTCTGGGAAGGAAGCTATTTAACGCAGGCGTTAATGCCACTCCGGATTGAAGCATTAATTGGAGGTTATGGCTAAAACTGATTAGGCGAGAAAGGCAAATGATATTGCCCCAAATTGGCATGCGACTAATTAGTGCATTCTTTTTTTGATTCAGCCAAAGAGAATGTTTTAATGCCATCTTCAGCATAAAAAGAGAGAAAATACAGACAATCATCAACGCGATAAAAGCATATTGGCGCCAGGTCACCAGCTCCTCAGAAAACGGGATGAGCCATCGTTTATGCACAGTCATGCCTGTTGAGGTTAATAAGGCGCAAACCATCCCACATCATGCTGGGGTATTGGTTTGTGGCATGATTTTTCGCGGCCGCCCGCGAGTTGCTCCCCGGCTTCACCGGCTTTCCTTGAACAATGGGGAGAAATCACGAGTTTTACATTTTAAGGAAGGTCCCCATGTTGGATGATATACGGTGGGAATTTGGGTCGCGGCGATACCTGTCGCTGGAACAGTTCGTCACCGAGGTGTCCAGGGTCAACAAGTCGGCGTGGCCACACGACGAGATTGTGATGAACAACCCCAAGGTGGCGTTCGAATATTCGGCGTTGATATCCAGCCTGGACGAGTTATTGCCGTGCGAAAACCTCGCCCACGCGGACGCGGTGCTCCGGCCGGACCCGACGGCCGACGGACTCTTTTCGGTGGATATTCGGGCGGAGATCATGGCGACGAACCGAACATCGTTTTCGGCCGGCGAGCTCCTGTGGATCGCCCACAGCCTCCAGGCGAATAAACGGCTGGGGGATCACCCCCGGTTTGCCGGGTTTGAAATCGCCGACGAACATTCGGGGGTGCCGGCGGTGACGATCACTACCGCCGCCTAGCCGCCCGCTTTGCGACGCTGGGCGCCGCAATATAGCGGCGGGTCACCCATAATTCCAGGAAGAGGAGCGCAAGGGCCGCGGCGGTGATGAGGACCATGGCAACCCAACTGTGGGTGATGCAGTCGTTCGACCAGGAAAGAATCTTCGCCACCCGGGGGTTCAGCATGAACGAATAGCTGCCCTTGCAGACGCGCCGGGCACCGTTCACGCCGGTGACGTGGGCATGGTTACGGGTGAGCCACCACATGTAGGTCATGACGAGGGTGCTGGTGAGGGAGACGAAGAGTTTGTTTTCGATGGGGTGTTTGCCACGGCCACGGAAGGCGGCGAGCCACGGCAGGAGGGCGGCGAGCGCCACCAGGCCGATGAACACATAGGTAATGATCTGGCCTTTGATGGTGATGGAGCTCAGGAATGAGTTGGAGCCGGAATCGTTGCGGATGTCGGCCATGACGTAGTATTTGCCGTCGACCTGCTTCAGGGTGATGGTGTGGGCGTCGCTCAGGTTCCCGGGGGTGGGTTTGCCGTCTTTGCCGCCCTCGGTGAGGGTGGTGGTGATGGTGGCGATGGTGGTGGTGGCGGTGGCGGCAGCGGTGAAGGTGGTGGCAGCGGTAGTGGTGGTGGCAGTGGCGG
>ERZ772928.977-NODE-977-length-12541-cov-2.497918_pt1 | contig 12541 bp, 9 predicted proteins | sample MGYA00511686_ERZ772928 | MGnify/ENA primary metagenome ERZ772928 (study PRJEB29015, sample SAMEA2738063) | human oral metagenome | biome: human oral; feature: human-associated habitat; material: saliva | place: China | collected 2219 ... | reverse complement strand
CCGGAACGCTGTGGAAGTGCCAAAAAGTATCCGGACTCAACATCACATGCCCAAAAAGAAAAAAACTGATCAGGAACCGGTTACAGGCTAAAAATCGCCCGAATTCGCCTTCCTAATCAGCTTTCTGTATAGCAAATATAGTGAAAAATAATACACGGCCTTCGGATTCCTGAAAATTCAGAACAGGATGTCTTCAAAGAGATTTCGAATGTGGAGTTCTCCCTTTTCTTGGCAAGAAAACAAAAAAAATGTTTGTACGGTCTCTTCTCTTGTTTTCTTTAAGCAGATTGTGTAATATTGTGAATGAAATTCCAATTTACCGATCTGAGGAATAGATTGCTTGTAGAAATCATCAAAAAACAGGTGGCCGGTTCGTTCGACTTGTCGATCTTCGAAGGGGTAAAACTCTATGCCGGCTCCGACTATAAATTGATTGCCACCATCACTTCTTTGTCGAGCGATGAGCTTTCGCTCAAGATAGAAGCGAACAATTTGCTTCCGTTGCTCCAATCGACAGGCCTTCCTATTCGCTTGACGACTACGACGGACAAGAATATAGAGGGGGTAAATATGTTGGCAGTGGTGTGTTGCACTTTACCTTCTTCATCAAGGTAGAGTAGTCGAAATAAGTCATCAGTTATATTTATCAAAAATCCAAATGTTATGAGAAAGAAGAATTTATTGCTTGGCGTTTTGGCTCTATTGTTCGCTCTGCCGGCTATTGCTCAAAACGACAACAACCTTCATGATGGAAAGATCCATTATGGAACAACTGTTTCGGTAGGTGTATTGAACGGCGTCAAAATAGAAGGGAGCGCGCGCTTCATGCCCGAACTGACAGCTCGTGCTGGCTTTGCCTTCATACCCTCTATGGCCATTGTCAACAACAAAGTGTTTGTGCCGGATGATCCCCAAGAATTGGAGGCATATCAGTCGGCATTGGGCTATACACCCGGGATCAGGGGGAATCTGAAGGTATCCTCTTTTTCCGGTCATATGTTGGCTGATTACCATCCGTTCAAGAACGCTTTCCGCGTAACGGCCGGTTTGTACTTCAACCGACCGCAAATCAATGCCAAGATACAGCTGATCAATCAAAATACAGGACAATCCATCATGAACGATCAGAGCACGCTCAATCCGAACAACATGCCTGTCATCACGATCAAGGATAAAGACAATCCGGCGGATAAGGTAAGCATCCAACCCTCTTCGACGGCAGAGGTGGAAGCATCGGTACATTTGGGTAGGGCTGTACAACCTTATATCGGCATCGGTTACGGATTTGCTGTTCCCGTATCGAGGGTATCTTTCTTCGCAGATCTTGGAATGCTTTTCTCCGGAAAAGCACAGATCTCGTCTCCCAATGTGATAGCGGGTGACCCAAACTTGCTGATTGACTTTTCCGAAGATGCACAGAAGGCAGTCTATTCGACACAGATACTTCCCGTACTCAACATAGGCGTTTCGATACGATTGTTCTAAAAACCCAGGAAGCACAAACAGGGAGAGGCTATCAGGAATTTGTCCTGATGGCCTCTCCTTGTTTTATTTCATATCAAGCTCATAGTCGCTTATACGCTGACTACAGCTTTTAGATCCGGTCATTGTTGGCAAAATAGAATTGGGCAGATGGTCTTTTGATAATTTAGTATTAAAAAACAGGTTTGTTCCGAATTTTGATATTATCTTTAGACGTATAGATGGATTTTTCATGATATTGCAGTGTTACAGAGAAAATTAGTCTGACGCTTATTACCCTCTAATGAAAGGCTGGTATATGCGCTTCTATTATAGACCAAGAGATTAATAGATCGAAAAGAAATTACGAATCAAATAATGGCTATCATGATGAAAAGTATTGTTTTTAGAGCATTTCTAACGATTTTGCTCTCGTGGGCAGCGATCACGAATCCGACTGCTCAAGAGATCTCAGGCATGAACGCATCCTGTCTGGCTGCTCCGGCTCAACCGGATACTATCTTATATGAAAGTTTTGAGAATGGACCTGTTCCCAATGGCTGGCTTGAGATAGATGCTGATGCTGATGGTGCCACTTGGGGAAGCCCATCAGGCTCTTTCTCTGTACCTTACGGACACAATGGCCTTTGCACCTACTCCCATATACGTTCCGGTATCTCAACAGCGGGCAACTATCTGATTACACCCAATATAGAAGGAGCCAAACGGGTCAAGTACTGGGTATGCAATCAGTATAGTACCAATCCGGAACATTACGCAGTAATGGTATCGACAACGGGGACTGCCATTGAAGACTTTGTTTTGTTGTTTGATGATTCCATAACAGGGAAACCGACTCCTCTTGTATGGCGTAGACGAATCGTGGACTTACCGGAAGGGACCAAATATATTGCATGGCGACATTACAAAGTCACCGACTCACACACAGAATTCTTGAAATTGGATGATGTCACTGTGTATAGGTCGATCGAAGGGCCCGAACCTGCTACCGACTTCACAGTAATCAATATCGGACAGAATGTGGGACGATTGACTTGGAACTATCCGGAGGATTATCAGCCGGAAGGAAAGGGGAATGAAGAGTTGCAGCTTAGCGGCTACAACATCTATGCGAACGGTACACTACTGGCACAAATAAAAGATGTCTCCATACTGGAGTATGTGGACAGCACTTACTCTTTGCGAGACAATCCCTTGCAAGTGGAGTACTGCGTTACAGCCGTTTACGATGAAAGCATAGAATCTTCGACCGTATGTGGCACGCTGCATTACGCCACGGATGCCATCCTTTATGAAAATTTTGAGAATGGACCTGTTCCCAATGGTTGGCTTGTGATAGACGCTGATGGAGATGGATTTAGCTGGGGACACTATTTGAATGCATACGACGCTTTTTCCGGCCATAATGGAGGCCATTGCTCCTTGTCGGCTTCTTATGTTCCGGGTATAGGCCCTGTGACTCCCGACAACTATCTGATTACTCCCAAGGTTGAAGGAGCCAAACGTGTCAAGTACTGGGTAAGCACGCAGGATGCCAATTGGGCAGCGGAACATTATGCGGTGATGGCTTCGACAACGGGGACTGCTGTCCGAGATTTCGTCATATTGTTCGAAGAAACCATGATAGCGAAGCCGACCGGCGCATGGTATGAAAGAACCATCAACTTACCTGAAGGGACTAAGTACATCGCATGGCGGCATTACAACTGTACCGATATATATTTCTTGAAGTTGGACGATATCACTGTATTCGGGACTCCTGCATCAGAGCCCGAACCTGTTACCGATTTCGTTGTCTCGCTTATTGAGAATAACAAGGGACGCTTGAAATGGAATTATCCTAACGGCTACGAACCCGATAAGACTGATGATAAAAAACCATTGCAGCTTACCGGCTACAACATCTATGCAAATGGCTCGCTCCTTGTTCACATACAAGACCCGACTGTTTTGGAGTATATCGATGAGACTTATTCTTCACGAGACGGTCAGGTGGAAGTGGAATATTGTGTCACTGCCGTTTATAACGACAATATCGAGTCCCAATCGGTTTGCGATAAGCTGAACTATACTATCACATCCTTGGATAATATTCAATCTGATACAAGCTTGAAAATATATCCTAATCCGGCATCGCATGTTTTATGGATAGAGGGATTGAGTCGAAGCAAGTCGACAATCGAGTTGTATAATGCGCTGGGAATTTGCGTATTAAGGGAAGAGACCCATTCGGAGAAAACGGAAATCGATGTTTCACGTCTCAATGACGGAGTCTACTTGATTAAAGTAACCATTGGAAATAAAACAACAACCGAAAAGGTAGAGATAAAGAGGCCGTGAGCTTCCTTGGGTAAGACTTATTTTTCAGCACACCCAAAGCGGTAGTTTCTGAGAAAAGTACCGGGAGATACAGAAAGAGAATTTTTTGTCGATTGGGGGGGAGGAGATGTTTGCCTGTTTGGCAATCTCTTCCCCTTCTCCACAATGCACTTATGCCGGACAGATACTTCGGTTAATTCAATTTAGGCATTTCACTACGACCATCCCTTAGGAATGGGCGAGCGACTGAAGGGTAAGAAATGGTAAGAGAGATGATGCCTACTCGAAGCGGCGCGCTATATCTGCCTCTTCGATGATACTGACGATGAGCTTGCCGTCCGGCGTATAGGTGGAGTCGTTCGAAGCAAAAAGCTCGGCCAAGAGATCGCTGGCCTCTTCTGCTGTCGGTGTCTTGCCACAAGGGATGGCTTGATACTCGGCTATTTGGGTGGCAATCAGTTCGAGCATTTGTTCATGCGATGATCTGCCATCTTCGAGTGTAGTATGGATGACATCCCGCACGACATCTGCCGCACAGTCTATGATTTGTACAGGTGCTGCCAGCAGCGAATAGGAAGAGACACCGAGGGGCGACAAATCGAACCCGACAGATTGGAGTTCGTCCACAGCTGCCTTCACGGCAGAAGCATCCGACGGATTGAATTCGAGGAGTTCGGGGAAGAGAAGTTGTTGCTGTTCGATATGACGTCTTGATTCGTCGGCCATGAAACGATCGTAAAGAATACGCTTGTGTGCGCGGTGGAAATCGACCAAAGCCAAACCCCTACTCAGAGTAGTCACCAGATAACGGCCGCGATGGACATAGCAGAGCGTATCGGCAGAGGGAGTCGCAGATACGGCCGAAGGGGTAAAATCGGTCGAGGCGAACAGTTCTTCCGAGCGGATCGGTGGTTCTGCCATCTTCTCGGCATCTCGCTTGGCTTCGAACTGCTTGAAGAGTTCGTTCCAGCCCATATCCGGCGATTGACGCCGCGAACTGCGGATAGGCTCCGTCAGTCCGGTTTCTTTGAAGGGATTATACGATGGATCCAGATCTACGGGCGGACGAACTACGTTTTTCCCCGGACCTTGATAGGCAGGGATGTCGATCAGTTCTTTGCGATCGAAGTCAATGGCAGGCACTGCATTGCTGGAGCTGAGTGCTTCACGAATGACCACACCGATGAGTTTGAAAATAGCTTGTTCGTCGGAGAACTTGATTTCAGTTTTGGTCGGGTGGATATTGACATCGATCTGGGAGGGTTCAAGATCGAAATACAGGAAGTAATTGGGCATTGTTCCCTGAGGAATGATCGCCTCATAGGCAGCCATCACGGCTTTGTGGAAGTAAGGATGACGCATGAAGCGTCCGTTCACGAAGAAGTATTGCAGGGCGCCTCGTTTGCGAGCACCATCGGGGCGCCCCACGAAGCCGGATATATTGGTTATGGGGCTTTTCATCCCGATGGGTATCAGATCTTTCTCCATTCTCTTCCCGAATACATCGAGGATTCTTTTCTTCAGAGGAGAAGGAGGCAGATCCTGCACCAGCTCACCCGAATGGTAGATAGAAAAAGCGACTTGCGGATTGACCAAAGCCACCCGTTCGTATTCGGTCAGGATGTGCCGAAATTCCGTTTCATTCGATTTGAGGAATTTTCGACGTGCCGGTACATTGTAGAAGAGGTTCTTCACACAAAGAATACAGCCCTGTGGAGAGGTGACAGTAGCCACTTCGCCTACTTCGGAGCCATTGATGGTAAGGCGCGTACCCAATTCATCTTCAGCCCTTCGGGTTAGCAGTTCCACTTGTGCAACGGCTGCAATCGAAGCCAGGGCTTCACCTCGAAAACCCATCGTCCGAAGGCTGAACAGATCCTGAAAAGAAGCTATCTTGGAAGTGGCATGTCGCTCGAAAGCCATTCGGGCATCGCTTTGGCTCATGCCCTTGCCGTTGTCTGTGACGCGTATCAATTCGCGACCGGCCTCCCTGACATCCAGCCTGATAATGGAAGCGCCGGCATCCAATGCGTTTTCCAATAGCTCCTTGACGACCGAGGCCGGACGTTGGATTACTTCACCGGCAGCAATTTGATTGGCGATACTGTCCGGCAGGAGGCGTATGACGTCGCTCATAAGATGACCTTAAAAACCAACCACGATAGCAAACAAACGGCTATGAGCAAAGCCAACGTGCGGAGTGTTCGTCCCGAGCGAGTGGATTGTGTCTCGCCTTGCAGCTGTCGCTCCTTCAGATGCTGGGTTCCTTCCACAAATGTTCCGCGTATACGAGGGCGATAGCCGGAGTAGTCGTGTGATGAAGACTGTCCGTCCAGCTCTGCTTGCTCCTCCTGTTCTACTTCGCGTCTGATGCGTTCGATACGTTTCTCCAACTCATCGCGTCGCTGATCGTAATAGATAGGTTTGTGGTCAAAAGACCGGGGCTTACGCTGTTTATAGAATGATCCTAATCCCATAGTTTTTCTCTATTAAAGATGAATGGAGTGAAGAAAAGATCGAAGAAGCCTTCCTCTTTGGTGTCCGTAGTAGGTCGGGCAATATAAGGAGAGAGTCGGTCTGTAGGATCGGTAGCCTCTTTGCCGGCTGCAGGTGTCGGAGGAATGGAGTCGGTCTGTAGGGCAGCGATTGTCAATGAGTCTTTTCTCTCCTCTTCGGCCAGAGCCGTGTATGCACGAAGGGCTGCCAAAGCACCGCTAAAGCGTCGCAAATCGGACAGCGATCGATGCACCTGCAAGACGGAATCCGGCTGCCTGCGGAAAAGATCCTCCTTCGATTTCGGCCTGACAGCCTCCTCCCATCGAAAAGAGGCCAAGCGTTGAAGATCGGGCGTGAGCATTTTGATCGGGTAGCCTTTGCCCGATGCCACTCCACGCAAGAGTACTTTCTTGAGTTGGCCTTCTTCGAAATCGGCAATTATAGAGGGAGCTTCGATTCGATTCATCAGATACCAGCGTTTCGATCGTTTGTGCTGTTCGTATTGGATGACTTCGGCATTGCCATGCACCTGTATCTGGCGTACAAGGCTGTCCTGCATATAGGCTCTGATATGTCTGCCGGCCAGCTGGTCATACATGACGGAATCTATCCGCCGAACGGCAAGAGCCTTGGTAAGCACATCGACATAGTCCAGACTGTCGTTGCGGAATTTGAACCGGATCGTATCGCCGCTCAACTGGGAGTCTTCATTCCACATAATGGGGTTGTCATAAAGGTAGAGCAGAGAATCGCGAGAGTCGTACTGCATAGAGTCGGCAATGGCTTGGACATCAGTTCGATAAACCCGTACATGTCTGTACCCGCGTGCTATCCGCCTATCCTCGGGGACGCGACGCTGCGTGATCATCTCAAGCGTGTCGGCTGCTGCCCACAAGGTGTCGGGTTTGGAAAAGTCGATCATATAAGATCGTTGGGTGGCAAAAGCATAGTCCTTCTTCTCATCGTAATAACCATACTCCCCATAAAGAGAAGAACGGTTCACCGTATCGGTGAGGATCATATTGCCGAAGGCTTCGCCAAAACCGGTACGACGGTCGTAAAAGATCGAGTCCCCCGTCAATTGCTTGGCCCCGTTGGAGGAATAAACGATGGAGCGATCCAGCAAAATGCCTACATCGGTGTTCGAATCGTACACTCCTCGCGTAGAAACGATATAGCCGGAGTCCGATCTCATCTCCGTAGGCCCCAATATGTGACTGATCTTGGTATCTGTATTATAATGAAGTTCTTCCGTGTCCATGGTATAGTCCTTATTTTCCAAATGGACATTATCTCGGAAGATGGCATCGGATGTGGTGGGAGAATATTCTCCATAGCTGGAAGTCAGCGTATTGAGAGAGTCGACTATGCTACCACCTTCGAAATAGTAGCCCAGGTTCATGACCCGGTCATAATCCAAACTATCCGTAAAGAGAGTAGCCGAACGATTTTCCAGTCGCACTTCATGGCGAAGACGAGCGTATTTGATGTTTCCATCATAATGGAGATAGCGGGCGAACATGGATACGGTGTCGCCCTGCTGCATGGAAACTTGGCCGAATGCTTCGAAAGTGTTCTCTTCCTGATTAAGATGAGCGCTGTCGCAGCGCATCACAGCTCCTTCATGCTTGATCACGACATTGCCAAGCAGACGCTGTACATCGGGGTTGTAGAGTCTGTCGTAACGGAGTTCATCGGCATGTTCGAGGATGACATGCGTTTTCCCCTTACTCCCTTTGGGAGGGGGACCTTGGAGAGAGGCAAGGGCAGAAAAAGAGAGAGTGACGATCAGAATTATCGCCCCCAGTTGTCGGCTACCGAGCCGAGATTCTCGTTTTTCTCCCTTTCTCATCTATTTGTACTCGAGACAGAAAGAAACTCTCTCTCCAAAGAGATTTTCTTTCCACCCCGAATTATTGTCTGTCTTCAAGCCAGCCCGGATAGCGGAACTGACAGTTGCGGTAGGCAGGTTCGATGTGGATATAAGTTTCTTTTTGCTTCTTCCTTATCCATGCATCGACAACTCCTTCTTTCTTTTTGTTTAGGGCTAAGGCCTTGATCGTTTGGAAATCGGAGTTCATGTTGGCTCGGTGTCCTTCGATCAGATTTTTGATCTTCACGATGACAACCTCCTCATTACCTTTGTCCGTTTTGAGAATAAAAGGCTTGGAAACTTCACCGGGCTTCATATTGTAGACAACTCGGCTGATGTCTTGTGGCAACTCTTCGTACTTGAAGCGGGAGGAACTATAAAAATCGCTCTGCTGGAGCTTATTGACCATAAGTCCCTGATTGTTGCGCGTATCGTTATCTTCAGAGTATTGGACAACGGCTTTTTCAAAGGTCAGCTTATTTCCTTTTATCAGGGAGTACAAGCTATCCAGCTTGTTTGTAGTTTCCGTCAAGGCAGCATCAGATACTTTGGGTTTGAGTACGATCTGTCGGAAATTGATCACATCGCCTCGTTTCTCTATGAGCTGAACGATATGATAGCCGTCGTCGGTTTTAATGATCGGGGAAACACGCTTCGTATCAGTAAGTGAAAAAACCACGCGAGCAAACTCCGCATCCAGCGAAGCCTTGCTGACAAAGCCGTATTCGCCACCCTGTAAAGCAGTCTTGGAGTCTTCGGAGTACAAACGAGCCAGCGTAGTGAAATCGCGTCGTCCTTCATTGATCTCATCCGAGAATTCGCGCAATCTCTTCTTGATAGCATCCGTTTCATGCAGAGAGATTACCGGCTTGATGGCAAGTAATTGTACCTCCACAGTTGTAGGGATATAGGGCAAACTATCCTGAGGAAGCGATGCAAAGTACTGACGAATTTCAGAAGGAGTAACCTTTACGTTTTCATCGATTTTTTTTCGCATCATGCGAACGATCTCACTATTCCGAACCTCTACACGTTGTTCTTCGCGTATCTGTGTGTACTTCCGATTGAAGTATTCTTCCATCTTTTCTTTGGAGCCGAACTGCTGGATATAATCGGCCAGATACATATCCACATACCGGTTTACATCTGCCTCATTGACTTCGATACTGTCTATCTTGGCTTGATTGAGAAAAAGCTTTTGGACGGCAATCTGCTCAGGAATATAGCAGTCTGCATTCCCTTCAAGAGGGCGTCCCGAACTGAGCAAAAAACGTTTGGTAGCCTCTATGTCTGAGCGCAGAATCGGTTCGTCTCCCACCATCCATACGACTTCGTCGATCACGTTCTTCTGTCCCATTGAGGGGAGTGCCCAGTAGAGCAACGACAACATGATTATGCAGATGCGCATTCCATTCTTTTTCATCTTTCGTACCGTATTATAGCATCATAAACTGATGCATTAGTTTGCCATTTCGGATAAGAACTTGATCCGTACCAAACGAATCTCTTCCTCCGAATAGTCCTTACCGAGTTCTTGCATAGCCTCCTCCAAAGAGTCTGTCGTGGATTCTTTGAAATACTCGAATATATCTTCCAAATGATCCTCGTCCATGACCTCGTTGATGAAGTAGTCGATATTGATTCGAGTACCGGAGTAGACTATCGTCTCGACTTCTGACAGCAATTCCGGAAAATCCAATCCATGGCTCACCGCTATATCGTCCAAAGCTACTTTACGATCGATTTGCTGAACGATGGAGACTTTCATCTTCGATTTGTTGGCGAGTGTACGTACACGCATATCCTCCGGACGTTCGATCTCGTTTTCCTCTACGTGACGACGGATCAGATCGAGGAATTCTTTCCCATAGCGAGTAGCCTTGCCGACACCCACGCCGGGAATATTCTGCAGCTCTTCGATCGTAACGGGATAGAACGTAGCCATAGCCTCCAATGAGGGATCTTGGAAGATAACGTAGGGAGGCAACTTGAGAGATGCACCCAATTTCTTTCTGAGGTCTTTCATCATGGCGAACAGGACCGGATCCATGGCCCCACCGGAACCTCGCCCTCCCACCTTAGGAGCATCGTCATCTTCGTCCTCTTCGTTCTCATCGACGATCTTGAAAGAAACAGGTTTGAGGGCAAACTTCTTGCCTTTGGCTGTCACTTTCAGCAGACCATAATTTTCGATGTCCCGACTCAAATAGCCGGAAAGCAGTGCTTGTCTGATGACGGCTGTCCATGTTGTCTCGGTTTCATCGCTTCCGATACCGAAGACCTCTAAATCCTGATGTCCGAATGACTCTATATCAGGAGTCAATTCGCCCATCAATACATTAACGACATACTCCGTTTTGAACTGTTCCTTCAAAGCAGAAACTGTTTCCAAAACGTTTAACAATAGTTCCTTTGCTTCCACTTGCTTATACGTACTCGTACAATTATCACATGCACCGCAGTTTTCCTGAGTATAGTCCTCTCCAAAATAGTGGAGAAGCAGCTTGCGCCTACACACTCTGCTCTCCGCAAATGCTGCAGTCTCGGCCAATAGCTGACGCCCGATTTCCTGCTCGGAAATGGGCTTGCCTTGCATGAATTTCTCTAAACGTTGCAGGTCTTTGGGACGATAGAATGCAATACATTCGCCTTCTCCTCCATCTCGACCGGCACGCCCCGTTTCCTGATAATACCCTTCCAAGCTTTTGGGCATATCATAGTGAATGACGTAGCGAACATCCGGCTTGTCAATACCCATCCCAAAAGCAATGGTGGCAACGATCACGCTTATCTCTTCATTCAGAAAAGCATCCTGATTGCTCGCTCGCTCTCCGGCGTCAAGTCCCGCATGATAGGGAAGGGCTTTGATCCCATTGGCCTGCAAAACCTGGGCAAAAGTAGTTACTTTATTTCGACTCATGCAATAGACAATACCGCTCTTTCCCGGCTGGGATAGGATGTATTTGACTACGTCACGATCTACGTCCTGTGTTTTAGGACGTATATGATAAAAAAGATTGGGACGATTGAAAGACGATTTGAATACATCGGCATCCATCATCCCAAGATTCTTTTGAATATCATGCTGCACTTTCGGGGTAGCCGTGGCTGTCAAAGCGATGATCGATCGGGGCCCTATCTCATTGATGATAGGACGAATCCGTCTGTATTCGGGCCTGAAGTCATGCCCCCATTCCGATATGCAATGGGCTTCGTCTATAGCGTAAAACGAAATATCTATTTCACGCAGAAAAGCAATGTTTTCTTCTTTTGTCAATGATTCGGGAGCGACGTACAACAGTTTGGTAAGTCCATCGCGTACATCATTCTTAACACGTTCGAGCTGTGTCTTATTCAAAGAAGAATTCATAAAGTGAGCGACCCCATCCTTGGCACTGAAGCTACGCATGGCATCCACCTGATTCTTCATCAGAGCGATAAGAGGAGAGACTACGATGGTCGTGCCGGTCATGAGCATGGCCGGCAATTGGTAGCATAGGGATTTCCCACCTCCCGTAGGCATCAGCACAAAAGTGTTTCGTTCGGCTAATACATTTCTTATGATAGCCTCCTGATTGCCTTTGAATCGGTCAAATCCAAAATACTGCTGTAATTTTTCGGCCAGAACAATGTCCATAATACAACACTTGACAGGTGTCACACTACACTCCGGGTAGCAACTCCTTGGGGTTAGATTCTCTTGGGGGTACTTCTATTATTGATCTTGTAGCAAATCGTCAATATTCAAATGAGCTTCTGCATAAGCTTTGTCTACGACCAAAGTCTTCTTCTTACCTGATGGCATCGTGAACATCGCATCCATCATGATCGTCTCTACGATGGAGCGTAGTCCGCGTGCACCCAGTTTGAATTCGATAGCTTTATCAACGACGAAATCAAGCATATCGGATGTAAAAGAAACCTTGATGCCATCCATGGCAAACAGTTTTTCGTATTGCTTGGTAATGGCATTCTTGGGCTCCGTCATGATGTTTCTAAGGGCATCCCGATCTAACGGCTCCAAATGGGTCAAAATAGGCAAACGACCGATGATTTCAGGAATCAGCCCAAAAGATTTCAAATCCTGCGGACGAATATAGCGAAGCATATTCTCACGATCGATATGCCTGTTTTGCAATCCGGCAGTATAACCCACAACACGAGTATTGAGTCGCTGAGCAATTTTCTTCTCTATGCCGTCGAAAGCTCCGGCACAAACGAAGAGAATATGCCTCGTGTCCACCGGAATCATCTTCTGCTCCGGATGTTTGCGACCGCCTTGAGGAGGAACATTTACGATAGAACCTTCCAGAAGTTTGAGCAAACCTTGCTGTACTCCTTCGCCACTGACATCACGCGTAATCGAAGGAT
>ERZ772928.974-NODE-974-length-12576-cov-27.245747_pt1 | contig 12576 bp, 9 predicted proteins | sample MGYA00511686_ERZ772928 | MGnify/ENA primary metagenome ERZ772928 (study PRJEB29015, sample SAMEA2738063) | human oral metagenome | biome: human oral; feature: human-associated habitat; material: saliva | place: China | collected 2219 ... | reverse complement strand
ACTTCTTCTTTTGGGGAGTGGGGCTATTAGCAAGTCTCTTGACCCTAGCAATTTTATACCTACTGTAAAAAAATAATCTAGTGTTTCGATTGTATGACACGAAAACGGACAATAGTAACGTATACAGATAGTCTAGTAGATAATATAAAGGAATAAAAATTTCTAAAATAATGATATAAGATACTTACTCAAAGTATAATACGAGTTAAGTAATAGAATGTGTCTAATGTCCGATTTTTTTAGAAAATCTAAAAAATGATTGAGTAACATTATTATCATCAGGGTATATTTAGTTGGAATCTTGCAACAGAAATTCAAGAAAGTGAAGAGTTCATTGTACTAAATTTCAAAAAATTTAAAACTGAAATATTTAATATCATGATAGACTAAAAGAGAGAATCAGTGTGATTCTCTCTTTTTTTATTATGTGACGATTAGTCCGTCTCGCTCCTCTAGGTGCGAGACAAAAAACCACCCGCTATGCGGGTGGTCATGATTATATTTTTATAAAGAAATTATTTTTTCTCCTTTGTTAACCAGTAGGTAATTCCAGCTGATGTAATTCCAGAAACAACAACAGCAACAATTACCCATAATCTGTTGTTTTCTACAGAAATAGGCGTAGCATAAGTTTCTTTTTTGGTTTCTATAGGATTTGATAAGAAACTCATAACATTTTGGTTAGTGGTTCCTCCGTCACGGATATTTTTCATAACAGTTTTGAAGGAATCTGCATAATTTCTATTTCCTTGAATAACATTTGCTTCAGTAGTAATCAATTCGTTTGTTGTTGAAACAGTGCGGTCAATATTATCTTTAATCGTTTTAACTTGGCTATTAAATTGAGTGAATTGATCTTTCATTGTTCCAACAGCTTCATGATTCTTGTTAGTTATTTTTGAACTATCAGAAGTGATAGTAACTAGTGATTCAATAGATTTATACAGTTGCTCAGGTGTATAAATTTTAACCTTTAATTGATTGTTGTTTGATTCAGAAGTTGAATTTGTAATTTCAAGTTGTTTTTCTTTTGTTTCTTTCCATACCTTATATTCTTTTGATAAAGATTCAATTGATGCATTATACCAATTTGTTAAATCTGTGATTTTCACTTTGAAATAATCATTTGGTAAATCTGCTTCATTCAATTTTGGTATTTCACTTGTTATTTTTCTTAACGAATTTGAAGTCCCTTGAATTTCGTCGAGTAATTCAAGACCAGATTGTTTAAATTGTGTGATTTGTTTATTTGAAAGTTGCGATTCAATATCTTCACGATTGATATTACCATACATATTATAAACTGAATCAGGTGATAAAGCAGAAAAGTTTATAGAGCTACTGTTTGGATTTCCATAGATTGCTTTAATCATTCCTGCAGCTTGATTAATTTTACTTAATTTATCAAAAATATGTGTTAAATCCTTTTTAACAAGTACATCTGATTCCTCTTTATCACTACGATAGATGGTTTGTTTTATAGGGATTATTGTGTCTCCGATGTGTATCTCAAAAGATATATCATTTTTTCCATAATGTGGCTCAAAAGTATAGGAAATGGTCAATTTATAGGTCTTATCATCAGCAATAACCTGTTCACCATTTACTAATTTAGCATCTCCGGTAACTGAAATTTTAGCCTTAGGTGATATGTATTTTGTTTCAGTTGATGTTTTTGTTTCAGTTGACGTTTTTGTTTCAGTTGATGTTTTTGTTTCAGTTGATGTTTTTGTTTCAGTTGATGTTTTTGTTTCGGCTGATGTTTTTGTTTCAGTTGATGCATTAGAGATTTCAGGTTTTGATTCTACATTTAAAGAGGAAGCATCACTTGGGGTAGAAATCTCTGTTGTAGCAGTTTCTTGCCCTGCTTGAGGAAGTTTAACTGTGATAGGGATTTCTTCGGTAATTTTATCTAATTTATCATTTTCTGTTGTTAAAAATTCAAAACTAGGCAAGCCGGTTATAGGTGTAAATTTTTTATCAAATTTAGAATAGTTCTCAATTAAAGTTAGTTTTGAAGTATATTCATTAACTTGATCAGGGGTTAAGACTTTTAATTTCTGTAATTTAGCAAATAATTCTTTGTAGTCAGACATTTGGATACTAGTTTCTGATAGTGTTGAACGAATCATATCTTGATAAGTGTCAGGTAAAGAATTTTTTACTTGTAGGCTATTGTTTATTTGTGCTGCAAGCGTTGCTTTGGATTCAGAAGTTAAATCCGATTTAGTATCCACTCCTTCTTTTCCAAAGTAAAATAACTCTACTTTTTTCTTCTCTTTTTCTAATTCAGTTTGGAGCTTCTCTAATTCGGTCTTTTTACCATTTGTTTTATCTCGATAACCAGAAATAATTGTATGGTAATTAGAGATCAAATCTTCAAATTTACTAATTTCTGATTTTTGAGTATCATTATTCTTTCCAAATTGAGATAATGATTTTGATGCAGAATCATTTATCTTTTCTACAATTTCAGCAGTTTCTTTATATTGATCTTTTAAAATCGTATTTGTTGTAGAGACATTTTGTTTTGAATTTTCTATTTCTCTATCAAAATTACCTTTAACCTCTTGAAGTTTTGTTTGTAAGTCATTACCCGTACTATTTAAAAGTTTTATAACTGATTCGGAGAAATTTTTTTGAAGTTCTTCGAAGGAAGAGTTGTTTTTTTCTAAACCAGAAACTAAATCCATAGTACTAGTAATAGATTGGCTAGCTTGATTGGATGGTGTATAGATATACTGAGAAATTTTAGAGTGTGTTCCTGATTGCTCATTGACAATGTTTTCAACATTTCTTTTTGCATCGTCTAAGTTGTTAATGACACTCGAAAAGTACATTTTGATAACGTTTTGATTGATTGTATTCAGATGTTCTCCGACACGTAACTCTACATTTTTAGATTTGACAGGATCTAGATTCGATTTTGTTTTATATGCTATCTTTGCTCGGTCTGGGTTAAAGCTTTCCAGTTGAGCTATTTTCTCTGAAAATTGTTGTTCTATGTATACAATGACGTCAACAGAACCATTCTCAAATCGATTTTCAGCGACATTGCGAGTCATAACTGTCCATTGGTTTGAGCTATCTTTGGATAATAATGTTGTAAAATCATTCCCTAAATTATACGTGTTCCCATTTAAAGATCCACCAGTGTCTTCATTTACTAAAGCAATATTTAATTTACGGTCATTTACTTTATTAGTTATTGAAACTTCTTGATTTTTTAAGTAAACAAAAGCAGCACCAGAACCGACCAATAATGTTACAAAAATGCTACCACCTATGATTATTTTTTTCATACATAAACCCTTTCATTTATAGTTTATTATATCACTAATGTGAATCTGAAACAAGGGGGCGATTTGAACTATTAAGTTTTAAATTTTCTGGGGTAATAATGGAATATAGTGTAATAAAATGATAGACAAATAATAAAATATATGATAAAATAATAAAAATAAAAATTAAAGGAGAATACTAATGTCAGTAATTAGTTTAACCCCAGAACAGTTACAATCTCAGGCGGCAATTTATCTTAGTGCTAAAGAACAAATTGAACAGGCAGTACAAACTGTTAATCGAACAAATGGCGAAATGGCATCACAATGGAAAGGTCAAGCATTTAATGCTTACCTTGAGCAATACAACCAGTTGTATACACATGTTCAAAAATTTGAGGAGCTTCTAGTGAGCATCAACCAACAATTGAACAACTATGCTCAAACAGTAGCTGAACGTGACCAACAAGATGCACAAAGCTTTGGTTTGTAGTTAATTTTGAGGAGCGTCAGGGGAACTTGACGCTTATTTTTATTTTATGATGAAGAACATTAAAAAGTACCTATTAATTCTTTGTATAGTATTTCCTGTGTTAGTCTATGCAGACGATGGTAGCTTAAAACTTGATACAGATATCATTACAAATAGTACACAGGAAACGGTCAAAAATAGGATAGAATCCAAATATGCTCCAAATTTATTTTTAAATCGTACCCAAAAGGTTGTGGACCAGAAAACTCAAACAACCAAAGAACTTATACAGGGAGCAGAACAGACTATATTTACTGATGGTGAAAATCACTCTATTTATCGTTTAGAAACTACTGTTGTCCAAACATCATTGTTTAATAAATACACTATAGAGGAGAAATCCTCTTTTAAACAAAGGAATTATTCAATTTTTAAGGATTGGATGGGAAATGTATTTACCAGTTTTTTCTTACTGTTTATGGTTTTGTTGGGAGTCTATTTAGGAAGGAAATGGCATGGATTACGAAAAAATAAAGTTAACTCTAGACTATAGAGCAAAACAAATAGATATTCTAGTTTCAAAATCTCTAACTTGGTTAAGATTAGAAGAATTACTAAAAGATACCAAAGTTAGAGAACAGTTGAATTTACCTCTAAATAGTTCGTTTTGTTTCAAGCTTAGAAACAAACAAATCCATATCGAACCAATGGATATCTTGGCTGTTTATCCAGTTAGCGATGGAGATTATATAGAGATTGAGGATGTATCATAGGAGGAAAAAATGTTTGAAGCAGATCGACTAGAATTTGTGAGAGAAGACAATCAAATATCAGTTCAAATTTCTTCATCAGGTTATCGTAGAGAACAACTTGAATTGATTCAAGAATATTGTCCAGTAGAAATAGTACAGAAAGACGGAGTTCTTTCTTTGCAGTATAAGATTCCTGAGTATTTTAAAACTGTTAAAGAAGAAATTTTAGAAAGAACTACGGAACTTGAACGTTTTAGTTTGGCACAAAGTATGTCTGTATTAGTTCGTTCTGAAAATGATTATAAAATTCCGTACATTCATCCTGAAAATATCATTATTTTTGGAAGTAATGTACAAATGTTACACTATGGAATTGAAAAATTACTTGCACCTCAACAGTATAGTTCTGAATTTTATCTAGAATCTTATAAAGCTTTAATGATTTCTATTTTACTACCTAAGATAGATTTTGAACTAGCCATCCATGGGATTGATGCAATAAAGGAAAAGGTGGCACAAGATATTATTCCCTTAGAGAGTGTAGCTGATGTCAATAATTATATTGCAGAAAAGTATGCCAAACTATCAGAAGAGAGTTCAAAAGCAAATTTGTTGGTTAACAAGAAAAAATGGAAGACTTTGTTAATAGGGGGAGCTTTACTTGCTACAACCACACTTGTCTTAAGCTTTGCAACTTACAAATCTATGTTTAAAGATGGGCCACTAAAATCATCAGTCATTATGGCACAATCAAATTTCATGCGAAAAGATTACTCTGAAACAGTTGAATCATTAAAAAATTATGGTACAGAATCATTGCCCAAGGAGGCCAAGTATATCTTAGCAGCAAGTTATGTCCGTTTAGATAGTTTGAGTGATAAGCAAAAGGAAGTTATTTTAAATACGATTACAGAATCAACAGATGATACAATTTTTTCTTATTGGATTTATCTTGGACGTGGAAAATTTGAAAAAGCTCTAGATGTGGCACAAAATATCGGGGACACGCAATTGATTTTACATGCTTATACAAACCTATACGAGTCAGTTAAGGCAGACATCAATATGAATGGTTCTGAAAAACAAAAGAAACTTGAAGAATATGAAAAGAAAATAAAGGAACTTTCTGCTGAGATTGGAGAAGCTACTACAAATAGTAGTGATACAAAAGCATCTACTGAAACAACAACTCCTAAAGACAACCGAACAAAAGAAAAGGGTGAACGATAAATGAAGGCAAAAAAGCTAGAATATGATCATCAGCTGGGAGACCAATTAGGAGAGCTTCATAAACCTCTTTATACCTTGTTGATTGAACAAGATAATCTAGAGAAAATAGATTTGTTTGAAGGACAAAAGGTGAAGGTCGGTACTAACGAGTATACAGTAGAAGGTAGAATAGTCTATCGAAATGGTAAGACTTTAGAAAGAGGAAAATCTACTTTTGATAAAGAAATTGTAACCTTGTTGGTTCCTGAGGAAGATATTTTTATCAGTTATATTTTCCCACCACAGCGATTTATTTGTAGCAAGAAAGAATCAGCTGATATTAGTTGGAAAATTTCGAACCAACTTATTTTTTCAAATAATCAAGTACAGGTGACACTTGGGGAATCTCCGATTTATTTAAATGACCGTCTAGTCAAAGAGGGAGGACTTTATCCGTTTGAATTAGGGAACCGAATGAAGGTTTCTAATTATTTTATAGAAAAAAGAAAGAATCAGTGGAAGATTGGATGTCTCTTCGAAGAACCGCAATTAAATAGGAATCAAATTCTGATACAAGAAAAAAATAATGAGTATCCGATGGATTTTCCAGAATATAGAAGGAGTCCCAGAGTTAACCCTATTATCCATAGCGGAAAAATCATTATCAATCAACCTCCTCAACCGATTAGACTCCCAAAAAACTCGCTCATCAGAGCGATTGTTCCAGCTTTAGGAATGTTTACTTTAACTGCATTGAGTTCAATTTGGACAAAAGGTAATCCTGTAATGATGCTAGGGATGGGGGGCTTTAGTCTCCTGACAGCAGCGACAACTATGAGTCAGTATTTTGAAGAGAAAAAGGATACCAAGGAACAAGAAAAAAATCGAATTCAAGATTATGAGGCATATTTATTAAAACAAGTATCTGACTTAGAAAAATACTACAAAGAAGAAACTAGTATTTTACATTATAATCAACCGTCAATCTCAACCATTACTGAACTGATTGCAAAGTATGATTCAAGAATTTATGAGAGAATGGACTATAATGAAGATTTCTTACAGGTGTCTTTGGGTTTAGGAGATAGGTTAAGCCAGCTAGAGCTGCAAACAAATTTTGATGAGCAAAGTAAAGATGAAATATCACAGTTTGCTCGCACAGTCTTGCAAGACTACAGTTTGCAAAAGAAGGTTCCAATTACTGTTAATATTTTTGAAGCGACAGTTGGTCTTGTTGGAAACAGTGAAGTAACTAGGACAGCTGTGTATAACATGCTCTTACAGATGGCAATGTTTCACAGCTACTTAGATGTTAATTTTATCAATCTTGTTCAAGAACAGAGATATGAGAAAGATTGGTCTGAGTGGCGATTTCTTCCTCATTTCAATATGCAGGAACGAAATATTCGTGGTTTTGTCCATGATGCCAGAAGTCGTGATGCCGTTCTAAATTCGCTTTACCGTATCATTCAAAAACGTTCTCAAATCAAACGTGAAATGGGGGAAAAAGATGCGCGCTTTAAACCCCATTATGTCTTAACGATTATGGATGACTCCCATTTACTTGGCCATAGTTTGAATGAGTATCTAGCCAAAGATTTGACAGAGTTGGGTGTAACAGTCATTTGGGTGAAAGAGGCACGTCGTCTTTTGCCAGAAACTATCACAACTCTAATTGAATATAAGAATCAAAATTTAGGTCAAATCATTAATGATGAAGGTGCCTATAGTGCTCAAACCTTTATTCCCCACCCGCTGTTGGATTGCTATGAGGATTCTATTCGTACTTTAGCAAATCTAAAACACATGGAAGTAGAGAAGAACACGATTCCTAAATCCGTTACCTTTTTGGAACTCTACCAAGTCAGAGAAGTTGAAGAGTTACAGGTTGCGACTAGATGGTCCAAAGCGGATACTTTTAAAACCTTAGCTGTGCCATTGGGATTGCGTGGGAAGGATGACCAGGTGGAGCTCAACTTACATGAACGTGCACATGGGCCACATGGTCTTGTAGCAGGAACTACTGGTTCAGGTAAATCTGAGATTCTTCAGTCTTATATATTATCCATGGCTGTAAACTTTAGTCCAGAGGATGTTGGATTTCTTACGATTGACTTCAAAGGTGGAGGGATGGCGAATCTTTTCAAAGATTTACCACATATGCTTGGGTCTATTACTAACTTAGATGGAGCTGCTAGTGCGCGTGCCCTAGCTTCTATCAAAGCAGAGTTACAAAAACGCCAACGTCTCTTTAATCAATTTGGTGTTAATCATATCAATGGATATACTAAATTATATAAGGAAGGCCAAAAAGCTACTGACAAATCAGGTTATCCAGAAAAACCATTACCTCATCTGTTCCTTATTAGTGATGAGTTTGCTGAATTAAAAGAACATGAACCAGAATTTATGACAGAGCTGGTTTCGACAGCCCGTATCGGACGTTCGCTTGGAGTCCATCTAATTCTTGCTACACAAAAACCATCAGGGGTCGTCAATGATCAAATATGGTCAAACTCTCGTTTCAAACTAGCTTTGAAAGTGTCAGATGAGTCTGATTCCAATGAAATAATCAAAACACCAGATGCGGCGAGCATTACTGAACCAGGACGTGCTTACCTACAAGTAGGAAATAACGAAATCTATGAATTGTTCCAGTCTGCATGGAGTGGTGCACAGTATGCCCCACAAACAGAGGGAGTTCAAGAAGTTGTTGATGAACGAATTTGGTTGATAAATGACCTAGGACAATATGAATTGTTGTCTGATGACCTATCTAAGGATGAAAATTATATTGCTGATCAGACGGAAGAAATCACGGAACTCTCAGCGGTTGTAAACTATATAGCAAGAGTGAGTAAGACTGTTCCTTTCAATCTGCCAGATAAACCGTGGTTAGAACCTTTAGAGACAGCCATCATATCCCCTCAAACAGATATTCACTGGACCGATGAAAAAGTATTGGCCGTTCCCTTTGCTCGAATGGATATTCCGACAGAACAACGTCAGAAGGATTATCATTTTGATTTGGAAAAAATGGGGCATACAGTTTTCTATGGTTCACCTGGTTTTGGGAAATCCCTAGCTCTTCAAACTCTAGTGCTAAATCTCGCTCGCTTGAATACTCCAGAGCAAGTACAAATCAATCTATTTGACTTTGGAACCAATGGACTCTTGCCACTAAAAGATTTACCTCATGTAGTTGATTTAACAAGGTTTGATGAAGAAGAAAAACTGGTTAAGTTTTTAAAACGTATTGACCAAGAGTTGAAGATTCGTAAGGAGAAGTTTGCCATCTATAATGTAGCAAGTCTTTCTCAATACGAACAAAAATCAGGTGAGAAACTCCCTGCTATTCTTACTATTTTTGACGGGTTTGATACTATAAAAGACACAGCGCTAGAAGAAGCTATTGAAAGTATGATTAACCGCCTCCTACGTGAGGGAGCGAGTCTTGGATGCTATGTGATTTTGACAGCACTCCGCTCAAATAGCCTTAAAATCAGTATGTCAAGCAATATTACCTCGCGCTTGGCCTTTTACCTAGTTGATGAAGGAGCTTCTAAGGAAATTATAGGGCGTGATGCTCTAATTCAGCAAGAAATTTTTGGCCGTGCCCAGTTGAAAGAAGATATCCCGTATGCCATTCAGGTTTATCTCCCGACAAGTGGAGAAGGCGATATTGAGCGCCTATATAACTTGGAAGAAGAAGTTAAGCTGATTGCAAGAAGCTGGACAGGAGTTTGCCCAGAACCAATTCCAATGTTGCCAAATGAAGTGACGCTGACACACTTTAGTAATCATCCTAAAGTACTTGAGATGTGGTCAAGGGGTGAATTACCAATAGGATTTGATAAAGAAACAACGGATCCTCAAGGGTTTGTTCCTGATAGAGATGGGTATTTTGAATTCTTATATGATACCCCGCAACAATTGGAATATTGTGAAAATAGTTTGATACCAGGTCTGAACAGATTGGTAAATATTGAAAAAATATTATTAAATACCAACAATAGTTACAAAAAAACAGAAGTATTTGATAAAATAATTGATAGAGATAATATACCTAGTTTCTTTAACGATATTCAAGGAGAAATTGAGAGCCGTCACAATGGCAAAGAGGCTTCAATGATGTACGTATTTATCCCAGAAGCGCATATGCTAGGGGCTTTATTAAATATGAAAATAACCGAGGATGTGTTTAAAAAGATTGTTAGAAATAGCGGAAAAGTTCACATTCATTTTGTATTTATGGGAGAACAACAAGCTATTAGTGTAGGCTACTTAGATGTTGACAAGGTCTTAAAGAGCAATGTTCCTGCTGGATGTGTTGGAACAAGGTTCAAAGATCAAAATATTTCAAAAGTACAAACGAGCTTCAGTGAACCAGTTGTAGCAGAGGATGAAACAAACTTTTTTGTGGGTAGAATAGGTTATCGTTTACGGTTGGTTACAGATAATGGATAGAATCTTTAACATAAGTTGATAAAAAATAAAGGAGATATAGTTATGTCTCGTGATTACAGTTATGAGATTTACTCTTTACGACAACAGATTTCAACAATGTCTGGTGAAAGAGCAGATATATTAAATAAAATTAGTATTTTAAAACAGAATAAGAGTAAAATACAGAGCAAGAAAAGAGCAATTTCAGAACAATTGTCTCAATACACTAATATAAATGGGATGGCTACTTCTAATTTTGTAGGAAATAGAAGAGATGATTTTAATAATAAAATAGAGACGCTAAAAGGGTCGATTTCCCAATGGTTGGAGAATACCCAGAATAATATTGATTTGATTGACCAAAAAATCTCAACCTATACGGCTGAAGCTTCTAATTTAGCGATTGGTATGAATTATGCTAGTCAATCACTAAATACTTATATTTATCTTCAAAGTCAAAATGAAGATTAGATTAAGGAGGAGATTTTATGGGAGAAATTAAAATAGATTTTAATGTTTGGTCTGCTGATGTTGTTTCGTATTCTTCATCAATTGATGCTTTGTCCGATCTTTCAAAACCTACCTTGAGCGAGAATGACTTACAACCTTTCCTTAAAATTAATTCGACGATAGATGAGTTAAATAGTTCGATAAAAACATTTAAAAGCAATTCAATAGATCAGACAGGAAACATGTCTAGGGCTGTAGCGAATAAAATGAGTGATGATGCTGCTGGGGCTGCAGGTTTTAGAGGAGAATAAGATGATTTCACAAGAAATGTTATGGACGCAGTATTTTACAGAGTCCTATCTTGGTTTTAAGCCAAATTCACTCATCGATCAAATCGCCAAAGCTATTATCTATAGACCGGACTTATTTAGAACATTGGTTTTAAATTTATCTCAGAGTGATATGAGTTATGAGTACAATCCAACAATTGGAGCAAGTATTGATTTTCGATTCAATAAAGGGGAAGTTATTATAACTCGTCTTGGAGAAACTCAGCTTTTTTCCACATCTGAGTTTATGCGTTTGCTTGGATTAATTGATAAAATTTATACAGAAATTCTGCCATTAGGTAGTGTTATTCAAATAAATAGAGAAAAATTACCCAAAGATGCTCTTGAGGATTTTATTGAAGAAATGCCTATCTATGTATTAATTACAGGGCAACGGGTATCAGTTGAAAATAAATTTTATCTAGATTACACGGGATATTTTTGGCCAAAAGGTTTGATTCAAAATCAAGAAACCTTAGTTATATCCGATGATATGATTGAATCCGTCCTTTTTAGGGGACTAGAGAAGAATGATATTCAGGAACAGCATATCTTAAACCTACGTCGTCAGCTACTTGCAAAAGATCTGGATTCTTATACTTTTCACAATTATCAAATGGAGGCTAGACAATGAAATATAAGCATTCTGAATTGCTGATAGCGCGCGAGGAACTATATCGTTCAAAAAGTGGATTTGAGGATAAGATTTTAGCAGCGCTTCAAGGAACTCGAGAGTTGATTAATACGAGAAGTTTTCGTTCTGCTACTAAAGATGCAATTAATGCGGAGCTGAGCAATTATAACCTGCCCTTATTATATAGTTACCATGATTTAGCTAATGGTTTATATAATGAGTGGGATCGGCTGATGCTACGCTTTCAGGAGTTGGTTGATGAGCATAGTCCTGCTGCTGTCATTGATACGTCAGAATTTTCCGGTTTAAAAAGAGCTGTGGAACAACCGACTCAAGAGATTTTAAACTTGATTGCCCATCCAGACCTGACAATAGCTTACTCTGCAATTGGGGGTATGGTTGGCATCAGCAATCCTTCTACAGCAGCTATCAAAAGCCAGAAGGAAGAAGCCCTGCAATCTCTTCGTACAACTGAAAGTCGGATGGAATCATTTAATAGTGAATTGTTGGGGAGCGGCGTGACCACTACCCTCTCCACAATCGCAAGTGGTTTGAGTCGGTCTCGCAAAGCTGTTGGCATGACAGACCCTTATCATAATGTGGCAGCCCTTGCGATTATTCAGGATACGAAGTTACGGGATCAACAGATCGAGAATTCTAAAACTCTGCACGAAGAACTAATCCGTTATATTCGACATTATAATCCAGAAACGGCCTTTGACTTGAGCCAGATGAGTGAGCAGGAACTACAGACCTTGGGTCGTACGATCTCTCTTGCCTCCCATGGGAATGGCGGTAAGAAACCTCAGGAACTGATTGATTTCTTGAAAGGGAATGAAGTTACGTTTGAGAAGGAGATAACAGTATATGACGATGGTCAACACTACCTTAAGAGCAAAATCCAGATAAAAGGTCACTTCAAAGGGGAAAGTGCCATCACTTTTAACACTAAATATAAAGATGGTAAGTTAAGTCAAGAAGGAGAGTATAGCGTTGGAGGTTT
>ERZ772928.970-NODE-970-length-12587-cov-5.723508_pt1 | contig 12587 bp, 10 predicted proteins | sample MGYA00511686_ERZ772928 | MGnify/ENA primary metagenome ERZ772928 (study PRJEB29015, sample SAMEA2738063) | human oral metagenome | biome: human oral; feature: human-associated habitat; material: saliva | place: China | collected 2219 ... | reverse complement strand
ACCGCCGGCAGCACTGGGACACGAGCGGATGCGGACACAGGGCGCTGCGCGCCCTCGAGGCTTCGCCGCACAGGAGCCTCGGGGACGAAGTCGTCAGTGACCAGCCTCAGCCGGGGCCGACGGGAGAGCTGCCCGCCAGCCCGGCCGCTGGCCGACACGGCGACGGGCTCAACACTCCGAGCCCGAGAAGCCTGACGGGACGGGAGCGGGATGGCGATGGCACTCACGGCAACCTCCTGAACACGTGTTCGACGAACGTTTGTTCGATACATTAGCGCCTGTGAGGCAACACGTCCAGCACATCTTCGAACATGTGTTTGAATCGTGGTCGCGTCGCCGGTAGGCTGGTCGTGTCCAAGACGATCACGGACCACCGACATCTATTCCGCGCCCTTGACGCCCCCGGGCCTGAGGGCCGTCCGGCAGGGAGAAGCCAGGACATGAGCACCACAGCAGAGCAGGGCGCCTCACCGACCCCAACGCCGCACGCCGGAACCGGCGGTTCTGAGGCGAGCGGGGCAGCAGCGGTCACGGAGGCCGTCAGTGGCCTTGACAAGCGCGCTCGCGCGGTCTACGAGGCCGTCCGCGGGTCCATTGCCACTCACGGGTACCCGCCCTCACTGCGTGAGATCGGTGAGCAGGTGGGCTTGACCAGCCCCTCCTCCGTCAAGCACCAGCTGGACAAGCTCGAGCGCCTGGGACTGGTCCGCCGAGACCCCCATCGCCCTCGGGCGATGGAGGTTGTCGCCACCGACAGCAGTCCCAGAGGTCGCACGGGTTCCTCCGGCGGCACTGCTCACGTCTCCTCAGTCGACTCCCCCAGCATTCCCGGCGTCGAGGACGGGGACGCGGTCGCCGTCCCGCTGGTGGGGCGGATCGCCGCCGGGGCCCCGATCCTGGCGGAGCAGGAGGTCGCCGATGTCATGGCCCTGCCCCGCCGCCTGACTGGCGAGGGCGAGCTCTTCATGCTGGAGGTGCACGGGGACTCGATGATCGAGGCCGCCATCTGTGACGGCGACTGGGTGGTGGTGCGCTCCCAGCCCGACGCGGCCAACGGCGAGATCGTGGCGGCCATGATCGAGGACGTCGACGGCGCCTCGGCCACGGTCAAGGTGCTCTCGCGTCGCGACGGCCACCAGTGGCTGCTCCCCCGCAACTCCAGCTACGCCCCGATCGACGGAGACCAGGCCACGATCATGGGCAAGGTGGTCACGGTGCTACGCGCCCTGTAGCCACGCCAGGTCCGGATGACGGAAGGACCGCCCCATTGACCGGGGCGGTCCTTCCGCGTTTCAGACCGGTGGCTCAGTAGCCCAGGCCGCGTGCGACCTCGCGCAGGTGGTCGGCGGAGGCGGTCAGGCGCTCCTTCTCGTCCGAGGTCAGGGGCAGCTCGAGGCGACGCCCGGCGCCCTCACGTCCCACGATCGTGGGGACGGCCATGCACACGTCGGAGATGCCGTGCCAGCCGTCCAGCAACGGGGAGATGGTCAGCACCCGCTGCTCGTCGTTGAGGACGGCGCCGATGATGCGCTGCACGGCCAGGCCGACGGCGTAGTTGGTGGCGCCCTTGCCCTCGATGATGCGGTAGGCGGAGCGGACCACGTCGTGGGCGATGCGCTCACGCTTGGACTCGTCGAACACGCCGCCGTCAAGGGTGGTGCCCCACTGGGTGATCGGCACACCGCCGATCTCGGTGGAGGACCACAGGGGCACCTCGGAGTCGCCGTGCTCACCGGCGATGTAGCCGTGGATGTTCTGGACGGCCGTGCCGGTCTCCAGGGAGATGAGGTACCGCATCCGGGCGGTGTCCAGCACCGTGCCGGAGCCGAAGACCTGGTTCTCGGGCAGGCCGGTGATCTTCTTGGCGCAGTAGGTCACCACGTCCACCGGGTTGGCCACGAGGACGAAGATGGCGTTGGGAGCGACCTCCACGAGCTTGGGAAGGATCTTCTCCATGATGCCGACGGTGGCGCCGGCGAGCTCGAGGCGGGACTGGCCGGGCTTCTGCTTGGCGCCGGCGGTGATGGCGATGACGTCCGCGTCGCGGCAGATCTCGGGGTCGTCGGAGCCCGAGACGGAGCCGGCGGAGGTGAACTGGATTCCCTGGGCGATGTCGAGGGCCTCGGCCTCGACCTTCTCCTTGACGATGTCCTGCAGAACGACCTCGCGGGCAACGCCCTTGGTCACGCAGGCGTAGGCGAGGGTGGAGCCGACGGCCCCGGCGCCGATGACGGCGACCTTGGAGGGACGACCGGAACGGTTGGTGGGGTAGGAGCCTTCAGCGGTAGTGGTGATGTGGTCTGACACGTTCTTCTCCTCAATGGGATCTGCTGGGCAGGACCGCAGGGGCGCGAGCACCCGCTCGCCTCAAGCCTACGTGCATATCCTCCCGACGGGCACATACCCAAAGGCCCAGCCGACGGGTTCACTCCTCCCCCGGGGCATCGGTCCGCACAGCCAGGCGCCTCAGAGCGGCACGGACCACGTCGGGCTTCGTCGTCGGCCACAGGGCGGGCATGGAGCGGGTGAGAAAGCCCCCGTAGCGCGCCGTACGCAGACGGGAGTCCAGGACGGCGACGACGCCGCGGTCCTGGCCGCGACGAATGAGGCGCCCCGCCCCCTGGGCCAGGAGCAGGGCCGCGTGAGTGGCCGACACGCTCATGAAGCCGTTGCCTCCTGCGGCCACGACGGCGTCGGTGCGGGCCTGGGCGACCGGGTCGTCGGGGCGGGGGAAGGGGATGCGGTCGATGACGACGAGGCGGCAGGTGCGTCCGGGCACGTCCACGCCCTGCCACAGCGAGAGGGTGCCCACCAGGCAGGCCGCCTCGTCGTCGGCGAAGGCCTGCACCAGGGTGGGCAGCTGGTCGTCGCCCTGGGCGTAGACGGGCAGGTCGGTGGCTCCGCGCAGTACCTCGGCAGCTTCCTGGGCCGCGCGCTTGGAGGAGAACAGGCCCAGCATGCCGCCTCCGGAGGCCTCGACCAGGGCGAGCATCTCATCCAGGGCCGCCTCGGAGATGCCGGCGCCGGGGCGGGGCAGATGGGCGGCCACGTAGAGGATGCCCTGGCGGGGGTAGTCGAAGGGGGATCCGACATCGAGGCCTCTCCACGGCTGCTCCGCCAGGGTCAGTCCCAGGGAGCGGGCCATGGGCTCGAAGCTGTCCCCCAGGGCGAGGGTCGCCGACGTCATGACACCGACGCGGCCGTCAAGCAGGTGGCCGGCCACCGATCCGGCGACCTCGATGGGGGCCAGGAGGAGTCGTGGGGGCTCGGCGCCCATGCGGGGACGCTCGATCCAGGCCACGTCGCGCCCCTGGGCCACCGAGTCCGAGGTCATGCGGTCCAGGGCGTCGACCAGGTCCGCGATGGCGGTGCGAGCGACCGCCAGGCCTCCGGCGGCCTCACTGGAGCGGTCACGACCCACGGCGCGGGCCTGGTCGCGCACGTCGGAAGCGACCTGGCGGGCGGCGCCGGCCAGGAGCACGAGCGCGTCGTGCAGGGCAGTGGGCAGGGGCGCCTCCAGGCGGCCGTCGGGCAGCTCGGCCAGCGCGAGCTGGAGGGTCTGACCGGCGGACTCCAGCTCGCTGACCAGCACGGAGGCGTGCTTGCGGGCGGTGGCGGCGGTGCGCGCCACGGCGGCCGCCGACAGGGCGATGGTGCCCTGGGAGCGGACACGGTCGGCCAGCTCGTGGGCCTCGTCGACGATGAGGACCTGGTGGTCGGGCAGGACCCCGGGGTTGCCGGCCACGACCACGCCGAGCATGGCGTGGTTGGTCACCACGAGATCGGCCCGGGAGGCGGCGGCGCGCGCCAGCTCGGGGAAGCACTCGGACTTCAGGGGGCAGGACTGCCCCAGGCACTCGGCCCGGGAGACGGAGACCTGGGCCCAGGCGCGCTGGGAGACGCCGGGGACGAGGTCGTCGCGGTCACCGGTGTCGGTCCTGGCCGCCCACTCGCGCAGGCGCACCACCTGCTCCCCCAGACTCGCGTCGGCCCCGTGGCCCGCTGTCGGTTGAGCAATGGCATCGCCGACGCCGAAGAGCGCGGCCTCGTCCTCGTCCTGCGGGTAGCCGCCGTCCAGGCGGTGGCGGCACAGGTAGTTCTGCCAGCCCTTGAGCAGGGCCACCTCGGGGCGGGTGCCGGTGACCTGCTCGACGGCGTCGGCGGCCAGGGGCGCGTCCTTGGTGAGGATCTGCCGTTGCAGGGCCAGGGTGGCGGTGGAGACCACGACCCGGGCACCGGCCTGCACGGCGTGGACCATGGCGGGCACCAGGTAGCCCAGTGACTTTCCCGTCCCGGTGCCGGCCTGCACCAGGAGGTGGGTGCCGTCGGCCAGGGTCTGGGCGACCTCCCGGACCATGGTGGTCTGCCCTTGGCGGGGGCTGCCGCCCATGGAGCGCACCGCGGCGTCCAGGACGTCCAGGACCCTGCGGTCACTGGCGCTGTCGGTGTCAGGCCGGTCCGTCCGGCACGGCTCGCTCGGGGTCACGGCGCCTCTCAGCCGACGGTGACGCCTGCGGTGGCGCCCTCGATCTCCGCCGCCAGGGCGGCGCCGACGCGTGCGACGACGTGAGTGCCCGTCTCGACGTAGTCGACCGTGTCGATCTCGCCCTCGGCGTGGACCCGGGAGACGAGGTCCCCACGGGAGTAGGGCACCACGACGTCGATGCTCACCTGCGGGTGGGGCAGCATCTGCTCGATGCGGGCGCGCAGCTCCTCGATCCCCTCGCCGGTGCGGGCCGAGACCGCGACCGCCCCGGGCAGGCCGGTGCGCAGCGCGGCCAGGGTGACGGCGTCGGCGAGGTCGGTCTTGTTGAGGACGATGAGCTCGGGCACGTCCAGGGCTCCGGGGATCTCGGACAGGACGGTGCGCACGGCGGCCACCTGGCTGAGGGGGTCGGGGTGGGCGGCGTCGACGACGTGCAGCACGAGGTCGGCCCCGGCGACCTCCTCCAGGGTGGAGCGGAAGGCCTCGATGAGCTCGTGGGGCAGGTTGCGCACGAAGCCGACGGTGTCGGTGAGGGTGTAGGTGCGCCCTTCGGAGGTCTCGGCCCGCCGGACGGTGGGGTCGAGGGTGGCGAACAGGGCGTCCTCAACCATGATGCCGGCCTCGGTGAGGCGGTTCATGAGGGAGGACTTGCCGGCGTTGGTGTAGCCGGCGATCGCCACCGAGGGGATGGCCCCGCGCCGGCGCGAGCCGCGTTTGGTCTCCCGCGAGGGCGCCATGGCCTGGATCTCGCGGCGCAGGCGGGCCATGCGCTGGCGGATGCGGCGCCGGTCGAGCTCGATCTTGGTCTCTCCGGGGCCGCGTGAGCCGATGCCCTGACCGGCGGCCACGCGGCCTCCGGCCTGTCGGGACATGGACTCGCCCCATCCGCGCAGGCGCGGCAGGAGGTACTCGAGCTGGGCGAGCTCGACCTGGGCCTTGCCCTCGCGGGACGTGGCGTGCTGGGCGAAGATGTCCAGGATGAGGGCGGTGCGGTCGACGACCTTGACGCCGACGACGTCCTCCAGGGCGCGGCGCTGGGAGGGGGCGAGCTCGCCGTCGACGATCACCGTGTCGGCTCCGGCCGCAGCCACCACGTCGGCCAGCTCACGCGCCTTGCCGCTGCCCAGGTAGGTGGCGGGATCGGGGTGGTCGCGCTTCTGGATGAGGGCGTCGAGGACCTCGCTGCCGGCGGTCTGGGCCAGGGCGGCCAGCTCGCGCAGGGAGGTGTCGGCGTCCTGGGTGTCGCGCACCTGGCCGCTGCCGCCCGGTGCGCCGGTGGCCGGGCCGTGGGGCCGCGGCAGCTCCAGGCCGACCAGGACGACCTTCTCCAGGCGGACCTGGCGGTACTCGACCTCGCTGACGTCCTCCAGCTCGGTGGACAGTCCGGCCACACGGCGGCGGGCGGCGCGGGCCTCCCGCTCCAGGGCGCCGTCGTCGAGGCCGTCGGCGTAGCCATCGGCGTGCTCGTGCTGGGCGGCGGTGGAGGCCAGGGCGGTTCCGGTCCGGGAGAGGACCCGGGCGACGACATCGCGCACATCGCGACCTTCTTGAGCGTCGCAGACGTCGTCGGGGATGGAGGGAGTACTGGAGTGGTGTTGGGTCACAAAAAGTCCTTCGTCGTATGCCTGCGCCCCTTCGATGGGGCGCGATAACTCGTCTGGGGGCGGCTTCTACAGCCGGTTCAGCGCATACGAAGGATCCACATGGAGGTGATGGTACTGCCCACGGGCCTGCGAGGCCACCCGAGCGCAGGCGGCGCGTCGGGCCAGCAGCGGGGTGAGGAGGAGCCCCACGGCGAGCAAGATGAGTGTCGGCCACAGCCGGTCCGTCTCGACACCGGATGCCGTGGGGGCGACGAAGGCCGTGGTGACCGTCCCCAGAACCGCACCGCCGGCCGCACCGGCGATCGTCACGGCGGTGGCGGCCTGGGCGTGGGTGATGCCGTCGGGCTCGGCGGGATCGGTGACGATGCGGTTCATGGTGTCCAGGTGGGTCAGGCCCATGCCGATGCTGGCCACGCCGTAGCCCACGGGCAGCCCCCACCAGTCCGCCTTCTCCAGGACCGTGACCGCCATGAGCATGGTTCCGACCACGAAGAAGACCGCGGCCAGCGTGGTGCGGCGTCGGTAGGCCTCCGGTTCTCGCGCCGGGCGGGCCCCGCAGGCGATCGCGACGACCGACCAGCCGATACCGCCTGCGGTGAGCGCCCAGCCGATCTGGGTCGGGGTCATGTCCAGGACATCGTGGGCGCTGGGAGCAACCAGGTAGTCCAGGGTCAGGAAGAAGGCGCACACCCACATCAGGGTGGCGATGCCCGCGCGCCGGCCGACCGCCAGGCACAGGGTCCCTGCAGGCAGGACGCGGGAGCAGGACCAGAGCACCAGTGCGGTCCCGCCGGCGACTCCGGGCCAGAACCAGGGGCTGGAGGCGCGCAGCGCCCCGATGATCGCCACACCTGTGGTCATGGCCCCGGCGGCCAGGCCCCGCAGGATCTCCCCGAGGACGTAGACCTCGATGTTCGGGGCGAGGGCTCCGACGACGGCCCCGGAGGCGCCTCCCGTTGGCTTCTCCGATGTGCTACCGGACCTTCCAACACAAGGTCGGATGGTAGCGGAGACATCGTCATCACATCAGGCTACCCGCCTCGATACAACCGCTGTGCGGCGTTCCAGCCACCGCCGCACCACCATGAAGACAGTTCCGGCAAGCGCAGCGTGCACAAGGCTGATCCCGGCCACCTCGGGCGTGGCGAACTCGATCCCGACCCCGGAGTCGATCCAGCCAAGACCGCCCAGAAGCACGCGGTTGATGGTGAGAAACGTGTGATGGAAGGCGATCGCAGAGGTGAGCGCACCCGGTAGTGGGATCCGTCGGGCCGCAACCAGTGTGAGGCCGAAGACGAACAGCAAAACTATGTAGAAAAAGGGGTCGTTACCGCTCGGCGCCAGAGAGAAGCCCGTCGTTCCGCCCCCTAGAACGAGCGTTGACGTCATTCGAATCAGATTGCTCAACGCCGTACTGAGGCAGAAGAGAACCGTGATCGTCATGGTGGCCGCGAGCGGGCCCCAGCTTTCCCGTAGGGTCGACCACCCGTAGCCGCGCAGCGCGATCTCCTCCGGCAATGCCTCGTACAGTAGCAGGACGACCGCGTTGACTGCGAGGAAGGTTGCGAGCGCCGCCGGTTCGAGGTGATCGAACCGGGCCCAGCCGATCAAGAACACGGGTGTCCACACAACAGCCCCGGTCACGACACCGACGGCCACCCCGGTCGCGGCCGCGGCGGGCCAGTGACGTGATAGGCCCATCCCGGCGAGAGTCCTGCGGTCAAGGAGACGACGACAAGCCACGATCGCGGGAACAACGAACAATGTGACCAGAACTGCCTGAGACACGCGAATGAATGCAGGTCCGGTCTCAGTCCTGGATCCGACAGCCTGTGCGATCGCTATCGAAAGATTCAGCCCCAACGTCAAGATTGCCCAGCCGCTGAGCGCCTTTGCGAGAGCCCTGTATCGGCTCATGACAACATCCCTCTCCTACCGTCCGCACCCCTATGGAGACGCGATCGTATTATCATAAAGCCGCGTCTCGCAAAATCGGCACTCCTCGCCTGGCAAGGGGGCAGCGGACTGATGACCGCCTTGGTTTCCTCCCTCTGTCGACGAGCAGAGCCCGGGTAGCCTGGTGGGCGTGAGCGAGCACTACTTCACCGCCTCCCCCGCCGTCGAGGCCGAGGAGCGCACCCACCGCTTCTCGATCCGCGGCGTCGAGCGCACGGTGGTCACGGCCTCGGGCGTCTTCAGCGCCGACCGCCTCGACAAGGGCACCCAGGTCCTCCTCGATCACGTCCCCGATCCGGCCCAGACCGGCACGTTCCTCGACCTGGGCTGCGGATGGGGGCCGATCACGCTGGCCCTGGCCGGGGCCGCTCCGCAAGCACAGGTCCTGGCCACCGATGTCAACGAGCGCTCCCTGGCCCTGACCGCACGCAACGCCGCTGCCGCAGGCCTGGACAACGTGAGGACCGCCCCGGCCGACGCGCTGCTGGCCGAGCTGAGCGAGAGCTCGACGCCGGTGGATCTCATCTGGTCCAACCCTCCGGTGCGCATCGGCAAGGAGGCCCTGCACGCCCTGCTGCTGGACTGGCTGGCGCTGCTGTCCGACGACGGCGAGGCCTGGCTGGTGGTGCTCAAGAACCTGGGAGCCGACTCCCTGGCGACCTGGTTGAAGAACCAGGGCTGGGACGTGAACCGAATGGCCTCCTCGAAGGGCTTCAGGGTCCTGCGAGTGCGCCGCCGGCACGGCTGACACGCCGCCGGGCCGTGCCCGGCTGGGGCCCGCCCGGCTACCGGCGTCGTCGCCTCGCCACGCGCAGGTCGATGACGGCGACCCCTGCAGCCACGGCGATGGTGGCCACGACGGCCAGCAGACCGGCTTGGGCGGCGACCTCCCAGCCCGAGGAGTGCGAGACGCGGAAGGTCAGGCCCGTGATGACGGCGATGCCGATGGAGGCGCCGATGCGCTCGCCGGTCTGGAGGATGCCCCCCGCGGCCCCGGCGTACTCCAAGGGGACGTCGGCCAGGGAGAGGGTCTGATTCGGGGAGACCACGAGACCCTGCCCCACTCCGAGCACCAGCAGCGTGAGGGTCAGCCACCAGGGGCTCCAGCCCGCGTGCGCGTGCATGTGCATGATGCCGATACTCCCCAGCAGCCCGACCATGCCGAGCACCATGCCGCCGAGCACCATGACCCGCCCCACCCGGATCACCCGGCGGCCGGCGACAGCGGCGGCGATCGATCCCGCCAGGGCGGCCGGGACTCCGATGAGGCCGCTGGCCAGGGCAGTGGATCCCAGGCCTGCCTGGACGTACTGGGCCACGATGATCCACACGCTGGTGTAGCCCAGGAAGTACACGGCGATGGCCAGGCTGCCGTAGGCGAAGGAGGGGATGGCCAGCAGGCTGAGGTCCACCATGGGGGCGCCGCCCCTGGACCGGTAGCGCTTCTCCCAGGCCACCCAGGCGCCGATGACGCCGATGCCGGCGGCCTCCAGGCCCCAGATCCAGGTGCCGGCCGAGGCCTCCATGAAGGGGATCATGATGAGCAGCGTGCCGACGGCGAGCAGCCCCATCCCCACCGGGTCGAGATCGACCCCGCCGCGGCGGGTGGTCCCGGTGGCGTCGCCGGCGGCGGCGCGGTCCGTCTGCTCCGTGCCGCTTCCCCGGTGCCAGGCGGAGGCCGGCAGGTAGCGGCGCGCGGCCCACACGCCGGCCAGAGTGAGGGGGACGTTGACGAGGAAGGAGGCGCGCCAGCCCCAGTCGTCCCCGAGCCAGCCGATGAACCCGCCGCTGAGCACCGGCCCCAGCGCCACCGAGACCCCGATGACGGCGCCGAAGAGCCCGAAGGCGCGTCCTCGGGCCTCACCGGAGTAGTACTGCTGGATCATGCCGGTCACCTGCGGGTTGAGCAGCCCTGAGCCGACTCCCATGACGACACGGGCCAGGTTGAGGGTGACGACGTCGGGAGCCAGCCCCGAGGCAAGCGAACCGGCGCCGAACAGGAGCATGCCGATGACGAAGAGCCGCCCTCGTCCCATGACGTCACCGGCGCGGCCGGCCGGGACGAGGACGACCCCGAAGACGAGGGCGTAACCGGAGACGACGAGCTGGAGCCCGGCGGTGCCGGCGCTCAAGCTGTGGGAGACCGCCGGCAGGATGACATTGACCGAGGAGACGGCCAGCAGCGTGATGAAGGCGGGGATGAGCAGTGTCGGCAGAAGCCGCTCATGGTTCGGACGCGATGTCTGGGCTGGGTCGCAGGGGCGAGGCGTGGGCACGTCGAGAGGCTACCGCGTGCCGGGCCGCTCACAGCTGTGAGGCCGCGGCGTGCTCGACGTCCTGCTGCGCCCGACTGGGAGGCTCCCCGGGGGCGGGCGTGAACCAGGCTCCGGAGCGGATGTCCAGGACGATGCCGATCCCCAGGGCGAGGAGTGCCGGAGGGATCCATCCGGTGGAGTCGCTCCACAGGCCGGTGCGCACCAGCAGCCTGCTGGGACCCTCCCAGCCGGCAGCGGTGATGGCGGCGACGGAACCGAAGATCCCTGCTGTGCTCACGCACCACTGGTAGGCCGCCCTGAGCCGTCCCGGTACCAGGGCGTCGACCAGGGTCACGGCGACCAGGGCGATGGCCAGGGGGTAGAGCAGGAACAGCAACGGTCCCGCGATCTTGAGGATGGCGCTCAGGCCCAGGTTGGCCAGGGTGAAGGAGACGATCGCGCAGGCGGCGAGCTGTCGGTTGAAGGAGACGGCCGGCCAGGCGGTGTAGGCGTAGCCGGCCCAGGAGGCCATCAGGCCCACGGCGGTGGTCAGGCAGGCCAGGATGACGATGGCGGCGAAGATGACGACGCCCGAGGTCCCCAGCGTGGAGGAGGCCGCGTTGCGCAGCAGCGCGGTGCCGTCCTTGGTGTCGACGGTGATCTGCCCGCGGGTACGCGTCCCCAGGACGGCCAGGCCGACGTACACCAGCCCCAGGAGCACGGCGGCGATACCACCGGACAGGACCGTGCCGCGCACCAGGGCGCGAGGGGAGGTCAGGCCGCGTTCGCGCAGGGAGGTGATGACGACGATGCCGAAGACGGTGGCCGCCAGGACGTCCATGGTGAGGTAGCCCTGAGTCAGCCCGTTGGTCAGGGGAGCGCTCGCGTAGGGCTCGATGGCCTCGCGCTCCACCCCGGGGGACATCACGATGGTGACCCCGCACAGCAGGGCCAGCAGGGCCAGCAGGGCGGGAGTGAGCCAGCGCCCGACGCGGTCGGCCAGGCGGCTCGGGCTGCGGGCGATGCTGAAGGACACCCCCATGAACACCGTCACGTGCACCAGCAGGGCCAGACGGGAGTCCTGAATCCCCAGCAGCTCGAGCACCGGGCGGGTCGCCAGCTCGTAGGCGACCGTGGTGACGCGGGCGATGGCGTAGAGCGGGCCGATCGCCAGGTAGACCGCCAGCGGCATGACGGTGCCGAATCGGGGTCCCACTCTGCGGGCCAGGCCCAGGATCCCCTCACCGGAGGTGGAGACGGCCACCACGGTGATGAGCGGCATGAGCACCCCGGTGGCGAGGAAGCCCGCCATGACAGGGATGAAGGACCTGCCCGAGGCGGCCCCCAGCAGGGGCGGGAAGATGAGGTTGCCCGCCCCGAAGAACAGGGCGAAGAGCATCAGGCCGGTCGGCAGGACGGCGCCGACGGCGGCGCGTGTGGATGGCTGGCTCATAGTGGTGGTCGGTTTCTCTTCTCGGATGCGGCGTCGGTGCGACGTCCGGGAGCAGTGTGGGTGGCAGCGGGTCTGACGGGCCTCAGGCGACGGTGACCCGCCCGGTGATCGCGGCCGGTCCGGTCAGCAGCACGCTGCTGTCCTGCCCCAGGGGGTCGGCGCCCACGTGGACCCCGATCTCTCCGCCGGGAACGAGCAGCCGGTAGTCCTCGGGAGCGCCCGGACCGGTCCAGGCGTGCAGGGCGACGGCGACGGCGCAGCACCCCGCTCCGTAGGAGAGGGTCTCCCCCACGCCGCGCTCCAGGACGCGCATGCGGGCGATACCCACCGGTGACTGGGTGTCGGGGTCGATCTCCTCCCCCAGCGGCACAACGAGCTCGAGATTGGTGCCGGCCTCAGGAACGGGGTCGTAGACGACCGGGGCCGCGGAGTCGGTGAGCCCGGCGAAGGCGGCCGCCTCGAGCTCGCTCTCCTCCCCCAGGGCGACGACGGTGTGGGGGCCGGAGATCTCCACGCTCAGGGCGGCCCGCTGTCCGGCCAGGCCGGGGACGTCGACGGCCGTGTCCCAGCCCTCGTCGTCGGCCTCCTCGGGGCTGGCCAGGCGGGCCGGCCCCATGTCCACGGTCCACAGCTCGCCCAGGCGGGTCATGGTGCGGGCCCCACCGCGGGTGCCGATGGTGACGGACTCGCCGTCGGCGATGGGGCACAGCCCCTCACGGTCCAGGACGTGGGCGAACAGGCGTGCGGCGTTGCCGCACATCTCGGCCACGGATCCGTCGGCGCGGTAGTAGTCCATGAACCACTCGGCCTCGGGCACGGAGGCGGCGAAGGCT
>ERZ772928.967-NODE-967-length-12598-cov-4.524037_pt1 | contig 12598 bp, 6 predicted proteins | sample MGYA00511686_ERZ772928 | MGnify/ENA primary metagenome ERZ772928 (study PRJEB29015, sample SAMEA2738063) | human oral metagenome | biome: human oral; feature: human-associated habitat; material: saliva | place: China | collected 2219 ... | reverse complement strand
TCGTGACCTGCATGGGACTCCTTCGCATCGTCTGTGTGCCGTATTGAGCGGCGTGCCGCCCATCAGGGGAGAGGCGGCGTGAACCTGCCCCGATCCTAGAGGCGCCCAGGCGCGCCAGAGGTCCGATTACCCCCGGCACCGCGCCGTTTCGCGCCACGCGGACAGGCGCCCCGCCGGTTTCCCGGCGCTGAGGGGACGGTTGTCGGTGACGATCCTTTAACAGTGCGCGTTCCTGTCGGTGACCCGTGGTGAGATGGTCCCATGTCCCAGGACCCCGTCCGTCTCCTCCCGCCCGCCGAGGCGGCCGAGCTGCCCGCCGCCGACGCCGATGGGCAGCGGGTCCTGGACCGCGTGGCCGAGGGCTCCAACGTCGTCGTCCTGGGGGCTCCCGGGACCGGTAAGACCTCTCTGGCCCTTCGGCTGCTGGCCGAGGCGGTCGCCGGCGGCCGGGACGCCGTCCTGCTCGCCCCCACCCGTGCGCGGGCCGACTGGCTGCGTGGCCGAGCAGCCCACCTGCTGCGTGAGGGCCATGGCGACGGCGTCGTCCGAGTGCGTACCCCCGCAGCCCTCGCCCTGACGATCCTGACCACCTCCTTGACCATGCGGCCCGCCCCGCTGCCGCCCCCGGTGCTTCTGGCCGGTGCGGAGGAGGACTCGGTCCTGGCCTCGATGATCAGTACCGTCACCTGGCCGGGGCTGCCCACCGAGGCAACCGGGTCGCGGGCGTTCCGCTCCGAGCTGCGCAACCTCCTGGCGCGCGCCGGAGAGCTCGGCGTCAACGCCGATGAGCTGGCCGACCTGGGACGCCGACTCGAAGTCCCCGTCTGGGGACCCGCGTCCCAGCTCCTGCGCACCTGGGACGCGCAGGGCCGGGCCAGTGCTGAGCGCCGGGCCCAGACCCGCAAGATGGACACGGCTCGTCTCCAGGACCGAGCCGTGGAGGCCCTGAGCTCCTGGGACTCCGACGCCGTCACCGTCCCCCGCCCCGTCCCTGACCTCGTCCTCGTGGACGACTATCAGGACTGCACGGCCGCCACGGCCAGGCTCCTGACCGCTCTGGCCACCCCGGACCCCGACGGGCATCGGGCGCAGATCGTGGTGCTGGGAGACCCCGATGTCGCGGTGGAGACCTTCCGCGGCGGCACGCCCAGCCTGCTCATCGCCGCTGAGGACCACTCAGGGCTCGGAGCCGCCCGCCTGCAGCTGACCACCTGCTACCGAGGCAACCCGGGAATCGCGGCGGTGGTCGCCGACCAGAGCGCCCGGGTCCCGGTGACCGGCACGACGGCTCACCGGCAGACGATCCTGGCGCCCCGGTCCTCGACACAGTCCTCGGCAGGGCCTTCCTCAGGGGCGAGTGACGCTGAGCGCCCGCAGGCGGCGGCCGGCGTCGAGGTGATCCTGGCCTCCTCCGCCTGGCAGGAGCACGCCCACGTCGCCCGGGCTCTCAGGCTCGAGCACGTCCACCACGGCACCTCCTGGTCTCAGATGGCGGTCATCGTTCGCAGCGCCGCCGATGCTGAGACCCTCGCCAGGGACCTGCGCAGGCGAGGCGTGCCCCTGGCCTCCCGCACGCCCGCGGTGCTGCTGCGCGCAGAACCTGCGGTTGCCGCGCTCCTGGACATCGTGCGCGCCGCCATCCGCGACCAGCTCGGTGGGCGCGGCGAACCGCCTCAGCGTGAGGCCGCCATCAACCTCCTCACCAGCCCCCTGGTGGGGCTGACCACCATGGACCTGCGCCGACTGCGCCGCAGGCTGCGCCAGGCCCCGCCGGCCGCAACCCTGCACGCCGGTGCGGCCGAGCCCAGTGAGCCCAGTACCTCCACCGGTCCCACAGCCGCTCCCGATCCCGCTGCCGATCCCACTGCCGGAACGGGGCTCCGAACCGGCGGCGACGCCGCCCTCCTGGCCCTGCTGGCCGACCCCGAGCAGGCCTCCGGCTTCGCCCGGTCCCTGGACGGGCAGCCGCTGAGCGCCCAGGCGGACCGGCTCCTCAGCGCAGCCAGGATCCTTGAGGCCCTGCGCTCCGCCATCGGGCAGACCCCGGCCGATGCCCCGCGTGATGTCGAGGCTCTGCTGTGGGCCGCCTGGAACGCCTCCGAGCGGGCCGAGGCCTGGCGCGCCACCGCCCTGCTGCCCTCGGCAAGCTCGGTGCGAACGCTTCTGTCCGAGGCTGCCGAGCACGACCTCGATGTCGTCACCACCCTCTTCAAACGCGCCGAGGTCTGGGCCGAGCGCCACCCGGGCCAGGACGCCTCCAGCTTCCTGGCCGAGCTCGACGCCGAGGTCCTGCCCTCGGACTCCGTCGCCCCCCAGGGCCGGCGCCCGGAGGGCGTGGCCGTCATGACCCCGGCAGGTTGCGCGGGCCAGGAGTGGGAGCTCGTCGTGGTCGTCGGACTGGAGCGGGACCGCTGGCCGGACCTGCGCCTGAGGGACTCCCTGACCCGCACCGGCCTCCTCGTCGACGCCGTCACCGGACGCCTGACAGCAGGCACCACCGCCCCGGGGGACGGGACCGGCGGCAGCGGCGCCATGGCGGCCGCCCGGGCACAGGTGCGCGCCGACGAGCGCCGCATGCTCATCATGGCCCTGTCCCGCGCCACCAGGCGCCTCCTGCTGACCGCCACCGCCGACGCCGAGCACGCCCCCTCGCCCTTCCTGACCGAGATAGCCCACCGTGCCGGGATCGCCCTGACCGACGCCGACGGAGCCCCCCTCCTGAGCCCCGACACCGGAGACCTCACCCTGCGCGGCCTGGTGGGGGAGCTGCGCCACGCCGCCATCTGCGGGAACCTCGAGACGGCCACCGACGCCGAGCGCCGCCGTGGCCGGGCCGCCGTCGACCTGTTGGCCGACCTCGCCGGCCAAGGCGTACCCGGCGCCGACCCCGCCACTTGGATCGGCGCGACCGGCCCCACCTCCACCGCACCCCTCATCGCCGCCGGCGAGCGGATACGGGTCAGCCCCTCCGACGTGGAGGGCCTGGCCGCCTGCCCCCTCAAGTGGTTCCTGACCCGTAGCGGCGGATCGGCCCCCGCCAGCGACGCCCAGGCCCTGGGCAGCCTTGTCCACGCCGTCGCCGAGCGGGCGGAGAAGGAGCACCTGCGCGGTCCGGCCCTGCGCGAGGCCTTCGAGGAGCGATTGACCGACCTCGGCTACCCCGCCACCTGGCAGGGAGGCCTGGCCGCAGACCGCGCCCGCGCCATGATCGAGCGCCTCGACGCCTACCTGAGTGACTGCGACGCCCTGGGTATTCGCGCCGACGTCGAGCAGCCCGTTCGCGCCGACGTCGACATCCCCGTGCGGCTCCTCAGCCCCGAGCTTCGAGACCGGGCCGGGGCCCGGATCCGTGCAGCCGGACTCGACGCCGTCCCCGTCACGATCTCCGGACGCATCGACCGGCTCGAGCACCTGGGCGGCTACGAGCAACAGGATGAGGACCACCCAGACGGGAACAACGGTGTGCGCGTCATGGACCTCAAGACCGGGCAGCGCGTCCCCAAGGACGTCCAGCGCCACCCCCAGCTGGCCACCTACCGGCTGGCCCTGAGCTCGCAGGGCCTCGACGTCGTCGGCGGAGCCCTCGTGCTCCTGGGCAAGGAGCCCTCCAAACGTTCAGGAGACGGCTACGTCCTGGCTCCGCCGGGCGCCGCCCTCGACCCCAGCCCCGCAGCCACCGAAGCCACGGACGAGCCCACGGAGAGGGTGGGGGACAGTGAAGCGAACGATGGTGCCCGGAGCAGTGAGGAGTACTGGGCCGAGGACCTCGTGGCCTCGGCAGCCGTGGCCGGAGTGGGCCCCGTGATCGAGGCCCGCACCGGCGAGCACTGCCGTACCTGCCGGGTCAAGGACTCCTGCCCCGTGCAGGTCGAGGGAAGGAGAGTCGTCTCATGACCCCCACCGCCCCAGACCGGCTCACCCCCCAGGACCTGGCGGAGGCGCTCGGCATCCACACCCCCACCCAGGAGCAGGCGCGCGTCATCGCCCACCGGCTGAGCCCCCTGCTGGTGGTCGCCGGAGCCGGCTCGGGCAAGACCGCCACCATGGCCCAGCGGGTCGTCTACCTGGTCGCCACCGGGCAGGTCCGCCCCGACCAGATCCTCGGACTGACCTTCACCCGCAAGGCCACCGCCGAGCTCGACCAGCGCGTCGCCTCCCGCCTGGCCGGCCTCAGCGCGGCCGGCCTGCTGCCCGCCTCCGCGCCGGAGCGTGACCTGGGAGTGGGCGACACCGCTGACGCCACCGACGTCGGCGACCCGATGATCGCCACCTACAACTCCTTCGCCGGCACCCTGGTGCGCGACCACGGACTGCGCATCGGCGTGGACCCCGACTCCACCCTCATCACCCAGGCCCGCTCGTGGCAGATCGTCACCTCCCTGCTCGAGGCGCGCACGCTCCCGCTGCCCAACGAGAGCCTCAGCCACAACGCGAGCGCCGCCCTGGTCCTGGGCGACGCCCTGAGCCAGAACCTGCTGACCATCGAGGATGCCGCCAAGGACCTGGCCGACCTGACCGAGCAGTTCACCGCCCTGGCCGCCATCAAGGGCTGCAAGACCCTGGTCGGCAAGGCGCCCGCCGTCATGGCCGAGTGGGAGGCCCTGCTCGACGTCGTCGCCGAGCTGCATGCGCACAAACGTCACCACGGCCTGCTCGACTTCGGTGACCAGATCGCCCTGGCCTGCACCATCGCCGAGACCGTCCCCGATGCCGCCTCCCAGGTGCGGGCCCAGTACCCCGCGGTCCTGCTCGACGAGTTCCAGGACACCTCGGTGGCCCAGGTCCGGCTCCTGTCCGCCCTCTTCGCCGACTCCGGGGTGACCGCCGTCGGCGACCCCCACCAGGCCATCTACGGGTGGCGAGGAGCCAGCGCCGCAGCCCTGGACACCTTCCACCAGCGCTTCAACCCCACCGGCACCGCCCTCCTGGAGTCCGGGACCTCACCGGCTGAGGCCACCCCCGTCCTGGAGCTGTCGACCTCCTGGCGCAACGACTCCACCATCCTGGAGGTCGCCAACGTCGTCTCCGCGCCCCTGCGCTCCGGCGTCGTCGAGGACGGGGACCCGGTCGGCGAGCACCTCACCGTCGCCCCCTTGCAGGCCCGCCCCGCAGCCTTCGGCCTGGAGCCCGGCGCGGTGTACGGGGCCTTCCTCCAGGACCCCGCCGAGGAGGCCCGCACAGTCATCGCCTTCCTCGCCGAGCGCTGGTCTCCCAGTGCCGAGATGGCCGTCCTGTGCCGCACCCGGGCGCAGATGGATCCCATCGCCGCCGAGCTGGAGGAGGCCGGCCTGCCCTACACGATCGTCGGCCTGGGCGGGATGCTCTACGTCCCCGAGGTCGCCGACGTCCGTGCCCTGCTGACCGTGGCCTCGGACCCGGAGCGCGGGGACCGGGTGGTCAGGCTCCTGACCGGTTTCGGCATCGGCGCCGGCGACCTGCGCGCCCTGGCAGCGCTGGCCCGTGAGCTCACCCGTCCCGCGCCCGAAGGCGACCAAGCCGGATCGCCGGTTCACGGCGACCAGGTCGAGGCCGACGCCCCACTGCTCAGCGAGGCCCTGGACACCCTGCTGCGATGGCATGAGGACGGCGCGCAGGAGGAGGCCGCCGCGACCCGGGACCTGACCGAGGCCGGACGGGCCGTCGCGTTGCGCACCGCCCGGGCGATCCAACGCATCCGGGAGGCCGACTCCCTGCCCCTGCCCGACCTCGTGGCCATGGCCGAGCAGGCACTCGACCTCGACATCGAGATCGCCGCCCGGGTCGGCCACCCGATGGGGCACCGGGCCCTCGACTCCTTCCACGAGACGGCCCTGGCCTTCGCCACGGACACCGACGCTCCCACGCTCACCGGCTTCCTGGACTGGCTCGACGCCGCCGAGGAGCACGAGGACGCGATGAGCGCCCCCGAGGTCGAGCCCTCGCCCGGGGCGGTCCAGCTCCTCACCGTCCACGCCGCCAAGGGCCTGGAGTGGGACGTCGTCGCCGTCCCCGGCATGGACGAGCAGGTCTTCCCCTCCTACACCAGCGCCGTCAAGGACGATCTTCGTGTCGCGGAGACCGGCTGGATGGGCTCCACCTCCACCTTCCCCTTCCCGCTGCGGGCCGACGCCGGCGACCTGCCCCCCTTCACCGTGGGGGACCTCGACCCGGCTGCCACCGACAAGCCCCTCCTGACCGAGACGATGAGCGCCTACAAGGAGGCCCTCGGACGCCAGAGCCTGCGCGAGGAGCGCCGCCTGGCCTACGTGGCCTTCACCCGGGCCCGCCACGAGCTCCTCCTGACCGGCTCCCACCTGTCCAAGACCGCCTCCAAGCCCCGCCGGCCCTCACGCTTCCTCACCGAGCTCCAGCGGCGCGACCTCCTCCGCCCCTACGCGGAGGGCTGGGTCGACTTCGATGAGTCCCGCCCCAACCCACTGACCTCCCTGACCCAGGTGGGCACCTGGCCCCTCGACGCCGACGCAGCGGAGACGTTGAGCGGCCAGTCCCCGGAGGCCGGGGGAGAGGGGACCGCGGTCACCGACCGCATCGCTGCTGTGCGCCGGGCCCGGTACGCGGCCGCCGCCCAGGTCACCGCCGCCATGGGCGGGACCGAGCCCGTCCAGGAGACGCACGCTCAGGCCCAGCCCGACGACGAGACGGTGCAGCGGTGGAGACTCGAGGCGGGACTCCTCCTGGCCGAGCGCTCCCGGGCCCTGGCCGGCGGGCCCGCTGTCCGCCTGCCCGAGCACCTGGCCGCCACCCGCCTGGACGACCTGCGCGCCGACCGCCACCAGTTCGCACTCGACCTGCGTCGCCCGCTCCCACCCGAGCCCCGCGCCGCGGGCCGGCTCGGAACCGTCTTCCACGACGCCGTCGCCCAGCGCCTGAGCGCACGCGGCACCCTGTTCGGCCTGGGGCAGGCTGGTGTCCCCGACAGCCTCGGGCCCCAGGACCGGGACCGCATCGAGCGCTGGCTGGACACCGCTGAGAACCTCCCGCTCCTGGAGGACTACGTTCTGGCCGAGACCGAGACCGACCGGGAGATCACCATCGGCGCCACCACCCTGCGCTGCCGCATGGACGCCGTCTTCCACCGCTCGGACGGTTCCGGGTGGCTCATCGTCGACTGGAAGACCGGGCGGCGACAGGTGCCCGTGGACCAGCTCAGCGTCTACGTCCACGCCTGGGCGGCCTCCCAGGGCGTGCCCACCGGCTCGGTACGCGCCGCCTACGTGTACGTCGACTATCCCGGAGGGCGCGTCGATGAGCTCACCGCCGCGGGCCTGCTCGACCTCGACCAGATCGAGTCAGCTCTGACACCGGGCTCCCCACCCGACGAGATGACACCTCTTCCCGCACCCGAGCAGCAAGGCTAACGTCAGCCTCAGGGCCGCCCGGGCTCGGCCGCTCGACCAGAGGCACGGCCGGTCCTGGCCCGGCGCACCGACTCTTCGCACCCGACGCCGCAAGGAGAACCCACATGCTGGTGACCTGGTCGATTGTCGCCTTCCTCATCAGCGCCCTGTGCTGGATCCTCGGTGACGCGCTCATCGTCGGTTTCCATCGGCCCGATCGGCGCGAGCACGGCGAGTTCATCGACCTCATGGGGGACGACGCCTACGCCTTCTACACGCGCATCAACGAGCCTCGCCTGCGATGGGGCGCGCTGGTCGCCAACTACTCCATCCCGCTCATGCTCGCCGGTCTCTATGCGCACTGGGTGCTGTTGCGCGGATCGCCGGTGGGGATGGCGGGCGCGGTGCTGCTCGGCGTCGGGTTCAGCCTCTCGCCCCTGGCCCACGCCTCCTTCTACCCGCTCGCTCTGGCTTCGGAGCGCGCCCACACCGCCCATCAGGCGTACGTAGCCGCCAGGGCGGCGAGCAGCGGGAAGGAGGACAGCGAAGGGCCCGACCCCGCCGCCCTGGAGCACGCGCGCAGGCTCTACCGCTTCCTCATGCAAGCCTGGGGCCCCGCCATCGGGCTGACGGCGCTGGGCTGGCTCCTCGTCTGCATTGCTCTGGGCTCAGGAGCCACCGCCTTCCCTCGATGGTCGCTGCTCCTGACCCCACCGGTGCAGGCCCTCCCGTGGTACGCCCTCACCCGCCTGCCCTATCCCGGCAAGCCACTGCTGGACGGGGCCCTGTTCAACATCGTCAACCTGGTGTGGGCCATCGCCTTCCTGGCGCTCATGAGCCACAGCCCGCTGACCTGATCCCGGGCGAGGCGCCGACGCGGCGTCAGTCGTCCTCGTCGTCGACGCGCACCATGGCCACCGGGTTGGTGACGGCGTCGGGCTCAGCCGGCTCGCGGACCCCGGGCACCGGTGCCAGTCGGGGCGTGGACGGCTCCACCAGCGGGGCGTCGCCCACCTGGGCGGCCAGGTCCTCCAGCATCGCCACCGCGTCATTGATGACCGGCTTGTCCCCGGTCCTCACCCCGTGCAGCAGCCAGCGCGCCAGGCTGAGCTCACTGACCAGCTCGGCCCGCTCGCGCAGGTGCCGGTCGACGCCCTCGGTGCGCGCGATGTCGTAGGCGTCCTCGATGGAGTCCAGGCAGTCCACCGGCGCCGAGGAGTACACCCAGGCCAGGTCCTCGGCCGGGTCACCCACGTGCGCCTGAGTCCAGCCGCGCACGGCCACCACCGTGCCGCCGGCCACCAGCACGTTCTCCTCGGCGAGGTCGCCGTGGACCACGGTGGGGCGGAAGCGCCACAGGGCGGTGTCCTCCAGGGCCTGCTCCCAGCGCCCCAGCAGCGCCGGTGGGGTCCTGCCCGTCGCGGCGGCGTCGTCCAGCAGGCTCAGCCAGCGCCGACGCACCTCCTCGGCGTCGTAGACCGGCATACCGGCCTCGGAGATCACCGTCATGGACAGCTCATGGATCTCACCGAGCGCCTTGCCCAGGCCCGCCGACATCCCCGGCCCCGGCCGGAGCGTCTCCACCGGGATCGGCTTGCCCTCCACGTGGGAGCGGACCTGGATGTGAGCGTCCTTCTGCCGCAGTGACCCGGAGACGCGAGGAACGTCGAAGGAGAGCCGTCCGTCGTCGACGACCCGGCCGATGCGGCGCAGGACCTCGGCCTCGGCCTCCAAGGAGGCGCCCACGGCATCGGTACGGGCCTCATGGACCTCCCAGTGGCGGCCCTGGGTGTCGATGACGCCGATGATGTGCCGCTCCGGGGTCTCGGACTGCGGCAGCGCCAGCCGAGTCGGGTTGAGGCCGGCGACGGCGACGCTCGCCATCGCCGCCAGGGCCAGTGCTGAGTGGTGAGGACGAGGAGTCTCGGCGGGCTGGGCCTGTGGGGCCGGCGTGCTGCTCTGCGGCGGCTCGGCCGAGGCCCCCGGCAGCGGGGCCACGACCACGGGCGCACGATAGTCCTCGTCGTGCTCGTCGGATCGCTGATCGGAGGGCTCAGCCTGTTGCTGGTGGTTGTCCTCATCGCCGACTTGAGCCTCAGCACGCTCGACGTCGGAGGTCACCTCATCGGCGAGGCTGTCGACACCGCCGTCGACATCAGTGGTGCCGGGGGCGTCCGGGGACTGCGGAGGCTGTGACATGGTCCAACCGTAGGCGACAGGTCCTATATCTCGCAGGACAGCCGCGCCCGTCCGCTGGCGGCAAACGTCCAGGGACGTGGGCAACGGCTTGAGGAATGTGCCAGAAGACCGATGTTATCCACAGGTTATGTTGAGGTGGTGGCCATGCTGTGACCAGGTGCCCTAGAGTTTATCCGTGACAATGGTCACCGACCGGCTGGTGTGTCACGGCTCAGTGCAGAGCCCCGGGTCGGTCCTCACATCATCCTCACTCCTCCCCTCATACGACTCCCACGCTGAGAGGCATCATGGACGCTGCCGATCTTCTCCTGACGGAGGTTCGCGAGCTGGTGCGCGCTCGCGGCATCGACCCTCTCAAGGACGCCTCCGAACTCGACCAGCTCGTCACCCAGGCCGAGGAGGACTATCTGCGCCGCTCCGACGCCGGACTCGTCCCGCCGCTCATCGATCCCAAGGGGGCGCGCACCCACGTGCTCGACTCCATGGCGGGGCTGGGCCCGCTCCAGGGTTACCTCGATGACGAGTCCATTGAGGAGATCTGGGTCAACGCCCCCGGCCGAGTCTTCGTCGCCCGCTCCGGACGCCCCGAGCTGACCACCACGATCCTGGAGAGTGAGGACCTCACGGTTCTGGTCGAGCGGATGCTGCGGGCCTCCGGGCGCCGCCTGGACCTGTCCAGCCCCTTCGTCGACGCCCAGCTCGCCGGGGGACAGCGGCTTCACGTCGTCATCCCGCCCATCACCTCCCAGCACTGGGCGGTCAACATCCGCAAGCACACCTCCCGTGCCTCCCGCACCGCCGACCTGGTGCGCATGGGCTCGCTGACCAGCCAGGTCGCCGCCTTCCTGGACGCCTCCGTGCAGGCCGGCCTCAACATCCTGGTCTCGGGCGCCACCCAGGCCGGCAAGACCACCATGGTCAGGGCGCTGGCCGGAGCGATCCCGGGCGCGCAGCGGGTCATCTCCTGCGAGGAGGTCTTCGAGCTCGCCCTGCGCAACCGGGACTGCGTGGCCATGCAGACCCGGCCGCCCAACCTTGAGGGCGTCGGAGAGATCAGCCTGCGGCGCCTGGTCAAGGAGGCCCTGCGCATGCGCCCCGACCGCCTCCTCATCGGAGAGGTCCGCGAGGCCGAGGCTCTTGATCTGCTCATCGCCATGAACTCGGGCCTTCCTTCGATGTGCACCATCCACGCCAACTCCGCTCGGGAAGCCGTCATCAAGATCTGTACGCTCCCTCTGCTGGCGGGGGAGAACGTCTCCAGCGACTTCGTGGTCCCCACCGTCGCCAGCGCCATCGACCTGGTCGTCCACCTCGACCTGGATCGCAGCGGGCGCCGCACCGTCCGAGAGGTCGCAGCCCTGTCCGGTCGGGTCGAGAACGGCATCATCGAGCTCTCCGACGTCTTCCACCGCGATCCCGCCGGCAACCTCGTACGGGGCGTCGGGGCGCCCGACGCCGCCGAGCGCTTCAACCGGGCCGGTCACGACCTGACAGCTCTGCTCAGCTCCCGCCCCGCAGGCCCCCAGGAGGTCTACTGATGGGCGCCGTCGCCGGGCTCCTGGGCGGGGTGGGGCTGCTCCTGATCTGGATGGCCTGCACCTCCGACCCGCCTCGGTGGCGTTCGCGGCGCTCCCGTCTCCTGGCCGACATCCTGGTCCAAGCGGGTGCCGGCCGCACCAGCCCCGCGATGTTCGTCCTGGGGTCGATCGGGCTGGGGCTGCTGGTCGGTCTGGTCTTCCTGGGGATGTCCCGAGCCTGGCCGGTGGCCCTGGCCTTCACCGCCATCTTCACGGCGATTCCTTTCCTTGTCATCTCCTCGCGAGCGCGCAACCGCCGCACCCGGCTGCGCGAGGTGTGGCCCGAGGCCGTCGACACCCTCGTCTCCGGCGTTCGTGCGGGCATGAGCCTGCCGGAGGCGCTGACCAACCTCGGTGAGCGCGGCCCGGAGGCCGTCCGCCCCCAGTTCCGGGCCTTCGCCACCGACTACGCCGCCTCCGCCCGCTTCGACAGCTCCCTGGACCGGCTCAAGGCCCGTTTCGCCGACCCGGTCGCCGACCGGATCGTTGAGGCCCTGCGCCTGGCCCACGAGGTCGGCGGGACCGACCTGGGGACGCTGCTGCGCTCCCTGTCGCAGATGCTGCGTGAGGACATGCGCACCCGAGGAGAGCTCGAGGCGCGCCAGTCCTGGACCGTCAACGGCGCCAAGGTCGCGGTCGCCGCCCCATGGCTGGTCCTGGCGCTGCTGTCCACCCGGCCCCAAGCAGCGGCGGCCTATGCCACCACCGCCGGAGCAGTCATTCTCCTGGTCGGCGCCGTCGTATCGGTCATCGCCTACCGGCTCATGCTGCGCCTGGGGCGGCTTCCCGAGGAGGAGAGGACACTGCGATGAGCCCCATGAACGCAATACTCACCGGAGGGCTCGCCGGGCTGACAGGGGCCGTGGGCATCCTGAGCGTCATCTCAGCCCTTCGCCGGCGCCGGCCCACACTCATGGCCCGCCTGGAGCCCTACGTCCACCGCCGGCCCACGACCTCCGGCCTGCTGACCGCTCCGGCAGGGCCGACCTCTGACGGGAGCACCGTCGTCGGCCTGCTCATGGCCTCCACCGCACGTGCTCTCAGTCTCGGCAGGCTGATGGACACCCTGGGGTCGTCGGCCGACTCGGTCCGGCGGCGCCTGACGCGATCAGGATCGCCACTGGGGGTCGACCAGTTCCGCCTCCAGCAGGTCCTGTGGTCGACGACGGCGCTCCTGCTCGTCCTGACTGCAGGCGGCCTGGCGGCCCTGGCCCGCTCCGTCAACGTGCCCGCGCTCATCCTCCTGTGCCTCATGGGCACAGTGGCCGGGGCCGCTGCCCGCGACTGGTGGCTCAGCCGGGCCGTGGCGAAGCGGCTCTCACGGATCGAGGCGCAGCTGCCCGACGTCGTCGAGCTCCTCGCCCTGGCGGTGGGAGCCGGTCAGGGCCCGGTACCGGCCATCGAGCGCGTCGTCGCACTTGGTCGCGGCGACCTCATCGACGAGCTGGGCGCCACGCTGACCGACATCCGCTCCGGCACGGTCCT
>ERZ772928.964-NODE-964-length-12618-cov-4.234657_pt1 | contig 12618 bp, 7 predicted proteins | sample MGYA00511686_ERZ772928 | MGnify/ENA primary metagenome ERZ772928 (study PRJEB29015, sample SAMEA2738063) | human oral metagenome | biome: human oral; feature: human-associated habitat; material: saliva | place: China | collected 2219 ... | reverse complement strand
GCCTCCGAGGCGGTAGGTATAGTCGAGGTAGATGCGCCAGTCCTTGAGTGGCTGCAGCTCGACGCCCGCCGTGAGGTTGAGCCGATCCTGCTTGTGACGCGTGTAGGTCCCGCTCCGGAGATAGGGGATCATACTCAGCTCGGTGAAGTGCCCATTGGGGTCGACGACGGAGACTGTAGGGCGGAAGCGCGCCAGCGAGTGGTAGAAGCCCTCGGAGAGCCCGCCTGCGCCGAAGGGCGTATCATTCTGTCCGTGGACGTACTTGGTATCGAGCTTGAGGCGCAGCCAAGGCTTGAGCTGGCTCGTGACCTTGGAGGCGAAGTTGTAGCGCTGGTACTGCATCTTGGCATAGCGCAGGATGCCGTCCTCGGTATAGTAGCCGCCCGAGACGTAGTACTGCGTGCCCTCGCTGCCGCCCGAGACGCTGAGGTTGTGGCTCTGCTTGTGCGCCCAGTCCTTATAGTGGAGGGCGAAGTAGTCGACATTGCCCACGCCCTGCTCGGAGTTCTCGAAGGCAGGGTTCATCATCGAGTTCTTCGGCAGCTCTGCCCAGGGGTCGACACTGGAGGGGTCAGCGATGTAGCGCTGCAGCAGCTCCAGCTTCTGGTCGCTGTAGAGACGGGGTGAGCCCGAGTTGCGCACGCCAGCGTTCCAGTACTTGGCGAACTCGTAGGAGTTGACCATCTCGGGCAGCAGCGTAGGTGCCGACCAGCCGAAGTTGCCCTGATAGCCGATGCGGATCTTGCCCGCTACGCCCTTCTTGGTCGTGACGAGGACGACCCCGTAGGCCGCGCGTGCGCCGTAGATAGCGCTGGCGGCAGCATCCTTGAGCACGGAGATGCTCTCGATATCATTGGGGTTGACATCCGAGAGGGCCATCTCTACCCCATCGACCAGGACGTAGGGCGAGGCGTTGTTCTTGAGGTTGCCCTGCCCACGTAGCGAGAGCGTCCCCGTCCCGCCAGGGCGTCCCGAGGAGCCGTTGGTGACCAAGAGACCAGGGACGAGCCCCTGCAGACTCTGGGAGGCGTCGGCTACGGGACGGCGTGCGAGCTCGGAGCCCTTGACGGAGCTGACCGCCCCGGTGAGGTTGACCTTGCGCTGTACGCCGTAGCCCACCACGACGACATCGTCCAGCTTGGTGGCGGCATCCTGTAGGGTGATGGTCAGCGACTGCCGCCCTTCGAGGGCGACTTCCTCGGTCTTCATGCCGATGAAGCTGACGCGGAGCACGTCGCTCTTCTTCAGTCCCGAGAGGGAGAATTCGCCCTGCAGATTGGTCACGCTACCCTTACCCTGGGCGCCCTTGACCACTACGGAGGCTCCGACGACGGCCTCGCCCTTGCTGTCTACGACGCGTCCGCGTACCGCGAGGCTCTGTGCCGAGAGCTGCGGCATGAGGAGGGTCAGCAGAAGGAGCAGCAGCCCGAGGAGTCTCGACCTGTGTAGTTTTCTTTTCATGTGACTTTAATTATAGTAAGTGTATGTACGGGTCTAGCTGGGGGACTAGTGCTGGGGGGAGGGGCAGTCTAGCAGGGGGCGGCTCTCCCCTACTCTTCCCCAGCTCGGGCGCGTGCCGAGGTCTCCTCCTCGCCGCCCTTGGGTGTTTTCCTCGTTCTACCTTCGTTGAGGACAAATTTAGGGATAATGATCGGGGCGAGCAAGGGTGGATAAAAGTCATGTAACACAAGCACTTCCTTAATTTATTTACGAAGTCTGAGGACGGTCTAAGTTCGCCCTCAGCCCCCCTCCCGATAGGGCTGCGACGCGGCCTCTCCTGCCCTAGAGCCACGCTCATGGATATCAGTCAGCGCACTGAGAGACGGCAGTGGCGAGCGTGAGGGACATCCATCAGAGTGCTGAGGGATATCCCTCAGCAGCGCCCCCTCACTAGCGCCACCGAGGGGAGCCCGTAGGTGCGAGCGCCGTGCGTGGCTATACGGGCTGCGCCCCTAGCCTCGGCGCTATGCGGCAGCGGGCGGAGCTGCGTTATATACATATACAATTAGGGCGGGCGAAGTAGCCTTCAGCAGGCTGCCGCTCGGGGGCGCCTGGGCAGGGCCTCCCGAGCCTCATGGGAGGAGGTCGGACGAGCTCCCCCCGCCTCGGTGAGGAGCTTTGCTCGCTGCTACGAGAGAATTATTAACTTTGTAGTATGGATAATAGCATACAGCGCGGGCTTGCGTATCGCGCTGGATGCCCCAATAATAGAAACATATGAAGAAGATCATCCTTGCATCCCTGGCACTGGGTGCTATGCTGACCCTCAGCTCCTGCGGCGCTAAGAAGAGCGCCTACCGTAAGGCCTACGAACAAGCAAAGCAGCGTGAGATCGCTGCACAGGACACCAAGCCTGCCGTACAGTACGAGGCTAGCGCCGCTCAGACGCCCGCTGCCCCCATCACCGTACGTAAGGAGCGCGTCTCCACCTACGAAGGGGAGAACGCGAGCCACCTCAAGCGCTTCAGCGTCGTCGTAGGGAGCTTCCAGAACCCCACCAACGCGCGTAGCCTCAAGGACCGCATGACGCAGGCTGGCTACCAGGCCGTACTCGCTACCAATGACGTGGGTATGCTGCGTGTCATCGTCTCCAGCTTCGACACGCGCGAGGAGGCAGCTGCCAGCCGTGAGGCCGTCAAGGCACGCTTCGCCCCCGAGTTCAAGGACGCTTGGCTCCTAGAGAACGCTCAGTAATCCACCGAGCGAGCAGCTAGCTATGGACATCAGGAAGGAGTATTCCCTCAAGGCGCACAACACCTTCGGCATAGACGCGCAGGCAGACTGGTTCATCCCCTACAAGAGCATCGAGGAGCTGCAGCTCCTGGCCCGGGATGAGTACTTCCAGGAGTGCCGGCACCTCCTTCTAGGCGAGGGGAGCAATATGCTCTTCCTTACCAACTTCCATGGTATCGTCCTGCACTCCCAGATCACCACACTCGAGACCTACGAGGAGGATGAGGTACACCTTACCCTCCTCGTAGGCTCTGGTGTGCACTGGGATGACCTCGTAGCATACACCTGCGCCCGCGGACTCGGAGGTCTCGAATGCCTCTCCCTGATCCCAGGCCAGGTCGGCGCCGCAGCGGTGCAGAACATCGGAGCCTATGGCGCCGAGATCAGCCAGCGCGTCGTCTCTGTGCACACCGTACACCGCCGTACGGGCGAGCTACGTCACTTCGCCCCCGAGGAGTGTGACTATGCCTACCGCCACAGCTTCTTCAAGACGGCTGAGGGGGCAGACTACATCGTCACGCACGTACTACTACGCCTCGACAAGCAGCCCGAGCTGCAGCTGGACTACGCCGACCTCAAGGCACGCGTAGCCGCCCGCAGCGCTGCTCCCAGCCCTGAGGACGTACGACAGGAGGTCATCGCCATCCGCCGCAGCAAGCTCCCTGACCCCGCCGAGCTAGGCAATGCAGGGAGCTTCTTCATGAACCCTATCGTCCCCCCCGCACGGCTCACGGAGCTCCAGGAGACCTATCCCGACATCCCCCACTACCCTGCCCCCGAGGGTCAGGTCAAGCTCAGCGCTGGCTGGCTGATCGACCGCTGCGGGCTCAAGGGCTTTGTTCTAGGGCATGCGGGCGTCTACCCACGGCAGGCCCTCGTGCTGACCAACGTCGACGGGGAGGCTACGGGCCAGGACATCGCACGCCTAGCTCAGCACGTACAGCAGCAGGTACAGGAGTGCTTCGGGATCGAACTACAGCCCGAGGTGCGCTATATCAGCTAGCTGCCGGTACCCACCTCTCAGGGTACCGTAGCACACCCGCACATATACATGAAGGTCATTATCCTAGGCACAGGTACCAGTACCGGCATCCCCGAGGTGGGCTGCGGCTGCCCTGTATGCCAGAGCGACGATCAGCGTGATCGTCGACTACGCACCTCTGCCCTCGTCATCACCGATCAGGGCAAGCGCATCCTCATCGACTGTGGCCCCGACTTCCACGAGCAGGCTACGCGGCTCATGCTGGACCGCGTGGACGCCGTGCTCCTGACGCACGAGCACTACGACCACACCTTCGGCCTAGACGACATCCGCACCATTGCCTGGCGCCAGGAGGTACCCATCTACGGGCAGGAGCGCACGCTGGAGGCCGTACGTAGCCGCATGCACTACGCCTTCGGGCCCAATCCCTACCCTGGGACGCCACGCCTTAGCCTCCATCCCATCGTCGAGGGCCAGCCCTTCGAGGTCTGCGGCGAGGAGGTCATCCCCTTATCCTTCATGCACGGCTCCCTACCCATCGTCGGCTACCGTATAGGCCAGCTGGCCTACATCACCGACCTCAAGCAGATCGAGCCCTCCGAGTGGCAGAAGGTCGATGGCGCTAAGCTCGTCGTCCTCAATGCCCTTCGCTATAGCCGTCCCCACCCGAGCCATCAGAGTGTGGAGGACGTGTTGCAGCTCCTTCCCCAGCTCACGGAGCGCCCTCAGCTGACGCTCCTGACGCACCTCTCGCACCACGCCCCTAGCCACCGCACGCTGGAGCAGCTCCTCCCCTCGGACATCCGCCCTGCCTACGATGGGCAGTGCCTCAGCCTTACAGACGGCGAGGTCACCGAGACACCGCTGCCTCCCTTCGAGCAGCCCTTCCTCTATCGCGACCTCGGCCGTATAGCCTACGCCGAGGCCTGGGAGCTGCAGAAGGAGCTCTTCCAGGAGCTGCTCACCCTCAAGCATGAGGGCCGTCCCACGGGTAGCTACCTGCTGCTCTGCGAGCACGAGCCCGTCTTCACGATGGGCAAGCACGCCGACAAGGCCAACGTGCTGCTGAGCCCCGAGCTCCTCAGCGACATGGGCTACGACTTCTATGAGATCGAGCGCGGCGGCGACGTGACCTATCACGGCCCTGGCCAGATCACGGGCTACCCTATCCTTGACCTCGAGCGCTTCGGCCTCGGGCTACGCGCCTACATAGAGCTGCTGGAGAGCTCCCTTATCGAGCTCCTGCGCTTCTACGGTATCAAGGGCGAACTGAAGGAAGGTGCGGCGGGCGTCTGGCTCGATGTCGGAGACCCCGAGCGGGAGCGCAAGATCGCGGCCATAGGCGTCAAGAGCAGCCGCTACGTGACGATGCACGGCTTCGCCCTCAACGTCACCAACGACCTCAGCCCCTTCCAGCTCATCAACCCCTGTGGCTTCAAGCAGGGCAAGGTAGCCTCCATCGCAGGCGAGACAGGCCAGGCCATAGACCTCGTCGTCATACGCCATATGCTGGTATCCATCCTCCACCGTAGGCTGCGCGCGCTCATGCCGCAGCGCTACTAGTTATTCACCCTTGTCATACGCCCCATAGTATATGAATGAGATCAACCTCTCCACGCCCTCCCTCCTCTTCTCGGCCATCTCGCTGATCCTGCTGGCCTATACCAACCGCTTCCTCTCCTACGCCAGCATCGTGCGCAACCTCAAGGAGAAGCACGAGCGCGACCCTCAGGCCGAGCCCACCAGCCTGGCACAGCTGCGCAACCTCTACCGCCGCCTCAAGCTGATCCGCGCCATGCAGATCCTAGGGGCCAGCAGCCTGCTCTTCTGCCTTACGGCGATGTTCTTCTTCTACATCCATCTGCCCGTCCTCGGAGATATGATCTTTGGGGCTGGGATGGTGCTGCTAGCGGCCTCACTCTGTGTCTGCATCTGGGAGATACAGATCTCGGTCGACGCTCTGAGCCTCAACCTCGGTTCGCTCAAGAAGGAGCAGCCCTCGCTGCTGCGCCGCCGCCCCGACGATGAGGAGCTGCAGCGCGAGAAGAGCAAGCAGAACAAGAAAAAGAAGAAGTCCAGCGGCGAAGGCAAGTCCCAGGACGAGCGCCCCGCCCGCGAGGAGCGTCCCGAGCGTCAGCCCCGTGAAGGCCGTGAAGAGCGCCCCGAGCGTCAGAGCCGTGAAGGCCGCGACACACAGCGCTCTGGCCGCGAAGAGCGTCAGGAACGCCAGCAGCGTGAGCCCCGTGAGGGCCGCGAGGAGCGCGAGCCTCGTCAGAGCCGTGAGGGACGCGAAGGACGCGAGGAGCGTCAGCCACGTGAGGGCCAGCGTCAACCCCGCCGTGAGCGCAGCGAGCAGCCTCAGGAGTCCACGAGTGCAGCGAGCGCCGAGCAGACCGAGAGCCGCAGCGAGCAGCCTCGTGAGCAGCGCGAGCCCCGTCAGCAGCGCGAAGGCCGCCCCCAGCGCGAGCCTCGTGAAGCCCGTGAGCCCCGAGCTCCACGTAGCTCCCAGGAGCAGCCACGCAGCCAGCAGGAGCAGCCAGCTACACCCAGCGCCGAGCCTCAGAGCACGCAGACCCAGAGTGCACAGCCCGCAGGCCAGCCCCGCAGCGAGCGCCCCATCCGCGAGCCTCGCACGCCTCAGCAGCAGACGGAGCAGCAGCCCAGCCGCAGTGAGCAGCCTGTAGCAGCACCCACTCCCCAGCCCAGCGCCGTACAGAGCACACCTGTAGCCCAGAGCACAAGCCCTAGCCCAAGTCAGGCACCTAGCCAGAGCGCAGCCCAGCCCAGCCAGCCTCAGCCCGAGGCCAGCGCGCAGCCTAGCCGTCCCTCGACGGCAGCGCCCATGGCGCGCCCCGCAGGTGCTCCGCTCGTCACGCCTCGTCCCGCAGCCCGCACGGCACAGCCTGCCGCTCAGCCCGCCCCAAGCACGACGAGCGCCACGAGCAGCTCCGACGAGCAGCCCAGCCGCCCGATGAGCTACGAGGAGGCACGTGCCCGCCAGCTGCGCGCCCTACAGCAGCAGGCTCCCGAGGAGCCCCAGGACTAAGTCCTCGGCTACGCCCCCAACCCTAAGAGCAGCGGCTCATCCCCACGCAGCGACGTCGGGGGTGAGCCGCTGCCCTTTTATCCCCTTAGCCGAGGGCAAGCCGCCGAGGCTTCTCCCCTACTGGGACGAGCAAAGGCCTCACCGAGCCGCAGCACACCGAGCCCCTTGCCAGAGGCTTCGTGAGGGATATCCCTCAGCCGCCTCCAGGGATATCCCTGAGCACGCTGACTGCCGTCCCTCAGCGTGCTGACTGATAGCCCTCAGCTCCCCTCCCCCTATAGCCACGCAGCGCTTAGGCGCTGAAGTGAGGCCGCGCCGTAGCCTAGTTCCAGGTGAGCAATGGCGCAGTATGCCCGCTCGCGAGGCCAGCTGTGAGGAGGATCAAGAGGCCTCAGCGAGCAGTCCTCCGACCCCCGCCCTAGCCGTGCTGTACAGCGGAGGGAGGATTTGTTGTATTTTTGCGCTCGCAAGACAGAAATCCAAAACAAAGCAAGCAAGAAGTAAATGACCAAGACCACCATAGCGTTCTTCGGCACGATGCCTTACGATAAGGCGACCTTCAACGAGGTGAACGAAGAATATGGCTTCGATATCAAGTACTATACGGGCAACCTTAGCCACGACAACATCTCCCTGACGCGCGGCGCCGATGCCGTCTGCGTCTTCGTCAACGACGACCTCAACGCCGAGATCATCGCCGAGCTCAAGGCCAACGGCGTCAAGATGATCGCCCTGCGCTGCGCAGGCTACAACAACGTAGACCTCCCCGCCGCCAAGGCCGCAGGCATCACCGTGGCGCGCGTCCCCGCCTATTCGCCCCACGCCGTGGCCGAGTACGCCGTGGCCCTCATGCTCTCGCTGAACCGCAAGATCCAGCGCGCTAGCTGGCGTACGCGTGACGGCAACTTCTCGCTGAACGGACTCATGGGCTTCGACATGTACGGCAAGACGCTCGGGGTCATCGGCACGGGTAAGATCGCCAAGGTGCTCATCGGCATCCTGCGCGGCTTCGGCATGAAGGTACTGGCCTACGACCTCTACCCCGACCACGCCTTCGCGGAGGCGAACCAGGTGCGCTACGTCAGCCTCGACGAGCTCTACGCAGGCTCGGACATCATCTCCCTGCACTGCCCCCTGACGCCCGAGACGGAGTATATCATCAACCGCGAGAGCATCGCCAAGATGAAGAAGGGCGTCATGATCATCAATACGGGACGTGGCCGCCTGATCAACTCCGAGGATCTCATCGAGGGCCTCAAGAACAAGCAGGTCGGCTTCGCTGGGCTCGACGTCTACGAGGAAGAGGAACCCTACTTCTACAAGGACAAGAGTGACAAGATCATCGACGACGACACGCTGGCGCGCCTGCTGTCCTTCAACAACGTCATCATGACCTCGCACCAGGCCTTCTTCACCCGTGAGGCCACGAGCAACATCGCCCACACGACCTTCGGCAACATCCGTGACTTCGTCCTCGGTCACGAGCTGCCCAACGCTGTGACGGAATAGTCGAGTGCCCCGAGCCTAGGATAAAAGGCGCGCGCCCTGCCGGTCGGCAGGGCGCGCTCTTTATTTGCCTCTAGCTGCCGCGACAGCTCTGAGGCTCCTTAGCCCTAAGGCTAGGGCTGAGGGCGCAGCGGTAGCACGGGCGTCAAGAGCAGCGTCAGGCTATAGTCCTGATAGGGCAGCAGGTACTTAGGCTGTGGCAGTGCCCCCCAGCTGTCGTAGCAGCCCAGACCCATGTGGTAGCTATCGGCCAGCAGCTGGGTGAAGGGCGCCTTGGCGATGAACTCGGAGTGCTCCTGCCCCTTCTGAGGGTAGCCGTCGAGGCTCTCCATGCTGCGATCCAGCGCCGAGGCCATGAAGAGCTTGTCCGAGCGCAGCTCCAGCCCACGGCCGCCTCTGTCGAGGACGCGGAAGTAGCTGAGGTCGCTGTGCAGCCCCGTCTCCTGCGGACGGATGTAGGGGTAGAACTGATCCGCTACCGAGCTCTGATAGTAGCCGAAGGGCTGTGAGAGCTTGCGGTCGGGATAGCTCTCCACAGGGCCGCGACCATAGAAGGCCACCTGATCCAGCTCCTGGGGCAGCTCCATCTTGATGCCGAAGCGGAAGAGGTTCGCCACGTCCTTCTTCTTATCCCCAGCCTTCATCGCCTGCTGGTAGAGGATGCGTCCCGTGGCGTCGATCGTGTAGTCGATGCTGAGCGTAGCACCCACGGCGGGCAGCTCGTAGCGGGCCTCGAGCTTGACGAGCATAGGCTCGGGCTGCGTGGCCTTGAGGCTCTTGAGCTTGAGCTCAGGGCGACGCCAGACGGCGTAGCGACGCTGCAGACCAGCGCCCATATCGTTGTCCGTCGGGGCGCGCCAGAAGTTGGGACGCAGCTGATGCCCCTCATCGAGAAGCTGCACGCCCCCTGCCTCGTAGTGCGAGACGAAGCCCGTAGCCTTGTCGATCTCGATACGCCAGTCCGTGCCCTTGATGATGTAGTACTGCACATCATTGGAGAGGAGCTCGGGGGCGGACTGGGCGCGCTGCTCGTTGAGCTTCAGCTCAGGCAGCTGCCCCTTCTGCAGGACGAACTGCTCGTGCGCCAGCTCCGTACCCGCCAGCAGGATCCCATCGGCGTGGGTGAGGGTGAAAGAGAGCTGCAGCGTGACGTCGTCCGTCGCGGCCACAGCGGGCATCGTGTAGGGTAGGGTCAGCTCCTCAGTGGCCTGCGGGGCAATCGCGGGCAGCTGCATCGTCCCCGACTGGACGGGAAGACCCTCTACAGAGAGCTCCCAGCGCATCGTGTAGCGGCTCAGGTCGATGAAGAAGTTCTCGTTGTAGATCTTTATGCGTCCCTTCGCTGCGTCTACCATCGAGGGGCGTATGCTCTGGTGCACGTAGCTCACCTCGTAGGCGTGCGGATTGAGGCGACGGTCGGGGCTGATGAGGCCGTTGTCTAGGAAGTTGTTGTCCGAATAGTCAAAGCGGTTGAAGTCGCCGCCATAGGCGTAGAAGGAGCGCCCCTTCTTGTCGCGCCAGCGCAGGCCCTGATCGACGAAGTCCCAGATGAAGCCGCCCTGATACTGAGGCTCGCGGCGGATCATATCCCAGTACTCGTCGAAGCCGCCCTCGCTATTACCCATAGCATGGGCGTACTCGCACTGGATGACAGGCATCGAGGGCTTGCTGTCGAGGTACTTCTGGATTTCCCAGGGACGGCGGTACATGGGGCAGAAGATATCGGTCGCCTCCTTGCCCGAGCGCTCGTACTGCACAGGGCGCGTGGGGTCGAGCTTCTTCACCAGGCGGTAGGCAGCCCAGAAGTTCTCGCCGTGCCCCGACTCGTTGCCCAGCGACCAGGTGATGACGCTGGGGTGGTTGACGTTGCGCTGGACGTTGCGCTCGTTACGCTCGAGGTGCGCCTTGAGGAAGTCCTTGCGGTGCGCCAGGGACTCCTTGCCGTAGCCCATACCATGGCTCTCAAGGTTGGCCTCCGCCACGACGTAGAGCCCGTATTCATCGCAGAGCTGGTACCAGAGGGCAGCGTCAGGGTAGTGACAGGTACGCACGGCGTTGATGTTCATTTGCTTCATCACCACGATGTCCTGCAGCATACGCTCGCGGGAGACGTAGTAGCCGCCGTCGGGATCGATCTCGTGGCGGTTCGCCCCCTTGATGAGCACGGGCTGTCCATTGACCAGCAGCTGCCCTCGGGCGATACGTACGTTGCGGAAGCCCACCCGCTGGGGGATCACTTCGCCCCCTGCCTCGACGCGCAGCGTATAGAGGTAGGGGTGCTCGGCACTCCACAGCTCGGCGCGCTCGAGAGTCATCTGGGCCTCAGAGCCGCGCGTCTCTGCCGAGGCTACGACCTTGCCACTGGCGTCGCTCAGCGTAAGGCGGACGGGCAGGCTCGCGGAGGTCTTGTCGAGCTTGACCGACAGCAGTCCCTTCGTATAGCTCATGGTGTCGACGTCGGCTACCACGCGCAGGTCACGCACGTGCTGCGGCTCGCGAGCGTAGAGATAGCAGTCGCGGCCGACACCCGAGAGGCGCCAAAAGTCCTGGTCCTCTAGGTAGCTACCATCACACCATCGGTGCGACTGGAAGGCGATGAGGTTGGCCTCGCCATACTTGATGTAGGGTGTGAGGTCGAACTCTGCCTCCAGCTTGCTGTCCTCACTGTAGCCCACAGGGCGACCATTGACCCAGAGGTTGATGTTGGAGGTCACGGATCCGAAGTGGGCGATGACCTTCTTGCCACGCCAGGAGGCAGGGATGGTGATGCTGCGGCGGTAGCTCCCTACGTGGTTCTCCTTGATGGGGACGATGGGGGGATTGTTCTTGAACTGGTTCGTCCAGGGGTAGGGGACATTGGTATAGAGGGGATGGCCATAGCCGTGGAGCTCCCAGTTGCCGGGGACGGGGATCTGTGCCCAGGACTTGTCGTTGAGGCCTAGGGCGCCGAAGTCCGTGGGGCGCTCGTCGGCGTTGCGCACCCAGTGGAAGCGCCACATACCGTTGAGCGAGAGGTAGTGGGAGCTCTGTCGGAGGTCCCCTGTCGACTCACCCGCACGGAAGGCAAAGTAGTCGGCGTGCATCGGGAGGCGGTTGATGGCATTGACCTCGGGGTTCTGCCACGGCTCCTTGGAGGACTGCTGGGCGCTGGCCGTGAGGCTAAGCGCCAAGAGCCCCAGGAGGGGGAGGAGGGCTTTCATGTCGATAGTGTGTGGTGATTGAAGTGTATAGATATGGATCTTGTAGCGTAGTAGGGGAGGCGGCACTAGGGGGCGCTACTCGCGTACGGGAGCGGCCCAGAGGAGCTTGCGCCTCAGGGTATCGGCGAAGGAGTGGGGACTGAGGTGCATGACCTGCAGCTGGCGTGTGGACTTGCGTATGCGCACCTTCGCCCCGCAGGGCAGGATGCGTGCCTGCCCATCGAGCACGAGCATATAGCTATTGTTGCGCGCGCGTACACTTAGCTCCAGATCCGTAGCCTCGGGCACGACGAGCGGGCGCATCGTCAGCGAGTGTGGGGCTATAGGCGTCAGCAGCATACAGCGCGAGCCCGGCATCATCAGGGGACCACCTGCCCCGAGGGAATAGGCCGTAGATCCCGAGGGCGTGGCGATGATCAGCCCGTCGCAGTCGTAGTCAGCGAGGAAGTCATCGCCCAGCATCGTGTGGATGGTGATCATCGAGCCCGTCTCACGCTTGAGGAGGGTGACCTCATTGAGCACGTCGCCCTGGCACTGACCGTCCACCTCGACCGAGAGCAGCATACGTGTCTCCAGCGTGTAGTCCTCGGTGAAGAGGCGCTCCATGAGGGGCAGCGCCTCGGTGATCCCGCGGTCGGTGAGGAAGCCGAGGCGTCCCATATTGAGCCCCAGCACGGGGATCTCCTGGGCGAAGACACGGCGGGCAGCCCTCAGGAAGGTACCATCGCCGCCGAGGCTCAGCACGAAGTCTACATCTAGTGGAGTGGGGTAGGGAGGCAGGTGCCCTGCCAGTCGGGGCTCGAGACCGAACTGCTCGCGCAGCATCGTCTCAAAGCTAGGATCCAGGTACAGCCGCACCTCTGGTCTGTCGAGGACAGCCAGCAGCTCGGCAAGGTGCGCAGCGTGTCCGTCCAGGTGCTGCGAGGCGATGAGTGCTATCTTGTACATAGTCCATCTGGGAGGCCCTTCGGCTAGACGGCGCTAGCTAGAGAAAGCCGTATCTTTGTCCCGCTCAGGTCTCAGCGAGACCTATTATCTACTACAAATATATATAAGATAGACATATGACACAGCTAAGTGTGAACATCAACAAGGTGGCGACCCTGCGCAACGCGCGTGGGGGCAATGTCCCCGACCTCCTACAGGTGGCG
>ERZ772928.963-NODE-963-length-12620-cov-2.871150_pt1 | contig 12620 bp, 8 predicted proteins | sample MGYA00511686_ERZ772928 | MGnify/ENA primary metagenome ERZ772928 (study PRJEB29015, sample SAMEA2738063) | human oral metagenome | biome: human oral; feature: human-associated habitat; material: saliva | place: China | collected 2219 ... | reverse complement strand
GGAATACTGCCGAATATAGAGGAATACTCGTTGGAACATATAGTACAAACTATACAATGCAGAATAACTTCAGCAATCCAGCACACTACTATTCAACAGGTACTCTTAACCTAAAGGGTGGTACTATCTCTAATAATACAGCAGCAGTACTAGGAGGCGGTATAGCCGTAAACGGTACCGGTAAGCTAACTATGGATGGCGGTACAATCAGTGGCAATAAGGCTCCGTTTGGTGGAGGTATTGGTGTAGTTGACTATCTAACTTCAGCTGATGGAAAAAGATTTGGTGAGACACGTTGGAGAGGCTTCTTCCCAGCGAGCGTTACAATCAATGATGGCCTCATCACAGGCAATGAGGCTACTATGACAGCTGTTACAAGTCAGATTACAGACCCTAATGCCGAGAACGGAGTTGGTGGCGGTATCTATGTTGCTTCCAAGGAAGTTTACATCAATGGTGGTCAGTTCACAAACAACACTGCAGGCAAGCAGGGTGGAGGTATCTATGTTGCCTCCGTGCCATACAAGCTTCAGATGGGTAAGACTCTCGTAACAGGTAACTCCGCTACTAAGATAGGTGGAGGAATGTGGCTCTGCCCTACAGGAAGCGCAACAACAGCTGTTACAAACGGAGCATCATTCTTTGATAACAAAGCAGGTAACGGTGCAGAAAACAACGATACAGGCTCAGCAGGTGATGATGTAGCATCAATCAATAAGCAGGACCCAGCAACACAGACTTTGATTCTTTCTAACAATGGTCTTGATAACTGGCTTGTACACTGGTATGAAGACGGTAAAATTGACGAAGCTTACCTAGGTAACTCAGACGGAAGTCCAAGATATCCAAACACTGTTAGCCCAGTTGTTGACAGAGGAACTCTTAATGGAATAACAGAGAAGATTGCTCTTAAGGCGATTGTTTCTGATGAGGGTAAGGCTGCAGCAAGAAATGTAGCTAAGGTTATCGTTACAGGTAATACAGCACCTCGTGGTGGTGGTATTGGATCAAACGGTGCAGTAGCATTCGGTACAGATCCAGTTAATTACGATAAGGTAGAACTAACAGTTTCCAAGAAGTGGGAAGCTACAAATACAAATCATGTAACATCTGTTACTGTTGGATTATTTAGAATTACTAAAGCTAACTTTGATGCAGTTGCTCTAACAAATGCAGACGGAAGCGCGCTTGATACAACAGGAATGAGCGAGAGCGAAATCTTCCAGGCAAAGGTTGATAAGCTAATGACTTCTGGTGCTAATACATATGCGCAGATTGACCAGGTTGCTTTGAGTAATTCAAACGATTGGAAGTTCAAGTTCGTAGACCTACTCAAGTACGACATGGTAAACGATGCTCAGGACACAACAAATCCTAATATCTACTTCGTAAGAGAGATGGATACAGATGGAAACTGGGTGGCAAATGATGCAAATGCTACATTTGGAGCTCAGCAGATAAGAGCTAGCTACAAGGCTACAAAGAACGCTTCTGGCGCGTACGATCAGGTCATCACTAACGAGGAAGTTAAGCTCAGAGAAATCGAGGTTACCAAGAAGTGGATTGGTGACAGAGAATCAAAGGTAGAAGTTCAGCTTTACAAGAACGGAAACCCTCTAGGAGCTAGCAGAGTTCTAGAAGGTGCTAATAACTGGACAACAAAGTTCGATAACCTAGAGGTTAGAGATGCTGGTGCAACAGAGGACAATGTTTACAGTGTTCGTGAGGTTGGCGAGGCAAATGGTGCTATCAAGATTGGCGCAAAGCACTACAAGGTAAGCTATAGCGCAATTGACCAGGATGGCAAGATGACTATAACTAACACCAAGAATCCTACACCTAAGAAGGATAAGCCTCCTACACCTAATACTGGTGATGGCTTCGGAAGCGGCATGACAGCACTATTTGGAATGAGTGCACTTGGACTACTAGTACTTGTTTACAACAAGAGAAGAAGATATCAGTAGTTAAGTAAATAAATAAACGTTAAGGCTCCTGCTACTTTAGATAGCAGGAGCTATTTGATTTAAATGCTACGAAAAGTAGCGATTTTATTTAAAATGTGAAGAAAGGTTGCTTGTTTTGGAAATAGCTATTTGCTATGGTATGTGCATGTAAAACGGAAATGGAGGATAAGTTTATGATATCAACGAGAATTAGAGAACTTAGAAAACAAGCAAAATTATCACAAGAAATGATGGCTGAAAAAATAGGGGTCTCTAGACAGGCTATCACGAAGTGGGAAACAGGACTAGGCGTTCCCGATATTGAAAATCTAGTAGCAATTGCTGATTTATTCAAGCTTTCTTTAGACGAACTAATGGGCAGGGATATTGAGCATGAAACACTTGCAAAAGACTATCTATATGAAAGTGTTACAGAGTATGATATAGACGGCAAAAAGGACTTTGATATTAGCTTCATGGGGGCAAATAAGCTAAAGCTTTATGCATATGAGGGCGAAAAAGTTAAGGTGATTTTGCTTTCCGATACAATTTCCGATATTCAAAATGAATTAAAAACTAAGATTGACGACATCAAAAGGAAAATTGACATTGACATCAAAAGAGTTGGAAATTTATCGGAAACAGTTGCAAAGAACGAACTAACAATCAAAATTCTAATCCCACAATTATATATGGGTGAAGTAGAATTGAATGGCAATACAAATATACTTGAACTGAAAAACCTTGAACTTGATAATATAGAATTTAGTGGGAAGTCAAAAGAAATAGCCCTGGAAAATATTAAAAGCCATATCGAAATTGATACAAATGAGGATGCGAAACTATATGTTAAAAATGTAGAGGGAGCGCTAGATATTAATCAGCTTTCAGCCACATCTAAACTATATATAGCATCTACTGATGAATTTGGATTTGTAACAAAAGGAGTACTAAATAAAGTTTTATGCAAGCAGGATATGTTGAATATAAAGGAAGTTTCTGAGGAGCCTAAATTAGTTATAGAACTTAATGGAATAAAAAGTGAATTATCTATTTGCCATATGGAAGACAGTATGCTGTAATTGCACATGGTTAAATGATGAGTTATCCAGGTATTGACTTTTTCGCTATTTGAATTTAAAATTGTAGCGAAAGAGGTTGATTATATGAATGAAAAAAATATTCTTGACAAATTACTTGAAGAACAGAACGGATATATTAGATTAGTTGATGTCCAAAATGAAGGCGTATCAAAGTATGCTGCTTTAGACTATGTACGTAAGAATGAAATGGAAAAAGCAGCTCCTGGCATATACATCTTGCCGAATACATGGGAAGATAGACTGTACTTGATTCAACTTAGAAATAGAAAAATTGTTTTTTCTCACGAGACAGCTTTGTATATACACAATCTATCCGATAGAGAGCCTTTTTTACCAGTAGTTACTGTCGGACGGGGGTATAATGCGAAACATCTAAAAGACAATGGTGTTATAGTACATACTGTGAGACAGGAATGGTTAGAGCTTGGATTGATGCAGGCGCAGACCTTTGCTGGTAACCCAGTGCGGATTTATGACAGAGAACGCTGTATCTGTGATATTATTAAAAATAAAAACAAGATGGATATCCAAACATTTCAAATGGCTTTTAAGTCATATTTTTCAAGTGGAGAAAAAAATATTCACAAGCTAATGGAATATGCCAATGTTATGGGGATTTCAGGTAAAGTGAGGCAATATACAGAGGTTTTATTATGATTAAAAGTGCTCAAGCTGTAAAGGCAAAGATAAAAAACAAAGCAGGTGGAAACAGTGATAAATCCCAGATTATGCTAAGAATATATCTGATGGAACGACTTCTTGAGAGAGTTTCTTTATCACCGTATAGAGATAATTTTGTTTTAAAGGGTGGTTTTTTAGTTTCTTCTTTGGTAGGCGTGGATATGCGTTCAACTATGGATATAGATACTACAGTAAAGTCACTTCATCTGGAGAAAAAATCAGCGCAAAAAATTTTGGAAGAAATAATGGCGATTGATTTAGAGGATGGAATTGATTTCAGTATAACAAAGGTGCAGGATATTATGGAAGGCCATGAGTATGAGGGTATCCGTTTTATGATAGAGTGCACGATGGATAAGTTAAAACAAACTATTAAAATTGATATATCAACGGGGGATGAGATTACGCCGAGGGCAATAGCATATAGATTGCCGCTTATTATTGAGGACAGAACAATTGATATCTGGGCATACAACTTGGAAACTCTTCTTGCTGAAAAATTTGAAACTATCATTGTAAGAGCTGAAGCTAACACAAGAATGAGAGATTTCTATGATATACATGTGTTACTTGAACAAAATGAAATTTCCTTGGATAGAGATACATTCAAATCTGCGTTTTATGCTACATGTAAGAGAAGAGAGTCTACTGAGTATATTGCTACGATAGATGAAGTTATCGATAAGATTGCTGTTGACGAAGTAATGAGGCGACATTGGGCTAACTATCGAAAAACTAACTATTATGTAGGAGTATTAGAATGGGATGAAGTGATAGGGAGTACACGAACGCTAAGAACAATGCTTGATTGTAAAAATAACTGATCAAAAGTGCATATAGACCATGGCTTCTGTTACTTAAGGTGGCAGAAGCCTTTTTCTTGTTTTAAACTGCAGCATAGAATATAATTGTAGATAGATTAACACTGGGATAAAGAGTAAGTTTTTTAATATGTTATTGAGGTATTGTTTACAAAGAATATGTGAGGATGTCTAATGAATAAGCAACAGCTAGCATCAAAGATTTGGGAATCAGCAAACAAAATGCGTTCTAAAATCGAAGCAAACGAGTACAAGGATTACATTTTAGGATTTATTTTTTATAAGTTTCTTTCTGACAAGGAGTTGAAGTATCTAAAGGAAAATGACTATGAAGATGCTGATATCAGAGAGCTAACAGAAGAAGATGAGGACGCAGTTAAGGATATTCAGACAAGCATAGGCTATTTTATAGCATATGAAAATCTTTTCTCGACTTGGCTTGAGATGGGAGGCGATTTTGATGTTGATAATGTTAGAACTGCATTGTCAGCATTTACAAGACTGATTAGTGAATCACATAAAAAAGTCTTTGATAAAATCTTTGATACCTTGCAAAGTGGACTGAGCAAGCTAGGAGATAGCTCCAAGTCACAGACAAAAGCGGTAAGTGATTTGATTTATTTGATCAAAGACATACCTATGGATGGTAAACAGGATTATGATGTCCTAGGTTTTGTTTATGAATATCTTATAAGTAATTTCGCTGCAAATGCAGGGAAAAAAGCTGGCGAATTTTACACACCTCACGAAGTTTCAGTCCTCATGTCTGAGATAGTTGCAGAGCATTTAAAGGATAGGGATAAGATTGAAATATACGACCCTACTAGTGGATCGGGCTCGTTGCTGATAAATATAGGTAAGAGTTTATCAAAGTATATGGATAACTCAAATGGTATAAAGTATTATGCTCAGGAGCTCAAAGAGAATACATATAATTTGACTAGAATGAACCTAGTTATGCGTGGAATTATACCAAGTAATATATACGCTAGAAATGGAGATACACTAGAGGATGATTGGCCATATTTTGATGATGCTGACCCAATAGCAAGCTATGATCCTCTCTATGTTGATGCAGTTGTTTCAAACCCTCCATATTCACAGAACTGGAATCCATCAGGAAAGGAAATGGATCCTAGATATGCAGGATACGGAATCGCACCAAAGAGCAAAGCTGATTATGCATTTTTGCTACATGACCTATATCATCTAAAACCAGATGGAATCATGAATATCGTACTTCCACACGGAGTGCTTTTCAGAGGTGGAGAAGAAGGTGAAATCAGAAAGAACCTCATAGAGAATAACAAAATTGATGCTATTATTGGCTTACCTTCTAACATCTTCTTCGGTACAGGAATACCAACCATTGTTATGGTTTTGAAGCAAAAAAGAACGAATGACGATGTTTTGATAATTGATGCATCAAAAGGATTTATAAAAGAAGGCAAGAATAACAAGCTACGTGACTCTGATATCAAAAAGATTGTCGATACATTTAAAAAACGGCTATCAATCGATAAATACAGCAAAGTAGTATCTAGAGATGAAATCAGACAAAATGATTATAATTTGAACATACCTCGCTATGTTGATTCATCAGAAAAAGCAGAGAGCTGGGATATTTATGCTCTTATGTTTGGTGGTATACCAGAAAAAGAGCTTAATGATTATAAGGAATATTGGGATGCATTCCCAACTCTTAGAGCTGATTTGTATTCTAAAGCCGGAAACTCATATTATGCTCTAAACACAGATGATGTGAAGGGCACCATCAAAAATAACAAAGACGTGAGAGCCTTTATAGAAGAGTACAAGAATGCCTTTAACGGATTTGATGAAGCCCTTGAGAATATCTTGATTAAAAATATCGAAAGTATAAATATTTCAATGGCAGAAATACTGATAGGCGATGAGATCTTTAGGAGAATTAAGGATAAACCACTTGTAAATGCATATGAAGCATACCAGCTCTTTAGTGATGAATGGAATACTGTTAGTGTCGATTTAGAAATAATACAGACAGAGGGCTTTGAAGCTACCAAAAAGGTTAACCCTAATATGGTATCAAAGAAAAAAGACGGAAAAGATGTCGAGGTTCAGGATGGTTGGGCTGGTCATGTAATTCCATTTTCTTTGGTGCAGGATAAAATTCTTTATGCTGAGAAGAAAGCTTTAAGCGATAAAGAAAATCGTCTTTTGGATATAAAATCACTGTACGAAGAGCTACTAGAAGAGTTTAACGAAGATGAAAAAGAAATGGATTTCATCACAGAGGATAGGGACGCCTTTGTAAATTCAGAGGTAATAAAGGCATCAAAGAACAAGGAATTAGAGGAGGAAACCTTAGCAAAGCTTAAGAAAGTTGTAGATATAATCGACGAAGAAAAGAAGCTGAAGAAGGAAATCAAAACTCTTAATGCCGAACTAGAAAATGAGACAAAGAAAAGAATAGAAGAGCTAACAGACACAGAGGTAATTGAGCTACTAAAGGATAAGTGGATTACTCCAATAGTTAAAGGGCTAGATGTAATACCAAATAGAATTATTGAAAGCCTATCATCAAAGATGGAATCCCTCGTAAAAAAATATGAGCTGACATTCTCAGATGTTGAAAAGGAAATCGCCGAAACTGAAAAAGCTCTAAGAGACATGCTTGATGATATAGAGGGTTCTGAGGAGGATCTTCTTGGACTTAAGGAACTAAAGAGACTGCTTGGGGGTAATTAATATGACTGAAAACAGAAAAGCTCCCAAGTTGAGATTTAAAGGATTTACAGATGCTTGGGAACAGCGTAAATTGAGCGAAATGTCCTCTCTGATTACGAAAGGAACGACACCGCTAGATAAGTCCAATACCGGAAATGTAAATTTTGTGAAAATAGAAAGCATCGATGAAGCTTCCGGCGAAATAACAATTACTAAAAAAATCACCAATGAAGAACACGAAGGATATTTGCGACGTTCACAACTCAAGGAAAATGATATTCTTTTTTCTATTGCAGGAACGTTGGGGCGCGTAACCTCTGTAAAATCAAGCATTTTACCGGCAAATACGAATCAGGCATTAGCAATAATTAGACGTAAAAGCGGCGATCTACAGTACGTCAAAACATATCTCAAGGGTAAGGTCGTGTCGGATTATATAAAGAAGAATCCTACCATTGGTGCACAGCCAAACTTATCTCTTGAACAGGTCGGAAATCTCGAAATAGCTCTTCCGATACTCGATGAGCAAAAGAAGATAGGAAAATATTTCTCGGAACTCGACAACCTTATCACTCTTCATCAGCGTAAATCATTTTAGTTTTTAACTTAAGCTAGAAAGTGATCGCATTACAAGGTCAATATCCTTATTTTCTAGCTCATGAATAATGTGAAGATATGTTTTTTGTGTGGTTGTCATACTAGAATGACCAAGCCTTCTAGCAACACTAGCGATTGATACTCCTGCAAATAATAGAAGCGAAGCGTGTGTATGTCTAAGTCCATGAACTGAAATAACTGGGATTTCAGCATGTAAGCAATGTCTTTCTAGTGCATTATTTACGGTTGAGTTAAATACACGCGATTTGATGAATATGGGCTCGTCTTTTGGTAACCCCTTGAGTAATTCAGAAAACTGTACGATGAGCTGCCAATCAATCTGGATTTTTCTTATAGATGAGCGATTTTTAGTTGGAAGGAATCCACTATTTCCTTTGTAATCCCAGGTTTTGCTTATTGATAGAGACTGATGAGGAAAATCAAAATCACTTGGTGTAAGTGCTAAAGCTTCAGAGAACCTTAATCCTGTTTTTGCAACAAGTAGAATAAACCAATCCCAATTTATATCGGTTGTTAAGTTTAAATCTTGCAATAGCTTATGGAGTTCAAATTGATTAAGATATTTTGTTTTCTTTACGCGTGGTATTTTTCCTTTTATAATCGCTTTTCTTGTCGGATCTCTTTCAATAAGTCCCTCATCAACGGCATCTAAAATTGCACCCTTGAGCTGGTGATGAAAATCCATTGTTGTCTGCCTCTCGTGAAATTCAGCAAAGTCATTGAGAAGTTGCTGGTAAGTCAGTCTATTTATTTCGCTAATTTTTAATTCAGGGATTAATTTTCTTACCCATGTGCTTGTCAAAATGTATTTATCCATCGTAACTTTACGTATTGCTCCAGATTTATATACATCTATCCATTGGGAATAATATTCGTGAAATAAATCGGTATTTTTTATATCATTGAGCATTCCTTATTTATTCTCCTTTTTAAATTTTATGATTTACGCTGATGAAGAGTGATAAGATTGTCAAGGTTACGGAAATAAGTCCCAATTTGTCTCTGTTCTACCATAGTTGCTGGTATTGAAATTATCATATTTGACATTTGTTTGCCTGATACCTCAACGAATGTAGACCCAGCTCCGATAGTTTCTCCATATTGTTTTAATTCATCTGTTCGGGAGAAAATGAAATATGAATCGAGTTCATCTTTATGCGGAATAATCGACTGAAAACCTTGATTAGTACAGCCTTCTTTAGTTAAAATTGCGGTTTTACCTATTCCTGCACGGGATGTAAAAATGACTGTTCCAACTGGAAGCATTTTTGCTGAGCTATTGCTCAAGCCTTCTGCTGTAATTTTCTTCTGACTTGAATTTACAAAAATCTGATCTGCAATTTCAGCAGGAGCGTACCAGTCAATATCGCCATCCCAATACTCTAAAATAGCTGTGCTTGGGGTACCACCACCAACAATGTCAGCAACATCCCCCAACTTACACTGTTCCCAAGAAAAAGCCATATTCACAGAGAATATGGCCTAATTATTAATTTTCTTTTTCCCCTAGATAGATATCAAATCCTCCACGCAATATAAATTCCTTTAGCAGTTTTGATGTTTTTTGATTTACTTTCACCTTTGTTAGTTCCGTTTCATCTAATTTCTCAAAGTACTCCTTAGCCTTTGATTTATCAACAGTACTTTTTAGGTCATCAAACATTCCGAATTCGTTTAAATTTGCTTCTTCTGGATGTTTTTCAATCATATTTTTCAATTTTGTTTCATCAACACCTAAGGCTTTTACTAGCTTTTGGATTTGCGTATCCTTATCCTTAGTCTTGTATTTTACAATCTGTTCTCTGAAAGATAGAGATATATCCTTGACTTCTCCCCTCTCAATATCATGAAGGAAAATATTTGCATACTTTTGGTCTTCTTGGCTTAGAGTTGCAAATGTTCTGTGTAACTCTTCCTTCGCATTCAGAACTTGGTCATTAGAATTACCATCTGTTTGGAGAAGCTTAAGATATTTTTCAAACCTTGAATTCATATAGTCAGCATCAATCTTATCTGTATCAATTTCTGTAATATATCCCTTTATATCATATGTACCTTGAGGATTAGAAGGACCATCTGAGTCGATTAATTCTTTATATCTTTGTACCAGTATTAAGTATGTATTTTCATCAAGCTCTAATGAAACAGTATACCCACGACCATCTTCATCTGTAAATTCATATTCTTTTTTACTAAAAGTCATGCCCTGTATATTTGCAGCATCAATATGTTTTTTTAACTCATTGAAAAGCTGAGAGAACTTTCTTTTCTCAGACACATCATCAGGAAGCTTTTCAAAATCCACGATACCAGCATTATGAAATAGATATTTTATATCACTAAAGATCTCGTTAACCTTTTCTAAGTTACGATTTAGCTTATTTACAAATAAACCTAATGGCTTATCACCTGAATAAAGCTTTACTGCCGCATCTATATTTCTTTCCATTGTATGAGGCTTTCTATAGTACTTTATAGTTCCGAAAGGTTTCAAATCTTCACGGCATAGACGATTTGTTCTAGAAAATGCTTGAATAAGGTTTTCATATTCTATTATCTTATCAAGGTATAGTGTATTAATCCACTTTGAATCAAATCCAGTAAGCATCTGATTAACGACAATTAAGAGATCGATTTGTTTTTCTGGTGTAGTTCCCACTCTCTGATATGGTGCCTTATGTGCTAATCTCGCCGATATATCCTTCTTCATCTTTGGCCAAGTTGCCAAACTGAACTGATCTGCTTGAAAGAAATTGGCATTATAGTCCTCTATTATTTCCACTAATCCATCTTCTTTAAAAGCAAATCCTTCCTCGTTATCTATGCTAGGATCAAATAAGGCTGTAACTTTTAAATTGATATCTGCGTTTTTAAATAATCTATAGTAGTCTATCGCTTCCGGAATGCTATTAGTCGCAAAGATTCCATGGAGTTTATTGCCCCTACTTAGAGTTGTCCAATTTTCAACGATATCCTCAACAACCTTACTTTTGTGCTCTTTTCCCGTATACTGAGCCATAGGTATATAGTCTTCTATACCTTTTCTATATTTACCACTTGGATCAAATGAGCCAGCCATAGGAATATCGTTCATATAGTGATAATATATCTTTGATTTTTCGCTATTTTTAATTGCCTCGTCTTCTGTTTTTGCTTTAGCTTTATCCAATGCTACAGCTTTTCTAAGGTCCTTGTCTCTATAAGTTAGTATTTTATATGGATCAAAACCCAAAACATTCTTGTCTCTTATTCCATCTGCGATACTGTAGCGATGTAATTCATTGCCAAAAATATCTGATGTTGTATTCAACTTCTTTTGATTTTCATCTTGTATTGGAGTCCCCGTAAACCCAAAGAATATAGCCTTTGGGAAGGTTTCTTTGATGCTTGTAAGCATTTCTCCAAATGTTGATCTATGGCATTCATCTACAATAAATACTATTCGTTTAGTATTCATTCTCTTAATATCGGCATCCTTAAGTCCATCATTTTCCTTGTTGATATTGCTCATCTTTTGAATAGATGTGACAATCAAGGTATTAGAAGGATTATCACTCTTTAATTTACTAACAAGTACGGATGTATCCTCAGTCTCCTGTACTTCCTCGTTTTCTTCTGCGAAGCCTCTATATTCTTTTAACGACTGAGTACCAAGCTCAATTCTGTCCATTAGAAAAACCACTTTATCAGCGTCTTTAGAACTTGCAATTAGTTGCGCTGACTTAAAGCTAGTCATAGTTTTTCCAGATCCCGTTGTATGCCAAATATATCCACCAAGTTGGTTTTTATCATCCCACTGAATCTTAGAAACCTTATCGGATATTGCATTCGCAGCATAGTATTGATAACTACGTAAAACCTTTAATACTCCATCCGCATTATCTGCTACTGTGTAAAAACCTATTAGTTGATGTGCCATTGGAATAGATAGTAAAGTTGAAGCTATGACATTCCAATCATTAATAGGCTCATTGTTAAAATCCGCCCAGTGGAAATAAAAGTCTGAGTTGAATTTATTCTCGGGTCCTGGATTTGCAAAGTACTTGGTCTCATTTGGTTCCATTGCAACAAAAATCTGTACTAAGGAAAATAATCCAGTAAATACCCCTTCATACGAATATTTTTCTATTTGATTAGTCGCCTGTGAAACTGGTATACCTGATCTTTTTAACTCTATGTGAATAACTGGCATACCATTGATCAAAAGCATTAAATCTCCTCGGCGATCATTTAATACCTTTGATTTTGCATTAAAAATAGGTTGGCGTGCAATCTGATAGCGACTTTCTCCAGCAGCAATTTCACGGCGGTTATATATTTTAAGACTTACTTCCTTACCTAGGTGATTTATATCATCTGGATTATCTCTTTTAATAGAAACGCTACCACCATTAATGAATCCACTAAGTTTAAGTGGAGTTCTTAAAGAAATAACTTGATCTAAAACTTGCTTCATCTCGCTATCAGTTAAAGGATAATCATTTAACCTATCTATGCCTCTGTTGTTCTCATATAGGATGTTAGCCCAATTTCTTAGCAAATCATCTTCCGTTGGATTTTTTAGTATAGTATTTTCCCAACCATGCTCTACTAAAACTTTAATCAGAGCCTCTTCAAAGTCAGCTTCTTTACTAAATATCATCGGTGTCCTCCGTAAAATTATACAAACATGTTATCTAACATGGATTTCTTTATATTTTTTAATTTATCTAGCTTACGCTGATGAAGAGTGATAAGGTTGT
>ERZ772928.956-NODE-956-length-12671-cov-5.873970_pt1 | contig 12671 bp, 13 predicted proteins | sample MGYA00511686_ERZ772928 | MGnify/ENA primary metagenome ERZ772928 (study PRJEB29015, sample SAMEA2738063) | human oral metagenome | biome: human oral; feature: human-associated habitat; material: saliva | place: China | collected 2219 ... | reverse complement strand
TGTCAGCATCGTCGAAAACGATGAACGGCGCGTTTCCGCCCAGTTCCAGCGAGATTTTTTTCACCGTGGCGGCGCATTGGGCCATCAGTTCGCGGCCGACTTCGGTCGAGCCGGTGAAGCTGAACTTGCGTACCCGTTCGTCGCCCGTCAGCACGCCGCCGATGGCGCGGGACGAGCCGGTGATGACGTTGAACACGCCCGCGGGAATGCCGGCCCGTTGGGCGAGTTCGGCAACCGCCAGTGCGGACAGCGGCGTTTTCGATGCGGGGCGGACGATGAAGGTGCAGCCTGCCGCCAGTGCGGGCGCGGCTTTGCGGGTAATCATGGCGTTGGGGAAGTTCCACGGCGTGATGGCGGCGCACACGCCGATGGGCTGCTTCATCACCAGCACGCGCTGGCTGCTGTTGCTGGAGGGGATGATGTCGCCGTAGATGCGCTTGGCCTCTTCGGCATACCACTCGAAATAGCTGGCGCCGTAGGCGATCTCGCCGCGGGCCTCGGCCAGCGGCTTGCCCTGTTCGGTGCTGAGGATGACGGCCAGGTCGTCGGTGTGCTCGGTGATCAGCTCGAACCAGCGGCGCAGGATGGCGGCACGCTGCTTGGCGGTCTTCTTCTGCCAGGCAGCACGGGCGGCCTCGGCGGTGTCGATGGCGCGGCGGGTCTCGGCGGCGCCCATGTCGGGCACGTGGGCGATGGTCTCGCCGGTGGCCGGGTTGGTGACGGCGATGGTCTTGCCGCTGTCGGCATCCAGCCACTGACCATCGATCAGACAGCGGGTCTGCAGCAGGCTCGGGTCCTTGAGCTTCATGGTGTCTCCTGGGGTGTTCGTCCGTTCAGCGAACGATGGGGCAGCCTTCTATGCTATCCAATATCCGGGACGGCCCCTTCACTGGGGAAGACCCGGAGGAGGGCGCCGGCTGCCGCCGGTCATGGGGCTGGGAGACACCTGCCGGGATGCCCTGCGCCCGTCGGGACTGTGCCCGACGGGATGGGCGCTTTCCGATCGGAGGCCTTCAGCTTCCCTGGGCGGTGAGCTTTCGCAGCAGCCGCTGCTGGGCGTCGTGCTCGGGCGAGAGCAGCTCGCCCCCCACGTGGTAGTCGCCGTTGCTGTCCATCTTCCAGGCGGCCGTGTCGGGCTGCAGGTAGTTCAGCAGTCCTTCCTCGATGACGCGGCGCTTGAGGGTGGCGTCCTTCAGCGGGAAGGCCACTTCGACGCGGCGGAAGAAGTTGCGTTCCATCCAGTCGGCCGAGGCCAGCCAGAGTTTCTCCTTGCCGTCTGCCCAGAAGTAGTAGATGCGGCTGTGCTCCAGGAAGCGCCCCACCACCGAAGTGACGCGGATGTTCTCGGACAGTCCGGGGATGCCGGGGCGCAATGCGCAGACGCCGCGCACGATCAGGTCGATCTGCACGCCGGCGCAGCTGGCTTCATACAGGGCCTCGATGATGCGCTCTTCCAGCAGCGCATTCAGCTTGGCGATGATGCGTGCCTTGCGGCCGGCCTGGGCGGCTTCGGTCTCGCGCTGGATGGCCTGCAGCAGCGTGCCGTGCAGCCGGAAGGGCGCCTGCAGCAGCGCCTTCAGGCCGCCGGCGGTACCCAGGCCGGTCAGGCGGCGGAAGACCTCGTGCACGTCGGCGCAGATTTCCTCGTCGGCGGTGAAGAGCCCGAAGTCCTCATACAGGCGTGCCGTGCGCGGGTGGTAGTTGCCGGTGCCCAGGTGGGCATAGCGTCGCAGCCCTTCGGCCTCGCGTCGCAACACCAGGGCCAGTTTGGCGTGGGTCTTGTGACCCACCACGCCATAGACCACGTGCACGCCCACTTCTTCCAGCTTGGCGGCCCAGTTGATGTTGGTCTCTTCGTCGAAGCGGGCCATCAGTTCCAGCACGACGGTGACTTCCTTGCCGGCGCGGGCGGCTTCCATCAGCGATTCCATCAGCACCGAGTCGGCGCCGGTGCGATAGATGGTCTGCTTGATGGACACCACCTGCGGATCGCGTGCGGCGCTGCGCAGGAAGTCCTTCACCGGATTGAAGGATTCGTAGGGGTGGTGCAGCAGCACGTCGCCGGCGGCAATGACGCTGAACAGGTCGTCCTTCTGCAGGGCAGCAGGCTGGCTGGGCGTGAACGGCGGGAAGAGCAGATCGGGGCGCTCGACCAGCTCGATGATCTTGGCATAGCGCCCCAGGTTGACCGAGCCGTGGACCCGGTAGCAGTCCTCTTCGTTCAGGTCGAATTCCTTGCGCAGGCGCTCGGCCACTTCGGGGCTGATGTCGGCGGTCATTTCCAGCCGCACGCCATGTCCCCAGGGGCGCTGGCCCAGCTCGTCGCTGAGGGCGCTGCGCAGGTTGGTCATTTCCTCCTCGTCCACGAACAGGTCGCTGTTGCGGGTGAGGCGGAACGAGCACTGCGTGCAGACGGTGAGCCCGGGGAACAGCTCGTTCATGAAGCCCTTGATGATGGACGACAGCAGCACGATGCCGTGCGGCACGCCCGCCACTTCGGGAGGCACCTTGAAGGCGATGGGCAGCACGCGCGGCGCCTGCACGATGGCCAGGCCCGGGCGGCGGCCGAAGGCATCGCGGCCGTCCAGCTCCACGGCAAAGTTGAGCGTCTTGCTGGAGATGCGCGGGAATGGATGGGCCGGGTCCAGGGCGATGGGGGTGAGCAGCGGCTCGATCTCGCTCATGAAGACCTGATAGGCCCAGTTGCGCAGGGCGTCGTCCCACTGGGCGGGGAAGAAGACCTTCACGCCTTCGGCTTCCAGGGCGGGCAGGATGTCGCCGCGCAGCACCTGGTACTGGCGTTCGACCAGCTCGCGCGTGCTGACGGCCAGCGTGGCAATGCTGGTGCGTGCCGTGGCCGCCAGCGGAGCAGTCGATGGGGTTGTTATCCGGGGCGGTCTGGTTCGTACCGTCGTACGAGTCACCCACCAGGTCGTAGCCGCCTATGTACTTCTTGGCATCGTACAGGCCCGAGTCTGCGGCAGGCATCTCGGTGAGCTTAGTTGCTTTGTTGAACGCTTCGACCGTGCCGGGCCCGCCGAAGTCGGCGTGCGTGTAGTCAATACCGGAGTCTACGACCGCGATTTTCACGTCTTTACCGGTGTACCCGCTGTTTTCACGTGCCCAGTTTTCCGCCGCACCGGTATCAACCACGGAACCGGCGTTCTGCTTCTTTTTCGGCACGATCGGGGTGATGCGCTCCACCTCGGGGTTATTGGCGAGGGCGCGGATCTGCGCCGCATCACCCTGCAAAGCCACCCCGCGCATTATATTGTGCGTGGTGTACAGCGTTTTCGCGCCGGTGCTCTGGGCTGCCGCCTGCGCCTGTGACTGCACCTGGGTTTTGATGGCTTGGACTTCGGCCTGCTTATTGGTGGGTGCTTGTTTGTTGGCTAGTACTGCGGGGGATTGGGTTTGTTCGTATGCGCCTTTGCCTTTGAATTGTACGAAGACGGGGATATTGCCTTCGGCCTTCTTCATGGAATCCGAGAGTACGGCGTGCTCACGGGAATTCCGGGCGATGTCCTGGGCGACTGGCGTGTCGGGGTCACCAGCGGGTGCCGCCGTCGCGGGCAGCCCCGCTGTGATGGCCATAGTTACACCCAGGGTTGCCGATAGGCAGGCTCTTGAGAGGCCCCGTATCGGAGTGTTTTTTGGCATGATGCTCCTCGAATGTATGAGTGATAATGCGGTGCGACGGCATCGCCGTACCTCGAAGAAGCTGAGAGATGAAAACCACAATACACCAGTGTGCGAGAAAAAGTTGCATGGAATACGTTGAGGTTTATTTCATTCAATGAATGAAGGTGAATTATCTCTCAATGTTTTATTCGCTTTACCGGGAGCAGAGGATATTTGTTTGAGAATGAGGATTAAAAACCCTGTGTGGACAAAAATCTTCTGCTCGCGCCCTTTCAGGTGCATCCCTTAAAATGGTGTTTACCTCACAAATAACCGTGCGGCGTCGAAAACCGCACACCTAAGGAGCATCATGAGTCAGAATCCTTACGAAAATAACCCCTACGACAAGAACCCTGGGAATGGGCAGAACCAGCAGCCGCAGGGATACCAGCCGCAGAACCAGAATCCTTATGAGCAGCAGGGGGCACAGTACCAGTACCAGCAGAACCAAAACCAGTACGACCAGCAGGGCGCACAGTACCAGCAGGATCCGTACGGGCAGCCGCAGTCTGGGGCGGTGAGCGCAGACGATAAGAACATGGCGTTTCTGATGAACCTTATTTCTGCGGGCGCCACGTTCCTTTCGGCAACCACTATTGGTTTCCTGGCGCCGCTGATTTTCTGGTTTATTTATAAAGACAAGCCAGGCTACGGGTTCACGAAGGAAGCGTCCCGTCGTGCCTTTAACTTTAACTTCACCCTGTGGGCTATCACCATGGCGTCGTGGATTCTGGCAATTATTACCTTCGGTATTTTGATCTTTATCCCGCTGATCGTGATGTCTCTGGTGGCTATTGTGCTGATTGTCTTCCACATTATTGCCGCTGTCTCGGCGAATAATGGCGAAGAGTACGAGTACCCGCTGACTTTCATTAAGATCCTTTAATATTCTCTGGTTCTGGTATCAGCCGATTATTACGGGTGCGCACTCCCTGCAATGTCTTGGGTGCGCACCCGTTGTTGTGTCCGCAGCAGATGCACGTGCCCGCCGCGAAATTTGGCGACTGCTGCTAGTGCCGGCGCGGGCGGTGGGCGGTATGATTAATAATTGTGTGCCCGCCTCGGCTGGGTGCGGGTTGTATGGCGCGTAACCGGCGCGGAATGTGAAGCTTAACAAGGAGCGCAAGAAATGTCAGCTGTCGTCATCGTGGGTGCCCAGTGGGGCGATGAGGGGAAGGGTAAAGCAACCGATTTGCTCGGCCCCCGCGTGGATTACGTGGTCAAGCCTAATGGCGGCAATAATGCTGGCCACACGGTGGTGGTGAATGGGCAGAAGTTTGAACTGAAGCTGCTGCCCGCTGGCATTTTGAGTGAGAACGCAACCCCTGTGATCGGTAACGGCGTGGTGGTGAACCCGGAGGCGCTTTTCGCCGAGATTGAGGGGTTGCAGGCGCGCGGTGCCGATACTTCTAAGCTTAAAATCTCTGCGAACGCCCACCTGGTGGCCCCGTACCATCAGACGATGGATAAGGTCACGGAGCGTTTCTTGGGTAAGCGCGCGATTGGTACGACCGGGCGCGGTATTGGGCCCACCTATATGGATAAGGTGGGCCGTCTGGGTGTTCGTGTGCAGGATATTTTGGATGAGTCGATTCTGCGGCAGAAGGTTGAGGGCGCGCTGCGGCAGAAAAATGAGCTGCTGGTGAAGGTGTATAACCGCCGCCATGTTGAGGTGAACGAGATTGTGGATTATTTCCTCTCGTTCGCTGAGCGGCTTAAGCCCATGATTGTTGATACCACTCAGCTGCTCAATAATGCCTTGGATGAGGGCAAAACCCTGCTTATGGAGGGCGGCCAGGCGACCTTCCTTGACGTCGATCACGGCACCTACCCGTTTGTTACCTCTTCGAACCCGACTGCTGGGGGTGCCTGTGTGGGTTCGGGTGTTGGCCCCACCCGCATTTCCCGTGTGATCGGTATTCAGAAGGCGTACACCACCCGTGTGGGTGCTGGCCCGTTCCCCACTGAGCTGTTCGATAAGATGGGCGAGTTTTTGCGCACGACCGGCGGCGAGTTTGGCGTGAACACGGGCCGTCCGCGCCGCTGCGGCTGGTACGATGCGGTGCTTGCGCGTCAGGCGGTGCGTATTAACGGGTTTACTGATTTGTTCATTACTAAGCTGGATGTGCTCACTGGGCTTGAGAAGATTCCGGTGTGTGTGGCGTATGAGGTGGACGGTGTTCGGTTTGATGAGGTGCCAATGACGCAGACCGATTTCCATCACGCCAAGCCGGTGTATGAGTATTTTGACGGCTGGAGCGAGAACATTTCGGATGCAAAGTCTTTGGCTGACCTGCCGGAGAACGCCCGCAAGTATGTGCATAAGCTTGAGGAGCTTTCTGGCTGTCGTATCTCGGCGATTGGTGTGGGTCCGGATCGTGACCAGACTATTGTGGTGCGTGATCTGATCGATTAGGTTTTTCTACGTGAAGAATACCGGCAGCGGCGGGGCTTAGCCACGGTGCGCTGTTGTGGGTGCCGCAGCTTTAAAAGCTGCGGCACCGCGTGTATCTGGCCGTGTTTACAATGCTTTTACCGGCCGGAGGAGCCGCTGCTTGCCGTTGCTGCGGTTGCAGCATGGGCACAAGGTTTGTGGCTGTGCTGCACGAGGCCTGAAATACCTGTGCTGTGTTTTTGACAGCATACCCCTTAAAAAACGTGGGTGATGGAGATAAAATACACACAAAGTTAGCCATTCTCCATGCGTATCCCTGCTGGTGGGCATCTGGGGCGTAGCCGCCTCTAGCTACTGGGGGGTATGTCGTGGACTCCGCCAAAGGAGCGTGCCATGCTGCACCTTGAAGATTCTGTGAGCGAGACCTTACTGATTCCGCTGTATATGAAGCATCTTGCCTCGCAGATGCCTAACCCGGTGATTCACGATGAGGCGGCTACACGCCTGGTGCGGCAGCTTGATTACGATTTTTCGAAGTACGATCATATTATTCACACTGTTGTTGGTACCGCGATCCGCGCGGATTACTTCGACCGGCTAACCGCTGATTTCATTCAGCGCCGCCCTAACCCTGTGGTCGTAAACGTGGGGTGTGGTTTGGATAGCCGCCGGGAGCGTATCGGCGCTGCTGCCGACGGCGTACCGTTTTACGATATTGATTTGCCTGATGTTATTGCTCTGCGGCAGAAGCTGCTGCCTGCGCAGCGGGGTGAGACGCTGCTGGCTACTTCTGCTTTTGACGCCGGGTGGATGGATGAGCTGAACCGCCTGCACCCGAACGCCCAGTTTTTGCTGGTGATTGAGGGAGTGCTCATGTACTTTGACCGGTACACTGTGCGCGCCCTGTTCTGCGATCTGGCGCGTCGTTTTCACCGTAGTGAGGTAGCTTTCGATGTACAGAATTCGTGGATGGTGAAGAATTCCGACAGGCATGAGGCGCTGAAGCATGTGCGTGCCCGTTTCGTTTTCGGCTGTGACGATGACCTGGAGTTTGAGCGGTGGGCGGATAATCTGCGCCTGATGAGCGTCAAGCGCCTGGCAGCTGATTTCCCGCAGTGGAAGAGAAGCGGCTTCTTGTTATCCCTTATCGGGCGGCAGATCCCAGCCTTCCGGGACTCCACTCGTATGCTGCACTACCGGTTGGACTAACGGGTACTGGGCGCAGCGGTAATAGCTGCTGAAAGGATGACTGAGCTGTGTATGATCAGGAGCTAACCGGGTTTTTCAAGCGGCACAATATTGAATATGCCCCGTTAGATGAGGAATCTTATAAGAGCTACTCATCTATGAAGGGTTTTCCTTTCACGGGTTCTAGAATTGCGTGGAGTAAAACAAAAAACCACCGTTGCTGTCGCCTACATGAAACATTGGAGTTTGTAGAAGATATAGAAGTCATTCTTCAGCCCACCGATTTCTGCAGGTTTATAGTGGTGGGAAACGATTTTGAGGGCGGGTACCTGATTCAGTGCTCTATACAAAGTGTTCGTTCACTACTTGATTTTCTCGTGGAGTATCCGGGGGAAAATTATCTGATCGACGCTCAGGGAAAGTGGTGTATTTGTGTCTACGACTATCTGGACTTTGGTACGGTGGGTTAGTCTTACTCTGAGCGGAGATAAACTGCTTCTAGAAAATCAAGATGAGTTAGGGTATAGGCTTGTTGGCTTCCATGGAGAGAAACTTAACATATAGTCATAACCGATGAGGGTGCCGAGTAGGTTCATGTATCAAGGTTTTAAAGGGAACCACATGTTTTAATTCTTCATCCGCTTGTGGGAGATATAAATATAAACACCGCCACAGATACATAATATTCCAATAAGAGAATATAAGGGGTAATAGTGCAAAAACTAGTTAATTATCATAGTGATTTGAGGCATGGTGCAGTTTTTAGGTTTCCCGGTTCATACCCGCACGAAAAATATGTTGATTTAATACTGGTCGAATTCCCAAATAGCGACAGAAAATATGGTTTTGTGGTATCTACCGGGCATAAGGCCGGACTAATTCTGGTGATGCTCCCACAAGAAGCTGAATTGGAACATTCAGCAGGGGTAAGCAGGCAATGGGTGATAGATAATTGGAATAAATGGATTTATGAAACCTGTAGTGTTGATGATGTCTACGTAGATAAAAACTATCCGGTTCCAGCTAGCCTTATCTGATGCAGGCAGCTTATAAAAAATGATTTTGGATATAATGCTAGGCATTATGCGACTGAAGATTATCATGGTAAAAAGAAATCAAAAGAGATAATGAATTTGTTAAAGTACTATAAGTAAGTTAACGATGGGTTATCGCTGATAAGAATCTTGCGAAAGAACAATAAGACGCGGTATGAGGAATGAAGAAAATTAAGCTGATGCCTGACTACCATTGCTTTCCGTTATGGTGGATAGATGATGATATTTGCTGCAATATAGACCCGTATTCTCTGCCGGTATCCAATATGTTGGCTGAAGAATTAACAAATTGGGCAAATGAATATGATAAAACACTAAATATGAACGATCCTGTAAACTCTGGATTTGAAAATACAGAAAAAGAGCAGGCTTTTATAGATAAAGGAAATAACTTATTTAAGAGATTGAAACATGAGCTCAGGGGTCAATACACAGTGATTTTAAAAATTATTGTATGAAATACACTGTTATAAAACTGAAAACGCGGCTTTTATCCCTGGGGGGAATAAGATTTTCAGATTCATGAATGGGCATCAAAAAATATCAGCCTTCTTGTTAAAGATGTATTTTTCTAATTCGGCCTTATCATGGTTAATGAAGAACTTATTTCTGTATTCAGATAAGGTACTGTGGTTTGCGGAAGAGTATGACAATTCATCACCGCCAGGGCCTTCCCAATAACAAATAGAACAAATATCATAACTTAACCTACCCGACAAAGTGTAAAAATAACAGCAGGGGCATTTGATCTTCCTGCCTATTTCATCCCCAAATACCTCTATCTTCTTGAGGAGAACACTGCTAAGTTCCTTTGATAAATAATTATTATTTAGAATTGAATTTTTATGAACCAGTCCTGAAACAACTACAGGCTGGAAAAATTCACTATAGTATTCTACGTCGTCAAATTCATGTGTGCTTAGGTAATCTATAAGTTCTTCATTTAAATACTCAGGTTCAGATTCATAAGAATACCAAAAATCTAACAATATATTCATCTTATCAGCATCAGATATTAAATTACTCTGATGTTCAGAAAGTATTTTTATAGCTTCTTTTCTGTTCATGATAATATCTCAGACAGGCGTTATATTAATTATATTTTTATTAGTTAGATTCATGCCATTTTAACCGACCCTTCTTCGTGCTATTATTTGTGCGATATATTTTATTTCCTCTATATTAACATACTCAATCTATAGGTTTGCGTTTATTGCAGTAGGCAGCACGCACCATGGGGTATAGCAACTACATGATGTGTATTTCGAACGGACCCAGTGATTTTTTCTGAGGACCTATAATAGTGAATGCTCACCATGGCATAGTCTCTTAAAGAAAATTTATCTGGAGGATAAAGTGATAGTCGTGCATGGTATTATATGGTTTGTGCGCCCACAGGGCTAAATATATTTTACTGAATAGCAAGAGGAAATAGGTGAAATATGGGTAACTCGTATATTGATATCTCTGTTCTAGAGGAAAAGGAAACCTTTTTTATTGAGCCTTTTGAGTGGGTTAATCCAGAAAATGTTACTGGATTTTCGCGAGAAACTGTAAGAAAAGAAAATATTAGATCGTATGAAGAAGATGATTACAACAGAGATTCTGATACGGCAGATATAATTATTGCCTCATACTTGGAAGAATGTCTTTATGTCGATTCAAGTAATTATATGATTTTCCTAGAATATGGACTATGGCTAATCACAGAGCTCTATAGTAGTTACGTGGTGCATATTTTTCCTAGTGATATGAGAGAGCATCTTCCCAGAGAGTCTAATAAACTAAACCATATTTTTGATGAAATCTACAAAATATTTTTGACTAAAGATAAAGAAGGTGAGTATCATTGTGCCAATCTATTAAAAATATTTATTTTTGAAGTTTTTCAATTTGGCATTGAATGGGGAAATTTTGATATAAAACATATTGATTGTGACAGCATTTTCTTGGAAAATAACCTAATTGAGAGTGCTACCGAAGGTAAATTTTTATGCTCGTATTTAAATGAAGAAAATTTAGCTAAGCTGTCAGCTCTAGTTAACTATAGTAAAGGACATATTCCCCAGTATAAATACTGCTGAGTTAGAGATCTGGTACTGATGCTTCAGATTTTCAATATGCGATTCAGAATTATTTGGGAATTACTCAGTATAATTCCAAGTTTTCTTCAACCGATGCTATTTCAATGGGGTATTAATGCAAAATCCGGGCTAGGTAAGGTGCTTAGTACTGAATGTCGGTGATATGTGCGAGGTATATTATTTAGAGAAACCAAGATTACTTATAATAACTGACTGACTTTTCACCATTTAAACGTACCTTATTAGCTGATTATATTGGTGGGCATAGTGCTCTAACCCTCTTCAACTCCATCAATGTATTGAGAATCCTCAATATGAACGGTTGAGAAGCTCTGGATAAAACCAGGAGTTTTCTGATCATCTCTTTTGGGCTTAAACAATCCTTGTGTAATAGCCCAATCATATATAGATATATCAAGAGGGTACTTCGATAGTATCCCGCTGATTTTATACTTTTCTATCCATCGAACAGCCTTCTCTCTAGACGAAAAGATAGCAGACGGAAAACTGGCGCTGCTTCCTTGAACAACCCATATATACAATTCATCCATTGGTATGTCCTTTCGCGGATGACCGTATCTCTTTTCGCACTCGAACAATACCTGCTTCTCCTCCTCCTTGTCCACCTCAGGTAGCGGGAACAGCCACCCCTGATCGTTTTATATAGGCCAGCCCTACCGCATCACAGGTAATGCTCTATCAGCGTCACGCTTCAGCATCCGCCGAACGAACCAGGCCTCAGAACGGAGCAACGGATCCATACCAGCGGCAGGATGCCCCTTGCAGGGGGTGCTGTAGATGAGGCGCTGCTGGTTTTACTGGCTTTGAAATTGAAAGGCTGACTTGTGGCTGAGGCGCACCAAATACTATAGGCGTCTAATGCAGGGTACAGGTGCCGGGTAATTTTTTATATTTGTTTGGCATTTAGTATGAGTATTTAAAAGCAGCAAAATTTATTACCAAATCAACGTCATTGTCAAAGCAAATAATATGTTGATATCTTTTTGTTTGCTGGTCCCATTGTAATTCATGAACCAGCAGGTCATTCTGCGAATGCTGTTCATCAAAAATTTCAAGAGCTATTTTCTCGAAAAAAGCATCATAATAATTTAGAATTAATACATTTTCCCAGTCGGCCAATAAGAGCCTTAGTTCTATACTGCTGTTCGTGTTTTCTGCGGTTTTTAACTCTCGAGAAATTTTAAAATCCTGAATCCAAGAATCATGAAGAGTCTTTTCCCCGCGAAGTTGGTACTTTCTTTCATCGGAAAAGAATTCGTAAATATAAGGATCTATCTCATCTCTAATATCTTTTAGATAACTAAAGTACTTATTGAATTTAGTAATACCAAGTTCATTTTGGTATATTCGATTTATCATATTTTCAGCACTCTACTTTCAGTATTAAATATATTTAGTTAATCTGGTATCAATCGCGATACCTCTACAAGAATTTTCTATAGAAACAGAAATTCCCTCAGGTTTCATTTTTATCATGTTTCTTAACGATTAATCTGAAGCATATTTACCCAGCTCTTTTTCTAAATTGAAAGTTTTACAATTTGCTAATCCTAATGGATTAATCCACATTTTGTGAATTAGGAGAGAATTTATAAAAATTCTCTCTACCCCAACCCAATTAGAGTCTGATTAGCAGACTAACCTGATTCGAGTCATAGTATCTAAAAAATTATAATGCATCCCTGTCTTGTGATCACAATACGGGCTCTGCAGATTGGATGGTTGGTGTGCGCCATACCTGTTACCTCGTTTTTCTTTTTCATTAGCCTTTGTCCATACGTCTGCCTAAGGCAAGGTATTGTAGGCGGTCTCTCTTCTACACCATCTTTAGAAGATTTCTGCTTGGCCGACTGAGCGTGCTCGTTGTAGAAAAAGTTCTATACACATCAGGCAGTACTGATAATCGATCCTCTGAATCTTGCCGTCGCGGGCAAGGGAGCGGATTAGCCGTCCCAGTATGTCGCGTTTGAACTCGGTGGTCCGCAGTGGGGCTTGACCTTCAGGGGCGTCTGAAAATAAATGTATTTCAGGCGACTTTACGAGGTTGTGGAGGGCTTGGCCCAACCTACACTTACTATATTTGAACTTTAGAGATTTTTTAATATATCTAGTTATTAAGTGTAATTTTTTTGTAGCCAAATTTTTATTAACCGTTCAAGACAGTCTTGAATAGGATAGGGAAGATTAAAATTCCATTTGTGATTAATTTTTTCTTTAGTGTCAATGAAAAGATTTCCATTTTTAATA
>ERZ772928.953-NODE-953-length-12692-cov-7.073989_pt1 | contig 12692 bp, 6 predicted proteins | sample MGYA00511686_ERZ772928 | MGnify/ENA primary metagenome ERZ772928 (study PRJEB29015, sample SAMEA2738063) | human oral metagenome | biome: human oral; feature: human-associated habitat; material: saliva | place: China | collected 2219 ... | reverse complement strand
ACTGTCACACTGCCGTTGTCAACCTCAGGATTTTTGCTAATAGCTTTATCAATCAAATAAGCAAAAGTCCCGATAGTCATACTATGGCTGACAACCAAAGCATTGCCTCCGCCAGCAGCTTCCACTTCTTGGGCAATAGCTGTAAATCCATCTAAAATCCGCCCACTGAGTTGCTCCCATGGCTCAGCCCAGCCAGCCGTATCCACTTCAACCAAGCCGTCGGCCAATTCTGGGAAAGTCAGCTCTTTATAATTGTCAGTATCACGCACCCTTGGAATCACTCCACGGAAAAGATCGCCGCCATAAGCCCCGTCAAAGCTCCCGAAGCACCACTCTCGAATGCGCTTGTCAAACTTATAAGGAATCTTCCCGACCAAATCCAGCTCTTCTAGGATAATCCCCATGGTCTGAATGGTTCGGCCAGAGTCGCTCGAGAAAGCCTTGGTAAATTCCAAGCCAGACTCTCTTAGCCCAATCCCTAGCTCACGGATACCACGTTCGCCTTCTTCAGTTAAGGGAGTGTCCGACCAACCTTGAGCCCGACCAATGGTATTAAACATAGTCTTACCATGCCGGATGATGTATAATTTTGTTTTTGCCATGAATGTCTCCTTTTTAATCAAGGCCACTCGGATAAGGAGTGGCTTATTTGTCTCACACTTGACTTAGCAAGGCAGAGGGAAAGGGTCTGTTTAGACAGACCCCTATTACTTAGTTTTTGAAACTGTGAATTGGCGCTGGAATCTGTCCACCACGCTCGATAAAGGCAGCTGACGAAGCATGATTGACCTTCATGACCGGAGCTGTTCCCAAGAGCCCGCCAAATTCAATCATATCGCCTTCCTTGCCTTTCGGAATAATCCGCACAGCTGTTGTCTTCTGATTGATGACACCAATCGCTGCTTCATCCGCAATCATGGCTGCGATGGTTTCAGCCGGTGTCGCCTCTGGAATGGCAATCATATCCAAACCTACCGAGCAGATAGCTGTCATAGCTTCTAGCTTTTCTAGATTGAGCGAGCCATTCTGCACAGCTGCAATCATGCCCTCATCTTCTGACACAGGAATGAAAGCACCAGACAGTCCGCCAACCTGATTGCAGGCCATGACACCGCCTTTTTTGACTTGGTCATTTAGCAGGGCAAGCGCCGCTGTCGTGCCATGAGTGCCAACTGTTTCCAAGCCCATTTCTTCCAAGACACGGGCCACTGAGTCTCCGACTGCCGGTGTTGGAGCCAGACTCAAGTCAACAATCCCGAACTTGACGCCCAGACGCTCGCTGGCCATCTGACCGACCAACTGACCGATACGAGTGATTTTGAAGGCTGTTTTCTTGACCGTTTCAGCCACCACGTCAAAGCTCTCACCACGTACCTTTTCCAAGGCTCGCTTGACAACACCTGGCCCAGAAACACCGACATTGATGACCACATCTGCTTCACCGACACCATGAAAGGCGCCCGCCATGAAGGGATTGTCCTCCACCGCATTGGCAAAGACGACTAGCTTGGCCGCACCCATGTCAGAAAGCTGGGCCGTTTCCTTGATAATCCGCCCCATATCCGCAACTGCCGTCATGTTAATGCCAGTCTTGGTCGAGCCGATATTGACAGAGGAGCAGACCTTGTCCGTCTCCGACAAAGCCCTCGGAATAGAATTAATGAGAATTTCATCGCCTTTTTGATAGCCCTTTTGAACCAAGGCCGAGAAGCCACCGATGAAGTCCACACCGATTTCTTTTGCTGCCCGATCCAGAGCATGAGCCAGAGGCAGATAGTCCGTAGCGTCCGTAGCTGCCCCAATCAGCGAAATCGGAGTCACGGAGACCCGCTTGTTGACGATGGGAATTCCCAGCTCTGCTGCAATTTCATCTCCAATTGCCACCAGGTCTTTCGCTTTGGTCGTAATTTTTTGGTAAATCTTCTCCGCCGCCCGATCAATATCCGAATCAATACAGTCCAAGAGAGAAATGCCCATGGTGATGGTCCGAATATCAAAATTCTGCTCCTCAATCATGGCAATGGTTTCTGTAACTTGTCTAATATCCATCCTTCACTCCTTAGATATTGTACATGGCATCAAAAATGGCTGCGCTTTGAATGTTGATTTTGACGTTGAGCTCTTGGCCGAAAGCTTCAAACTCATTGCGAAGGGCCGTAAAATCTTGCTTTTCATCGCTTGAGACCAAGGCCATCATGGTAAAATATTCCTCCAAAACGGTTTGGGAAATATCGTCAATATTCAGCCCCAGCTCCGCAATCTTGGTGGAAACTCCGGCTACAATCCCTGTTTTATCTTTTCCGACAACGGTAATAATTGCTTTCATGCTTGGCTCCAATCATTTTTAGTTTGTCTCATTGTAGCATAAATTCGAGGATTTTGTATACTATTTCAGAAAATAAAGGCAGAAGGTTCGGATATTACAAATAGCACTTGAAACAAGGAAGATCCCCCTATGCTCAGCAATTCATCTGAGAGACCATTTTGGGCAACTTTGTATGTTTTTTCTATTTTCATTTGAAAGCGCTTTCTATATTTGTTATACTAAATATAGAATATTTTACACAAAGGAGATTTCCTAATGAACGATTCATACAAGAAGCGTCTCTATACTCAGGCCTTGAGTTTATCAGCCGCAGTATTGATGGCTGTCTTAGCTCAGGGCAAGGCCGCAGCTGACCAGCAGAACAGCACTGAGTCACAGCCAGCTGCCAATCAGGTAGAGACTGTAACTCCTGCGACAGAAGCTGCTCAAGCTGCTCCAAATCAGACAGGAGAAAAAGAACAGACTCCTGCTCCTGCAGCGGACAATCCAGCTGTCTCTGCAGCAGCTCAAACAAGAACAGCTGCTTCTGAAGAAGCCAAGACCCAGCTGGCCGACAGTACCGTTTATATGTCCGAGCCTGCAGAGCTCAAGGAAACAGTTCAGGGACAGGCTTCTCAGGCGGGCAAGCTGACCTGGACTCTGGACAATAAACCGATTGCTGACTGGAAAACCTGGAACATGGACAGCGGCACCTTTACCGGCCAACCCTTTGTCACAATTGAGGAAAAGGCTGACGGAAATGACCTTCATCTGAATCTTCAGTTTAAGGAACTTTTCGGACAAGATCTCAGCCTGCGCTCTCCCAACAATATCCGCCGCACCTATCGAAACTTCATTGGCAGCCATGAACTGGTTGGTAGGAGTCAGGACCTAGGACTGACCATTCGTAAAAATATCATCTTGCGCCCTTACGAAGACTTCCACAGCCATGAGGAGATGCTGGCATCTATTGAAAAGAGCAGACAGGATGCCAAGACCGATCGCTTGGTACAGATTGAGGATATCGGAAAGAGCGCTCAGGGTCGTGATATCAAGCTGGGTATCATCAGTTCTGACCAAAAGAGCATTGACGACTACCTCAGCACAACTAATCCGCAGGCCTTGACCAAACCAGCAGAAATGCTGGCAGCGCTCAAAAATGGCAACCTAGACTATAAACTGCCTGTGCTCATTAACAACACCCACGCTGATGAACAGCCTGGGATTGATATTATCACAGGTCTATTTAAGACCTTTGCGACCAAAGACCAAGTCAGCTTCAAAACAAGTGCTGCTGATGGCTCCGAAAAGATGGTCACTCTCAAGATCCAAGACTTGCTGAAGAAGTTTATCTTCCTCTTTGACTTTACGGAGAACCCTGACGGCGATGTCCTCAACACTCGGGCTCTGGCCAATGGCCTTGACCCTAACCGAGATACTGGCTACCAAGCCAATCCTGAAACCCGTACCGTTGCTGGATTGATTAACAAATGGAACCCAATTGCCCTCTATGATATTCACGGCTTTGTCAAGGAATTCCTGATTGAGCCGGCAACCCCGCCTCACGATCCTAACTTTGAATATGACCTTTTAGCTGACCTCATGCTGGACAATGCCCATCATATGGGACGGGCCGGCGTTGCCAACTCTGGCTACGAAAAATACATCATTCCAAAACTGGACTGGGGAGACGGATGGGACGATTCCTTCTCCGGCTACACAGCGGTTTATTCTATGTACCATGGCATCCTGGGACATACCATCGAAATTCCCGAGGGCAATCAAGAGTCCTACAAGGCTGGATATTATGCAGTTTTAGGAGGTCTTGACTATCTAGCTCAGAACCCCGACAAGCTCATGGAGATGCGTCTCAACTTCTACCTGCGCGGCATCAATAAAGTCGAAGATCCTAAGGCAGAAAATGAACTCGTCGGACCAGATGGTCAGGTCGTAGGCCGGATTAAAAAAGGCCAGGAAAAATTCTTCCCAGACTACTATGTCATCCCGATGGGAGTGGACAAGGACAACGATACCCAAGAAGCCTTTAATATGATTGACTATTTCAAGCGCAACGGTGTCCTTGTCAAAGAACTCAAGGAAGACAGCGGCAACTATAAAAAAGGTGATTTGGTTGTCGATATGGCGCAGGCCAAGCGTGGCTATGCCAATCATGTCCTCTACAAAGGCTCAAATGAATCCAAGTGGGCTGCCATGTATGCGGAATTGGTCGTCAATTTTCCTGATATGAAAGGCTTCAAAGCCCAGCCAGTCTTTGGCGACAAGCTCTTTGAAGGCAAGCTAGGAGAGGTGACAGCCCTCCGTGCTGCACGTACCAGTCAGGTTGATCATAAAGCGCCTTATTACGTCATTGCCAATACGTCTGAGAGCGCGGTCAAGGCTGTCAATCAAGCTCTTGCTGAAGGCAAGAAAGTCTATCTGACAGATGACGGCTACATCGTTGATACACCGACCTTTACCAGCCTTCTGGATCGCTATGCCATTTACGGTGATGCCCTCTATAAGATTCCACAGGGACCAACTCTGAAGCCTCTCAAGGTCTACGCACCACCGCATCAATTTTCATGGGCAGGCGTGGACGCACCAGCTCATACTGCCTTAGCTCTGAAGAATATGGGCTTTGAAATCGTCGATCGCCCAGAAGATGCGGACGTCATCGTCCTTGAAAGCAACAACTATGACAAGTCTCTTGTCGGACTTAAGCCAACCATCGTCGTCGGAGGCTCTGCTATGCAGCGCTTGGAAAAACTAGGAATCCTAGATGGATTTGACGCTGAGCGCTTCAAGAACGGCAGTGACTACGAGGGCTTGATGAAGGTCATTATACAAGACCAAGACCCGCTGACCAGCGGCTACAAGAAGGATGGACTCTTTTACTCCAACTCTGGTAACTGGATTGCTAAGATTCCTGCCAACTTTAGGACTCTTGCCAGCATTGCTGGCAGTGACTTCTACATCGCTGGCTGGTGGCCTGGCAATGAACAGCTGGCCAACAAAGTCGTAGCAATTGCCGGTACTTATAAAGAACAGCCTCTCTTTGTCTATGCTGGCAATCCGACCAACCGGCTTCACCCTGTTCACTTCTACCGCTGGATCTCCAATGCTATCTTTGGCAGCCAGTTGGCCGAGCTGACAGATCTTCCAAGTCCTGCGGCACCTGACCCAACCTATCAAGTACCAAGTCAGACTGTCCTTGACTGGAAGCCTGCTACAGTGAATCCACCGGCTCAAACAGTAGTCCTGACCTACAAGAGTCAGACCCTTCCGCAGACCGGCAGCCAAGAAAAAACTGCTAGCTTTGCTCTAGCCGGACTCCTAATCGCAGGAGCAGCTGGACTCTTACTTTTAAAGAAAAAGGAAGACTAATACTTAAAAACACACCTCCCAATTGATGCGGGAGGTGTATTTTTAGTTATAAGCTCTGCTATTTTTCCACATAGGTATGAAGCGGATAGGTCGGATAGGCCAACTCACGCGCCAACTCTGAAGTCACATAACCTGCAGGTGCGTCTAACACAGAAGGGATTCGATTGACGATAGTGGCACAGGTCAAGGCGACGGTATCAGGCTTGCTGACTGAGAAGACTAGATTTGGCTCACCAGTAATTTCCCAATCACACATATCTCCGTCATTTTCACGATAGACCTTGCCAATACACTCTACTTCCAACTCAATTCCCTGATGGGTATGAATGGTTGTCACAGCTGACATACCCGTTACTTGCCCCGCCGGAACTGTGCGACCCAGCGTTTCAGAATAAACATCTTCATCCAAAATGTAAGGAACACTTTTTTGTGAAATATCCTGAATGGTCCAGTTCATCTTAGAGCAAATAGCTTCAGCAGCATTCCACATATAGGACGGCAGACTCTCAGCACTGGCAATTTCCTTTTCAAATCGCTCTGAATCGTAACCAGCACCATGCGCTTCTGCCAAAGCCAGACCATAATCTTCCACATTATAGCTGACAATCCCTTTCACCTTTTGAATGCGATTAAGGCCAGACATAGCCAAGCAAGGCATATTAATCCAGTAAATATCCTGCATGCCTGAGCCCATTACAGTGACACCATATTCTTTAGCCAGCTTGTCCAAGCGGTTTGTTTCAGATGGCGATGTCGTCCAAGGGTAGATAGCTTCCTCACAGGTCGTGATGATATTCACCCCATGCTTGATAGCTGTTTCAAAAAAGTCATACATTTCCGGCATATAGGAAGCAATGGTGACAATGGCAATGTCTGCGTCACACTCTCCAAAGACACGTTCAGCATTATCAGAAATCAGGACACCAGTCTTATAGCCTAGCTCTGCAAAATCACCAACATCCTGTCCTACTACAGCAGGATTGTTATCAATAGCTCCGACAATTTCTACACCGTGATCCAGTAGGTACTTGAAAATCACTTTAGACATCTTGCCGCAGCCATACTGAACAGCACGAATTTTTGTATTTCTCATGGCAAACCCTCCATTAATTGTTATTATTTTCACAATTATAGTATAATATCTCTAGTAACTAGAGAGTCAATAGAGGGTTTTAAAAAATGAAAAAAATTTTGCGTATCGGAGAGTTTTCCCAAATAAATCAGATTTCCATCCAAACTCTACGATTCTATGACCAAATCGGTCTTTTAAAACCCTATAAAGTCGATCCAGAAACCAACTATCGCTACTACCACATCAATCAATCTTCTCTGGTTGACTCCATCCAGTACCTGCGTCAACTGAATTTTTCTCTAGAAGACATCAAAGAAATCCTATCTGATAAGGACCATTTTCAACTGCACCAGCTTATCGAAGAGCGCTATCAGCGCCTTCTAGAGGAAAAAGAGAATTTAGAAAAACAAATCCAAGAAATCGAAATCTTTCGGTCTGGTGCCCGTATCTATGGCGAAAAACAGAGCGAGCAAGAACTGGAAATCCTAACTTTTCCTGAACGGCAGCTGCTTACTTTTGAAATTGATCAAAATATTTATCAAATGAAAAGTGAGGAATACGAACTTGCTCTCCGCTGCTTCAAGCAAGAAATCCTGCGTTACAGTCCTTTTTTCACTCATTTCAGCCGTGTTGGCTCCATTATGAAACAAGAAGATTTCCAAAAAGAAAGATGGATTTCCAAGCAACTCTGTCTCTTCCATCATACTCCCAATGAACTCCCTCACTTAAATCGAATGTTGCTACCGGCAGGAAATTATGCTGTTGCTTACTGCTCTTCCTTTGCAGATGAACTTAAAGCTCTGCCGCATTTTCACCAAGCTCTGACCCAAGCTGGATATACTCCTGTGGGCGATTATATCTGCGAGGTCATTCATGAACAACCACAACTCCAGGAGCAGCACCGCGATATGTTCATCCGGATGCAAGTTAAGATAGAGAATTAAAAAGCAAGCAGATGGATATATCGGAATTCTTACCAGATACTGGAGCATGCTCAGCCAAAAACTAATCATTTCATAAACCGTAATTATATCAAAAAAGGACGGGAAAACACCCATCCTTTTTATGTGCAAATAATCATTGCTTAGCACCTTAGCCTTCTTGTTTCTTCCTTCCAGCTAGAAGACCCATTCCCAGAAAAGCTAAACCAGCCAGAGGCAGAAACTTATCTTCTTGAGTGCCAGTCTTAGGCAGAGCTGAGTCGGGAGCTGGCTGCAATCTTGGCGTCGGAATAACTTTTCCTTCCTCACCTTGCTTCAGAGCTTGAGGCTGGGTCCTTGTCAAAGGCTGTTTAGCACTTTCAGCCACCACCTTGCTGCCAACTTCTACTAGTTCGTCAACTGCTAGAGAAAGCACTTCCTGACCGAGGACGGTTCGCTGACCGTTCAAGACTTCTACAAAGACTCGCTTTTGACCCTTTTGGCCAGCTACAAGTATCCGCCGCTGCCCTTGTTCCAGTTCTGGATTTTCCTGTTCTCGAGTCTGATATGCAATTTCTTCCATTACGATTTCTAAGAACGGCTTTTCTTCCACTAGGTCCTTTATCCCTTCTTCCGGAGTGACCTGATGACTTGGTTTCAGAGCCAGAGCAGCAAGAGCTGCCTTCAGATCCTGTTCTGCTCTATCTAAATCTGCCTGCTCCGCTTTTTCATCTGCCAAGAGAGACTGGGCTCGAGCCAAGGCTGACTGGTAAGCCTGAACTGTCTCATCTGTGTAGAGGCTTGGATCTAGACTAGCCGTACTGTCTACCACTTTCTGCAGAGAAGCCTTATTAACTGCTGGGGCATGAAGATTGGTCACAAAGAAATTGCGAGCTTCCAAATCCCCATCCCAGAGTCCCAGACCGACGTAGGCATCATTATAATAAGGCTCAACCGTATCAAATTGGTGGTTCAGGTATTCTACACCGTCCACAGATACACTGACACCATTTTTAGTTTTCACTAGCTTAACATGGTGGAACTGGCCGTCATTAAGATGCTTGCCATTCATGCTACTTTCTGCAATCGTCTCTCCCATAAAGCGGTAAAGTCGAATCTTATCATTATCGCCAAATTGAATAGAATAAGCATTGCGAGGGTCAACATTTTCAGACGCATAGAAAATATTAATCAAGCCTTTTTGATACTTGAGATCCACATCCAAGTTATACTCAGGGAAAGGAATCTTCTGACCTCCCATATAATAATCATTGGCGCTGGTATTCTGATTATAGAGACTTTCACCGTCGACATACCACTTACCGGAAACAGCTTTTAGATCTGGAACATTGGTCTTAAAGTCATTACGGCTGATATTGATGGTGAAGACCTTGGAAAGGCTTGGATTTTCCTTAGAGGTCGCCGTTACCTTGACCACACCCCTTTGCAGAGCAGTCACTCGTAGCTTGTTGCCATCTTCCGTGACAGAGACTAGGTCTGGCTGATCCACACTCCAGCTGACCGCTTGAGAGACACTTGCTGGCATGACATATGCTTTCAAATCCAAACTATCACCGACATAAATATTATTTGTTACAGGAGAAGCCTGCACTAGTTCCAGTGGTTTGGTCACTGCCTGCTTGTCTTTCCAGATGCCCTTCAGCGGATAAAGAGCAATGTCAGCCTTAGCAGCACCACCTTCTACAAACACACTAGCCGCAAGGCTATTTGGCGCAGGGAAAATCTGATTGGCACCCGCTACAGTATACCCTTTGGCAAAGACTTCTAGGCTGGAGCGATCCACATAGAGATGCAGATCTATGCTGCCATCCGCATTGCGTTTGACGGACTGACTATCCACCTGAGCAAATTTATTACTGAGAAGAATGCCGGACTGGCTGCGGTCAATAGAGAGAGTTTCCTTTTCTAAATCATAGGTAACTCTAGTCACTTCTCCATCTCCAACCCGCAGGTTAAAACCGACTTTCTTGGTCGTTTCACTTGGCCGGAAAGTAGAGACAATTTCATACTGATCACCGGAAAAATCTTTCAACAGCCCATTCTCCTCACTAACTTCCACGTCTTTATACAATACAGCCTTGTCTTCCTGACGCAGAGACTGATAGGCTGCTATTGGCGTCTGAGTCAGCCGATAGCTGCCGTCTTGCTTGATAAGGCCTAGTTTGAGGTTAAGATTGAAGGTGCCGTTGAACTTCTGACCGACGGTATCGGCTACCAGATTACAGTAGTCCTCCCAAGTATTCATCCAGTTAGACTCGATAATGTCGGGTAGGGTTGGATTAGCCTTGCTGCCAAAGTCCTGAACGTAGTAAGTCATGGCCGCATAAGAGTCTTTACCAAAGTTCATGACCTGATCAGCCTGAGCAAACTCAGCATCTGGGACGAAAGTCCACTTGCCCTCCACCTGTCTAAAATCACCGACCTTATAGGAGCGCCCGCCACGAGACAGGACCCATTTTAGGCTACCATCATCTGCCAGTAAAGGATAGAGATCTGGGCACTCCGTATGGAGATCCGCATAAGTTGACTCGACCTTCCAATTACGCAGATTATCAGACGAATAAATTCTCAGCGGTCCGCCTGCAACGACCATAAACCATTTGCCCTCCCAACGGAAGACCTTGGGATCACGAAAATCCTGAGATTGCAGTGGATCATCCGTCCAGTCAGCTGCAATTTGATCAAGCTTCGTCCAAGTCCGACCCTCATCCTTACTGTAGGCTAACTTGATGCGCTGACCGTTTCCATCGGCAGTAATCAGTGCGACTAAACCGCCCTGGTCATTGTCAAATAAACCAGAGGAATTGGTAGTATCTGCTACGATAGAGCCTGAGAACATAGCCCCATTAGCATCCGGATAAAAGGCAATCGGCTGTTCTTCCCAATGAATCAAATCCTTGCTGGTCGCATGGCCCCAGTGCATAGGCCCCCATTTGGTATCGTCGTAAAACTGATAGAAGAAATGATAGACTCCCTTATAATAAACCAGCCCGTTGGGATCATTGGCCCAACCGTCCTTGACCGAATAATGATACTGACCGCGATAGAGCTCATTGTAGTATACCTCATCTGCCTGCCGACGATGGACATTGAGCCGGTAAGTCAGGCTGACCTCCTGCCCATCCGCATCCGTCACAGTGCTGGTCACAGTCAGATAGTTTGCCCCCACTGCCAGCGGAATATTCTTCAAATCACTATAAACCCTACCTGCAGCATCGGTCACGCTTACCTTGGCAGCAGGATTTTTCGCTACGACAGTCAAGTCTACAGTCTCAGCATCATGCTTGACATACTGGATAGTGATAGGAGCAGTAAACTGACCTTTCTGCTCCACTTTCCCAACCGAAGAAGTCACCCTTATATCCTCCAACTCGGGATTAGACTGAGGAGTGATTTCTTTATAAAAGGTATTTTGAAAAAGCAGCTCGCTGTTCCAGTTTAGTAAGCCAAAATAACCTTCTGACAGATAAGTATTCTGCCCCTTATCATCTCTCTGAAGCGTGTAATCTCCTGAGCTGGCCACTAGAATATCATTGACATAGTAGGATACCCAAGAGCCGATAGAAACGACCTTGAGCCGATATTTATTATCATCCGTTGGCTCGATATGCTTTTCATTGATAAACTGATAGTCACGCCCGCCTTGCCAACGCCAAAACTTCACATTGTTGCTGCCACCATCAATATTAACTGCATAGCTGCTCTTGTCATCCGGATTATTATTACTGCGGAAAATGAGGGCTGCCGCCCCTTCCTTACTGAGGAAAGTTACATCCGTTGAGTAAACAAAATCCTTGCCCTGACTTTGAGAGTAAAGGAAACTATCACCTTTGCCTCTGGCATCACTATAAAGACCTTGCTCCCGGACTTCCCAAACTCCATTTTTGTCTCCCTTGGCTTCTGCCAAGTTAGTATTGAAGCCTGACTGTTTATCTACAGTCTCTGCGGCAGGGAGTTTTTCCGAAGCAACTTCCTTCGCCGCTGGCTGTTCGTCTTCTTCCTGTTTGGTCTCTTTAGCATTTGCTGTGACTTGATCTTCCTTATCAGCCTTTTGATTGGCTGACTCTACTGCTGCATCCTGACTACCTGCTTCCGTCGTTGCAGTCTCCCCGGCTACAGAGTTTTCTACCTTATCGGCATTCATTGTAAGAGCAGCTGTTTGCCCACTCTCAGGCTCCGAGACAGCTGATGAGTCAGTCTGCAAGACCTGAGCAGGAGCTGGATTAGCCTTACCCTCATCCGCATAAACCACTCCGCCGCCATCTAACAAGAAAGCTCCAAAAGCTAGCAAGGCACACCCAAAAACCCAACGCTTGCCGCTTTTTCTCATAAACCAATTTTTACACACTTTTTCCTGATGATTTTTCATGACACACCTCAATATTCTAAAAATAAAATCAGACTCCTCACAACCAAATCACTTCTACATAACGCACTCCTTTCACCTTTTCTTGTTCAAAATGAACACCTCATTTAGCACCTAACTCCTTTATAAAAAAGAAGCAATCTCAATAATCTAAATATAACAAATTTTTGTAAGCGCTTCACCTAACGTTTGTCACAAAAACAAAATGACAGATGTCATATTTTAGAAATAATGAAGAAAAAACAAAAAGCCTCCAAAACGGAAAGCTCTTGTTTGTTTTAAATTTATTCTGGATAGGATGCTGCCAGCTCGTTCTTTAGATATTCTGCCAGATGCTGATGAGCAAAAATTCCTGCTTTTTCTTCTGCTGTCGGATTATAGTTGGTATTGGTGTTCACATCATAGACATAGATCTGACCTGCCTCCGACTCTACCCACTCAATAGCCGCCACATCAATACCAGCCTGAGCTAGAAATGTCTCGTAAGCCTGCCTTTGACTAGCAGGCAGCGGCTCCGTGATTTGAAACTTATCCGAGGTCTCTAGCTGAGCAGGCCTTTGCCCAATCTGACACCCATCTGCCGGACAAAGCTGAAAACCATCTGATGAATCAATGGACACTGTA
>ERZ772928.950-NODE-950-length-12717-cov-5.561760_pt1 | contig 12717 bp, 9 predicted proteins | sample MGYA00511686_ERZ772928 | MGnify/ENA primary metagenome ERZ772928 (study PRJEB29015, sample SAMEA2738063) | human oral metagenome | biome: human oral; feature: human-associated habitat; material: saliva | place: China | collected 2219 ... | reverse complement strand
ACAATTTCTTTGCTCCTGAGCAAGTGCATAAAGCGATTTTCACCTCACTGGCGTGGATTATTTATGCGGTGCAACTGCTTGGACAGTGGAAATTCCGCTGGCGTGGAAATCGGGTGCTTATTTACTCAATTTCGGGTATGATATTACTCACAATCGGCTATTTTGGTAGCCATCTGGTGAAATAGCCAGAACGGTAAGCGGTTAAATTTATTTTGTTTTTGCAAAATACCAACAAAACTCAACCGCTTGAACATTTACAAACATAGGAAATTTATTTTGGACAGTATCCCCCTGAGTACGCTTTTTATCACACTTGCCATTCTTTTAGCCCTCTCGGCATTCTTCTCTGGCTCTGAAACAGGGCTAATGTCACTTAACCGCTACAAAATGAAACACCTTGCCGAACAAGGGCATAAAGGTGCGATTTTAGCCAGCAAACTACTTGAAAAAACCGATGTTTTATTAAGTTTTATCTTAATCTGTAATAACCTTGTAAACATTGCTGCCTCAGCGATTGCAACCATGATTGGTATGCGTTTATATGGTGATGCGGGAGTAGCAATCGCAACGGGTTTATTAACCTTTGCGATGCTCGTTTTTTCTGAAATTTTCCCTAAAACGGTTGCGGCGATGCACCCAGAGAAAGTGGGATTATTTTCAAGTCACATTTTGTCGCTATTGTTAAAAGTGTTCTATCCATTAGTTTGGTTGATGAATATTTTTACGAAAACCTTAATGCGAATGGTCGGCTTAAAACCCGATATGCAAAAACAAGTGATTAGTCGTGAAGAACTTCGTAGTATTGTATCGGAAGCGGGAGAAGCCACACCGGATGAACAGCATCCACAAATGTTGCTCTCTATTTTAGATATGGAAACGGTGACAGTCGACGATATCATGGTGCCACGTAATGAAATTGCAGGGATTGATATTGATGACGATTGGAAAGCCATTATGCGCCAGCTTAATCATGCACCACATAATCGAATTGTGCTGTATAAAGGCAGCCTTGATGAGCAAGTTTTAGGTATTTTGCGTGTGCGTGAAGCGTTTCGTTTGTTATTAGAAAAAAATGAATTTACCAAAGAAACCTTATTACGTGCCGTCGATGAAGTGTACTTCATTCCAGAAGGGACACCACTAAAAACACAATTAGCGAATTTCCGTACGAAAAAAGAACGTATCGGTTTAGTGGTGGACGAATATGGTGACATTAAAGGGTTGGTCACGCTTGAAGATATTTTAGAAGAAATCGTGGGGGATTTTACCACCTCTACTGCACCGACTATTGAACAAGAAGTGGTGCAACAATCTGATGGTTCGATGATTATTGAAGGTTCGGCAAATCTTCGTGATTTGAATAAAATGTTTGGTTGGGAATTGGATACAGAAGATGCTCGAACTTTTAATGGGTTAATTCTTGAGCATCTTGAAGATATTCCTGATGAAGGAACGGTTTGTGAAATTGATGGCTTGAAAATTACGATTTTGGAAGTCAGCGATAACATGATCAAGCAAGCAAAAGTAGAGAAGTTAGCCTCTTAAATACGGCTTTTTCTGACCGCTCTTTTGTTTAAGAAATACGTTATTTTTATAAAGGATTGAATATGACGGATGAGATTCGTTTAACACAATACAGCCACGGCGCGGGTTGAGGCTGTAAAATTTCGCCTAAGGTGTTAGGGACAATTTTACAGACTAAACTCGAAAAATTTGCTGACCCCAATTTATTAGTGGGAAATGAAACAGCGGATGACGCAGCGGTTTATGATCTTGGTAATGGTACTGCAATTATCAGTACCACGGATTTCTTCATGCCGATAGTGGACAATCCTTTTGATTTTGGACGTATTGCGGCAACCAATGCCATTAGCGATATTTTTGCAATGGGCGGTAAGCCGATTATGGCGATTGCCATTTTAGGTTTCCCAATTAATAAATTACCGGCAGAAGTGGCACAGAAGATTGTTGATGGTGGCCGTTTTGCTTGTCATCAAGCGGGGATTTCCCTTGCTGGCGGTCACTCGATTGATGCGCCAGAACCCATTTTTGGTTTAGCGGTAACAGGTGTTATAGAAACGGATCGTGTAAAACGTAATGCCTCTGCAGAAGCGGGTTGTAAGCTTTATTTAACCAAACCATTAGGTATCGGCGTGTTAACTACTGCAGAGAAAAAAGGCAAGTTAAAACCAGAACATCAAGGCTTAGCAACGGCAGCCATGTGTCAAATGAACCTGATTGGTAGCCAATTTGCGGAAGTTGATGGTGTAACCGCCATGACGGATGTCACTGGCTTTGGTTTATTAGGACACTTAGCTGAAATCTGTGAAGGCTCAAATCTTAATGCGGTTGTGCATTTTGATAAAATCAAATTATTAGATGGCGTGGCAGATTACATTGCAGAAGGTTGTGTACCAGGTGGAACCAACCGTAACTTTGAAAGCTATGGTCATAAAATCGGTCCTCTTACGGATTATCAAAAGGCGGTACTTTGCGATCCTCAAACTTCAGGTGGCTTGTTGATTGCGGTTAAACCTGAAAGTGAAGCGGAAATCTTAGAGATTGCGAAAAAAGCGGGCATTGAGCTTAGTGAGGTCGGTGTATTGAAACCTCACCAAGAAGGTGTACTGGTCGAAGTCGAATAAATCCTTTTCGTCAAAATAAAAAGTGCGGTGAAATTCACCGCATTTTTTTATTCTTTATTTTCCTTGTTCTCTTTATTGTTGGAATACATCGAATCAATAATATGACGATAACGTTCCATAATTACTTTTCGGCGTAATTTGAGCGTAGGCGTGATTTCACCAAGTTTTACGCTAAATGCTTGAGAGAGTAGCGTAAATTTCTTCACTTGCTCGAAGTGTGCCAGTTCTTTTTGAAGACTTTCGATACGTTGTTCAAACATTTTGATAATGTCAGAGTGTTTGAGTAATTCCATGCGATCTTGATACTTAATATTCAGTTTTTTCGCATATTCTTCTACGCTATCAAAACAAGGTACGATCAACGCTGAAACATATTTTTTGGCATCAGCAATAATCGCAATTTGTTCGATAAATTTATCTTTACCGATTTTACCTTCGATATATTGTGGCGCAATGTATTTGCCGTTAGAGGTTTTCATCAACTCTTTAATACGGTCGGTAATAAATAAATTACCATCAGCATCAAATTCACCGGCATCTCCCGTTTTCAAGAAGCCATCTTCAGTGAAGGCTTGGGCCGTTTCTTCTGGCTTTTTATAGTAACCTTTCATTACCATGCCACCACGCACCAGAATCTCGTTATTTTCACCAATTTTAACTTCTGCGTTTGGCATTAATTTACCAATAGAATTCGGATTAAAATGATGGTCATCCCAGCAAGAAACGGTTGCCGTGGTTTCAGTCATGCCATAACCGAGTTTGATATTAATCCCAATGCTATGGAAGAAAAGGCTAATGGTTGGTTCTAATTTTGCGCCACCGCAAGGCATCATTTTAATACGTCCGCCTAGCAATGAACGTAGTTTAGAAAGTACTAGTTTATCGGCAAGCGCATAGCGTTTTTGCAAGAAGAACGGGACTTTTTTATTTTGAGAGAGAAGATCAAAACGTTTTTGTCCCACTGCAATTGCCCAGTGGAAAATCATTTGACGAATAAAAGGCGCTTTTTGGACTTTATCCAGTACAGCAGAATAAATTTTTTCATAGAAACGCGGTACCGCACACATAAAGGTCGGACGTACTTCCGTTAATGCTTCACGTACTTGATTGGTGTCTTCGAGATAACAAAGAATTGCTCCGCGATGTAACACATAGGCAACCCAAGCACGCTCAAAAATGTGGCTAAATGGTAAAAAAGAAAGTGAAACCTCATCTTGATTAACATCTAATGCAATATCATGGGCTTCAAGTTGATGTGCCAAGTTACTGTAATCAAGCATTACGCCTTTCGGTTCACCTGTTGTGCCTGAGGTGTAGATGATCGTGAATAAATCATCCATTGTCTTACTTGCTAAGCGAGTTTCAAATTCAGTTTGGAATTCTTCTGTACCTAATTGAATTAAATCTTCCCAATGGCAAGAAAGAGTGTTTTCTCTCAGTTGAATTTGTTCTTTCATGGCCACAATTTTTTGTAATTGTGGGCATTGATGCGCAATTTCTAACGCTTGATCATATTGTTCTTGATCACCGACAAACAGAATTTTGACATCGGCATGGTTTAAAATAAATTCAGCTTGTTGAGCGGTATTTGTTGCATAAATTGGAACGGTGATGGCGCGAACTTGAAGCGCCGCAATATCTGCGATTGTCCAACGTGACATATTGTTCGCAAAAATCGCAATTTTATCTTGTACTTGAATATTGCAAGCAAGAAAAGCTAATGAAAGCTGATCAAGCTGTTGTTGGAATAGACTCCAAGAAATATCTTTCCATAAGCCATTAATTTTATGGCGAAGTGCGGTTGCATTTTGACGAGTTTTTGCCTGTTGGCGAATTCGATTGACGAAATGACGTTCTAAATTCATATAAGCCTTATTTGAGCGAACAACTGTACGCTAATATAAACGAAATAAATTTAAAATCTAGTGAAATGTTGTTATTTTGTGAATATAGAATAAATAATAGATATATTTATTTTTCTATTTTTATCTCCGGATGAGAAATAAAGAATTTAAAAATATTGATTAAGTGAAATGGATTGGAAATAAAAAAACCGCTCTAAAAAGAGCGGTTAATTTTTTAGGTATTTTGATTAGCCTTTGTAGTTGTAAATGTGTGCAACTAAGTCTAATACTTTGTTTGAGTAACCAGTTTCGTTATCGTACCAAGATACTAATTTAACGAAAGAGTCAGTTAATGCAATACCTGCATCAGCGTCAAATACAGAAGTTAAAGCACAACCGTTGAAGTCTGTAGAAACTACAGCATCTTCAGTGTAACCTAAAACGCCTTTTAATTCGCCGTTGAAAGTTTTACCTTCAGCTGCATCTTTGATTGCTTGTTTGATTTGTTCGTAAGTTGCTGGTTTTTCTAAGTTTACAGTTAAGTCAACTACAGAAACGTTTGGAGTAGGAACACGGAACGCCATACCAGTTAATTTACCGTTTAATGCTGGTAATACTTTACCCACAGCTTTCGCTGCACCGGTAGATGAAGGGATGATGTTTTGTGATGCACCACGACCACCGCGCCAGTCTTTAGCTGATGGACCATCAACAGTTTTTTGAGTTGCTGTGGTTGCGTGAACAGTGGTCATTAAACCATCTTTGATACCGAAAGTTTCGTGAACAACACGTGCTAAAGGTGCTAAACAGTTTGTAGTACAAGAAGCGTTAGACACGATGTCTTGACCAGCGTATGCACCGAAGTTTACACCACGTACGAACATCGGAGTGCTATCTTTAGAAGGACCTGTTAATACGACTTTTTTCGCACCAGCAGTGATGTGTTTGCGTGCTGTTTCATCAGTTAAGAATAAACCTGTTGCTTCAACTGCAACATCAACGCCGATCGCACCCCAGTTAAGGTTTGCAGGATCACGTTCAGAAGTAACACGGATAGTTTTACCGTTTACTACTAAGTTACCGTCTTTAACTTCAACAGTACCGTCAAAACGACCGTGAGTTGAATCGTATTTCAACATGTAAGCCATGTATTCAACGTCGATTAAGTCGTTGATACCTACAACTTCGATGTCATCGCGATGTTGTGCTGCACGGAATACGATACGACCGATACGGCCGAAACCGTTGATACCAATTTTAATAGCCATAAGATTTTCACCTTCTATTTTTTTAAGTTAAACAAAATCGTTGCTCTAACGAGTTCCCGTGGATTATAGCATGGGCATTTTGATAAAAAAAAGGGTATATACCACTTTTTTGTGATCTCGATCACTTTTTAACAATTTGGTAAAACAAATGAAAATTTGACCGCACTTTTCATTTTCTTTTTGTATAATAAAAACAAACAACAAGAAGAGGTTTCAATTATGTCTCAAGGTAATTTATATATTCTTTCTGCACCGAGTGGGGCGGGCAAGTCATCATTAATTTCCGCGTTATTAGAAAAAAATCAAGGCACGAAAAAAATGGTGTCTATTTCACACACAACGCGTTCACCTCGACCAGGCGAAAGTCATGGTGTGCATTATTATTTTGTTTCAGTAGAAGAATTTGAAACCTTAATTGAAAAAGGCCACTTCTTAGAATATGCAAAAGTGTTTGGCGGTAATTATTACGGCACTTCATTGCCGGCAATTGAAGAAAACTTAGCAAAAGGCATTGATGTGTTTTTAGATATTGACTGGCAAGGTGCACAGCAAATTCGCCAAAAAGTACCTTCTGTAAAAAGTATTTTTATTTTGCCGCCATCATTGCCTGAATTAGAACGTCGTTTAGTTGGACGTGGACAGGATAGCAAAGAGGTTATTGCTGAGCGAATGTCAAAAGCAATCAGCGAAATTTCGCATTATGATGAATATGATTACGTTATTGTGAATGATAATTTTGAACAGGCATTGGCAGATTTACAAAGCATTTTGCAGGCAGAACGCTTGACCAAAGCTTATCAACAAACAGAAAATGCAGACTTAATTCATCAGCTACTAGCAAAATAAGCTTGAATTGAGTACAATATTTCCCCTTTATAGACATTATTTTTAACATCGGAGTAAAACATGGCTCGAGTGACTGTGCAAGATGCAGTAGAAAAAATTGGTAACCGTTTTGATTTAATTTTAACCGCCGCTCGTCGTGCGAGACAATTAGAGTTACATCAAAGTGAGCCGTTAGTGCCGGAAGATAACGATAAACCAACTGTAATCGCATTACGTGAAATCGAAAAAGGGTTAATCAACCAAGAAATCATGGATGCAAAAGAGTATTTAGATGCGGCAGCTTCTCAACGTAATGAAGAAGTGGCAGTAGCGTTAATCGCAGAATAATCTCATTAAAGTGCGGTCAAAATTAAAGCTATTTTGATCGCCTCGTCTTTCTCTCTACAAAAAAAGTCAGGTGTCCTTTGGAATTGTTTGCAGATTTAGATCGAATTATTCAGGGGTATTTGCCCGTCGATAAAATTGAATTAATCAAACGTGCATTCGTCATTGCGCGAGATGCTCACGAAGGACAATTTCGCTCAAGTGGCGAACCTTACATTACTCACCCTGTTGCAGTAGCTTCAATTATTGCGGAAATGCATTTAGACCATGAAGCAATCATGGCTGCATTATTGCATGATGTTATTGAAGATACCCCTTATACCGAATCCCAATTAAAAGATGAATTTGGCGCTAGCGTAGCCGAAATTGTTGACGGCGTATCGAAACTAGATAAATTGAAATTCCGTACCCGCCAAGAAGCACAGGTTGAAAACTTCCGCAAAATGATTTTAGCGATGACTCGAGATATTCGCGTCGTCTTAATCAAACTGGCTGACCGTACCCATAATATGCGAACGTTGGGAGCGCTACGTCCAGATAAACGTCGTCGCATTGCAAAAGAAACCTTAGAGATTTACTGTCCATTAGCCCACCGTTTAGGCATCGAGCATATCAAGAATGAATTAGAAGATTTATCTTTTGAAGCAATGCACCCTCGCCGTTATGAAGTACTTAAAAAACTCGTCGAACAAGCGCGTGGCTCTCGTCAAGAATTGATTCAACGTATTTCTAATGATATTTCACAACGTCTTGATAATGTAGGCATTACAAATCGTATTTGGGGACGTGAAAAACATCTCTATAAAATTTATCAAAAAATGCGCACGAAAGATCAGAAATTCCATTCCATTATGGATATTTATGCTTTCCGCGTTATTGTGAATTCGGTGGATGATTGCTATCGTGGGTTGGGGCAAATGCATAGTTTGTATAAGCCTCGCCCTGGTAAAGTGAAAGATTATATTGCTGTGCCACGTGCAAATGGCTACCAAGCACTACAAACCTCGATGATAGGCCCTCATGGTGTACCCGTAGAAGTTCATCTTCAGACTGAAGAAATGGAACAGGTTGCTGAAATGGGCGTTACCGCTCATTGGGTGTATAAAGAAGGTGGTAAAAACGATAGCACCACCGCTCAAGTACGTGCACAACGTTGGTTACAAAGCCTGGTAGATATTCAACAAAACGTGGGTAACTCCTTTGAGTTTATTGAGAACGTAAAATCTGAGTTTTTCCCGAAAGAAATCTATGTCTTTACGCCGAAAGGTCGTATCGTTGAATTACCAATGGGCGCAACAGCTGTCGATTTTGCTTATGCAGTGCATTCTGATGTGGGAAATCATTGTGTTGCAGCAGTAGTAGAGCATAAACCTTATCCGTTATCACAAGCTTTAGAATCTGGTCAAACCGTTGAGATTGTCACCAGTGAAAATGCTCATCCAAGTGTTAGTTGGCTAAACTTTGTGGTGACGGCTCGCGCAAGAACCCGTATTCGTCATTTCTTAAAATTATTGCGTGCAGATGATGCCGTTCAGACGGGTAAAAAACAGCTAGAAATGGCCCTAAAACCACATTATCTCTCTGAGGTTTCTGAAGAGAAAATCCAAGCAGTACTGAATGAATTGAATCTCTCAAGCCTTAATGAACTTTTTATGGAAATCGGTGTGGGCAATCAAATGTCGAGTATCATTGCCCATCAATTAATGGATGAGGTCATTGAAATTGATGTGGATGGTGTGTCTGAAAACACACAAAGTACGCTAACGTTAAGCCGAGATGGCGAAATGAAAGCGTCTTTCGCTCAATGTTGTCATCCAATTCCGGGTGATCCGATAGTGGCATTAAGTACTGCGAAGAAAGGTGTGGTTGTACATCATCAAGCTTGTTCTAATTTAACGTCAGGTAATGCCAAAGATTTCACCGCGGCAAAATGGGAAGAGGCTGAAAGTGCGGTCAATTTTGATGCCGAATTACACATTGAAATGCTTAATGAACAAAATGTATTAGGTAGCCTCATGACAGCAGTCGCGACTTGTGAAAGTAATATTCAAAGTATTTGGACTGAAGAATTAGAGAATAATGTGCTATTAGTCATTATCCAAGTTGGCGCGAGAGATATCTATCATTTAGAAAACATTATGCGAAAAATCAAACAAATTACCAGTGTGATTCGTTTGAAGCGCAATATTAATGAAGCATAATGAGCACACAACTTCTTGATGCCGTTCCTCTAACCACTTTATCCGGTGTAGGCGCGGCAATCTCCGATAAATTAAGCCGTATTGGAATTCATAATCTCCAAGACTTGCTTTTTCATTTACCTATCCGTTATGAAGATCGCACGAGGATTACACCTATTGCCGATCTTCGTCCTGAACAATATGCCACCATTGAAGGCGTTGTCCAAACCTGTGAAGTTGCCTTTGGGCGCCGTCCTATTTTAACCGTAAGTCTTTCTGATGGAACGAGCAAAATTATGCTACGTTTTTTCAATTTTAATGCGGGGATGAAAAACAGTTTTCAGATTGGTACGCGCGTCAAAGCGTTTGGCGAAATTAAACGTGGACGCTTTATGGCGGAAATTCATCATCCTGAATATCAAATCATACGGGATAATGCGCCATTGGTTTTAGAGGAAACACTTACGCCTATTTATTCCACAACGGAAGGTTTAAAACAAAATTCATTACGTAAGCTAACCGATCAAGCATTGGCTTTACTCGATAAAATCCAATTAACGGAAATTTTACCTAATGAATTTAATCCACATCCTTTTAGCTTAAAGGATGCTATTCGATTTTTGCATCGTCCGCCGCCAGATATCTCATTAGATATTTTGGAGAAAGGACAACATCCCGCACAGCAACGACTTATCTTTGAAGAGCTGCTTGCACACAATCTTGCAATGCAAAAAGCGCGGTTGGGTACGCAGCAGTTTTTAGCGTTGCCATTGCATTATCAAACCGATTTGAAGCAACGTTTTCTTGCCTCTTTGCCTTTTCAACCAACGAATGCCCAAAATAGAGTCGTGGCGGATATTGAACAGGATTTAGCGAAAGATTATCCAATGATGCGCCTTGTTCAAGGGGATGTAGGTTCGGGGAAAACATTAGTGGCAGCCTTAGCGGCCTTATTAGCGATTGATAATGGCAAACAAGTGGCTTTAATGGCGCCAACAGAGATTTTAGCGGAACAGCATGCAAATAATTTCCGCCGTTGGTTAGAACCTTTTGGTATTGAAGTAGGCTGGTTAGCAGGTAAGGTAAAAGGAAAAGCTCGCCAAGCTGAATTGGAAAAAATTAAGTCCGGTGCGGTACAAATGGTGGTGGGCACACATGCTTTATTCCAAGAAGAAGTGGAATTTTCTGATTTAGCCTTGGTGATTATTGATGAACAGCATCGCTTTGGTGTGCATCAACGTTTGATGTTGCGAGAAAAAGGCGAAAAAGCAGGATTTTATCCCCATCAACTGATTATGACAGCAACACCAATCCCAAGAACATTAGCTATGACGGTTTATGCTGATCTTGATACGTCGATTATTGACGAATTGCCACCAGGTAGAACACCGATTACGACAGTGGTTATTTCTGAAGAGCGTCGTGATGAAATCGTTGCTCGAGTCAAAAATGCCTGTATTAATGAAAAACGTCAGGCTTATTGGGTTTGTACGTTGATTGATGAATCTGAAGTGCTAGAAGCGCAAGCAGCCGAGGCCATTTGGGAAGATTTAACGAAAGCGCTACCGATGCTTAAAATTGGCCTTGTACATGGGCGAATGAAACCGCAAGAAAAACAAGATATTATGGCTGCTTTTAAAAATGCAGAACTCGATTTGCTTGTGGCTACAACTGTGATCGAAGTGGGCGTAGATGTGCCGAATGCCAGTCTAATGATCATTGAAAATGCAGAGCGTTTGGGCTTATCACAACTTCATCAGTTACGTGGTCGAGTAGGGCGTGGCAGTACGGCGTCTTTTTGTGTCTTAATGTATAAACCGCCGTTGGGTAAAGTGTCGCAAAAACGTTTACAGGTATTGCGTGATAGCCAAGATGGCTTTGTGATTTCAGAGAAAGATTTAGAAATTCGTGGTCCAGGTGAAGTATTGGGCACTAAACAGACAGGAATTGCCGAATTTAAAGTGGCGAATTTAATGCGCGATCGTAAAATGATCCCAACAGTTCAACATTATGCTAAAGCATTAATTGTGAAATATCCGGATGTGGCAGAAAGTTTAATCCGCCGTTGGCTAAATAATCGAGAAATTTATTCGAATGCCTAAAGTGCGGTTATTTTTGAAAGAGTTTTATATAAATGAATAAATCAACGGTACTTTTCTTTGATTCTGGAATGGGGGGCTTAAGCGTTTATCGCGAAGCGAAAAAGCTGATGCCTGATAACCATTATTTGTATTGCTTTGACAATGCTGGCTTTCCTTATTCAGAAAAATCAGAAGAAACAATCATTCAGCGAACATTGGATATTTGTAAAAAAATTAATCAGGATTATCCACTTGATGCCATTGTTATTGCTTGTAATACTGCGAGTACTGTGGTGTTACCGCCTTTACGTGAACAATTTTCTATTCCGATTGTAGGCACTGTGCCAGCCATTAAGCCTGCAGCAGAAATCTCACAAACGAAACATATTGGTCTATTGGCAACAAAGGGTACGGTTAAACGCCCTTATGTTAATGAGCTTATCCATCAGTTTGCCTCCCATTGTGTGGTTGAACGATTAGGCTCCACTAAATTGGTTGAAATCGCAGAGCATAAAATCCAAGGAAAATCGGTTGATTTAATTGCATTGAAAAACGAGTTAAGTCCTTGGGCCTCAATAGAGAATTTAGATACGATTTGTTTAGGCTGTACGCATTTCCCTTTAATTAAAGATGAAATTCAAATTTGCTTACCTCAAGTGAAGAATTTTATGGATCCAGGATTCGCTATTGCCAAGCGGTTGCAGTTCTTACTTGATAAATTAGAAGTGCGGTCAAAATTAGAGGTGAAAAATCAGGTTTTTTGTACGCAAGATGTAGAGAATAAACACCAATTAGAACAAGCGTTGGCTCTCTGGGGATTTGATGGAATTACCGTTTTAAAATGATTTTTTCTCGTCATGTTGGTGCGTTTGTAAGCAAATAGCAAAAAAATTTACATTTTTTTACAAAAAGATCTTGCAAAGGCATCTGAAATGCCTATAATACGCCCCACACAACGACGCGCTGTTGTGAAGCTTTATAAAACCAGTGCGTCGTTCTTTTTTGCTCTTTAACAATATATCAGACAATCTGTGTGGGCACTTGTTGATTGACTTGTTTTAAAAATATTTTTTAATTTTGAAGTCTTAATAGGTGCTAACTAGAAATTCATAATACTTTTTTAAGTAGTGACATTTTATGTCAGCAGTATTGAGCGATTGAACTTGAATTGAAGAGTTTGATCATGGCTCAGATTGAACGCTGGCGGCAGGCTTAACACATGCAAGTCGAACGGTAACATAAAGAAGCTTGCTTCTTTGATGACGAGTGGCGGACGGGTGAGTAATGCTTGGGAATCTAGCTTATGGAGGGGGATAACTACGGGAAACTGTAGCTAATACCGCGTAATATCGAAAGATTAAAGTGTGGGACCTTCGGGCCACATGCCATAGGATGAGCCCAAGTGGGATTAGGTAGTTGGTGAGGTAAAGGCTCACCAAGCCGACGATCTCTAGCTGGTCTGAGAGGATGACCAGCCACACTGGGACTGAGACACGGCCCAGACTCCTACGGGAGGCAGCAGTGGGGAA
>ERZ772928.949-NODE-949-length-12735-cov-3.412461_pt1 | contig 12735 bp, 8 predicted proteins | sample MGYA00511686_ERZ772928 | MGnify/ENA primary metagenome ERZ772928 (study PRJEB29015, sample SAMEA2738063) | human oral metagenome | biome: human oral; feature: human-associated habitat; material: saliva | place: China | collected 2219 ... | reverse complement strand
AAAGAATCTGTATTTGAGCTACCGATTCTTTTGCAAAATCAGGCAAATCCACCGATTCTTTGATGTTTTCAGGCAAAAGTTACAGATTCTTTGCAGAAATCAGGCGCGCTTAGTCCAAGCCTTACAGATCGGTTACTTTTCTCGAAGAGACGAACTTCTCGCCATGCGCCGCATCAAGCGTTTTTCTCACCGCTCACCTCTCGCCGCGCGCCGAGGCCAACAAAACTACCGTTTCACCTGCAATTTTTAAACAACATTTAAATAAAAATTTCTATTGACTTGTAATCAATGTGATATCACAATGATGCCAACATGAAGCTCATTGTCACAAAGGAGATCTTATGAGCACCGAGAAAATCATTAAGTCCAAGAGTGGTTGGCTGTTCCTGCTGATTACTATTGTTCTTTTTGCAGTTGCAGCCCTGTTTACGCTGAATTTTGTACTCAGCGCTATCGCTGCAGACAGAAATCCTCGCCTGGATCCATCATTCCCAAGCATCATTGGTGCACTGGTATTCTTCTTTGCAGGAATGTTTGTTTCAAGTGGCCTGTTCAGCCTTCAGCCTGGTCAGGCAAAGGTGTGCGTGCTATTTGGTAAGTATATTGGCACCGTTAAGGACGAGGGCCTTCGTTGGGCAAATCCTTACTACGCCAAGACCCTTTCTACAAACGTGGGTGACCTCTCTTCTCTCGCTGCAGGCGTTACTCCCAGTGTAAACGTGCACACCTCCATCATTTCCACTCGTGCTCGCACGCTGAACGGCGACGTCCTCAAGGTCAACGACCGCATGGGTAACCCAATCGAGATCGCAGAGGTTGTTGTTTGGCGCGTGAGCGATACCGCAAAGGCCCTCTTTGACGTCGACGACTACGACAGCTACGTTGCTATGCAGGCAGAGACCGCGCTTAGGCACGTCGCGAGCATCTACAGCTACGACCACATGGAGGACGAGTCCGAGTCCAACACCGCAATTACCCTGCGCTCCAACATCGAGGAGGTCTCCGAGGCGCTTCAGTCCGAGCTGAGCCGCAACCTTTCTGTTGCTGGCATCACCGTTGACGACGCTCGCCTCACGCACCTGTCCTACGCTCCCGAGATTGCGCAGGCAATGCTCCGCCGCCAGCAGGCAGAGGCAATCATCGCTGCACGTAAAAAGATCGTCGAGGGCGCCGTTTCCATGGTTGACATGGCCCTTACCCAGCTGTCCGAGAATGGCGTTGTTGAGTTTGACGAGGATCGCAAGGCTGTCATGGCCTCCAACCTCATGGTTGTTCTCTGCGGTGAGTCCGAGGCCCAGCCTGTGCTTAATACCGGTTCCTTGCAGCAGTAAAGCATGGCGAGAAACCCATGGCACCTCGCAAACAATATCCACTTCGTGTAGCTCCAGAAGTCTGGGAGGCAGTTGAGCGCTGGGCACAAGATGACATGCGTTCAACCAATGCTCAGGTAGAATGGATACTTCGCGATGCCCTAAGAAGAGCAAAGCGATCTCCAAAAGCTCAAGACACTCGTGTGAACAAGATAGATAAATTGGAAGAAGGAAACTAACATGGCCGATAACATCCCACAGCCACCTGTTCCTAACGCTCCCGTACCTCCTACCGCACCCGCAGCTCCTGCTGCTCCTGCGGCTCCCGCACCCGCTGCTCCCGCCGCTACGCCTGCAGCTTCTCCTGCACCGGCCCCAGCCCCAGCAGCACCAGCCCCAGCACCAGCGGCTCCTGGCGAGGTTGTTCCCGTGTTGAGCGTCCAGCACTTCACCAAGAAGTATGGCTCCAAGGTAGCTGTTTCTGACCTTTCGCTCGACGTTATGCCTGGCGACATCTACGGTTTTATCGGCCACAACGGCGCAGGTAAAACTACGCTTATCAAGTCCATCGTTGGTGCTCAGCCATTTGAGGGCGGTGTCATTTTTGTGGACTCCAAGAACGTGCTGGTTGACCCTGTAGGAACAAAGCAGGTCATCGCTTACGTTCCAGATAACCCAGACATTTACGAGTTCATGAGCGGCATCAAGTACCTCAATTACGTCAGTGACATCTTTGGCGTTCCTGCGGAGAACCGCGTCGAGCGCATTACTACGTTGGCCAATCGCTTGGGCATCACCGATTCCCTGGCAAATGCTATTGGCAGCTACTCTCACGGTATGAAGCAGAAGTTGGTTCTGATTTCCGCCCTGCTCCACGAGCCAAAGCTCATCATTTTGGACGAGCCATTTGTTGGTTTGGACCCAGCAGCAAGCTTCGAGTTGAAGAAGATGCTGCACGAGCTTGCCGACCGCGGATCTGCCGTGTTCTTCTCGTCACATGTTCTTGAGGTTGTCGAGAAACTCTGCAATAAAATTGCAATTATTCGTCAGGGCAAGCTTCTTGCCGCAGGTAAAACAGACGAGATTCGAGGCAATGCTTCTCTTGAGGAAGTCTTCCTTGGTCTTGAGGCTGGCGCGCCTGGCGTTTCTGCCGAGATTGCTCAGGATATGGCTACCACAAAGGACGGCGCCGCTGTTCAGCCAGTCATTCCTGGCGCACCTGTAGCCGCCGCACCCGCTGCACCTGCAGCACCCGTTGCACCTGCTGCACCAGCAGCTCCAACAGCACCTGCAGCGCCAGCAGCTCCAACTGTACCCGGCGCACCAGTACCTCCAGGCGCTCCAGTTCCTCCTTCCTTCCCTAAGGAGAACTAGTCATGGCAAACAATGTTCCACAGGCTCCTCAGCGCCCCGATGTGCCTGAGCAGAACCTGCAACTATCAGGAGATGTCTTTATTCCAGCTCAAGTAAGTGCTGGTCAAGTTCCCGTTCTCGATCGCTCTGAGCTCAAGCTGCCTTCCGATCTCAAAGTGTTCTGGATGCTGCTTAAGGTTCAGATCACCATGATTTGGACTACGCAGGTTATAGGTGCTCGAAAGAATTTTGAGAAAAAGGTTGGCGCAAATGCCCTGCCTATTGTCGGTGGTATTTTTGTAGTTGTTGGCACGCTCTTCATGATGGTTTACATTTACGGCATTGCTACAACTCTAGCCATTGCCGGTTTCACAAGATTGCTTCCTTTAGCAGGAATTCTCGTTGGCGCTCTACCTGGTGTAATTTTGACGTTTGTAAAGGCCAATGGCGTGCTTTTTGCGTACAAGGATTACGACTTTATCATGTCGCTTCCAATCAAAAAGAGCACCATCATTTATTCTCGCGTAGCAGCTCTGTATGCTGCAGAAGGTATCTGGTCTATTGTCATTATGCTGCCAGTCTTTTTGGCTTACTTCACCTTTGAGGCGGTTACACTTCCACGCTTGATTGGCGCCTTGTTCGCGCTTCTTCTTGGGCCTAACCTTGCGGTTTCTGTAGCTATTCTCTTGGCTTTTGCGGTTGCAGCCCTTGCTGCAAAGCTGCACTTTAAGAACTTGGGAATGGTCATCGGTGGCGTTTTTGGCCTTTTCTTTATGGTCGCTTATCTGTTCTTTATCTTTACGGTATCTTTCAATGCAGACAAGTTTGCCCCAGGTGTGGTGGGTAATTTCCGCGACACCGTCTTTAGCGTTGCAAGTTCAGTTGGCGTAGTTTATCTTCCATCGCTGTGGATTGCGGATTTCTTTAACTCCGGCTCCCTTATCAGTTTCTTACTGTTTGTCCTGGTTTCTGTTGGTGCTCCTGCGGCAATTGTGGCAATCATTTCTCGCTTCAACGACCGCATTAATGCGCTGGTAAGCGAGGATAAGGTACAGAAGAAGTTCACCACCAAACAGATTTCCACCAAGTCCGCGACGCCTTTTGTTGCTCTGATCAGAAAAGAGATTCAGACCATCACAGGTTACCCAGCAGTCTTTATAAACATGCTTTTTGGCTGCTTGCTGATGGTTATTCTCGCCTTTATTTCTATGTTCTTTAGCACGTCGTCTATCGTGGCCTACTTTGTTCCTGCATCCGAGGTTCCGCGCTATCTACCTTTGGCAAGAACCATCTTTGGCATGGTAACCACCTGGTTTGGCACCTCGATGTTCTGCGCTGCCAACTCTGCTGCCATTTCGTACTCGCTGGAAGGTCGTTCAAACTGGCTGATGGCAACCATGCCCGTTTCTTCAAAGCAGATTTTTGGCGCAAAGATTGCCGTTAACATGATCTACGTGCTCATTTTCAGCGTTGTGACCCAGATTTTCTTCCTGATTCCTGGTCATATCACCATTGAAACGGCGCTGAGAAACGTCATTCTGCCACTTTGCATTGTGTTCCTGGTGTCTAACGTTGGCCTAGCCATTGATATCCGCCGACCAAACTTTGACTGGACTTCTGTTGTTGATATTACCAAGAGGAGTCTTTCGGTCACCATATCTTCTCTTGCGGGTACGCTGGGCTCTATGTTTGTCATTGGCGGAACGTTCATGATGATGATTCTGCCGGTTATCGAGTCATTTAGCTCGTCAACAGGCGTGATTAACGAGACGCTTCCAAACATCATCTTTGTCACGCTGTCACTAGTGAACGCAATTGTTGGCTACCTGATCTTTAACAACACCGTTCACCGAGGAGTCAGAATCTAACTATTGTGATGCACGCGGGTGGTGTTCTGCGATTTCGCAACATCTACCTGCGGTAACAGTATAAAATCTTCTGTCGAGAAGAAACTTTGAGACACCCACCACATGTCGTTTATCGAATGGTGGGTGTCTCTTTTTACGCTTTGCGGTACGGTAGGGTGGCTAGAGGTTTTCTTGTTCGGTAAGTAGCAGGAAGGGCCGAAGCATATCGCGCTAGACTCGGGCGCGTACTATCGGCTGACCTTCTCGGCTGCTTGCCGCAGTCAGAGGAGGCATCATGGCCGAAAAAAATGTTTCTAAGGTAAAGAATGTGGTCCTGGTGGGCCAAGGTGGCGTGGGCAAAACCATGCTTGCCGAGGCAATGCTGCATCTGACGGGTGCAACCACTCGTTTAGGCGGCCACGCAGGCACAAAGCCCACGCTTGATTACGATTCACAAGAGTCAGAGCGCGGATTCTCTATCTCTACTACTATCGCACCAATTACCTGGGAGAATACACGCATTAACGTACTTGACGCACCGTGCTATCCTGACTTTGTAGGCGACGCCTATGCGGCAATGAGCGCTGTTGAGACGGCGCTGTTTGTCGTTGATGCAGCTAGTGGACCTGGCACTATTACCACCAGGCTTTGGTTTGCTGCTGAGGATCTTTCTCTGTCCCGTGCGCTGTTCATCAACCGCCTGGACCGTCCTGATGCAGACTACGAGACCGCGATGGCTATGCTTCAGGACCGTTTTGGCTCCTCGCTTGGTGCAGTGACCATTCCAATGGGCTCCGGCGAGGCATTCTCTGGCATCATTGACGTTGTCCATCAGAAGGCACGCAAGCTGGTAGACGGCAAGCCTGAGGTCACCGATATTCCTGCCGAGTTCCAGGCAGAGGCAGAGGCTGCTCGCGCTGCCCTGACCGAGCTGGTTGTTGAGGCCGACGATGAGCTGATGATGCGCTACCTTGAGGGTGGAGAGATTACTCAGGAAGAGCTTGAGGGTCTGCTGGGCAAGGCCCTTATGGAGCGCATTTTTGTTCCTGTTTTCTCGGGCTCTTGCGTCCGTGAAGAGGGCGTCATCTCCCTGCTTGACGCCGTTGACGGCTGGTTCCCAACTATGTCCGACTTTGGCCGCATTCCGCTGGTAAACGGCGAGCAGCTTGATATTTCACCTGATGACGAGCGCCCTGTTGCGTTTGCCTTCAAGTCGCTGCAGGATCCACAGAACGGCAAGCTTACCTTTGTAAAGGTGCTTGCAGGTACTGTTTCTGCAGGTTCCGAGCTTATCAACGCTCGCACCCGCAAGCCCGAGCGCCTTTCTCACCTGTATCGCATGTGCGGCAAAGAAACGGCTGACGTGAGCACTGCCGCAGCCGGCGACATCGTAGTAGTTCCAAAGCTCGAGGCCATGACGGGCGACACGCTTTCCGTTACCGGTAAGGTTGAGGCTGCCGCGTTTAGGTTCCCCAACTCCCTGTACCGTACGGCCATTGAGCCTGATGAGCGCGGTACCGAGGGCAAGCTCTTTGCGTTCCTGGAGAAGGCCGCCGACGCCGATCCAACCCTTAAGGTTGAGCGTGACGAGGACACCGGCCAGACCATTGTTTCTGCAATTGGCGAGGCACAAGTAGCCGTTCTTCTCGAGCGTCTTGAGCAGCGAGCCGGCGTTTCCGCACATAAAGTTGCGCTTCGCATCCCATATCGCGAGACGATCCGTCGAGTTGCAAGTGCTCAGGGTAGGCACAAGAAGCAGACCGGCGGCTCTGGCCAGTACGGCGACTGCTGGCTGCGCATCGAGCCAAACCCAGACGCAGGTTACGAGTTTGTGGACGAAATTGTAGGTGGCCACATTCCACGCGGCTTCATCCCCGCTATTGATAAGGGTGTTCAGGAGACCATGCGCGAAGGCGTTTTGGCTGGATATCCTATGATTGACGTTAAGGTTGCTGTCTACGAGGGTTCTTACCATCCTGTTGACTCCAACGAGATGGCTTTTAAGACCGCTGCTCGCATTGGTTTCCAGAAAGCTGTTGACCAGGCAGAACCAGTTCTCTTGGAGCCTATGGCCCACCTTGAGATTACCGTTCCTGACAGCTATGCAGGTTCTGTAATGGGTGACGTCTCCGCTTCCCGCGGTCGCGTTGAGGGAATGTCTTCCGGCACCGGTGTTTCCGCTGGTGAAACTACCATTAAGGCGACGATTCCATACGCTGAGGTTACCGATTACGCTACAAGGCTGAGGTCCCTCTCGCGCGGAACGGGCGAGTATACCGTTGAGCTGGCAGGATACGAGCAGGTGCCACACGACATCCAGGCTCGTCTTGCTGCCGAGTACGCCGAGCGTCGCGCCGCCGGCGAGCGCTAAGCCGCAGGTAGAGGTAACGTTTCAAGCAAGAACCCTCGCATCTTTCAGGTGCGAGGGTTCTTTTGCGTTCCTGCAATGCGGTTGAGCGCCGGCTTTTAAGCTTGGCGTACAAAATGGTGCAGCTTTGCCGCGCCTTGCTGAAGAACTGTCATGTTTCTAGTCAAGATAATCGGACGACTGGGGTTTATTGTCTGACATTTAGAGAGCCTTGCTACTTGATATACATTTATATGCATAAACTTCATTTAATATCCTTAAAAATGAATAGTGTCGTATAAAAGATTAAACTATATGTAAATTCTGCACCTAAGGAACACACCTATGTCGGATATTCTGCTCAATTGCGGATATATTACACACCTAATGAAGATAATCTGCATGCCTTAGCTATTTTCAGCGTCATGTATACGTCTTTTTGACAGATTATCTGACATAGATGTGTTCGGCCATCAGCAAAACAGTGCAAGCAGCTAAGTAATGCTGCAAAAACCAAATTTCGAGAAATTCTAGGGCGCGTTCTGGGTAAATGAAAAACGTATCTTCGCACTTTAAAGTTATGTTAGATTGTCGTGCGTTTGACCTGTGCGTTTGACCTGCATGTCTAACGCGTCGCTCGTACGGAGTGGCTGTCCGCAGGTGCACGCCCTTAGTGCACCCCGCGCACCCCGCGGATCCTGCACGTCACACAGCAAACAAGCTGCTCATTTCTGTATTGTTTAAAGAAAGGCCGCACATGTACCTAGAGAATATCAATGGACCAGAAGACGTAAAGAAGCTGAATGCGGAGGCTCGTGCAGTACTTGCGCAGGAGATTCGCGACAACTTGCTGGTCATGGAGTCAAAGCATGGCGGCCACTTTGGTCCGAACTTTGGCATCGTCGAGGCAACTATCGCGCTTCATACCGTGTTCAATTCGCCCGTTGACCATATCGTTTACGACGTCTCGCACCAGACGTATCCCCACAAGATGCTCACCGGCCGCAAGCAGGCATACATGGATTCCGCGCTTTACGACTCGGTGTCTCCTTACACCGATCCCGCCGAGACCCCGCATGACCTCTTCAAAATCGGCCACACTTCCACGTCCATCAGCTTGGCGCTTGGCCTGGCAAAGGCTCGCGACATTATGGGCGGCAAGGAGAACATCATCGCAGTTATCGGCGACGGCTCCATGTCCGGCGGCGAGGCGCTTGAGGGCCTGAACGTTGCCGGTGAGCTGAACAGCAACTTTATCATCGTCTTCAACGACAACCAGATGTCCATCGCCGAGAACCACGGCGGCATGTACGACCAGTTCGCTGAGCTGCGCCGCACCAACGGAGCTGCCGAGAATAACCTCTTCAAATCGATGGGCCTGGACTACCTGTATGTCAATGACGGCAACGACATCGAGGCTCTTATCGCCGCATTTGAGCAGGTAAAAGACTCAACTCATCCAGTCGTGGTCCACATCAATACGCTCAAAGGCAAGGGCTACGCTCCCGCGGAGGCAAACAAGGAGAAGTGGCACTGGCACATGCCGTTTGACATCCAGACTGGTCAGAGCCCTGCATCCGGTTCTTCTGAGTCGTATGCCAGCATCTTCGCAGAGTATGCCCTCAAGCGCGCAAAGACTGACCCGAAGTTCCTGGTGCTTATGTCGGCGGTTCCAGCTCTGCTCGGTCTCACGCAGGAACGTCGAGAAGAGCTGGGTAAGCACTACCTTGACGTGGGCATTGCCGAAGAAACTGCAGTTGCAATGGCTTCCGGTGCGGCTCACGCGGGCGCACATGTAGTTTGGGGCTCAAGTGCAACCTTCATCCAGCGCACCTACGACCAGCTAACTCAGGACCTGGCGCTCAACCAGAATCCTGCGGTTATCGTGGGCTCCGGCTCCATCAGGGGCTTGATGGCCGCCACCCACCAGGGCCTCAGCAGCATTTCCATGATCGCAAACATTCCTAACATGGTGTACCTCGCGCCGTCCAACGCCGAGGAGTACATCGCCATGCTCGACTGGGCGCTTGACCAGGACAAACACCCTGTCTACATCGCAATTCCTTCCGGTCCTGTGGTCCATGCCGAGGGCCCCGTCCGCACAAACTTCGACGCCCTCAACACCTACGAGGTCACGCGCAAGGGCTCCAAGGTGGCTGTTCTTGCCCTGGGCGATTTCTACGACCTTGGCGAGAAAACCGTTGAGGCTCTCAGCTCCACCTTGGGAATTGAAGCCACGCTGGTCAAACCATACTTTGCCTCGGGCGTTGACCAGAATCTGCTCGACAACCTGGTAAAAGACCACGACGTCATCGTAACTATTGAGGACGGCATCATCGAGGGCGGCTGGGGACAGAATATCGCCAGCTACCTGGGAACTTCTCCCGCACGCGTGCTGAACTACGGCGTCAAAAAGGCTTTCTACGACCGCGTCAACATCGCGGATCTTATGCGAGAAAGTCATCTGGATCCCGAGCTGATTGCTGCGGACATCAAGCAGGTACTGGGCCTGTAGGCGTGTCGACGCTGCTGCCTCGTTGCGAGCCTCGTCTGTGCTGTGTACCGTTGCAGCATCGTCCGCACTTCTTGCCATCACATCAAAACTGCAACAAAAAAGAGGGACCGCACCTACGGTCCCTCTTCTGTTTCAAGCAAATGTGCCGTTGCGGCGCCGTTGCGCTGTGCTGTTGCGGCACCGTTGCGCTTGCCGGCTTGCGCCGTTACGGCACGTTGCCGCGTCGCAGCCGTGCAGCTAGAAGCTTAAGCCTTAAGAGCGCGGCCCATAGCGTCAGCCTGAACGATAGCTGCATAGAGCTCGTCAGGAGTGACATCACCAGCGAGGTTGTGGATGGTCTCACCAGGAACGCAAGCAGCCTCAGCAATCTTCTTGATCTGCTCGTCAGTGGTGATGCCAACCTCCTCGAGGGTAGTTGGAAGACCAACCTCAAGGCAGAAGTCCTGGACCTCGTCGAACTCCTCCTGAGGAACGCCCTCAAGAACAAGCTGGACCAGGGTACCAAAAGCAACGCAGTTGCCGTGAGGTGCGCTGTGGCCACCAAGGGAGGTGAGGCCGTTGTAGAAGGAGTGAGCTGCTGCGCAGTTAACGTTGTCAGCGCCGACACCACTCATGTAGACGGTTGCCTCGCAGATAGCCTCAAGAGCTGGGGTTACAACGTTGTTCTCGCAAGCCTTAATTGCCTGTGAACCGTAATCGCGAAGGGTGAGGTAGCACTCCTTAGCAATTGCCATACCAACGCGGGTAATGCCGGTTCCCTCAAGGGAAGGAGACTCGGTGCGGATGGATGCGCGGCCCTCAAAGTAGGTGCCCAGTGCGTCGCCCATGCCTGCTACCAGGAAGGAAACAGGTGCGTTAGCGATGATCTGGGTGTCGACCATAACTGCATCTGGGTTCTGTGGGTAGAAGAGGTACTTGTCAAAGGAACCGTCATCGTTGTAAATAACGGAGAGGCCGGTGCATGGAGCGTCAGTAGCTGCAACGGTTGGAAGAATAACGATGCGCTTACCAGCGTAATATGCGGTTGCCTTTGCAGTGTCAACAGCGCTGCCGCCGCCGATAGCAACGACTACGTCGATGTTGTCCTCCTCGACGATAGCCTTCATGCGGTTAATCTCGCCGTTGGAAGAAATGCCGCCGAAGACCTCGTAGCGACGGTAATAGTCGCCCTTGCCCTCGAAGCTCTGCTCGATCATGTCGTGGGTTGCTTTGTAGCCGCTGTTAGAGCAAACAAACAGGAAGCGCTTTCCCATGTAGCCCATCTCTTTTTCGAACTCGAGACAAGCATTTTTGCCCTGAACATACTTCAGTGGCTCACGCATTGCGCGTAGCATTTTCATAGGTTCCCCTCTCCGGATACGTTTTAGACCTATGTAATTTATGGTAACACTGTCAAAAGAACATAACAGCAAGGAAAATATTTAGATTCGGACAAAGTGAAAATCTAGATTCACGCACGGAAAGAATTTAGATTCGAACAAAGTGAAAATCTAGATTTCAGCACGGAGAGAATTTAGATTCGGACAACTTCTGGAAAGTTTACGTGAACATACACTCACCAGCCGGCAAATGATATTCTTGTAGTGTCAAATTTTCGCACTGTGGTCTTTGGAGGACACATGCTTAGTTCTGTCGAAATCAAACCCGATGTCTACTTTGTAGGCGCCCTTGACTGGAACGCTCGCGAGTTCCACGGCTACACCACTGAGCAGGGCATTACCTACAATGCATACCTTATTCTGGACGAGAAGGTCACGCTCATTGACACCGTCAAGCGCCCATTCTCCGAGGAGCTGGTCGAGCGCATTAAGAGCATCATCGATCCAGCAAAGATTGACGTTCTGATCTGCAACCACATTGAGATGGACCACTCCGGCAGCGTTCCTCGCATTCTGGAGCTCGCGCCAAACGCCGAGGTCTACGCAAGCGCACCTCAGGGCGTCAAGGAGCTCAAGGCTTTCTATGGCGAGAATATCAACGTCAACGGCGTAAAGACGGGCGATACGCTCAACATTGGTAAGCGCACCCTGACCTTTGTGCAGACCCCAATGGTCCACTGGCCAGACAACATGGTCACGTATTCTGACTACGATAAGATCCTCTTCTCCAACGATGCATTTGGTCAGCACTACGCTTCAAGCACCCGCTTTGAGGACGAGTCCGACTACTGCGAGGTTATGAAGCAGGCTCGCAAGTACTACGCAAACATCGTTCTCCCTTACGGTCGTCAGGCTGACTCTGCTGTTACCGCAGTTAAGGGCATTGGTCTGGAGAACATCGATATTATCGCCCCAGCTCACGGCGTTGCATGGCGCTCCCACATTGCCGACATCATCTCCAAGTACGAGGAGTGGACTACCGGCAAGCTTGAGGAGAAAGCCCTGGTTGTGTACGACTCCATGTGGGGCTCAACCGACAAGATGGCTCACGCTCTTCTGGACGGTTTTCTGGCTGAAGGCATTCCTGCCCAGCTCATCGACCTCAAAGAGACTCACATCTCCAACGTCATGTACCACTTCCTGGACTCTAAGTATGTCTGCGTTGGTTCGCCTACGCTGAACTCTAAGTTCCTGCCTACCGTTTCTTCCTTCCTGACCTATATGAGCGGTCTTTCTCCAAAGAATGACCACCGTATTGGCTTTGCGTTTGGCTCTTACGGCTGGGCTCCACTTGGACCAAAGATGGTTCAGGCCGAGCTTGAGGCAGCTGAGTTTACCATGCCACTGCCTGTTCACGCTATCGGTTGGCTTCCTTCCGACGAGGATCTGGACGCCGTTCGTGCGCAGGTCAAGGACCTGGTCGAGGCTGGCAAGCAGCTCTAATCTAGCGTTAAATTGAGGGAGACCCCCACATTCAGCATGAATGTGGGGGTCTTTTGCTGTTAAGGGAGCAGAATGGACAAGCGGGGAAGAGCGCACATCGTTGCAGGTCGATTAGTGGGTAATTGACGGCTAGAGGTTAGCAAACCTGAAAATACTGAGATTCAGCAGGTTAGCCTTGGAGTGGTAACTCCGCTACATCCTAAAAAGTGCCCTAAGATGGTCCGAATGACGCTGAAGTGGTAAAAAATCCGTTTAGTTGGGGAATACAGGTTTCTGTATATAGCGTTTGCCCTGATAAAAATTTTCAATGCGGTAAAAAATCGTCTTAGTTGGGGTTATTTTGGCAAATTTTTAATTTTCAACCCCAACTAAACGCATTTTTTACCGTTTTGGGCACATAATTTTAGGCGTAAAAGTTACGTATTCATGTAGATGAATTATTCGGACAAGTTATTCAAAATCTTGCATCAAATACTGAGAACTGCTTGTTAAGCAGAATCGACGGCTGTTTGTTAACCGAATCCACGGAGAAACCAGCAAT
>ERZ772928.947-NODE-947-length-12760-cov-18.957340_pt1 | contig 12760 bp, 8 predicted proteins | sample MGYA00511686_ERZ772928 | MGnify/ENA primary metagenome ERZ772928 (study PRJEB29015, sample SAMEA2738063) | human oral metagenome | biome: human oral; feature: human-associated habitat; material: saliva | place: China | collected 2219 ... | reverse complement strand
TTGTAAAAGCTATCGAAGAAGAATTTGGTGTAACTGCAGCTGCTCCTGTAGCTGTAGCTGCTGCTGGTGGTGCTGAAGAAGCTGCTAAAGATTCATTTGACGTTGAATTGACAGCTGCAGGCGACAAGAAAGTCGGCGTTATCAAAGTTGTACGTGAAATCACTGGTCTTGGTCTTAAAGAAGCTAAAGAACTTGTTGATGGTGCACCAGGTGTTATCAAAGAAGGCGTTCCAACTGCAGAAGCTGAAGAAATCAAAGCTAAATTGGAAGAAGCTGGAGCTTCAGTTACTCTTAAATAATAAGGTATCCAATTTTAAAAAAGCCAAGTCTTTCGACTTGGTTTTTTATAATTATTTAAGTTGTAACAATTTGTATTAAATAACGTATTCTTAAAATATAGTACAAACTCGAAGAAAAGATATGCTGATAAGTCTTTACGCTTTTTCATATTTCTGCTATACTATTCTTAGTAAGGCGTGCATTTGCGCGCTCTTTTCTGTCTAAAAGTACTCTTCAGTGCTTTTTTATTGTTATAGAAAATGGAGGGATTATGCTTTACATTTGGTCTTATTTGAAACGCTACCCTAAATGGTTGGTGCTGGATTTTGTGTCGGCCATCTTTTTTGTAGTGGTCAATCTAGGGCTGCCAACGGTTTTGGCGCGCATGATTGACGAAGGAATTAACCAGGGCGATCAGGAACGCCTGTATTTCTGGGGCTTTATCATGTTACTGGTTATTATCCTTGGGATTTTGGGGCGGATTGTCCTTTCCTATGCCGCTGGGAAATTAACGACCAGCATGGTGCGGGATATGCGGAATGATCTCTATGACAAGCTACAGGAGTATTCCCATCATGAGTATGAGCAGATTGGCGTTTCTTCGCTGGTGACGCGGATTACCAGTGATGCCTTTGTCCTTATGCAGTTTGCGGAGCAAACGCTCAAGATGGGAGCTATCACGCCCATCATGATGCTGTCTTCCATCCTCATGATTTTCCTGACTAGTCCCTCCATGGCTTGGATTGTGGCGATTTCGGTTCCTTTTTTGGCAATCGTAGTCTGGTATGTGGCGGTCAAGACGCGTCCCCTGTCTGAAAAGCAGCAGAAGACGCTGGATAAGATCAACCAGTATGCTCGGGAAAATCTGACCGGTCTGCGGGTCATTCGAGCCTTTGCCCGTGAGGATTTTCAGGAAGAGCGCTTCGCCAATGAAAATGAAATTTATGCGGAGAATTCTAACCGTCTCTTTAAATTGACAGGTTTGACGGAGCCTCTCTTTGTGCAGATTATCATTGCCATGATTGTGGCCATTATCTGGTTTGCCTTGAAACCACTAGGCAGCGGCGAGTTGAAAATCGGGGATTTGGTCGCCTTTATCGAGTACAGTTTCCATGCCCTTCTGTCCTTCCTGCTCCTATCCAGTCTCTTTACCATGTATCCACGGACAGCGGTCTCTAGCGAGCGGCTGAAGGAAGTCATGGATATGCCGATTTCCATCGATCCAAATGAGAATGGGATCACGGAAACTGCGACTCGTGGCTATCTGGAATTTGACAATGTAACCTTTGCCTATCCAGGTGAGACGGAAAATCCTGTCCTGCATAATATCTCCTTCAAGGCCAAGCCGGGAGAAACGATCGCATTTATTGGTTCAACAGGCTCGGGTAAATCTTCCTTGGTTCAGCTGATTCCGCGTTTCTATGATGTGACCTTGGGCAAGATTTTGGTGGATGGTGTGGATGTCCGCGCCTATAATCTCAAAGCCCTCCGTCAGAAGATTGGCTTTATTCCGCAGAAAGCTCTGCTATTTACCGGGACGATCGCTGAAAATATCCGCTATGGTAAGGAAGATGCTAGCTCTGAGGAGCTCAATCAAGCAGCAGATGTGGCTCAAGCTCGGGACTTTATTGAGAGTAGAGAAGAGCGCTTCGAGACGCATTTGGCTGAAGGTGGCAGCAATCTTTCTGGTGGTCAAAAGCAACGTCTGTCTATTGCGCGTGCGGTTGTCAAGGAGCCAGATATTTATATCTTTGATGATTCCTTCTCGGCTCTGGACTACAAGACAGATGCGACTTTGCGCCGCCGACTCAAGGAAGTGACGCAGAATGCAACGGTTCTTATCGTGGCTCAGCGGGTCGGAACTATTATGGATGCGGATCAAATCATTGTCTTAGACAAGGGTGAGATCGTGGGTCGAGGCCGGCACGAGGAGCTGATGGAAAATAATGCCATCTATCGTGAAATTGCCAATTCCCAGCTCAACAGCCAATCATTAACAGAAGAATAGGAGGAAGAGATGAAAGAAAATAGTTTTGTCCGCTTATGGGGCTATCTAAAAGTCTATAAAGCAGCCGTGCTTCTTGCAGTCTTCCTCAAGATTGTCAGCGTGGTCATGAGTGTCCTAGAGCCTTTTGTCCTAGGGCTTGCCATTACAGAACTGACGCAAAATCTGCTGGATATGGCCAAGGGAGTGCCCGGTGCAACCATCAATAGCAGCTATGTGGCTTGGATCATGCTGCTCTACTTTATTCGTGCCCTCTTTTATGAGATTGGTTCTTACTTTTCTAACTATTTCATGACCAATGCTGTGCAGAGCACCGTTCGCGACATGCGCAATGAGCTTAGTCATAAGATCAATCAAATTCCTGTTTCGTACTTTGACAAGCACCAATTTGGTGATTTGATTGGGCGCTTTACCAGCGATGTGGAGACCGTCTCAAATGCTCTCCAACAAAGCTTTTTGCAGGTGGTCAATGCTGTCATGACCCTGATTTTAGTCATCGGGATGGTTTTGTATCTGAATCTCCAGCTGGCCTTGATCGTTATCGTCAGCATTCCTCTGACCTATTTGGGAGCTAGATTTATTCTCAAAAAATCTCAGCCTTACTTTAAGCAGCAGGCGGATGTGTTGGGCGCTATGAATGGCTTCGTTCAGGAAAATCTGTCAGGTTTCAATGTTCTCAAGCTTTATGGTCGGGAAGAGACTTCGGCTGAGGATTTTCGAGCTATTACTCAAAACTTGCAGGAAGTCGGTTTTAAAGCCAGCTTTATCTCAGGGCTCATGATGCCCGTTCTTAATGCGATTTCGGATTTAACCTATCTCATCGTGGCTCTGGTAGGCGGTTTACAGGTTATTGCTGGTCAATTGACCATCGGTAATATGCAAGCCTTTGTCCAGTACGTCTGGCAGGTCAATCAGCCTATCCAAAATCTTACCCAGCTGGCAGGTCAGCTCCAGAGTGCCAAGTCTTCGCTGGATCGGATTTTCCAGATTTTGGATGAGCCAGATGAAGTCATGGACAATACTGTTCAGCTAGACAAGGACTTGACTGGTCAAGTCAGTTTCAAAGATGTCGACTTCCAATATGTGGCAGACAAGCCGCTGATTCGCAACTTTAATCTGGAAGTCCAGCCGGGTGAGATGGTGGCTATTGTCGGGCCGACTGGAGCTGGTAAGACGACTCTGATCAACCTGCTCATGCGTTTCTACGATGTGACCAAGGGCTCTATCAGCGTGGACGGCCACGATATTCGTCAGCTGTCCCGCCAAGACTATCGCAAGCAATTTGGTATGGTTCTGCAGGACGCTTGGCTTTATGAGGGGACTATCAAGGAAAATCTCCGCTTTGGTAACCTTGATGCTACCGATGAGGAGATTGTGGAAGCAGCCAAATCAGCCAATGTGGATCACTTTATTCGTACCTTGCCGGGTGGCTACAATATGGAAATGAATCAGGAGTCTAGCAATATTTCGCTGGGTCAAAAACAACTTCTGACGATCGCACGGGCGCTCTTGGCCGATCCTAAGATTCTAATTTTGGACGAGGCGACATCCTCAGTGGATACTCGTTTGGAGTTGTTGATTCAGAAGGCTATGAAAACTCTTATGCAGGGGCGGACGAGCTTTGTCATTGCTCACCGCTTGTCTACTATCCAAGAAGCAGACAAGATTTTGGTGCTCAAGGATGGACAAATCATTGAGCAGGGCAATCATGAGTCGCTGCTAGCTGACAAGGGCTTCTATCATGACTTGTATATGAGCCAATTTTCGGATAAGAAAGAAACTTAGATATACATAAAAGGAAACTCAGCTGAGTTTCCTTTTTGAATAATCATTTTGATGTAGTTTTAAACCAAAAGCTTGTCGGGTGAAAAGTTGCTTAAAGATCGTCTACTTGAATGACATGGGTTTCAAATTCGAGATTTGGCATGGCTGCTGCTAAATCCTGGTGAATGCGTTCTAGGGCGTCTAGTCGCATTTGGACAGATGTATGGGCATTTCCTTGGATAATGAAAATGGCGTTTTTTGTGCTATCATCAAATTTATAAAGGTCACTGTCACGAACATCAAGCCAAGCAAGGATGCCTTTTTCATCTCGATAGACATAGTCGGTCGGAGCCACGTGCTTTCCCTTGGATAAGATAGGAAGGAAAATATCATCCTTCTGACTGACAGTAAACTCGATCTCATCACCGATTTTATCAAGGTCATGACCGCCGATAGCTAGGAGAGAATGCAAGGATTCTACATTATAAATATCAATAACGCTGTTAATCCTTGGAATGGAGCCGCGGTGTTGGATATTGCGGATCAAAGCTGGTACTGTTGGCGGGTTCTTTTTAACACTGCGTCCCACTTTCTGCAGCAGATCACAGTAGCCTTGGATAGTCGGTTGGTCAGTGATTTCTGCTAGATTGCAGTTCAAGGCCCAGTTTTCTGCTTCCTTCTGTTTTTGGAGAAAGGCTTCTGATAAAGGTGCTTGGGGATCGACGTTTCTAGCAATGCCAAGGACGACGCTTGTGATGCCAAGTTCTGCTAAACTTTTATCAATGGTAAATTTCATCTTTGACGGACCTCCATTTTTTTCTTACAATCATTATACCTTTTTCAAGGGCTTTTCACAATGAAAAATATGCGTGGAATAAGGAGAAAAGGAAGGGAAGCAGTAGAATTCCGATGATAAACGCATGCCATTTCCAGTAGATACGAATCAAACCGGCAGTTTCTCGGATCCATGCAGAAGGAAGGAAATAGAAGGCCGTGCGAGAACCAATACTGCGGCCTTTGAGACCAACCTGTTTCATATAGATGCCAGCACGTAGCGCGTGGAAAGAATTTGTGACTAGGACAACTCGATCTTGTTCCAGTCCATGGGCCAGCATAAGCTGCTTACTGAATGTGAGATTTTCAAAGGTCGTACGAGATTTATTTTCAAGGAGAATGCTGTCAGCTGAGACTCCTTTATCTATCAAATATCTTGCCATGGCCTCTGCTTCGGAAATTAACTCGTCATCTCCCTGACCGCCAGAGACAATGATGACTGGCTTCCGATTAAATTTTTCATAGATGGCTAGCCCTTTATCCAAGCGCTGAGCTAGCAGGGGAGGCACCTTATCTCCAAACAATCCTGCACCAAGGATAATGATCGTCTGAGTCTCTTTCTTAACTGGAAAGAGATTTAAAAAGAATGCGTAGATGATATAGGAAAGATAGAGAAAGGTTCCGTAAAATAGTAGTAAATCAGCGAGGGAAATCAAAGTTGCAAGAAATGACCGAGGAGCGAGAAAATGCAGTAAAGCAAGTCCCACGATCGCTAGGCCGTAGAGAAGCGATAGTAGATTGGCTAGTCTGAGTCCCTCTAGCTGTAGCATTTGGCGACCATTAAAAATCAAATAAGCAGTAGAAGCGAAAATACTAATAGGAATTGCTAAAAGCAGGATATAAAAGCTAATCATAGCTGGTGTATAACCAATAAATCGCTCAAGACTAACAATCGTAAGTCCAGCTAAAACAATGCCCATCATCATAAGAGTGAAGGTCAGGACATAAGCATTGAATAAACTTCTAGGTTCCCGATAGACTAAAAAAGTAAAGATAGCAGCAGGAATGAGCCAGATTAGATGAATTAACATATTAAAACCTCGCAAATGAAATTATAACTAGTATAGCATAAGTCCATCTTATAAAAAAGGAATTATCGATATGATATAATTCGAAAATAAGTAAAGATGATTCGTAATAAATCGTATTATGTTTCGTGAATTTCTTAAGGTTTAGAAAAGGCAATTTTTATTTCAAAATTCTTGAAATGAGTGGTGTTTATAGGTATAATGGAAAAATCTTAAAAAGACTGGAGATGACGATGATAAAAAAAGGATCCTTGACCGGTTTACTTTTGTTTGGAATGTTTTTCGGAGCCGGTAACCTGATTTTCCCACCTCAGTTGGGCTTGGAATCTGGTCGAAATTTTTGGCCAGCTATTGGAGGCTTTGTCCTATCAGGTGTCGGTATTGCTATTCTCACCTTGATTATAGGTACTTTGAATCCCAAGGGTTATATTGATGAAATTTCGAAAAAGATTGCCCCTTGGTTTGCGGTTGCTTACTTGGTAGCCCTCTATCTTTCAATTGGTCCCTTCTTTGCCATTCCTCGGACGGCGACCACTGCCTTTTCTGTCGGAATTGAGCCTATGTTGCCTGCAGGTTCTCATACTATTTGGCTTTTTGGCTTCACGCTGATTTATTTCGCTTTGGCTTATCTGATTGCCCTCAATCCCTCAAAAATTCTTGATAGTATCGGTCGTTATCTAACACCAATTTTTGCCCTCTTGATTGTAGTCTTGGTTGTACTAGGTGCTGCCAAATATGGATCTGCGGCTCCTCAAGAAGCAACAGCGGAATATGCTGCTTCAGCTTTCGGAGCAGGCTTTCTTCAGGGCTACAATACTCTGGATGCTTTGGCTTCAGTTGCCTTTAGTGTGGTTGCTGTGACAACACTCAACCAGCTCGGTTTCAAGAATAAAAAAGAATATATTTCTACTATTTGGATCGTGGGTATCCTTGTGGCGCTGGGCTTTAGCGTTCTTTATATCGGTTTGGCCTTCCTTGGAAATCACTTCCCACTTGATCTAGCGAATTTGCCGAAAGGTGCAAACGTAGGGGCTTCTGTTTTGTCTTCTGCAACTCAGGCTATTTTTGGTCCAATGGCTCAAATTTTCCTAGCGATTATGGTAACAGTGACCTGTTTTACAACTACAGCAGGACTTATCGTCTCAACTGGTGAATTTTTCCACAATACCTTCCCCAAAGTGTCTTATAAGGTTTATGCGACCATTTTTACGCTAGTTGGTTTCGCTATTGCAAATCTTGGTTTGAATGCTATTATCCAGTATTCAGTTCCAGTTCTGGAGATTCTTTATCCTATTACTATCACAATTGTCATGATTGTTATGGTTAATCGCTTTTTACCACTTTCTAAACTAGGAATGCAGTTGACCATAGCAGTGGTGACGCTAATTGCTTTTGCTAGCATTTTGGGACGACAATTCAAGCTAACTGCAATTCTCAATCTAGTAAATGCTCTGCCATTTGCTCAAGCTTCTCTGCCTTGGTTGTTGCCTACTTTGCTTGGAATCTTGCTCTCGCTCCTTTTGCCAAACAAGCAAAAAGGTGAAGCATTTGAATTTGAAGCATAAGAAGAAAATTCACCACAGTGTGGTGGATTTTTTTGACTCATTGTCAATTGTAGTAGGTGATTTAAGTTTAAGACTGGAAATGTTTGGTGAAGAAACTTAAGTTGTTTCTTATAATAATAAGACAATATAAGGGTTTTATAAGATAGATTTAAGAAAAATTTTAACTATTTCTTATCTCCATTTAATCTTAGGAGATTATACTAAAGTTATCAAAAAACAAACCTAAAGGAGAATCTTATGAAATTCAATCCAAATCAAAAGTATACTCGCTGGTCAATCCGTCGTTTAAGCGTGGGTGTGGTTTCCGTCGTAGTTGCCAGTGGTTTCTTTTTGCTAGTTGGTCAACCAAACACTGTACATGCAGATGTTCTCACTACGACTCCGACTGAAGTTCTTCAAACAGATTCATCATCACTAGAAAAGAATGAGTTGCCAGAGACAGTTCTCAAAGAAGCTGTAGATTCAGCTCTTCCTGCAAATCAGACGACTCCAACTCCAAAGGAAGTAGTCGATGAGACTAATTCTTCAGACAAGTCTAGCCTAGCTCCTAAGGAAGAAGTTGTAAAACCAAAAGAAGAAGAGGTTATGCCGGAAGTTAACGAACCAAAAGAAGAAAAGGTTATGTCGGAAGTTAACAAACCAAAAGAAGAAGAAGCTAAGCCAGTGGCAACTCCTAATGCAGTTTCAAAACAAGACCGTGAAGCGACTACTCCTCAATCAGTAACAACTCCAGAGGAAGTTAAAAAAGGCGTTGCTGAGAATACTAAAGATACAGTAGACGTTCCAGCAACTTACTTGGACAAAGCCAACTTCCCAGGTCCATTCACAGCTGGTGTCAACCAAGTCATTCCATACGAATTCTTCGCTGGTGACGGTATGTTGACTCGTCTTATCTTGAAAGCATCAGACAAGGCTCCATGGTCAGACAATGGTTCAGCTAAAAACCCCGCTCTTCCACCAGTAGAAAAATTGGGTAAAGGCCTCTACTTCTATGAAGTAGACTTGGCAGGCACCCAAGGTAAATCTGACAAAGACTTGTTAGACTTGTTGAAACAAAATGGCACTCAAAGCTATAAAGCTACTATCAAGGTGTACGGTGCTAAAGACGGTAAGGCTGATTTGACTAATCTTGTCGCAACAAAAGATTTGGATGTCAACTTGAATGGCTTGACTACGCCAGCTGAAGTCCAAAAAGGCGTAGCCGACAACACCAAAGACACAGTAGATGTTCCAGCAACTTACTTGGACAAAGCCAACTTCCCAGGTCCATTCACAGCTGGTGTCAACCAAGTCATTCCATACGAATTCTTCGCTGGTGACGGTATGTTGACTCGTCTTATCTTGAAAGCATCAGACAAGGCTCCATGGTCAGACAATGGTTCAGCTAAAAACCCCGCTCTTCCACCAGTAGAAAAATTGGGTAAAGGCCTCTACTTCTATGAAGTAGACTTGGCAGGTACTCAAGGTAAATCAGATAAAGACTTGTTAGACTTGTTGAAACAAAACGGCACTCAAAGTTATAAAGCTACCATCAAGGTGTACGGTGCGAAAGATGGCAAAGCTGACTTAACAAATCTGGTAGTGACTAAAGATTTGAATGTCAACTTGAATGGCTTGACTACCCCAACTCAGGTTAAAGAGTCTGTTGTTAACAATATCAAAGACATGATTGATGTCCCAGCTAGCTACTTAGAAAAAGCGAACGTTCCCGGTCCATTCTTGGCGGGTGTTAACCAAGTCATCCCGTATGAAGCTTTCGGTGGCGATGGCATGTTGACGCGCCTCTTACTCAAATCTTCTGACAAGGCACCTTGGTCTGACAATGGCACAGCTAAAAACCCAGCACTCTTACCGCTTGAAGGCTTGGCTAAAAGCCAATATTTCTACGAAGTGGATTTGAACGGCAATACTACAGGTAAAGACGGGCAAGCCCTTCTCGACCAACTTCGTGCTAATGGCACTCGCAGTTACCAAGCTACTGTCAAGGTCTATGGTGCTAAAGATGGAAAAGCAGATTTAAGCAATCTTGTTGCGACAAAAAATGTGACGGTTGACATGAATGGTCTTATTTCAAAAGAAGCAGTCAAAGATTCAGTCACTAAAAATATTAAAGACCATATTGATGTCCCAGCTAGCTACTTAGAAAAAGCAAATGTTCCTGGTCCATTCTTGGCGGGTGTTAACCAAGTCATCCCGTATGAAGCTTTCGGTGGCGACGGCATGTTGACGCGTCTCTTGCTCAAATCTTCTGACAAGGCTCCTTGGTCAGACAACGGCACAGCGAACAATCCAGCCCTCTTGCCACTTGAAGGCTTGGCGAAAGGTCAATACTTCTACGAAGTGGATTTGAACGGCAATACTACAGGTAAAGACGGGCAAGCCCTTCTTGACCAACTTCGTGCTAACGGAACTCACACTTACCAAGCTACTGTCAAAGTCTATGGTGCTAAAGATGGAAAAGCAGATTTAACCAATCTTGTAGCGACAAAAAATGTAACTGTTAACTTGAACGGCCTTGTTTCAAAAGAAGCAGTCAAAGACTCAGTCACTAAAAATATCAAAGACCATATTGACGTCCCAGCCAGCTACTTAGAAAAAGCGAACGTTCCCGGTCCATTCTTGGCTGGTGTCAATCAAGTCATTCCGTATGAAGCTTTCGGTGGCGACGGCATGTTGACGCGCCTCTTGCTCAAATCTTCTGATAAGGCACCTTGGTCAGACAATGGAACAGCTAACAACCCAGCCCTCTTGCCACTTGAAGGCTTAGCGAAAGGTCAATACTTCTACGAAGTGGATTTGAACGGCAATACTACAGGTAAAGACGGGCAAACCCTTCTCGACCAACTTCGTGCTAATGGAACTCACACTTACCAAGCTACTGTCAAGGTCTATGGTGCTAAAGATGGAAAACCAGATTTGACAAATCTTATCGCGACTCGTCAAGTAACGATTCAGCTTCGTGGAAAAGAAATGGCTACAATACCATCTCAAGAAGGTCAAATGAATATGAAACCTTCTACAACACCATCTCAAGAAGGTCAGATGAATAAGAAGCCTTCTGCAACAGATTCTATGAGTACAGCTGAGGGTACGAAGGAAGTCGATCATCGCATGACTGATGTGAAGGGGGAACACCCAACTTCTAAGCCGATGGCAGATACGATGAAAAAAAATGATAAGCCTACGTTACCAAAAACTGGTGAAGCTCAAACAGCTACCATTGGTTTCTTAGGACTAGTTTTGGCAGGAATTCTTAGCCTTCTAGGTTTGAAAGAAAAACAAAAAGATTAAGGTTCAAATCATTTAAAAATTACTAAAAATAGTGTTATACTAAAGCCAGTATAACACTGTTTTTATCAGGAGATTGGCAAATGGGAAAGACAATTTTACTCGTTGATGATGAGATGGATATTCTAGATATTCAAAAGCGCTATCTTATGCAGGAAGGCTACCATGTTTTAGTGGCTCGAGATGGCGTGGAGGGGTTGGATCTTTTCCGAAAGAAATCTGTTGACCTGATCATCACGGACATCATGATGCCGAATATGGACGGTTATGACTTTATCAGTGAGGTTCAGTATATAGCACCTGATCAGCCTTTTCTTTTTACAACGGCTAAGACTAGCGATCAAGACAAAATTTACGGTTTGAGCTTAGGAGCAGATGATTTTATAGCCAAACCTTTTAGTCCGCGTGAGCTAGTTCTAAGAGTCAATAACATTTTGCGCCGACTGCATCGTGGAGGCGAGATCGAACAAATTGAACTCGGTGATTTGGTGATGAATCATGCGGTTCATGAGGCTCGCATCGGAGAGCATTTTTTGGAATTAACAGTGAAATCCTTTGAACTGCTCTGGATTTTAGCTAGTAATCCTGAGAGAGTTTTTTCAAAGACGGAGCTGTACGAGAAGGTGTGGCAGGAAGACTTCGTAGATGATACCAATACCCTTAATGTTCATATACATGCTCTGAGACAGGAATTGACCAAGTATGCCAGTTCAGACACTCCTGCCGTCAAAACTGTCTGGGGTCTGGGGTATAAAATGGAAGGAGCACGAGGTGGAAAATGAAATTAAAAAGTTACATTCTAGTAGGGTACCTAATTTCTAGCCTACTAACGATTTTACTCGTTTTCTGGGCAGTCCAGCGAATGTTGATTGTAAAAAGCGAGATATATTTCCTAGTTGGAATGACCTTGATTGCTAGTTTTATAGGGGCGGCAGTCAGTCTCTTTCTTTTATCGCCAGTATTTTCTTCCCTTCGGCATCTGAAAAAACAGGCTCAGAATATAGCTGACAAGGATTTTAGTGCAGAGATTGACGCCAAGGGCCCTATTGAATTTCAAGAGTTGGGTCAGGCTTTTAACGATATGTCGCATAATTTGCAAGAAACGTTTGAGTCGCTTGATGAAAGTGAACGAGAAAAGGGAATGATGATTGCCCAGCTTTCTCACGATATTAAAACTCCCATTACCTCTATTCAGGCGACTGTGGAGGGGATTTTAGATGGAGTGATCGAAGAAGAGGAGCAGATTCATTACTTGACCACGATTAGCCGTCAGACAGAGCGTTTGAATAAATTGGTGGAAGAATTGGATGTTTTGACTCTTAATGCCCAGCCTCGAATAGAATCAGATGGAGAAGCTGAAATAGTCTTTCTAGATCAGCTATTGATTGAGGTCATGAGTGAATTTCAACTATTGATTGAGCAAGAGGAGCGAGACATCTACATTCAAGTGTCTCCTGAGTCAGCGAAAATTAAGAGCCATTACGATAAACTTTCTCGTATCTTGGTCAACTTGCTAAATAATGCCTTTAAGTATTCAGACCCTGGAACTAAAATTGAGGTCGTGGCTCAATTAACTGAGCAAATCTTGACAATAAGTGTAAAAGATGAAGGACAGGGTATTGCTCCTGAGGATTTGGATAAGATTTTTAAACGCCTTTACCGTGTGGAAACTTCTCGAAATATGAAGACAGGTGGGCATGGTCTGGGCCTTGCTATTGCGCGTGAATTGGCTCATCAGCTGGGTGGAGAAATAACGGTTGAAAGTCAGTGTGGCCTAGGAAGCACTTTTACATTTGCTCTTAACTTAACATAAATCCCCAATAAGTGATAAACATTTTTGACTCTTGATTTAGCAAAGATAAAACCAAATTCAAGTTTTTTCAAATCGATCTCCCTATTTTTAGGGGGATTTTTATTTTATACTAGAGTCAGAAAAATGATCGAGAGGTTTTTGAAATGGCAACAAGTTTTTTGTTCTTTATTTCTGTTTTTCTGGC
>ERZ772928.943-NODE-943-length-12788-cov-2.972905_pt1 | contig 12788 bp, 6 predicted proteins | sample MGYA00511686_ERZ772928 | MGnify/ENA primary metagenome ERZ772928 (study PRJEB29015, sample SAMEA2738063) | human oral metagenome | biome: human oral; feature: human-associated habitat; material: saliva | place: China | collected 2219 ... | reverse complement strand
CCGGACTCGCAGACAACGAGTTCGGCGCATTTTTTTTGCTCCGGAGATCGAACTTCTGCCGACCATTCGGTTGGTCTCCGCCTCAAGACTTGCATTTCAAGCCAGGAGTCCGGTCCAATCCCTCCTCTATTACTTTCGCTTTCGCCCCAACCCCCGTCCGCCCACCGCAAAACCGCCGCTGGCACGGTGGCATCACAAAAAATCCCCTCACCTTGGTGTCAAGGTGGGGGGATTTTTTCGTGGAATACTCCCTTTTCCTCTCGCAAAAGGCGGAGAGCGAAGCAAAATACGGAATCAGAAAGTTAAAAACCAACATAAGAAATGCAGTTAATACCCACTTTTGTGCATACATATGCGAATAAGAGGAGAAAAATACCCACATTTTGGTATTGAGCAGGTGCTTAGCGCTTGATAACTTTGCAGTCGAAAATTAAAATCGGTAGCCGAAAGCTCAAAATCGGTTGTGGAAAACCGAGAACCGGCGTCGAAAAACTAAAAACATTTGTCGAGCATAAGCAAACCGCTTACTGCATACTGAAACACCGCGATCGGAAGCCGAACGAAGGCGCACACCGCTCCGAGCCCACACGGGAAAGGGCCGAGACAAGCCGCTCTCAGTTCTCGGCCCCCCAAGCACAGCACCGAACGTGGCAGCCGAAAAATGCAAGGCCCGCAGCAAGCCGTGGTGCGACACCCCCAAACAAAAGCTCCCCCGAGAGGGGGAGACGTTTCGACGCAAGAAATGCCAATATCCCATATGAAGAAAACAACAAGATCCGCATCCTCCCGTCAGTGCCTGGCTCAATGGGCGCTCTTCGCGGCGCTGGGTGCGCCGGGGCTCGCGCAGGCTGCGCCATCCTTCGGCACCGTGCGCCTGCCGGCTCCCGCAGCGCACGTTTCGGACGGCCCCCGCGCGGCGACACTCCGCAACGGTACCCTGTCGGCCGACCCCCATTCCGAAACCGCGGCCGACCAAGCGGCGCCCCTTTGCCCACCCGTCACAGCCGCAGCCCACAGCGGCGCACAACTTCCCGCGAGCACACCGGAAAACAGTCCCCGCACGGCCACCCGTCCCCCCATTCCCTCGCCGAACGCCCCCCTTCCGCCCGCCGATGCGCCGTCGAAGGCACAGACTGTGCTGCATTTCACCGTCACGCGCCAAGACACGCACGAAACCCTCATCGGCGCCGCCGTGCGCTGCCAGGGTGTACTCGCCGTCACCGACAACAAAGGGCAATGCACCATCCGTTTGAAAAACAATCCCGGCCGTGTGCACGTCGAAGTCACCTACATCGGTTGCCACAAACTCGTGCGCACGATCACCGTCCCCGCCGACGGCCGCATCGACCTCGCCTTGAAAGACGCCAGTCAGGAGATGCAAAGCGCCGTGGTCACCACCCAACGCAAACACACCTCCGTGTTGCAGCAATCGGCCGCCGTGAAAACGGCCGACATTGAGAAGGGCGGCGCCATGTCGCTGGCCAAATTGCTCGAAACCATCCCCGGCGTCAGCTCCATCAGCACGGGCGGCACGATCGCCAAACCCGTGATTCAGGGCATGCACTCGAGTCGCATCCTGCTCATGAACAACGGTGTGCGCCTCGAAAGCCAGAGTTGGGGTGCCGACCACGCGCCCGAAGTCGACTACACCGGCTCGAGCATGGTCGAAGTGGTGAAGGGTGCGGAGTGCATCCGCTACGGTTTCGGCGCCATGGGCGGTGTGGTGCTCCTCAACGACGCGCCCCTGCCCTACGACAGCACGCGTTTCCACGTGAAAGGCTCGGCCAACGTGGGCTACGACACCAACGCGCGCGGCGTGTCGGGCAGCGGCACCCTCGAAGCGGGCTACAAACGCTGGGGCGCTCGCGTGCACGGCAACTACACCAAAGGGGGTGATTACCGCACGGCCGACTATATCCTGAACAACACGGGCTACAACAACATCGCCCTCTCCTCCATGGTGGGCTATCAGGATCGCAACATCACCGCCACGCTGCTTTCGAGCATCTACTACCAGCGCAGCGGCATCTACTACGGATCGAAGATCTCGGACCTCGACCAACTCATGAAGCGCTTCGAGTCCCGATCCCACCACCCTGCGCCCCTTCTCCTACGACATCCAGCCCCCCTTCCAGCAGTCGCAGCACTTCACCGTGAAGGGCGAACTCAAATGGCGCATCAATCCCGACCACCGTCTCGACTTCGTGGCCTCATTTCAGGAAAATCTGCGTCAGGAGTTCGAGAACCGCAAGAAACAACAGTGGAGTTGGATTCCGATGCAAGACCTGATTCTCAAGACCTTCAAGTTCGATGCCACGTGGAACGCCCAATGGCACCTTTGGAACATGACCACCGAGGCCGGACTGGCCAACACCTACCAGGAGAATTTCAACTATCCCGGCACGAAACAGCCGGCCTTTGTGCCCAACTTCGCCGCACTTTCGATGGGCGGTTTCGCCCTGCACAAAGCCACCTTCGGCCGCTTGCAAGCCGCCCTCGGCCTGCGCTACGACTTCCGCGTGATGTCGGTCAACGGCTACACGAGTTTGAGCAACTACACCTACTACGACGACTTCAAGCTCTACAGCAATTTCACCTCCTCGCTCGCCGCGCACTACCAAATCAGCGACCGGTGGGACGCTCGCGCCAACGTGGGTTGGTCGTGGCGGCCGCCCGACATCAACGAGCTCTACGCCATCGGGCTGCAAGAAGGCTCCTACTGGGTGGTGGGCAACCGCCATTTGGAGAGCGAACGCGGCTACAAGGCGGTGCTCGGCACGAAGTGGCGCAACTCCCGCTTCTCCGTCGAACCGAGTGCCTTCTATCAGCGCATCGACAGCTACATCTACGACCACATCGGCGCGGGTAAAGACCGTTTCCACAACCACCCGAGCGGCAAGTACCCCAAATTCATCTACGACCAAGACGACGTGCGGCTCTACGGCGGCGACATCGAAGCCACCTACAAGCCCATCGAGCCACTCACCCTCGTGGCAAAAGCCGAATGGATCTTCGGTCGCAACCTCACGCGCAGCGGCTGGTTGCCCTTCATGCCCTCCGATCGCTACGGCCTCTCGGCCACCTACAGTAAGACGCTGGGCCGCCGCAAGCAATATGTGGCCACGGCCTCGCTCTCGGGCATCTATGTGGCGAAGCAAACGCGCTTCGACCCGGACAAAGACCTCGTGCCCGATTCGCCCCCGGCCTATTTTCTGCTCAATGGCACGCTCGACTTCGCCATTCATCTCCCGCATCGGCGCGAAGTGAAGTTCATGCTCGTGGGCGACAACGTGCTCAACGCTTTATACAAGGAGTACACCGACCGCTTCCGCTACTATGCCCACGAGCGGGGCGCCAATTTCTCGCTGCGCACCCTCTTGCGGTTCTGATTCCTTCGGGCTGCGGCGGTACGTCTCGCTCCGCGGCGGCAAAAGCAGCGCGTTTCCGCAGCAAAATCTCGCGTTTTTGACTGCGCACTGCGCACTTTTTCTCCACCGTGGCGCGCTTTCGGCCGCAGTCGCGCCGCCACTCGGCGTGCAGCACAAAGCGCCGCCTCACCGGCCGCAAGGCCCGCTCCTCCCCAACGATTCTCCACAATGAAACACCCCTATCTTTCCCTCCTCTGCACCGGTTGTCTGGCACTCGCCACGCTCTTGAGCTGTTCAGACAACCAAGTGGACGACTTCTTCAAGAAGGTCGTCAAAGCGCCTCCCTCGTCGATCGAACGTGACGTGAAAGGGCACGACCAGATCTACGCCGTGCACGCCATTCTGCGCATGGGGCACGCCGGCGGCACCATCGACGTGGGTCCCAACGGCGAAGAAGAACTGGCCGTCTATCGCACCTACCACACCGTGGCCGACAGCCTTTCGCTGCCCGTGATGCAAGAAATCGACATCGCCAAGGACGATGAAGGCCAAATGACCGTGACCACCGCCCGCAACCACTTCGATGTGGTGGCCTCAGACAGCCTCGTCTACGGGCTCGAACTGCGCTATTACGATCAAAACGGCCTGCTCATCAACCACCAATTCTCGAGCTACCACTACAAAACCGACAAGAACGGCAACCACGTGCCCGACGAAATCAGCAGTGCGCTCCAAATGCACCAACACTTCTTCGGCATCGGCCACAGCAGTCTCGACCAGCATGCCACCGTGGCGGCGGGTAAGGCGCCCATTGTCGAGCAGGGTGTGCAACAAGCCTACCCGCGCACGCTCGAGGCCACGCCGCACTACATCGACCGCTACACCTTCCGCGAGCGCAACGGGCAACCGGTGCCCGCCACCAAGCTCTCTTCGAGCAACGTCTACGCAGCGCCGCACTTCACGCTGGGCGAAAATGCCGTGGCCTACGACCCCGATTTGGCCTGGCGCGCCATTGAGCTCACCGGTCGGCCCGAAGCGCTGCAACCCATCGCCACCCCGCACGGCGAAATGCAACTGTTTCAAACCATCGAGGGCACAAAGCTCAACCAACTGGCACCCGAGCTCTTCCAATACGAATATCGCGACACCGATCCCGTAGAGGAAGAAGTGGGCAAGCTCTTTGTCGAGAGCTACAATGACGACTATGTCGACCCCAACACCAACAGTCCGCGCCAACGCTACAGCCACACGGTGGCCCTCCTGCGGCAGGAGCGCAGTCTCGACCAGGGTTCGCCCCTCGACCGCCTGGGTTTCAAAGGCATCTTGCGCTTCCACCGGAAAAATGTGCAGTTTGCCTTGCAAGTGCGCATTTGCAACATCCTCAACCACGGCTTTCAGCAGGCCGGAGCCGGCAGCACAGCCGTGGAGAAGCCCGCCAAATACACCAACGTGGAGAACCTCTCGAAGGGCTACTTGTGGGAATTCAATGAGATTCAGCCCGGTTGGGACAACTTCGACATCGACTATCCGCTGCCCGTGCGCGTCATTGCCGACACGCGCGACGGGGAAGCGCAGTGCGTGGCCGACATTCGCCGCTTCTATCCCCAAGCCGGCGCCGCCAACCTCTGGCGCATGCTCTCGCAGCCCGAAAGTTATTTCTCCGCATCACGATTCAGACAAAGCACCGTACTATTCTAATGAAAAAGAACCTCCTCTTTTCCGCCTGCCTCTTGGCCGTCGGAAGCCTCTTCACCTCGTGCGACGACTTTGTTTTCGGCAATGTCCACGTCAACTACGAGGACAATCCGCTCGAGAGTAAGCCCATCGCCCACTCGGGCGCCGACCACTATGTGGACAGTCTGAGCAAGATCAAGACATCTGCCCCCATGGTCAACCCCGACCCTCACGGGGCGTTCAACAATTGGGCCACGTGTTTGGCCATGTTCAAGGAGGGCCACTCGCACGGCGACGGCAAGATGCACGGCAATTTCGTCTATCGCAACGCGCCTTGGAAGCAAGAAGAGTTTGCCATCATCCGCAACAACACCGGCGCCTGGCCGGAAGTCGAAATCCAACGTGCCTCGACCGTGACGCATCTCGAGGCCGCCGACGGCAAACAGGGCCCGGACTACATCCGCATCATCGGCGGACGCTTGAAGCGCTGGGGCTTGTGCCTCTACTTCTTCAACAAAGAGGGGCAACTCATGAACGACGAGATTTTGAAACACTCCGACGAGTATCAGATATTCTTCACGGTGAGCGATCTTGACGACAAGGGACGGCCCTACACTGTGCTCGACACGCGCGGCACGTGGCACAATCCGGCCGACAGCTACACGAGTCAACAAGAAGGCACCATTGATCCCACGCCGGTGCCCTCGCCCACCTTCGCGGCGGCCACGACTTGGAAACAACGGGCCGACCTCACGCCGAAAGTGTTCGAATATACCTATCGCGACACGTGGACACACGGGGTGATGGGCGACGGGGCACGCGAACTTTTCAACCAACGACTGCTCCCGCCGCTCGACAAATCGGCCGTGGACTACGCCGTGGCGCCCTACGACCAAGACCGTGTGGGGCTGAAAGGGCACTTCAATTTCGACATCGAGGCCGACGAAACCGACAAGGGCCACGAACTTTGGCCGCTGCTCATCAGGCGGCGCCCCGATTACGTCACGGGAGCGCCCGGTCGCTACACGCGTCCCACCTATCTCCTGCCGAAGTTCTACCTCTCGGTGCGCGTGATGAAATGCCCCAAGGGCAAGAAGGCGCTCATTCCCCGCGAGGAATACCTGCAACGCCACTCCACCTATCGCTTCGTCAGCGACCGCATCTGCGCCGAGGCCTGGAATCCCGACGAAGCCAAGGACTACGGGCAAGACTCAGAGTGGAAGGAGGTGCTGCGCTTCAACATTCCGCTCAAAATCTACTGCAGTAGCTTCGACACCGACCCCACAGAGGTCGATCCCAACGACCCGCTCTACTTCTTCATGGGCCGCGAGATCGGGCTCACCCCCGAGGAGGCGCTCGAAGCGGCCCAGAACGTGCAGACGCACGGCATCGGCGGCGGTTCGGGATTCGGCAACTGGTTTCTCTGACCCCGCCGCTTTCTCGCGCCCCGCGCCTGCTGCCGCTCCCTCGGCCGCGGTGGACGGCCCGCCCGCTCGGTTTCCGCTCTGCCGCGCACGGCGGCTCGGCGGCTTCCCTGCGGTGGAGGCCGAAGTGCCGGAGCACAACAGCAAGGGCGACGAACTTCGTCGAAGCGCCGCCCCTTTTTCCTTCATCTGACTTATATTTATCGCAATGAACAAGATTTTTTCCTTCCTCATCGCCGCCGTAGCGCTGACCCTCGGCAGCTGTGCCCGCGAAACGGGCGTGACCAACGTCACAACCTCAGAGTCGAAGATCGACCACCTCATTATTAAGGAGGTGTTCTATGCCGGCCACGCCATCAAGCGCGACCTTTCGGCCTACAAGATGCCCAGTACCTACACGCGTAACTACGACGACCAGTATATTACGATCTACAATCCCACGCAAAAGACGCTCTATCTCGACAGCCTCGCGCTGGTGACGAACCAAGTCGACCCGCGTGTCATCTTGGAATTCGCCCCCGGCGACAACTTCATCGGCCAATATTATGGTGGCAACAGCGTGATGTATTTCCCGGGCAGCGGAACGGACCATCCGGTCAAGCCGGGACAGACCATCGTGGTGGCCAAGCGTGCCATCGACCACGCGCAGGCTTTTGTCAAGAGCATCGAAGCCGAGGGTGAAACGGTCAAGGGCTACGAGGGCTACGACCAATTGCTCGACCTGAGCAAGGCCGATTTCGAATGGGATGCCGCGAACGATGCGGACAACAATGCCGCGGTGCCCGATCTTCTGCCCATCAGTTCGGATCGTGCCTTCAGCACCATCGCCGAAGCCGTGGGCATTGCACTGGTGCGCCTGCCGTGGTCGCCCGCGGCCTTCAAGGAGGGTGTCAAGCGTGCGGAAGCCGGCGGCCCGAAAGCCAAGGGCAACACGGTGGTGCACTACGTGAATGTGACGAATACGCACTTCGGTGACTTCCTGGTGGTGGAGATTCCCTTCGACAAGGTGATCGATTGCCTGACCATCTGCCCACGCAAGCGTTTCCAGATGCGGCCTTCGAAGCTCGACAAGGGTTTCCTCGGCGTTTCGGAGGACGATTTCTCGACTTTCAAGATCACAAGCAACGAAATTCTCAAGGTGATGGGGCTCTCGCTCCAACGCAAATTCGACGGTAAGGGCTTTGTGGACACCGACAACACGACGACCGACTTCGAAGTAAAGCCGGCTTCGCTCGCCCGCAAAGCCGCTACGCCCGAAAAGCCCGCTGCGAAGCCCGCGCAATAAGGCGAGTTCGGCTCTAATCCACTGCATTTTGTCAAGCGCCGAGGGAGTTGCTCACTCCCTCGGCGCTTTCATTTGTCAGCAGGGCCCGTCCGTTGGGAAAACACAGCCGCTTCTCAGCTTCGGAGCGCCTGCGGTGTCTCGCCTTCGGCCGACTTCGCTCACGACTTCACCCGATCTGCACGGCGGGAGCGGCCTTCTGCTCGCCGTCTTCCCACTCCACTGCACAAAAAGAGGGCGCTCCACGATGATGTGGAGCGCCCTCGCGCGTTATAATTGTGCGACTGCGTCGCGAAGTGGGCTTAGGCCTCAACCTTCGACCAGTCTTGTTGGCTCATGCGCACGTAGCTTTGGTAGCGGCGCTTGGCGTTCTCTTCGCAGGCCTGGAAGAGTTCGGCGGCCTGTGCGGGGAACTGCTTTTTGAGTGCCTGGAAGCGCACTTCGCCCGTGAGGAAGTCTTGGAAATCCTCCCACTTCGGCGCCTTGCTGTCGAGCAAGAAGGGGTTTTTGCCCTGTTCTTCGAGCTCGGGGTTGTAGCGCCAGAGGTACCAGTAGCCACATTTCACGGCCAGTTCCTCTTCGTGCTGCGATTTGCCCATGCCGGCTTTCAGTCCGTGGGCGATACAGGGCGAATAGGCCACGATGAGCGAAGGTCCGGGGTAGGCTTCTGCCTCGCGGATGGCCTTGAGCGTCTGGTTGTGGTCGGCGCCCATAGCGATTTGCGCCACGTAAACGTAACCATAAGTGGTGGCGATGAGGCCGAGGTCCTTCTTTCGGATGCGCTTACCGCTGGCGGCAAACTTGGCCACGGCACCCGTAGGCGTAGCCTTGGAGGACTGACCGCCGGTGTTGGAGTAAACTTCGGTGTCGAGGACGAGAATGTTCACATCTTCGCCGCTGGCGATCACGTGGTCCAGTCCGCCGTAGCCAATGTCGTAGGCTGCGCCGTCACCACCGATGATCCACTGCGAACGCTTGGTGAGGTAGTGGCTGAGTTCGTCGAGTTGTGCGCAAACCGGGCAACCTTCGGCCTTTCCGGCCTGGATGAGGGGTTTGAGACGGGCGGCGGCAGCCTTGCTCTCGGCCGCTTTGTCCTTGCCGTCGAGCCATTGCTGTGCGGCCTCCTTGAATTCTGCGCTCACATGCTCATCGTCGAGGCAACGCGTGAGGATTTCGGTGATGCGGGTGCGCATTTTCTTATTGGCCAAGGCCATACCGAGTCCGTATTCGCAGAAGTCTTCGAAAAGCGAGTTGGCCCATGCCGGTCCGTGTCCCTCTTCGTTGGTGGTGTAGGGGGTGGAGGGGATGGAAGCGGAGTAGATGGAGGAGCAGCCGGTGGCGTTGGCCACCATCTCGCGGTCGCCGAAGAGCTGGCTGACGAGTTTCACGTAGGGCGTCTCACCGCAACCGGCACATGCGCCGGAGAATTCGAAGAGCGTGGGGGCAAACTGCGAGTTCTTGGGGTTGGCGTTGATGTCGAGCAGGTGATGTTTGCTCTTGACGTTGTTAATGAGGTAATCCCAGTGGGCCGCTTCGTCGCGTTCCTTTTCGAGGGTGGACATGGCGAGGGCTTTTCCGGTTTTGGGCTTGCCGGGGCACACGTCTACGCAGTTGGCGCAACCGGTGCAGTCGAGTACGCTCACCTGGATGCGGAAGTTCATGCCCTTCATGGCGGCGGGCGCCTTCATTTCGATGGCGGGCGCGTCGAAACCGGCCTTTTCATCGGCATCGAGCACGAAGGGACGGATGCAACCGTGGGGGCAAACGTAGGCGCACTTGTTACACTGGATGCAGTTCTCCAGATCCCAAGTGGGCACGAACGTGGCGACGCCGCGCTTCTCGTAGGCAGCGGTGCCTTGGTGCCAGGTACCGTCTTCGAGTCCCTTGAAAGCGCTGACGGGGAGGTCGTTTCCGACCTGTGCATTGATGACGCGCACGAGATCTTTGACGAAAGCGGGTGCTCCGTCGTCGACGGCCTTGTCATCTTCGAGCGAAGCCCATGCGGGATCGACGGTGAACTGGTGATACTCGCCTCCGCGATCGACGGCAGCGTAGTTTTTCTCCACCACGTCCTGACCTTTCTTGCCGTAAGTCTTTTCGATGAAGTGCTTCATCTCCTCTACGGCCTTGTCGACGGGGATCACGCCGGTGATGCGGAAGAAGGCGCTCTGCAAAATGGTGTTGGTGCGGTTGCCCAATCCGATTTCGGCAGCGATTTTCGTGGCGTTGATCACATAGACCGTGATGTTTTTCTGTGCCAAGATGCGCTTGATCTTGTTGGGCATGTTGCGGGTGAGCGCCTCATCGTCCCAAACGGTGTTGAGCAGGAAGGTGCCTCCGGGCTGAATGCCGCGCAGCACGTCGTACATGTGCATGTAGCTCTGCACGTGGCAAGCCACGAAGTCCGGTGTCACCACAAGGTAGGTAGAACGTATGGGCGTATCGCCGAAACGAAGGTGCGAGCAGGTGAATCCACCCGATTTCTTCGAGTCGTAAGCGAAGTAAGCCTGACAGTATTTATTCGTATTGTCACCGATAATTTTTACCGAGTTCTTGTTGGCTCCGACAGTACCATCGGCACCGAGTCCGTAGAATTTGGCTTCTACCAACGACGGATTGTCGAAGATCAGATCTTCGCCGAGAGGCAGTGAGGTGAATGTAACGTCATCGACGATACCTACAGTGAAATGATCCTTCGGGACATTCAGTTTCAGATTGTCGAATACGGCCTTCATCTGTGCCGGAGTAGTATCCTTGGAAGAAAGACCGTAGCGACCACCCACAATCAACGGAGCATCTTCCATGCCATAATAGCAATCCCTTACATCGAGGTAGAGCGGTTCGCCCGTTGCTCCGGGCTCTTTTGTCCTGTCGAGTACAGCTATGCGCTTCACCGTCTTCGGCATAGCGGCAAGGAAGTGCTTGGCACTGAAAGGACGGTACAGGTGCACGCTGAGCAGTCCGACTTTCTCTCCTTTGGCACGGAGGAAGTCTATCACTTCGCGAATAGCTTCTGTCACCGAACCCATGGCAATAATCACATGCTCGGCTTCGGGATCTCCGTAATAGTCGAACAGATGGTAGTGGCGCCCGGTGACCGTAGCCAGCTGATCCATATAATACTGGACAGCTTCGGGCACTGCATCGTAGAAGCGGTTACATGCTTCGCGGTTCTGGAAATAGATGTCGCCGTTCTGTGCTGTACCGCGAGTTACGGGCGACTCAGGATTGAGAGCTTGCTTGCGGAAACGCTTTACATCGTCCCAATCGATGAACCGGGCTAAGTCTTCATTGTCGAGAGCTTCGATTTTCTGAATCTCATGAGAGGTTCGGAAACCATCGAAGAAGTGAATGAAGGGGATGCGAGTACGCAGCGTTGCCAAGTGTGCCACGCCGGCCAGATCCATGACTTCCTGTACGGATCCGGTACAGAGCTGAGCAAAGCCGGTCTGACGTGCAGCCATGACATCCTGATGGTCTCCGAAGATAGAGAGGGCATGGGAGGCAATAGTACGTGCCGAAACGTGGAAAACACAAGGTAGCAACTCTCCCGCAATTTTGTACATATTCGGAATCATGAGCAATAGGCCCTGTGATGCCGTAAAGGTTGTGGTTAGTGCTCCTCCCTGCAACGAGCCGTGAACTGCACCGGCTGCACCGGCTTCACTTTGCATCTCCTGGACTCTTACCGTTTCGCCGAAAATGTTTTTACGGCCGGCAGCAGCCCAATCGTCCACATACTCAGCCATTGTAGACGAAGGTGTAATCGGATAAATGGCAGCCACTTCGCTGAACATATAAGCAATATGCGCAGCGGCTTGGTTCCCGTCACAAGTTAGGAATTTTTTTTCTTTAGCCATTTTGGTTTTTAGTTATAAAAAGTAATAATTTCGGTCTTGTATTCTGAAATAGCAACCCTGAAACAGAGTCGGTCGTTGCGGATGCATCGGCTTTGTCCATATTCTTTGTCTGCTCACTAAGGAATCAGAGCAAAGTGAGGACAAGCCGAACGCCCCGATCGGCTTTCACAGTTCGTTGTCCTGTTTTTTTAGTACAGGAATCCGAAGAGCCAGAGGGGGATCATGTTGCGCGTACCGCTGCGCATGTTCTGGATGGCATAGTAGCGGTCGGGTCTGTAGCGACGGCTCATCTTCTCATCGATGCAGAACTGATATTGGCGATTCACGCAGAATGCGATTTGAGAGCGAGATCCCAAACATACTTCGTTGCGACTCTTGACCTGATTGAGGAAGAATGTTTTGAGTACGTCTATATAGTTGAGAGGTTCCGGCTGGATTACGTATCCCACATTGGTATTGTCCAGATAGATCATAGCCGGCTTCTTGGCACCCGTCTCCTCTTCGCGGTGAAGCTCCTTGATCAGTCTGGCTTCGGACAGGTACTTCAGATAGTTGGTTATCGTCGTACGAGAAGTGTCCACTTCCTTCGCAATGCTCGATATATTGAGCGAGCCGGGAGCACGTTGTCCCAGTAGGTAGAGTAGCTTGCGCAGTTTGTGCAGGAATCGCTGCTCGATCTGTCGGATGAAAAGCACATCTACTTCAAGCGTCATATTGAGCGTTTTCAGCAGACTCTCCGAATAGTTCTTATCCTCCAGGAATATGGGGTAGTATCCATGGTGAAGATAGTCCTGAAACCAGTCGAGAGGGTTCACCTGCTCGAGGATTCGCGGAGCTATCTGTTCGTGGTTGGATACAATCTCATCGAAGCTGTAAGGCTGAAGCGACAGCCCTGTTTTGAGATTGAGAAATTCGCGGAATGAAAAACCGTTCAGAACGTACGATGTAACCAGTCCGTTCAGCTCGGGATTTTCTTCTTTCAGGCGCATCACCGTAGACCCCGTAAAGACAATGCGTAGGTCCGGGTATAGCTCCATACACTGACGCAGCTCTATAGACCAATTGGGATATTTGAATACTTGGTCAAGTAGCAGTACCTCTCCTCCTTGCTTGACAAACTCACCGGCGAAGTTCACCAAAGATTCTGTGGTGAAATAGAGTTGATTCAGATTGATATACA
>ERZ772928.936-NODE-936-length-12818-cov-17.378281_pt1 | contig 12818 bp, 11 predicted proteins | sample MGYA00511686_ERZ772928 | MGnify/ENA primary metagenome ERZ772928 (study PRJEB29015, sample SAMEA2738063) | human oral metagenome | biome: human oral; feature: human-associated habitat; material: saliva | place: China | collected 2219 ... | reverse complement strand
GAGATGGTCGTGAAATTATGAAAAGCAACTTTGCTGTCACTTCTGTCACCTCTTAAATGCCTATAATATATTGAGTATAAGCATATAAGACAAAATGTTAAAAGTGACAGGAAACGAAAATATTTGTAAGAGAATAAATGAAAAAGCAGCAAATGATTGCTCACTTGCTGCTGTATAGTAATAAGGTTTTCTATATAAGCCGTCGATGTTTTACTGTAAGTTTCTGTTCTTATTCTTATTTCTTTGTCAGACGAACATACAACAAGTAAAAATATATGGTGTGGCTTAGGAAAACCGATGTGTCCATTATTTAATGATTATCTTTTTACCATTGACAATATAAACACCCTTAGGCAAAGCATTAATTTCGTCAGTGCTTGCTTTACTTAGCCGTTTTGCTCCATCTATTGTATAGACATCAGCAAGTCCTGCTTTATTATAAACAGTGTTCGTAATGCCAGTAGTACTCTCCTCAATTAATAAGAAATCATTCCATTCAGGGGCTTGTTTATAAGCATCAATACTGGCTTTAGGTACAAATAGTTTGCAGCTGCTTTTGTCAATATGATGGAAAGCTTTTAAACCACAAGTTGGTGGTACAATTGCTTCACACGAAATTTGTGTAACATTCGTACATCCGTCGAAAGCGCTTTTTTCAATTCCCTTTACATCTTTATGAATTCTTATGCTTTCTAAAGAAGTGCAATTAGCCAATAGACCTTTATGGAGTGTAGTAACAGAGCTTGGGATGATAAATTGTTTCAGTTTACGGCAGCCAGAAAAAGCATAGTCACTAATGTATCTAACACTATTTGGAATGGTTACGGAAGTTAAGTTACTGCAATTTTTGAAAGCATTGGTGCCAATTGTTGTAACACTATTTGGAATGGTTACAGAGGTTAGCGCACTACAACCGAAGAAAGCATGGTTGCCAATTGTCGTAACACTATTTGGAATGGTTACAGAAGTTAGAGCACTACAATCTTTGTATTTACAACCGATTATTACTCAATATTTTATAGATAATAAGTCAGAAATATGGTTGTTATTTTTAATTGCACATTCTAAAAGGTGAAGATTTAACGCTTTTATTGATTATTAACTCAAAAAGGACATCAACTTGGGTCGTTTCTTCTCTTTTCCTTGCTATTCGTTTCCGATATTCCACTTTTGTTTTGGTCTATCTCATATGTACTGCAAAGGTATTGATTTTTGTTTGATATTGCTCCTTGCTTGCTCCTTGTCGTAGATTAATTTTCACACAGGAATTTTTGTTCTCTTTCTATAGGGGCTTGAAACAATCCATTTATTGGAAACAATTAAAGACGGAGCTGGTTTGCCCCAGTGCTTTTTAAGAAACAGGGCAATTATTTTATCTCCACAAAGGCTCTTGTTCCCAATTATGAGGAAAGCCTAATAAACGAGTTCTTACTGATGGGTATTTCGATAAAAGCTGCTTGAAATCTGCAACAAAAGTGTTGCCCATAGAAATGGAGTTAAGCCAATACACCACATAGCAGAGTTGCGGATAAAGTGTTTGTTCACGGAACGAGAAATCCGTAATCCATGTGTTTGGCATACGCATAGGCATCATTGGCTTGACAGGAAAGACCCGATTTGACAGTCTTGAATGATGGGCGCAGCAATTACGAAGTACGGGTCTGGGTACGGATTAAAAGGCTAAGTGATTATTTTCAGTCATTTAGCCTTTTTAATTATCTAATTTTTCCCCACATTTTCCCCACAGCTGTCTATTTATATACAGGGCAACCGCATCAAAATAACGTTAGCTTAGGAAACAAACGTAGTTTTCAACCTCCTCCTCTCCCTTATTGTCCATTTTCCTAAAAAAACCATTGGTCCAAATCGAAACTACTACCCCATAAAAATTGATTTTTTGCCCCATATAATTCAAATTTCCCTTGCGGGTAATATTTTTTAAGAAACATGATTTTTGACAACAGGCTATTATTCAGACAAATACAAAATTATGCATTTTTAAGGGGGGGATATTGTAAATTGTTGAAACTTCTCATCCTTGTATCCACCCCACTTATCCCTATTAATACAAAATCGACAAGTATTGATTATCAGGTTATTGACATTTTGATGCGGTTGCCCTGATTTATATATTTTAGAAACATATTTTTCCGTAAAGTTATGTACCTTTGTCGGCAAATAAAGATATTCTCGTCAAACAAATATAAATAATATAAACATGGAAAAAAACAGAAAAAAACAAATCGTAGTTTTGAGTATAGCTTTAGTTTGCATTTTCATCTTGGTATTTTCATTGTTCCATAAATCAGCGACAAAAGATAGCGCAAATCCTCCTTTAACAAATGTTTTGACTGATAGCATTTCTCAAATTGTCTCAGCTTGTCCTGGCGAAATTGGTGTGGCGGTTATTGTTAATAACAGAGATACGGTTAAGGTCAATAATAAGAGTGTTTATCCTATGATGAGTGTGTTTAAGGTTCATCAGGCATTAGCTCTTTGTAATGACTTTGACAATAAAGGAATTTCACTTGATACCTTAGTAAATATAAATAGGGATAAACTTGACCCAAAGACTTGGAGTCCTATGCTGAAAGATTATTCAGGGCCAGTCATATCATTGACAGTGAGAGATTTGCTGCGTTATACTCTTACTCAGAGTGACAACAATGCAAGCAACCTTATGTTTAAGGATATGGTTAATGTCGCTCAAACAGATAGTTTTATAGCCACACTCATTCCTCGTTCAAGTTTTCAGATAGCTTATACGGAAGAGGAAATGTCGGCTGACCATAACAAGGCTTACTCTAACTATACATCTCCTCTTGGTGCTGCAATGTTGATGAATCGTTTGTTTACTGAAGGTCTTATCGATGATGAGAAACAAAGTTTCATTAAGAATACGTTAAAAGAATGCAAAACAGGTGTAGATAGGATAGCAGCTCCACTTCTTGATAAAGAAGGGGTTGTTATAGCGCATAAGACAGGTTCAGGTTATGTTAATGAAAATGGTGTTCTTGCAGCTCACAATGATGTTGCCTATATATGTCTGCCTAATAATATCAGTTATACCTTAGCGGTATTTGTTAAGGATTTCAAGGGAAATGAATCACAAGCGTCACAATATGTTGCGCATATATCAGCTGTAGTATATTCTTTATTAATGCAAACTTCAGTAAAATCTTAAACTGCACTTGCTTTGATAATTAATGATAAACAATCTAAAAGCACTCTAATCGTTATCGGAGTGCTTTTAGATTACTAATCAAATTGCTTCTATTATAATTTGAATCCTCTACTTTTTCTTTCTTCCTGTTGCGGCACTCTTGCTCCATATCTAAGCCTGTGCCATTGCTCCCTGAACCAGTCGGCAATCGGCTTCCTGTTTATTGTCAGGTTCAGCCTGCTTTCATCGTCAGGGTCATTTTCCACCCTTAAAATATCATCCTTTATATCAAAGTTCCGCCTGTGTTGCTCGGAATAGATTTTACCGCTACATTTCAGGGCTTCTTTTTTGACTATAAGACTTTCAGTCATTTCTTTAGAGAATCCCAGCATGGCACAAAACTTTTCCATGCGCAGCATTTCCCTGAACATCGGAAACCACCTGAAAGCCTTGTCTATGATTCTGGCGAGCCGTGACAGTTCTTTTTCTTTCATGTCAAGTTCCTGCCTGTGCATTTCTCTGAGATTGTGGATTTGCGTATCATGCTGTTTCTGCATCTGCTGTACTTGGCTCTGCAATTTTTCAATATTGGTGTTCCGTTTTGAAACCTCGTCTTGCAGTTTTTCGTTGGCACGTTCCAGTTCTTTCAGTTTTCCACTCCCGAAAAGAGAAGCAACTCCACTAGTTATGGCTGTCGCTGCCGTGGTGGCTGTCTTCTTTAACTTGTCAGTGCGTATTTCTGATTTCACCTGTTTCAGTTCCTGCTCGGCAAGATTTATCTGTTCTTCTTTGTGCCGTTTGGCTGCATCCATGCGTTGCAGTTCAGCTTTCTGCTTCTCAATGATAAAGTCGTTCCGTTCCAGATGCTCCTTACCAGTGACAGCCTTTGACTGCCCGCGTTCCATCAGCAGGATGTCGGATGCAAGGGTCTGCATCTGCATCATGTCATCGTCATTGAGCTTTCGGCTCTTTCCTGTTTCGTGGTTCATCCAGTCGAAAACGATATGGGCATGATAGTTCGGCTTGAACCATCTGTCCCCGACTTTGAAGCTTTCCCTGTCTTCCGCTTCCGGCTGACCGTTCAGCCAATGCCCTTCATCCTTGTGCAGGAAGATTTGCAGCGGTGTGATTCCCCAGCGTCTTTGACACTCCTCACCGAATTTACGCACGTCTGCCAGTGTGGTGTCCGACCTGACAAGCAGCACTCCTTCACGTATGGGGGAGCATCCCGCAATCTTGACTATTTTACCGTTCTTGCCTTTGCGTTCACGCTCCTTTTCCTGCATGGCACGTCCGGTCTTTTCCTTTACCATCTGTCTGATATTGTCATAATGCATCCGCAAATCCGGACTGCCGAAGTCGGGATTTATCCACTGTTCGTTATCGGTGGATAGTTCAGGAACGACATAGATTCTGGACTCTCCGATGTGGCGCATGTATTCGGCAGTCCTCCTGTTGTGAGCCTCGCTCGATGCGATGTTGCAGGGCTTGATATGTATGCTTGATTTTGTTGCCATAGATACTTGTTTTTTGGTTTGTACTTTATTGTTTGCTTTTCCGCTGTCCGTAAACGCATGGGGTTCTTAGGGGTGCAACCCATAAGCGGAGATTGCAAAGAGAGGGTCACTCTTTGCTCTGGGTTCTCAGGGGAGAAACGCCCTGAGTGGGTCATTAGGGTAAAACCCTAATCCCCTCGGGAGAGCCCACAACTACGTAAGCGGAGCGTGTAGTTATAGTGGGCTATATCAATGGCAAGCCATTGTCTGCAAACTCCAGCCTACGGCTTCCGCTCTCCTCCGTCAGGGAGGTTTTTCATCATCGTTGCCGATTGGAGATGCACCGACCAGCACAAGGTCTAAATCGTCTATCAGTTTTTGCAGGACGGGATTCTTCTCTATCATCCGCTGGAGGATTCTCTCAGCCTCGACCAAGTGGTTGGCTGTACTCATCACCTTGCCCTCCCGTATCTGAAAGATAATCCAATCGGCTATGTCGATATGGGCTTCTTTTTGTTTCGGGGTGGCATTCCTTTCGATGATGTCCGAAACCACCACCTTACAAAAGTACATGCTCTCGGCTCGCTGTTTCCACTCGGCATAAGCATCGGCATCGGGAAAGAGAAGCACGGTTCGCCCTGACAGTACACGGAGTTTCTCTTCTCTCATCTGACTCTTACCACCCGTAGCCAGCCATACATAATCGGGGAAGATAGCAGAACCGATAACGGCACTCTTCTCGGATTCCACCAAGACCACCACCTTGTCGGGATGCGTTTTCAACAAGTGTTCCCCGAAAAGGCATTGGGATAGTTGCCAATCCTCTGCCAACACACGCTGCTTTTTCAATATGCTGTGTATCCAGTTCACTGCCGATGTCTGTCCTCCCTTGATACGGTGTCCGTCTTCGGGATTGTACTGCATCACCTTTCCCGTGCGTACCTTGCCCGTCCTGTCTATCTGCCAAAAGATAACAGAGCCGTCACGGGTAGCCCCCAAACGGTATTCCTCCAACAACCGCTTCAACACCTCTTTCGCCTTGTCGCCATAGTAGGAAGTAAGGAGTGTGAAGAGGAAACGGAAGAAATTGCTACGCTCGCTTTGCGACTTCTCCACATAGTGAGGGGGAATATAGCCGATGGCCGTCGGCTTACTTTGCTGCTTCACTTTCTTCTGCTCTGCTCTTTGCCTGTCAAAAGAGAAATCATTGGTAGTTCTGTGTTCAGGATGCTCTTGAAAATACTCTTTCGGAGTGTAGTGATACCCACAACCGCTTTCGTGGTTACATCTGCCGACCGATGGATGCAACGGCACATTATTTTCGTCCACGTAATAGACGAAAGAATGCCTGTCTCCGCATTTGGGGCAGGTATGCCGTGTTGCCGTTCCTTTATACTTCTGTAATGAATAATTGCCCATAGCTTAGTCCGTTTTTGATGGTTGATTGTCGGCTGTCCCATCCTGTCCCATTGTCCCACACTCTAAGGGTTGGGACAGTGGGACACTTGGGACACCTGCGTTTTTACTCTCTTTGCTGCGCTGGATGATACGGTTTACGGTGGACTTGCCACAATTCACCTGTGAGGCTATCTCCCTGACGGACTTGCCCGATTGGGAGAGTTGCAGAATTTGGCAATCCCTTTGGCTTGATTCATTGTCGCCCAATTTTTTCAAGTGTTCCTTTTCCGTGGAATAGCCCCTGAACACGAACTGCAAGAAAGCATCCACCTTGTCAATCTCGTAAACGATTACATTATCCGCATCATGAGAGAACGTGCCATAGCGCACTTTAAGCTGCTTCACATAGCGAAGCCCTCCGTCTTGGGCACTTTTTCCAATGGTGAACACGCTGTCAAAGAAATTGTAGAGCCGTTTGCTTCCGGCAAGGTCGTTGGATGTGATGGGACAATCCAAAGAGCGTTTGGGCGTATGTGCTAGGACAAGGATAGAGAGCGCATATCTCTTTTTGAGATTGTTCAGCTGAATCATCAGCCGTCCTGCGGCATCGCCTTTCTCCATGGCGCAACACAGGTAGGTAAGATTGTCAATGATGAAAATCTTGCAGTCGGTCTGCACAGCCATCTGTTCAATGCCGCCTATGATAGCTTCCTCAAAGTTGGCATCCAAAAGCTGGTTGCAGTCAATAGACACCCGATAGAGTTTGTCGGGAAAGGTGTAGAGCTCTCCATGCTCGTTGGTATAGCGGAGCTGGAACTGCTTTTCGGACAGTTCAAAGTCCAGATACAGCACATTGTCGGTTCGGGCGATGCGGTCGGCTATCTGCACGGCAAGGATGGACTTGCCCACGTTGGAATCGGCAAACAAGCAGGAGAGTTCCCCCTCGTACCAAAAGCTGTCCCACAGCGCACGGGGCGTAGGCAATAACGATGCTTCAAGAATGGTTTGGTTTGCCGTCTTGATATTCATCATGCCTACACTGTCGGGCATACCGTTATGCGCTTGGGATGCTTTTGTGAGGTCGCCACGTATCAGGTTGATATAGTTCTTATCCTCTTCCATATCATTCACCAGTTACGTGGGTTGGGCTTGCGACGGTGGGAAGAGGATAAGGACTTGTTCAGTTCCTCGTCTGACAACGGTATGGGATTCTTTCGGGCGGTTTCCAGCCACTTGTCCAGTTCGTCACGGTAAAGGCAATAGCGTTTGCCGGGCTTGGTGGCAGGGATTGTCCCTTCTGACAGTTTCATGTAGAGCGTACCCTTAGGGATACCTAAATACTCTGCTGCCTCGTCCACAGACATGGGCACGTGGGTGTCCACCGTTTTGGCATTGTTCACACTGCGCTGCTCGGCGAGCAGGCTTTTCAGGCTCATCACTTCGTCTCGAAGCTGAGCGACAACCTCGGGGAGGTCGTTGAAGGTAAGAATTGATTTTTCCATTCGCGTACTCGTCTCTTTTGTAAGACTTGGCGCAAAGGACTGAAATGATATATCCGTGAATATCTCCACGACACGTCATTGCAAAATAATTCCCGAATAATTAAGCCCAGCCATAAATGACGGGTAAAATTACTCGGGAAACGATGTAAAACAGGCGGTTATGAGTTACCGGATGGTTGTCGTTGGTGTCGTGATTATCCTAATTCCGCACATAATCCTCGGGATAGTGGAAATCAAGTTTGCCGTTTTCGGGTTCATCAATGGGAATTTCCGTCTTTAACGGCTCTACCTTGAAATTCTTGATGGTTGATAAGTCTGTATCAGCAAACGATTTCGGGAAAAGGGCTTTGATGAACTTGGCACGGTTATCCCCATTGTAGTATCTCTTGTACAGGAAACGCTCAGAGATATTCCATACGAAGTGACGGAGTGGAATGTTGTTGATGTCTTTGGTAAACGGTCTTTGTATGGGCTTCGGGGTATAAGTGTTAAGATTCATCCATTTGTCCACCTCAGTACAGATGTGGTTCACGGTTTCTTGGTCGGCAATGCGAGGCAGGTAATAATGGCAATACTCCATGACCATGCGGATGCGCTCTTCCTTTTCCCGTTGCTCTCTGCTTGCGTAATTGGCACGGTTCTTTTCGTGAAGATCCGGGGCGATAGTAAGCTCTATCGGTTGTGTTTGGATAAGTGTCTCTTCTTTTGTCGGGGATGATTCGGGTACAGGCTCAGGGACTGATGTAGGTCCAGGCACAGATGTGGCTTCTTCAAGTGTATTTTGTGACAGTTCTTCCTGCACCTCTATGGCTTCGGCAATCGTTTCTTTCTTGCCGAACTTGATTTTGTAGATTTCGTATGTATCAAAGATAAGTGTCTGAAAGGAGAGATAGAGCAACCATCCCAACAGGTTACAGCATACGAATACTATCCACCTGACAAAGTTGTCTTGGTTGAAGCTGTCCGCTATTACCAGCGTGGCAATGGAAGATATTAGGACGATGGCGAAGCCGACAAAGCCCAAGATGATGTATTTGTCCTTGATTGATGATTCCATATTTCGTTGAGAGATTGAATGTTCCTGTATTATTTTGTGCAAAGTTAATGCTATTTTTCCCAATTACTGCCCGTTATTTGCGGTTAGAACGGTCTTTTTCAATGTATTTCACGAAATGTCATCATATCATACTCTGTTTCATACTCTGAGGGGCTTATAAATGGTGGCATCAAGCCAAAAACATAGAGGGGCGATTATAGCCTTGTAGCCATAACCGCCCCTCTGAATACCTGTCAATGTGAGACATTTATGCCTCCTTGCGCTTCAAGGTTATCTTGTCCACCACCTGACACATCTGCTGCGCTGCTATCTTGGAATAGATTTGTGTGGTGGTAATGTTCTTATGTCCGAGATAGGCTTGGATGACAGCCATGTCCGTTCCCATTTCCACGTGCAGGCTTCCGAAGCTGTGGCGGGTACAGTGAAAGGTGATTTTCTTGGTTATCCCTGCTGCCGTGAGCCACCGTTGGAGTGGTCCTTGCAGCATCTTGTCCTTGAAATCCTCAAAGATAAGTCCCTCGCCCCGTTCTCCCAGCAGTCCATAGGCTTCATCACTGATGGGGTTATGCACTATTTCTTTGGTTTTCTGCATACGGGTGGTAACGAACATCCTGCCGTTGGTGTATGGTTGTATCTGCTGCCACGTGAGCTGTCTGATGTCGCTCTTTCTCAGTCCCGTAAGACAGGCGAAAAGAAAAGCTTTTTTCAAGACCTCCTCCTCACAGGGTGTTTCGGCAAGCCGTATCAGTTCCTCTTGGCTCAAATGCTCCCTGATGGTGGGAATGCACTCGATGCGGTCTAAGAAGCCGTTTGGGTTCTCCTTTATCTTCCTGTCACGGTAAGCGGTGTGCAGCACGGCACGGAAAGTTGACCAATAGCCTGCTGCGGAGTTGATGTGCAGCTTTTGGTTGGTGTGGATGGATTGGGGTGCATCAAGCAGGTATTCCATGAACTTGCGGCACAAATCCACATCCACCTCCTCAAAGGTGCATTTGCCGTTCACGAACCGCTGGAAATGCTTGTATACGTGCTGCCACTTGATATTCTTGCGGTCAGCCAGTCCTTTGAAATAGGCAAGGAAATCGCCCTTCATCTTGGTCTTGTCAAAAAAGCCGTTGTTTTCATTGAAAATGGCTTCGTAGCGCTGGTTGCGCAGGATGACCGCTTTCTTCATCATGCGTGCGTTGAAGTCCCGTTCCTGCTGGTTTGCAGGTTTGGCGAAGATGTAAATTCCTAAGGCTTCACGTGTAATCACTCTCATGGTGACATTGTCACGGTAGCCGGGATAGTAGTCAAGGCATAGTGAATACTGTGTCCCGTTCTTAATCTTGCGCTTACGCAAGGTAACTGTTTTGCATTTACTCATAATAATTATGTTTTAATTGGTTGTATACATTTTGGAGTTGTATCCATGTTTCCGATGGCAAAGGAACAACGTGAAATATCCGTGAATACCTCCACGATACATCATTTTGAAATAATTTTCGATAATCCCGATTTTTCACGGTTATTTGTTCCTTTCAGCCATGACACGCTCCACATCTGAGCGCAAAAGCAGGTTTTTCACACCCACCTTTATCTTTTCGATGTGCTTCACCTTGACGATATGGCAGATGTTGGCTGACGAAAGACCATAGATTTGCTGCACCTGCTCAACGGTATAGTAGCGTTCATCGTTCACAAGGTCAGTTCTGCGGAGTTCGTTCAAATGTGATTTGGAGTAATAGGTACGCCCGTACTCTCTTTTAGTGGGTATCTTATGGCGATAGGTGTAGGCACGGAGTGCGGTCGGCTTCATGCCGAACAGTTCCTCCACCTCCTCGGTCAGTAGCCAGTCGGTAATTTCGCTAATATCAACTGCCACACCGAAAAACTCGTCAATATGCTTCTTGCTGTAATAGTTCTTTCCTGCGATACGGCAGATGGGGATATGGTTACGCTTGGCGGAAGTGTAAAGCCATGACTGCTTTACCTTAAAAAGGGACATCACCTCCTCGCCCGAATAGAAGTCCAACACTTCTTCGCTTTCCTTTTCCCTTTTTTCTCTTTTGGCAGGTAAGGAAGATGAAGATGATTTCCTTGGTGTGGAGGTGTTGCCGGGCAGGATGCGGTGATAGGGATTGCCCTCCAACATCTGCTCGATGTCGGCTCTGCGGATGAATGCCATGCGGTTGCTGATGCGTGAGGCTTTCAGCTTGCCGATGGCTACAAGTTTGTAAATGTACTGTCGGGAACAGCCCATGAGGATGGCTGCTTTGGAAAAGGTGAGATACTCCTGATGCTGTATCTCCATCAAGGGTTGGGCGACTTTGAAGAGGTTGTTCTTCTGCATCACTCTGGCTCGTTTGGCTTCTGCCTGACAAGCCTCACTGCAATATCTTTGCATACCGCTTCGGGTTACAAAGGACTTGCCGCAAAAACTGCATTTTCTGGTTGCTTTCATACCGTTTTATCGTTTAATGGTTCATTTCTTCAATCCTATATCTCTGAAATGGTAAACGGATGTGAACGGAAGTCAACCATTGTCGCTTTTCTACACAGTGTGACTGTTTCCGCATATCGGGGCGGTTATTGTCGCTTGTCGTAAACGGTTGTAAACCCTTGTCAACTGTCTGCACGGTGTGACAAAAAACAAGCCCCGCAAATTCTCCACGTCAGAAATACGTCTCAAAAATATGTGGAAATTTGGGAAGCGACAAATGGCAACCGAAAAGTGTTAAATTTTAGAATATGCTGGTAATTAAAGATTTACACTCGGATATTTCTGATTAGTTTTGGTTGTTCTATGGTTATAAATACATTTTCGATTATAATGACATTGCAGATTCCTTGCAATTCAGGAAGACTGATAAAAAGCATATTGCTAATATTAAGAATTTTATAGATACGGATTTTAAGTATTATTCTAAACTATATGCCAAAATACGAGCTAATCAAAATCAGTTCCTGAGGTATGATAATGTGATTAATTATCTATCTGGACAATATCAGATTATAATGGCCGCTTGTAGTATAGATGATCCGATTGAAGATGAAAAGATAGATACAATTGCTAAAGAAATAGATAGGTTATGGATGCTTTTAATCTTAAATGACATCTACGATAGTAATAAGTTTCAAAATCTGTGCTTTGCACTTAACCAATTATTGAAAGAAAAGAATATATCAGAATATCGCAGTATATTTGACAAGTTGATTATAGACACGATTCGTGATAAAAGGAATACTACTCCAACCTCTGTATTAGATTATCAGAATTTCATCAAAAAGAATTATAGTAATATGAATACTCGTTCATTAAGGTATCTTTTTGCACGAATAGAAAAATTCATTTGTGAACACACAAATCAGTCTATGCAAAACGATGTGGAGTATATATCTACAAAAACGGGGTATAAAACGGGCTACCATATTGAACATATTTTATCGCATAATGAAACCAATAAAAAATATTTTGATAATGAAGAAGAATTTGAAGATAAACGGAATCTCTTAGGTGGATTGTTGCTACTTAAAGGTTTAGACAATATTAGTTCTGGTAATGAAGAGTATGTCGATAAGCTTAAAACTTATAGCAGTGGTTTAATATGGGGACATTCTTTGTGTGCAGACTTTTATCATGCAAATAAAGACTTTGTTAACTTTAATTGTTCCTTAAAAGAAAGAATTTCAGCAGAGTTTAAGCCTTTCAATAAATTTGATAAGGAGGCATTAAGTGAAAGAAGTCTATTACTTTATAACTTAATAAAAGTTATTTGGGAGGTATAGCGTGAGAATAGTGATAACATTCAAGATAGTTTCTAATCAATACTACTCAAATTGAGGAAACATTTTTGTACCATACAAATGTAAATCATTGGTAATCAGTGTTGGATATATTTGAGGAAGTGAAATAGTATCAATTACTAAATATCAAGAATGATTATTAAATCGCTATAAACTAAATGTTTATGGCGATTTTTATTTTATGAAAAATTATATATCGACACAACCTTAAAAGATTATGTCTATTTTTCTCTAAAAACTAGGTTTAAATTTATCAATACGAAGGAGCATTCTGCTGATAAAAAGGAGTCGTAATAGATATTAAAATGAAAAACAATCTTATTTAGATTGTTTTTCAATATAAGAAGATAAGTTTTCAATCAAAATTTATTACAAAAAAAGCAGATAAATATACCTAAAAGCATAAGTTATCTGCA
>ERZ772928.935-NODE-935-length-12822-cov-2.671340_pt1 | contig 12822 bp, 15 predicted proteins | sample MGYA00511686_ERZ772928 | MGnify/ENA primary metagenome ERZ772928 (study PRJEB29015, sample SAMEA2738063) | human oral metagenome | biome: human oral; feature: human-associated habitat; material: saliva | place: China | collected 2219 ... | reverse complement strand
TGTATATTATATCACTATGAAATCCATATGCTAGATATAATCCGAAAATTCTTATATATATTTTTTTAATATTTGATATTAAAGTTTTCTAAGTCACTGCAAATAAAAAAACTTCCTCGCTTTGTTTAAGCAAAGAAGCTTTGTTTATGTACATAATTTGTTAATTATATAGATTTTAATGCGTATTTTTCTATTGCATAGGCTACGCCATCTTCCTCATTTGATAGAGTTGTAATATCTGCAGCATCCTTTACACAGTCATCTGCGTTTTCCATAGCTATGCCTAGACCTGCATATTCTATCATTGCTATGTCGTTTCTGCTATCTCCACATACCATGAGATTATCTTTGTGAAGTCCAAAGCTCTGAAGCAGGAATTCTAACGCATCCGCCTTGCTCGTAGTAGCGCCACCGATTTCATTATTTAGCGGAAATGATGATGTAACTGTAATTCCTTCAATCTCAGCTAGCTTCTTTTCACAAGCACGCTTTGCCTCATCATTTGGATAGTTCACACTGATATTTTCTATGTGATCCTCCCAGTCAATCATATGGGTAAATATGTCATCTATCGGTTTTCTCGTAGCGATCACATATCTCCTGCTTCTTGTCATAATATCACCGGAAACAATAGCATCGTATTCACTTCTGCTTATATAGGCCTTGCCATTTGCAAACATCTCAGCCCTTGCATTTTGTGATTTTAGAACTTCTATAACCTCGCGAACTTTTGTGGGCTTAATAAAATTTTTATAAACTATAGATCCATCGCTCAGCCTTAGGACTCTAGCTCCATTTGATGTAATCACATATTCTAGGCCTTCAATTTCTGCTATATTTTTGGGCAGTGAAAACTCAGCTCTACCTGTTGCAATCACAACATGTATGCCATGTTCATGTGCTCTTTTAAAAGCCTGCCTTGTTCTCTTTGAAAACTCGCCGCTATCATTTAGTGCCGTGCCATCAAGGTCAAGACCTATCATCTTAATTTCCATCATAAGCCCCTTGCATTATAGCCAGATATTCTGTGTTATATTTTCTTACCTGCTTCATTGTTGCACTAACATCATGACCTGGGTAAATTGTGATTGAATTATCCCACTTGCTGATTACATTTCTTATGCTGTCTTCCATTTCTTTCTGGCTTCCACAGTTTAGATCTGTGCGTCCAAGGTCGATATCAAAAATAGTATCACCTGTGAAGCACGCTTTACTTTCCTCACACATTATGCATACTGAGCCATGGCTATGTCCTGGGGTATGAAGAATTTTGATAGTCTCACCTTCCAAATCCAGCTCTTCTCCACCATATAGTAACCTATCAATGTGACCTTTATATTCCTGTGCATCCTGTGCATGCATATAAGTAGGTACATCAAATTTTGCCTTTATTCCATGGACTGCTCCAACATGATCATGGTGCATGTGCGTCAAAAGAATTCCCTTTGGCTTTAAATTCTTACTTTCTATATGCTTTATGATTTTTGCTGCATTGTATCCTGGATCTATGATATAGCATTCACCGCCCTCATTATGGTAAATAATGTAGCAATTGCTCTCAAGGCATCCCTGAACAATTCTGTCTATCTTCATATCTTACCTCATCAAATATATAAAAAACCGCAGAAAGCATAGCTTCCTGCGATTATAAATTCATCTGCGATTAAGCTTCTTCAGTAGCTTCAACTTCCTCTTCTACTACTTCTGGAGCTGGAGCAGCTGCCTTAATGCTTAGGCTGATACGCTTTCTATCTACATCGATATCAAGAATCTTTGTATCAACAAGCTGTCCAAGCTGAAGTTCTTCAGCAATGTCAGAAACTCTCTTGTGAGCAACTTCTGAAATGTGAACAAGTCCGTCTAGACCAGGCTCTAGCTCAACGAATGCGCCGTATTCCTTGATCTGAACTACCTTACCGCTTACAATCTCACCTACCTGGTACTTATCGTTGATAATGCTCCATGGCTCTGGTGTGATCTGCTTTAGTCCAAGTGAAATCTTACCCTTCTCCTGGTTCATTGAAAGTACCTTAACCTGAACAGTCTGTCCTGTCTCAAGTACTTCCTGTGGGTGCTTTAGCTTACCCCATGAAATCTCTGAGATATGGAGTAGTCCGTCGATTCCGCCGATGTCTACAAATGCACCGTAGTCAGTGAATCTCATTACTGTACCCTCAACGATGTCACCTACGCTGATGCTGTCCCAGATACCTGAGATTAGCTTCTGCTTCTCAGCAAGAAGAATAGCTTTGTGTGAGAATAGTGCTCTGTTTCTCTTAGCATCAACTCTTGTTACAAGAACATCAAGTGTCTGTCCGATGAATTCATCTGCATTCTCAACATATCTATCTGAGAGCTGAGACATAGGAATAAATCCTGTAACTTCCTTGTATGCTGCGATTACGCCGCCGTTTACGGCTCTTAACACCTTAACTGTTATTACCGTCTTATTCTCATGAGCTTCGTTGATCTCTGCCCAATGCTTGCTAATTTCTAATTTCTTCTTGGACAGTAGGATGCTTCCGTCACCGTCATCAGTCTTTACGACCTTTGCCTGGATCTCGTCGCCCGGCTGAAATAGATCAGTCAGTTTTTCTCCTTCCTCAAGTGTGACTTCTTCTACGGGAAGAATTCCGTCTTTCTTGCAGCCTAGGTTTACAATCACTTCTCTATCAGAAACCTGATGTACCTTTCCGTCTACAATTTCGCCGTTATGTGGGAGTCTCAAAGATGCATCAATTTCATCCATGAAATCCGCCATTGTGGTTTTTTCTGTTTCGCTCATGTTGGCAATAACCTCCTTAATTACGCTTTCAGGTGTTGAAGCACCTGCCGCAACTCCTATTTTATTATATTTTTGAATTTCTTTCAATGGTAAATCACTAATATTTTCGGCAAAAAACGAATTATTGCAATGTTTTTTTGCAATTTCATATAATTTCTTCGTATTCGAGCTCTGCTTATCGCCAATAATAACCATCGCATCCACTTCCTTGGCTAGTCTCTGGCACGCATCCTGCCTAAGACTTGTAGCATTGCAGATAGTATTTTTTATCTCTAGCTTACAGCCCTTTGCTTCTAGCGCATCGATTATTGATTCAAAAAGCTCTTTTCTTATAGTCGTTTGGCAGACCACAAGATACTCTCCACTTTCTACTTTTTCGACCTCGTCAGGGCTGTTAATAATATATGCAGAGTTATCGCACCATCCATTGGTTGCAATAACCTCCTGATGATTTGCATCCCCTATGATGATTATCTTTTTACCTTCTTTACAAGCACCATTTACTATGGTGTGTATCTTTGAAACAAATGGACAAGTAGTATCCACATAGTTTAGGTTAAGCTTGTCCATTCTGTCATAGAAAGCCTTTGGCTCACCATGAGACCTTACGATTATTGTATCGCCCTCTTTTGCCTCATCTGGCGTTTTGATAATGCGAACGCCATCATTCTCAAGCTGGCTTGTAACAATTTTGTTATGAATCAAAGGTCCACAAGTGAATAGACTTCCCTTGCTACTGCTAGCCTTGCTTTCTTTTATCTGTTCCTGTGTAGTCTCCAGGGCTTTCTTTACTCCGAAACAAAATCCGGAATTATCTGCTCTAATTATCTCCATATTTTTTTCTTAACTCTTCTAAAAACCTTTTGAAATTTGCTTCTGAACCATTTTCAGATGGCTCATAATATCTTACCCCTTCTGCATGAAGATTATCAGGCAAGTACTGCTGCTTTACATATCCGCCAAAATCATGTGGATACTTGTAATCCTTGCCTAGGCCCTTATCTCTTGCACCTTTGTAATGTGAGTCTCTAAGATGATCAGGTACCATATCAGTCTCCTTATGCTTGATATCGCTCATAGCTTTATAGTATGCCATTACAGAGCGGTTTGATTTAGGAGATGAAGCTAGCATTATTACAGCTTCCGCTAAGTTTATCGCAGCTTCAGGAAATCCTACCATAAGCGCAGCACTTACACATGCATGAGTTATACTTATAGCTGAAGGATATGCCATACCTATATCTTCACTAGCTATGACAAGGAGCCTTCTACCAATCATCTGTACATCTGCACCCCCATCAACAAGTCTAGCAAAGTAATATATTGACGCATCAGGGTCGCTTCCTCTTATCGATTTTTGAAGTGCGGAAAGCAGATCATACTTATCGTCTCCACGGTTGTAAAAACCTATTTTTCTCTGCATTGCTTCAGATATATCCTCTGCAGTTACAGTTTTACCGTCTTGATGATTTTCAAAGACGAAGCCAAGTGTATCAAGTGCGACTCTTGCATCTCCATTTGATAGTTCTGCCAAAACATCTATGGCCTTGTCATCGTATTTGACATTAAGGTTTCCTAATCCTCGCTCCTTATCATTTGCAGCACGCAAAAGAAGCGTTTTGATTACCTCTTTATCAAGACGCTTGAACTCATAAATATTTCTAACCCTGCTCAATATCGCGTTGTTTATTGCAAAATACGGATTTTCGGTTGTACTTGCAATGAACTTAATTACACCTTCTTCTAATGCCTTTAGGAGCGAATCCTGCTGAAGCTTATTCCAGCGATGAAACTCATCAATATAGATATAGCTTGATTTTGCCTCTAAACCATAAAATCTAAGGCGTGCTCTATCTAATATCTCCTTTAGTTCCTTGGTTCCAGTCGTACTTGCATTTATCTCATGAAAATCACTATCGAGCTCTGCAGCAATTATTCTAGCAAGAGTAGTCTTGCCCGTACCTGAAGGTCCGTGAAATATTGCTGAACCAAAGGTTTTGTTCTTTATTGAATTATATAGCAACGATCCTTTGTACAAAAAGTGCTGCTGACCCATGAATTCATCTAAATTCTGCGGTCTCATCTTTGTTGAAATTGGAATCATAGCTTAATCGTACACGAAATCATGCTATAAAGCAATAGTGCGACTTATTTTACCCTGCTCGCTCCTCCATATGTTTCTTTTGTGTGCGTTTATCTTAGCCGTAAAATCATCTACTGTATCAGACTTACAAATTAAGTTTTTAAGAGATTTTATTTCTGTATCAGCCACTATGCCCATGAACTGTTTAAACTCATCTAGCAAAGCATTTAAACTCTCTAGGACTATCTTATTTAGGCTATTCATGTCATCTAGATGCTCAGTACTTGGTATGAACATAAGTTTAAACTTCTTTTGACTTTTGCAATAGTAGATATAATCTAGGCTGATTCTATATTCATACGGAAATACATATCTATACATCGATTCATTTATGCCCTCAGTTAGCTGTATCATCATATCCGCTATATCCCATGCCTCTAGTGAAGAATCCCTTAGATATTCTTTTAGGTTTGCATATCCATCAATATTTACAAAATACTCCTTAACTTTAACTTTACTATCATCTCTAATAAACTGAAATTTCATTGGCAGAAAAAGTCTATGTATTCCTGACGATAAAATCAAAGCCCTATAATAATCTATCTCTGTTATCGGCTTTATCAAAATATTATTTTTCACATTATCCTCCACATATTGAGCAGGCTGAGTAACCCCTGCTAATTGCTTCTCGCTTTTGTATCTTCTCGTAGTATTTATCTACGCTTGGACAGTCACCGCGATGATATACTTCACCGCTATTGAAAAAACAAAATACTGCTTGATTTCCCTTGTATCCCTTCTTCTTGCATATATCACACTGCTTAAAACGCGATTTTATTGCTGGCGTAATATACACCTTTTCACAGGCTGGATTAAGACATTGACAAGATTTATTGTGGTACTTTCTACCTGATTCTGGAAATATATATACTTCTTTGGAATCCTCTTTTTTATTAAAACTATCCTTGTCGCTATCCTCATCTAGACTAGCTCCCGTAAATGCCCTTGACCTTATTTTCATATCCATATCAAGGCCTCTAATTGCAAGCGGAACTCGCTTAGAAAAACTAGCATCTATGCGAACTGTTATTAGGTCTTTAAATTTACCATCGCTATGCCTATATTTATATTGAGTCACTTGAATAGGATCTATGAAGTGGCTTTCTTTATTTAACCTATTATTAAGCCTAACTTGACCAAGTAACTTATCGTTATAAAAGTGTGCCCTTATATCACTTGACCTTAGCTCATCACAGGCTGAATATACGGCATTTTCCCATTCCGCCATCACGGGTATCAAAGATAATAGCATTATTATTGCGATTATAAATGGTGGAAACACTATGCATGCTTCTAGAATGTATGCACCCCTTTTATTACTTACCATAGATTTATTTTGTTTTTGCAAAGCTAGTCTAATATTCTGCACTGAAATTATGCGTCCTCCCATTTACATCCATGCTGTAATCAATACCCGTGTAATGACTTGAAATACTGAAATTTCCATAATAACAGTATTTCATATTTATCTCTATCAAATCCATCATCCTTAGAAGTCTATTATCCTTATTTGTTAAAAATATCATCGCCTGAAGATATTCATTATATGTGTTACCTTTTTCATTATTTTTATCTATATATTCAGGATTTGGATTTGTTATTATCGATTTTAAATTTACCGCCCATGAATCATCATCCTTCATCAGAGGCACCTTCTTGCCATGAACAAGTAGTCTATAGTCGTTTACGCTTTCAGCATATGCCCACGCAGCTATTAGTGCCTGCTGAGTTGCTGGCGCTGCAGCTGGTGATGAGATAAGCTCAGCAATTGTAAGAGCAAGATCTCTCATCTGTGGATTTTTATTTATATAAGCTATGTTCATCGCTTCTCTTATTGCAATTATCCTGTTCCTAGCGCTTTTTAGATTTCCCTCGTCTGAAGCTTTACCTGCGAGTATATACTCTAGCTCATACTTAAAGAAACTATCATCATCTTCACTTTGTGAAACTGCACTTTGGAAGTGATTTTTCATGTATTTCATTTGTAGAAGTTCATCTTTGCCACCCTTTAGCACATCTTTGATATCATCTATCTCTTTAATCTTATTTATAAAGTTACTTAGCGAGAAGCTGCTCAGTCTTCCTTTTGATGGAAGTCCTGCCACTATAGCATCATTCGAAATCGTTCTATCTGACGGCGTATAAACATCTAGCTCGATATCCTTAAATTTCTTTTGTTTATCTGCTACAGCAGCCTTATTAACTTGCTTCCGAAAATTATCAAGCTCTGCTAGGGAATATTTATATAGACTGCTATTGCACCCTTCACAGTCTATATATCTCTTCCCCTTGAAGGTAATTTCGCTAAGCTGGTTAAGCTTATCGTCGACTTCGGCAGGCGACTTGGCTTTATATGCGAATATTCCATATCGCTCATAAAGCTTGTCTGTATATTCACCCAGGATTGATTTAGCCCATAGGTGTCCCAAGCTTTCTACACTTGAGCTTATAGCCTTTGCCCTTGTCCCTCCAATAAAAAGCATGGCTAATGATATTATTGAAACCGAAAAAATCATTACGAATACGCTAACCATACCCCGCTTATTTCTTACCATCTCACTCTTTTAACCCCTTTACAAATTTCCCTGCCCTTACTAAATCTGCTTCATTTATCAAATATATATCCGCATTGATATCCTTTCTTAGCAAAACTCTTGCAGCTCCACTTATTAAGGATGAGTCTTCTACTTTATATTTTTCTTTTTTAAACAGTGAAGAGCTCGCTTTTGCCTTATCAAGCGATACCTTATGTAGCTTCATTTGCCTATCGGCATGACTGTAAAAAAACATCATTGCATAAATCATGCTTACAATCAGAAGTACCAATAGCGGAAGCACGATTGAGGCTTCTACATACTCACCTCCTTTTTTATTCATTAGCATCATAAGTGTCTCCCTAAGCGTTTAGATCTGCAAAAGTTGTATTGATAAACTCTGTAATTTGCGATCTAAAAATGATTCCTAGTGAAATTGCTAGCGCAATCAATATTGCTACCTGTACCATCTCCATTCCCTTTTTGTTTCTTAACATTTTGTCCCCCTAATTTAGAATTGTATTACAGCAGGTGCAGCTGTGATGATTATAAGTGATAGTAACTGTAAGGCTAGAGGTAGTGAGAGTTTTAGCTCTGCAAGCTTAGCATTCTCTTCTGCAGTTTTCATCCTTCTCTGCCAAAGATACTCCCCTTCTCTAGAAAGCTTTTCTCCTAGCTCAGTACCTTTATATTTACTATCAGCAATCATTGCTGTAATACGCGTTAGTTCTTTGATTTTTAATGACCTAGATTTTTCTCCGAGTATTTCCATCTCATCTCTTCCGCTAATCAACGCAAGTTCCTTTGCGTCACTAATTAACTTAGATAATTCATTGGGAAATTCTTTGCTATATCCGTCTATCACCTTGCTCATCGCATCCTCATACACCATTCCGCAATTTAGAAATAGCTCAAGCTTTGTTCCAAAGGCTGGTAAATTTCGGATTATGTCATTTCTTTTTCGCTGAGTCTCTTTCTTTTCCTTGTCCTTTTCACTCCTGTAGGCAAATAGCATCACCAATGGTGCTGCTGCCATTACAATAGCGTAGTTTGTCTGTTTTGATCTAATGCTCCAATTAAGCCTAGTTCCGTCATCTAACTGTTTAGGTAAGCTTATCATCTTGTTTGCCTTTGTATTCTTTTTTAGCTTTCTTATGATGTCTGATAGTTTAAGTTCAAGGCTCTTGTCAACAGCTTTATCCTTTTTAGAATCCTTCTTATTTTTAACTGCCTTAAGATATACTGTTTTACTTGCTTTATCGCTACCATTTATCGCTGAAACCCTTATCTCCTCGCCTTCATTACTGCTATTTAGAGTTATTCCACTTAGGTTATCTCTGCTTCCTCTTATACTGACAGCCTTCCTAGATCCAAATACAAATGACATCATGCTTATCCCAACGGAAATAGCTATAACTAAAATCAAGAGTCTTTTCTTTCTCAGACAAAACTTGGTAAATTCAAATCCATAAACTTGTGATTTTATTTTGCCTGTACTAAACTTCAATTTTACATATCCTTTCTGATAAAAAAATAGCTGTAATTGATATAGAAAGTGCTAGCAGCATTATTATTTTTCCGCCTATGCCTTCGTACATAGGCTTTATATAACCAGGAGAGCATATCCTGAGAAACAGTATTATTATCACTGGAATTACTGCTATTACTCTGCCTTCTATAATCTTTTGTTTGGCCAAAAGCTTAATACTATTTTCCATCTCTATCTTCTCACCAATAGTCTTTGCTGCGGCTTCAATAGCGACTATCATATCTCCGCCACTTGATGTACAGCCTCTATATACCTCTGAAAACAGCTTTATGTCTTCTACTACACATCTTGATGCAAGATCTTCCCAGAGAAAAACTGGATCACTAGCTGTACTCTCTAACTTGCTACACATACCCTCAAGCTCTCCTAACATTATGGAATCCTCATCAAAAATCTCTCTTAGCTTTTTGCACCCATCCTTCATTGCTGACTGCATACTTGAACCTATCGCAAATGAAGCACTGAAGCTGTACAGTAGTTCCTTAAATTCATTTCTTAGTCTTGTCCTTCGTTTTGCTATCATATAGCTCATATATCTTTGCGATGCAAAGCCATAAGCTATTGGACTTATTACTACGGTTATAATTGAATTTATATAAAGCGTTCCTGCAAGTAATAAAAACCCTACTGATACCATAACCAAAGTAAGTCTCTCCTTATTGCTTAGCTTGTACTCGTTGTAATCCTGTATCATTTATCCCTCTTAATCTAAGCTTAATATCGTCGCTGAGCAAATTCTCAGTTCTAACAAGACTCATCTCATCAGATAGTTCATACAGCGGATTTAGAACATATTCTCCATCCCTATATCCTGTCAGCTCATTTATCTCTATAATCTTTCTCTTTCCGCTAGGAAGTCTCTCCATATGTATCAAAATATCAATGGCTTCACAGATTTGCATTCTTATGGCATCAACCGGAATCTCAACAGCTGATAGATACATAGCCTCTATTCTCCTAAGCATTCCACATGTTGAATTTCCGTGTCCAGTTGAAAAACCACAATGTCCTGTGTTTAGTGCCTGAAGCATGTCAAGAACCTCTCCACCTCTTACCTCTCCAACCACTATTCTATCTGGCCTCATTCTAAGACTTGACCTAATAAGGTCAGCCATATTTATTGCGCCCTTCCCTGCACTATTTGCGTTTCTACACTCCAGTCTGACAATGTTTGCTATGTTGTTTAGCTTAAGTTCTAGTGAATCCTCTATTACAATTACTCTTTCGTTTTCTGGAATATAGTCACTTATAGCGTTAAGTAATGTCGTCTTACCAGAAGAAGTACCACCACTCACAAAGATATTAAGACCTCCTCTGACCATAGTCCTTATATCATCTGCACATTCAGCACTAAGTCCACCTCCCTTTACCATCTCATCTAGAGAAATTTTGTTGTTACCAAACTTTCTTATGCTTAGGCTCGGCCCTCCTATTGCTATATTCTTCATAACCGCATTTACTCTAGAGCCATCCTCAAGCCTAGCATCAAGTATGGGCTTAAACTCATTAATTTCTCTGTGAACTGAGGCAGCTATCCTCCTTATAACATGCTCTAATTCTTCTGTACTATCAAAGCTGTCATCTACCTTCTCGATGTGTGAATCCACTTCTATAAAGATGGTATCAAAACCATTTACCATTATTTCATTCACATTTAGGTCAGAAAGATAGCTTAAGCTTCCGATATCACCTCTAAGCCTTCCGAATATACGATTTATAAGAAAAATGATATTGTCTATGGGTAGATCTTTAGCATCCTCTAAAACAATTTTCTCAATGCATTCCTTTGCCCTGTTATCATCTTCAATTCTATACTCCATCAAAGTATTGGTTGCCTTTGCCAAAAGCTCCTCATACTGCTTTCTATCAAACTTAGTATTAATATTCATCTATGCTCTAAGTATCTCCTCTAGAATGCTCTCTATCTCAAATCCATATTCATGGTCAAAACTTCTAAATGATAAATCTCTACAAAATGGAACCATAAAAGTCTTATCTTCATCAGTATTTTTCCCTGTTATATCAATGCTAATTTTATGTGTTTTAGCTCTTGGCTTTATATATTCAGATAGGAAATCACAATTTACAAATATTGCATTATCAGAGCTCTCTGTAATTTCTATCGCCTGCCTACTAAGACTTGTGCCTATATCAATAATCAAATATTCATAGCCCTTCTCATGAAGCCTTATCCTTATCTCATCTATCAGCGAGGCATCAAAATCATCAAGCCTTCCGTTTATCATAGCTAGATTAAAATGCTTTATCCCATGGCTTTGGTTTAAAAAAGAATCTATATCTAAATCCTTCCTCTGCTTAAGAGCATACATAAACTTAATAGCAGAAGAATCATCAAAATCCACGCATTTCTCACTCTTATCTAGGCTTCCTCTAAGAAACTCTATCGCTCTGTAATTGCTATGAGAGAGACTCAAGTATGCAGACTTAATCCCAAATCTCACCTCCATGATGTAGCTAAAGGCCAGGGCGCTTGTACTAGTACCACAATAGCTCTTTTCGGATACAAAACTCATTAGTTTGCATTTGTTAAATTCTTTAGTCTCAGGTTTTACCTTATATCCAAAAATAAACCTGATTTTCTCTATAATTACTGCAGTACTTGAAAAGATATATAAAGTGCAGGTATCTGCTAAAAGAATCTCATCATCAGCATTCATGCTAAGCGCTACATATCTTACATATTTATCTCTATCATATATATCAAAAGACAAAACAATACACCCCAGTAAAACATGCTCTGGTGGTTCCTCAATATATACATTAACCCCATCACAAAGGCAGAAACTCTTAGCTAGTCTGCTAGTAAACTCCCTGTCACTATGTTTAATATATAACTGCATGTTTTCCATATTTTCCATCTCCCTTGCTGAAAGTCTAACTGCTTCCCCATAGACGGTCAATACCATTTTTTGGTAAATGTTTATTATGTACTTCTAGGCATGGTATTTCAATTTGTGCACGAAAAAACTCCACTGCATTGCAGTGGAGCTTTGATCTTATACTTTATTTCTGCTTATTTATCGTTTGATGAATATCTGAGCTTTGATACAAATAGAAGCCCTGCACTCATGAGCGCCATTACCGATACTCCAAGATATACAAAATAATTTGATCCATCAAATGTATTAGGAACACTGGTCTTTATGACTGGTGTCTGGGGCACCTGAGGTGTTATGCCAGTTGGTGCCTGCGGAACGGCTGGAGTTGGGGCTGGTGGTGTTGGCGCTTCTGTATTTGGAATTACTACTTTTTCATACACATGAGTACGTACATCCTCTGTATCTGGAAGTGTATTTTTGTACTTATATGCCACCTGTCCATTTGCTCCGTAAATGAAGTCAAGCTTCTCGACAAAGCCTGTTGCATCAACATCCTTGACATCATTTCCATCCTCATCTTTCGTCTGTAGACGATACCATCCACTCAGGATTTTCCCTAGCAATTTTCTCCCTCATTTGCTCCAAATATTCAGCTTTTTCCTGTGGAGTCAATTCTACGTTTCTTTTTACAAGCTCTGGCTCTTCATTTTCATTTTTCTCGTTTGCATCTTGATTTTGATTCTGATTTGGATCTTGCGCCTGATTTTGGTTTTGATTGGCATCAGACGCCTGATTCTCGTCAGCAAAAGCAAGCCCGCTTCCTTGAATCAAAAGCATAAACGATAATACTACGACAAATAAAACTTTGCATAGCAATAAACGACTTAGCTTAAAGCCTTTTCTCTCTAACATCTATTCTCCCCTCTTGAGTAATTATATATCCTAAGCATTTAACTTAATGTAATCCCCTG
>ERZ772928.929-NODE-929-length-12849-cov-5.373613_pt1 | contig 12849 bp, 8 predicted proteins | sample MGYA00511686_ERZ772928 | MGnify/ENA primary metagenome ERZ772928 (study PRJEB29015, sample SAMEA2738063) | human oral metagenome | biome: human oral; feature: human-associated habitat; material: saliva | place: China | collected 2219 ... | reverse complement strand
ATGGAGTTGACGGCGCCCACGTGCCAGGTGGCCTTGAAGTCGGCGTCCATGTTGATGGCCTTGACCAGGTCCTGACAGTCGTCGAACACACCGTCGACAGCGACGTTGACGATGTTGTCGTCGAGGAGGGAGAACATCTGGGCACGCTGGAAGGCGGTCATGCGTCCGGCGGGGGTGAGCATGACGACGGAAAGTCCGGGGCGGCCGCGCAGCGCGTATTCGGCGGAGGAGCCGGTGTCGCCGGAGGTGGCACCCACGATAGTCAGCCAGTCGCCGCGGCGGGTGAGCTCATATTCGAAGAGTTCGCCGAGGAGCTGCATCGCCATGTCTTTGAAGGCGGCCGTGGGGCCGTTCGATAGGTGGGCGATGTGCAGGTCGGTGCCTTCCAGGGCGTCGACGGGCACGATCTGCGGGTCGGAGAAGGAGGGGGTGGAATAGGCATGGGCAGTGATCGCGCACAGGTCGTCGGCGGGGATGTCGTCGACGAAGAGCGAGATGATGCCGGCGGCCATCGCCGCGTAGCCTTCCTCACGCAGGACGATCCGCAGCTCATTCAGGTCGGAGGCCGACAGGGTCGGGTATTCCTCGGGCAGGTAGAGGCCGCCGTCGGGCGCCAGGCCCTCCAGCAGGATGTCGCTGAAGGAGCGGGTGGGCGCATCGGGGCCACGTCGAGTCGAAATATAACGCACGGACAGATCCTATCGGAGAGAAAGCCTGTGAAGCCAGATAGGTCGTATTTCGTCACGTTTTCACGAGGCATGGGCGGGGTGGGTGGTGTACGCGCGGCCCGCGAGCGTGTGATAGAAACAACGCGTGACGAGCATGGATCCTCGTTGGAGTGTTCCGGACCCTACAGGCGCGTCGCGACAGTCACAGTCAAACATTTTCACCCCTAACCCTGACAGGTTGGTCAGAGCGGACGAGACGAGGGCAGGCAGCGGAAGGGCGGGGTTTCCTGGGATTCAACCCCGTTTCTGTCCGAGGAGGATCAGCTCATCGTTGGCGACACGCTGGTGGACAAGAAGACGGGCGCGCAATCGCAGGCTGCCCTCTGTCTCTTCGAGCCGACGCAGCTTCGCGCCAGCGCCGACGGGAATGCGGCCTTCGTATGGAAGGACAGCGACAGCGCCACCTATTGCTGTGACATGACGAACGGGCAGACCCACTCATCCACTCATCCGTGACAGGCATCGGCGCTCGTGTGGGCGTATGACGATCTGCTCATCGGCGTCGTGGGATCGGGCATCGTGGCCTTCACACCGACCTCGTTGTGAGGCTACTCTGGTGGCATGACTGATTTGCCTTTCCGCATCGGACAAGCGGTCGACGTGCATGCTTTCGCAGCCCCTGATTCGCAGCGCACCCTCATGCTCGCGTGCCTGGAGTGGCCGGGCGAGCGCCCCCTCGAGGGTCACTCGGACGCGGACGCCGCCGCGCACGCGCTGTGCGACGCGATGCTGCTGGCCACGGGCCTGGGCGAGCTGGGCACGGTCTTTGGCGTGGATCGCCCCGAGTGGGCGGGCGCGTCGGGCCGCGCGATGCTGCAGGAGGTGCGCCGCATGGCGACCGAGGCCGGCTGGGTGCTGGGCAACGCGACCGTCCAGGTCGTGGGCAACCGCCCGCGCATGGCCGCACGCCTGCCCGAGGCCGGCGCCGTCATGAGCGAGATCGTCGGCAGCACGGTGACGGTGTCGGCGACGACCTCGGATCGCTTGGGTTTCACGGGCCGAGGCGAGGGCGTGGCCGCGCTGGCGAGCGTCCTCATGGTCCGGGTCGCCCCCGCATCCAACTAGACGCGGCTCCCCGCGTCGGCCCGACGCGGGACAGGCACGCCGACGCTCCTCGCATGGTACAAACGTCCCATGAGTAACGATGATTCTCGCGTGACGCCTCCCGGCGAGGCGCAGCCGCGTTCGTCGCGCGCACGCAGCGAGGAGTCCCCAAGCGGGGCCGACGCCTTCGTCCTGCCCGAGTTCGATTCCCTGCCAGATTTGGCGCCACTGCCGTGCCTTGCTCCGCTGCCGGACTTGGCACCGCTGCCCGACCTTGACGAAGTCTTGAAGGCCGACCCGCTCGCAGGATTCGACGAGGCCCTGGCCGCGCAGGCGGACACCGTCAGTTCGCGCGACGATGACGCATTCCCAAGCGCCGCGCCCGCAGGCGACATCCCATCGCTGCCCGCGAGTCCGTCGACGCCCGCGGTCCCATCACCGCCCGCGGTCTCGACCGCACCGACGCAGAACACAGCTCCGACGTTCACCGTCGCCGCCTCCCAGGCCGATGCCGCACCCACTCACGCAGCCACGGCCTCGTCACGAACCAGTCCCGCCCAAGAACCGAACGAACGCGTCGCTCACCCTGCGGGTCGCCTGTCCTGGGGCGAGCAGAGGACCACGAATTCCGCCACCCCCATCGGCCTGGCGATCTCCGGTGCCGTCGTCGTAATCAGCGGCATTATTTCCTTGGTCCACACGGGCGGCAGCGATCACAAGCGTCCTACGCTCCCCCCACCGGCCCTCGATACGAAACAGCAGTTCCTCCACGTGCCCGGATACCGTGGGGCCGCGACGAACACGCATTCCCTGTCGCCCGAGTGGGCCTCGGGCGTCGCCACTGCGTGGACGATCCCCACCACGAACGGGCCGGCGGGGACACCACCGCAGATATACGTCGACGGGTCGGTCCTCTACCTCGCCGCCGACGACCTGATGGAGGACCGGAGGGAATCGGCCGTCACGGTGTCAGCCTATGACCTGTCGGGTAATGAACCCACTCTCCTGTGGACGTCGACGGGTCCGACGGAGAACTCGGCGATTATGTCCTCCCACACGCCCGCGTTCCTCTCGGATGACGACCAGGTCTTTTTCCACGACGTCGTCATCGACAAGGCCACAGGCGCGCAAACCCAGGCTCCCTGGAAGAGGGATTATCCTCTCGCGGTGGCCGACGACATCGTGGTGACGTGCTCGACCACAACATCGTGCAGCGGGTGGATGCGCGAGGGCAGCGAGTGGACAAACCTGTGGACGACGACCACGGCAACCCAGTCCGGATACGGGTTGCATAACCATGATCTGGGCTACGCACCTGCGGGCACTGCGCTCGCCGGGAGCGGCGCACAGGCCGCCGTCCTGGTCCCCACCGCCCCCAACGAACTCCCGCAGATCCTCAACGTCCATACCGGCGAGGTGACAACCCTGAACAATCCCGACGGGAATGCCGACTATCGGAAGGTCGAAGTGGCCACCGACGGCTTCCTCGTCTACGAGCGCAGCGAACAGGCCGGGTTACTCTTCGAACCCAACGGGACCCTCCAGTCCACGTTCACAGCAGAGCCGCACCTGCCGACAGTCAGTCACGACGGGAGGCAGCCAACGACGTCGGACATCCACACCTTCATGACAAGCACGAAGGCACAGTGGACGGCGGGCACGATTGCGCTGACAGGCACGAACGAATGCGCCATCGAGTACAAGCTGACCGCCGACAGCGCCACGCACGCGATCTCCATCCCCTCAGCAGCACGCCCGAATATGACGCCGGGCTGCTACTTCGACCCGACCGACGCGCGTGTCAGCGTCAACGGATCGGCTCTCTACATCGACACCTTCAACTTCCAGGACACGAGCAAATATTTCATCGACACCGCCAAGGGACTGTCCTTCACGTCGAATGACCTCAACGAGGCCACACACCTCACCTGGGTCTTCGACGACATGCTGATCGGCCAGACCGACGGCGGAATTCGAGCGTTCGTGCCTGCCTCCTCCTGAGAGCGCACTGCTCACAGGGGCGAGGCCTCGGCTGACGAAAGCGGAGAACCCACGCCCGCGTTCCACACGGGTGTGATAGAAACGTCTCATGAGCAACGACGATGTCCTCGGAACCCCCGCCGACGGGACGCAGGCACCCTCCGCGCGCTCGCGGGAGGAGGAATCCCCGGACAGCGGCGGCGTCTTCGCGCTGCCGGAGTTCGGGACACTGCCGGGCTTCGCGCCGCTGCCCGAACTCGCCCCGCTGCCGGATCTGGCCCCGCTGCCCGATATCGGTGACGTCCTCTCCTCCCCCGCGTCGATGCCCGGCGACGAGGCCGGGGCCGGGCAGGCGGATACCGCGGGATCTCGGGATGACGACCTGTTCCCAGGCGTCTCTCCCCTGCCCGGGATCTCGCCGCTACCTGACATCGCCCAGCTACTCGCAGACGCTCCCACCTCGTCCACCGTCGACGACACTCAACCCGTTGCGCCAGAGTCCAGGCCTCTCTCAGGCGCCGCTCCGACGCCCACCTCCGCTCGCCTGCCGGACGCGGCTCCCTCGGCCTCGGCGGCCGCCACCCGCGTCTCCGCGGACGCGGCCACGGCCTCGTCGCTGGCGGGACACGTGAGCGGCCGATCATCGAGCGGCCGCACTCCCTTCCGCCTCAAGCCCGAGGAGAGCATCGGCGAGGCTGCCTCCACCCACAAACGCCTGCCCCGCCCCCTGATCGCGCTCGGATGCGTCGTTGCGCTCGGCGTCGGACTCTCTTTCTGCAGCCAACGAAGCGTCGAACCGGTGACGTCATCGACTCCGTCGCCTACGGCCTCCTCGGCGCGGGCCTCGCACACGCCGACCGTGCAGGTGCCCGAGCAGGCACCGAATCTTCCTACTCGCGCGCCCGGCTACCGTGGGACCGCGACGAACACGCACACACTGTCGCCCGAGTGGGCCTCGGGGATCGCGACCGCGTGGACGATCTCGGTTGAGAACACATCGCCCACGTTCCTGCCACACATTTACGTCGATGGCTCAACCCTCTACGTTGCGTCCAACGCCACGATCAAGGGCGAGCCAGGGTACGCCGTCACGGTCACCGCCTACGACGTGTCGGGGGCGCAGCCCACTCAGCTGTGGTCCTCAACCGGGCACACGAAAAACAACGTGGCCTTGACCTACACGCCCACCTTTGTCTCGAGCGACAACCAGCTCTTCTTCCACGACGTCGTCATCGACAAGAAGACCGGCGAGCAAACCCAGGCCCCCTGGGGCATAGCGTTTCCCCTCGTGATGGCCGACGGCATCCTCGTGACCTGCTCGTCAACAACGACGTGCAGCGGATGGACGCAGGAGGGCGGCGAGTGGACGAACCTGTGGACCACGACAACGACGCAGCAAAATCCATCGGGGCTCCGTCAGCTCGACCTCGGATACTCGCCCTCACGTAACGCTATTACCGGCAGCGGCGAGCACACCTCCGTCCTGGTTCCTATCAACAACGACCGGATTCCGCAGATCATCAATATCCACACTGGGAAGATCGCGTCCCTGAGCAACCCCGACGGGGACGGCGAGTACCGAACCGTCGAGGTAACGCCCGAAGGATACGTCGTCTACGAGAATATCGATTCCTACGGGATGCTCTTCGACAGCGACGCCACCCTCCAGTCCACGTTTAAGACCGCCCGCAACCTGCCCATAGTCAGTCACGATGAGACACCTCGCAGCGCGCCGGACGTCAAAGAGTTCCTGACGCACCAGAACGCGCAGTGGGCCGTAGCTACCCTGCGCATGACTGGCAGGCACCAGGATGAGTGCATGTTCGAGGTCACCTTCACCGCCGACGGTTCGACGCGTACGACCCCCGTCCCCGATGCGCTGACGCCCAGCTTGCCGTCCACCTGCTACTTCGACCCGAAGCAGGTGAGTATCAGCGCCGACGGATCGGCTCTGTACATGGACGCCTTCGTCGGTGCCGACAAGAACAAATACGTCATCGACACCGTCAACGGCGAGGCCTACATGTCTCCGGCGCTCAACGTCTCGGAACAACTCACCTGGGTCTACGACGACATGCTCATCGCCGTGTCCAAGGCCGGTGTCAAGGCCTTCGTGCCCGCCTCCTCCTGACGTCGGCAACGACTCGGGACGCTTTCCCTCGCGTCCCAACGCCCGGTGCCACATGGTAGAAACGTCTCATGAGTAACGACGATTGTCGCGTGACGCCTCCCGGCGAGGCGCAGCCGCGTTCGTCGCGCGCACGCAGCGAGGAGTCCCCAAGCGGGGCCGACGCCTTCGTCCTGCCCGAGTTCGATTCCCTGCCAGATTTGGCGCCACTGCCGTGCCTTGCTCCGCTGCCGGACTTGGCACCGCTGCCCGACCTTGACGAAGTCTTGAAGGCCGACCCGCTCGCAGGATTCGACGAGGCCGTGGCCACGCAGGCAGATACCGTCAGTTCGTCGGGGACCGACACCTTCCCGAACGAGACACCAGCCACCAAGGCCTCGCCCACCCCGAGCAAAGCCAGACCCGCAAGCGCGACCACGGCCTCGTCCCGGGCGGTGCCCGATGATATCCCGCCGCGCGACGACAGCCCCGCCCCGGCATCCAAGGAAGCCGGGGACACCAGCAAATCCAGCAAGCGCTCCGTGGCCGCCACGCTCGCGGCCCTTGGCGCCACGATTGGTACCGCGTTTTCGACGGGCCACGTCGGTGGCACTACCACGCCTCACGTCCATACCCCACGGGTGCCGCACGGGTCGCTGCCGAGCGCGCCGCTGACGCAGGCACCGCTGCCAAGTCTACCGAGCCTGCCGATGCCGACTCCCTCGCTGCCGAGTCTGTCCTCACTCAAACCAGCGGGATACCAGGGAAGCGCACAGGATACGCACGCCCTGTCGCCTGCGTGGGCATCGGGTGCCACGACCGCGTGGACGATCCCTGTGCCGGCTAAGTCAGCCGACGCGACACCGCAGTTCCACGTGGATGGGTCAACCCTGTACATTGCCTCTGATGCTGCGAACAGCAGCAAGAACGGCTCGGCCGTCACGGTGTCGGCCTACGACTTGTCGGGGAGTACACCCGCCCGCCTGTGGACGTCGACGGGTCCCACACAGAGCTCAGCGAGATTGTCGTTCCACACGCCCGCGTTCGTCTCGGGCGGGGACCAGGTCTTTTTCCACGACGTCGTCATCGACAAGGCTACGGGCGCGCAGACTCAGGCTCCCTGGGGGACAGATTTTCCCCTGGCTCTGGCTGACGACGTCATGGTGACGTGTTCGACCACGACGACGTGCAGCGGATGGATGCGCGAGGGCGGCGAGTGGACGAGCCTGTGGACCACGTCCACGGCGACGCAGTCCGGATACGGGTTGCGTGACCATGATCTGGGCTATGCGCCTGCGGGCACTGCGGTCGCAGGGAATGGTGTGCACGCCTCGGTCCTGGTTCCCACCGCCCCCAACGAACTCCCGCAGATCCTCAACGTCCATACCGGCGAAGCGACGACCTTGAGCAATCCCGACGGGAATGCCGACTCCCGGAAGGTCGAGGTGGCCACCGACGGTTTCATCGTCTACGAGAACTCCGGTTCTCGCGGGTCTATCTTCGACAGCGACGGGGTCCTTCAAGCGACGTTCACCGCCGAACCGGACCTGCCCGCGCTCAGCCGAGACGGGACGCAGCCGACGACGTCGGACATCCAAACCTTCATGACACAGAAACGAGCGGCGTGGGCAACGGGAACGGTGAGCATGACCGGCACGGGCGAGTGCACGATCACGGTCGCCCTGACCGCCGACGACTCGACGCGCGAGGTCCCGCCCCCGAACGCTGTACGCCGGTTCGTGCGCGACGGCTGCTCCTTCACCCCGAAGGACCTGCGTATCAGCGCCGATGGATCGACCCTGTATGTCAGGTCCTTCAGCTCCCAGGACACTAACAGCTACATCATTAACACCACCGATCGTTCGTCTTCCTCGACGAAAGACTTCAAAAAGGCCACACGCCTCACCTGGGTGTTCGACGACATGCTGATCGGCATCACCGATAAGGAAATCAAGGCGTTCGTTCCTGCTTCCTCGTGACGAGGCCTGGGTGGCCACGGCGTCATGCTCAGCGTACGAGTGTGATAGAAACGACTCATGAGCAACGACGATCACCCCCGCGCGAGCAGCCCGGTACCCCAGCCGCTGCACGCCTCGAACGGCGGCTCTCAGACACCCGCGCCTCAGCCTCCGCAGTCGTTCTCCCAGGACCGCCAGGTGCCTCAACCCACTACTCAGCAGCCCCCACGGCGAACGAAACTAGGCCGTCAGGCGCTCGCTGTCCTCGTTACTTTGGTTGCGGTACTCGTCATCGGTGCCCTCGCCGGAATTCTGTACGGGCTTTCCGTGAGGAGCACCTACATTCACGTCCGTCATCCAGATCCGACGCCGGAAGCGACTGCCCCGCAGATCGAGGCGGATCCCACCCCGGTCGGCTATCAGGGGACAGCGACCACCACGACGGAGTTGTCCCCCGCCTGGTCCTCCGGCCTCGCGACGGCGTGGACGCTTCCCACGGACCCCGATTCCCTCGTTCCACAGCTCATCGCCGAAGGAACCACCCTGTTCGCCGTCGCCCACGGAGTGGGGGCCAATACGGCGACGACCGTAACCGCCTACGACATTTCCGACAACGAACCGATCACCCTGTGGACAACGACCGGCCCCGCGACGGAACGGGTGACAGTCGATAGGACCCCAGCGTACGTCTCGACCGACGACCAGCTACTAATCGACGGCATCATCGTGGATAAGGCGAGCGGCCAGCAGACCCTGGCCCCGTGGGGCACCGACCTTCCCGTCGGCGTCTCCGAGGGAAACCTCGTCACCTGCGACACGATCACAACATGCGCCGGGTGGACGCGAGACTCAGGGACGTGGACGCAGCGCTGGAGTTCCACGACCTCGCTCCAACGAAGCAGCGGTCTCCTGCTCTCAACGATCACGAAGCTTCCCACCGCCGTCATCGGGAGCGGCGTAAACGCAGCCATCATCCTCCCCATCGACGAGTCGACGTTCTCCCCACAGATCGTGGACCCGCGCACGGGAGCGGTCACGACCATCGGTAGCCCACCCGCAAGCGACTCCTCATCGCGCCGTGTGATCGTCGCTGCGAGCGACGGACTCGTCGTGAGGCGCGACAAGGCCGACGTCGCCTACGACACAACGGGACAGGTCGTGTGGGCCGTGGAAAAGAAACGCCTCAGCGACGTTCCGAGCTACGACCGTCGTCCGCCGACACTGAGCGAGCTGAAGGAGTTCTTCCGCAATCAGCCAGCATCGTGGACGACGGCCACCGTGCACGTGAATTACCACAACCAGTACTACGCCGGCCGCGCACACGACGACACGACGCTGAGCGTCACCAACACCGACTCGGGGACCAGCCGCTGCCTGTATGTGTCGGGTGACTTTCTGTCGAACAAGGAGGATCATGGCATTTTTGAGGCATCCGATGTACGCGCAGCCTCTGATGGCTCGGCGGTGTATCTCCGCGTCACACAAGAACGAGGACTGCAGTCCTTCTTCGTCGACATGAACGGCGAGGTCGTATACACATCGCACGAACTGAACCAGGCGACAAACCTGACATGGGCCTTCGACGATCTCCTCATCGGCGTGACCGACGGGCAGATCACGGCCTTCACACCGAAGGCCTCGTGACCCTCTCTCACCGAGCATTGACAGAACACAGGGACAGACCGTGAACACCCAACGATCTCCCTCCCGGACCTCCTCCCGCGAGTCCACCCCTATGCGAAGGAAGAGCTTGTTCGTGAGCAACATCTCGGATGCCACCGTGGTCGTCCTCGTCGACGAGGCTCACGACGCCCCTCCTCTCATAAAGGCAGGTGAGTCATTCCCCGACCAGGGACGCTTCAGGACGTTCGCAACCTGACGTCATGGTGTGCTCGCACGCCAGCCCCCTGTTCCGCACGTGGGCCGTCTGTTCCGTACGTGGGCGGGGTTGCCCACATTCGGAATAGCGGGTTAGCGTGCGGAGGAGAGGACCCAGCTTCGGAATAGCGGGTTAGCGTACCGAGGAGAGGGACTCTCCGATAAGCGAGCGCGGAGTATCTGTCCTCTGGCCCCGAGCCGCGGAGTACTGACGAAGCGATCCGCTGGAATAAACCCCAACACAACACCTAGGGCTAGTCCCGCCAACACGACATGTCCAATAACCCCAATAGACGACACGTCCCCGACGCCCGAGACTCACTCGGTCGCGTCGGGGACGTGTCACGCGTGGGCGTGGGGCCTCGCCGAGGCCTCAGTCCGCCATGTGGTCGAGCGTGGCACGCTCGGCTTTGACGGGTGCCGTCAGGGCCAGGCCCACACCGAGGATCAGCATGATGCCGAGGATGCCCCAGTAGGTGTAGTCCGCGCCCGCGGGGGTCATCCGCTTACCGATCATGAGGAAGAGGCCATACATGGCGGGGGCCATGAAGGACACGGCGCGGCCCGTCGTGGCGTAGAGGCCGAAGACCTCGCCCTCGCGACCCGCGGGGATGATACGCGACAGGAAGGAACGTGACGCGGACTGGGTGGGGCCAACAAAAACACACAGGACCAGACCGAGGCTCCAGAACACGATGGGTCCGTGGGCGTGCAGGAAGAAAACGCCGAACCCAGCGACAACCATTGCGGTCAGGGACAGCATAATGACGTTCTTCGGGCCGATCTTGTCGTCCACCCACCCGAACGCCACGGTCGCCAGGCCTGCAACGATGTTCGCGGCGATCGCGAAGATCATGACATCGCTGGCGCTGAAGCCGAACGCCGTCTTGGCCAGGACCGCGCCGAACGTGAAGACGCCTGCCAGGCCGTCGCGGAAGACGGCTGAGGCGATGAGGAAAAACAGGGTGTGCGGGGCTTCGCGCTTGAGGGTGACGACCGTGCGCCACAGGAGCTTATAGGAGTCGAGGATCGACTCATGGTCATCCGCCGTCGACACCTTCTGAGGCAGCGGCGGGTTCTTCAGGACGGGGATCGCGAAGCCCCCCAGCCACAGGGCGGCGATCACCATGGAAATGCGGATGTTGAGGTGTTCGTCGGCGGGCACGCCCAGGACGTTCACGCCAATCAGGCCGACGTAGAGGATCAGCAGCAAGACGATGCCGCCGATGTAGCCGGCCGCCCAGCCGAAGCCCGAAATCTTGCCGCGGTCTTCCTTCTCACCCAGGTGGTTGAGCATCGCGTTGTAGTTCACGGAGGCGAACTCGAAGAACACGTTACCCAGGCCCAGCAGCGCAATGCCCAGCATGAGCGCACCCTTAGGGCCGAGGACCGACGCCGGGTGCACGAAGTACATAGCGAGCATGCAGACCACGACCGCCCCCGTGAACCATCCGAGCCAGACCCCGCCACGGCCTCGTCGATCAGCGCGCTGACCGGTGATCGGGGCGAGCAGCGCGATGAACAGGCCCGCGATCGTCATGCCGTTGCTCAGCCATGTCGCGGCCGTCCCCGCGTCCGTGAAAACGCCGTCGCTGGTCAGGTACGTCGTGAAGACAAAGGTCGTGGCGACCGCGTTGAAGGCAGCGCTGCCCCAGTCCCAAGCCGCCCAATCGACGACTTTGCGCGTGATGACGCGGCGATGAGTGGCGGGCGTGGTGCTCATGGAATCGGGCTCCTTCGCTCGGGAGTGCTCGGTGGCGCTGGTGCGCCCAGGGCGAAACTACCACGTTTCGCGGCGCACCCCCTCTTCGGGCCGCAGTGGGGACGAGGCCGTGGACACCTCGCGGGGAACACCTGGCTGCGCGGGCGGGCGCGAATGCGGAGGTCAGAGCCACCGCAGGCCACCATAAACGGTATGGCAGGCGCGATGGCCTTCCTTCAGACAAGATCCGCCGCGCCGCTAGGCGCTCGGCTCCTCGGCTGCGAGAAGCTGGGCGAGGGCGAGGTCCAGGGGGCGTGTCACCTTCAGGGAGCGTTCATCACCGGCAACGGTCTGAACGGAGCCTCCAACGGCCTCGACGAGGCCCGCGTCATCCGTGGCAGCCACGGCCTCGTCGGCGCTTCGGGAGGCACCCGCCTCGTGGGCGCGGGTGAGCACGTCCCATCGGAAGCCCTGCGGGGTCTGCACGGCCACCATGTCAGCGCGCCGGGGCGTGCCCGTGACGAGGCCCGAGGCATCCACGGTCTTGAGCGTGTCCGTGACGGGCAGGACCGGGATGACGGCACCAGCACCGCCGCGCACCGCGTCGATGACGCGCGCGCTCACCTCCGGGGGTGTCAGGGGACGAGCCGCATCATGCACGAGGACAACCGCGTCCGCATCGCGGTGCCCGAGGGCAGCCAAGCCCAGGGCGACGGATGCCTGGCGGGAGCGGTCAGAGCCAGCGACCACGAGGACGTCCTCGATGTCGGCCAGGGCGGCGCGGAAATCCTCAATGGACGAGGCCGGGGCAGTCACGACGATCATTCCCACTCCCCCGGCGCGTAGGCCGCGGGCCGCCCACCAGACCAGGGGGCGACCCGAGAGGGAAACGAGGGCCTTGGGCAGCTCACAGCCGAGGCGCGAACCCGAACCGGCGGCCGTCAGGACCGCGCAGGCCTCACTCAGATGCGGCATCGTCATCGATCTCGATGCGGCCCTCAGCCAGGACGGTGTCGAGACGCGCGGCGGCCTCCGACTTCTCAATGTTGCGAGCCAGGGCCAGCTCGGAGGTGAGGATAGAACGTGCCTTCGTCAGCATGCGCTTCTCGCCCGTGGACAGCTTCTTCAGGTCATCGCGGCGCGTCAGGTCGCGCACGACCTCAGCGACCTTGACGATGTCGCCGGTCGCGATCTTCTCCTGGTTCGCCTTGAAACGGCGCGACCAGTTGGTGGGTTCCTCAAGGTAGGGGGCGCGCAGGACGGTGAGGACTTCCTCAAGCCCATCCTCATCAACGATGTCACGGACGCCGACCAGGTCGACGTTCTCGGCGGGGACCTGGATTTCAAGATCGCCCTGGTTCACGCGCAGCTTGAGGTATGTTCGCTCTTCACCACGGATGGTGCGCGTCATGACCTCTTCGATCGTGGCTGCGCCGTGGTGCGGGTAGACGA
>ERZ772928.925-NODE-925-length-12895-cov-8.405296_pt1 | contig 12895 bp, 6 predicted proteins | sample MGYA00511686_ERZ772928 | MGnify/ENA primary metagenome ERZ772928 (study PRJEB29015, sample SAMEA2738063) | human oral metagenome | biome: human oral; feature: human-associated habitat; material: saliva | place: China | collected 2219 ... | reverse complement strand
CGATTCCCGGCATTATTGCGGGCGGTGTAGCCGCGAAACTCAAATTTGGTTTTGATGTGAACCTGAATATCGGCGCTATTGCCGTTGTATTCGCGCTTCAAGTTGTTATGGCGGTGTTAGGGTTTATGCTTGCGTACTGGGTTCCGGCGTCACTTCTGACTATCGTGACGCAGTCTATTACCTTCATGGTTTTGCTGTTTGCGCCGATTAACTACCCGCCCGAGCGGCTGCCCGACTGGTACGTGCACATTCAGCAATTCCTGCCGTTCGTGCCTGCGGCAAACCTTGTGCGGGCCGCCCTCTTCGACATCGGCCAGATACAGATCGTGGACGTAATAGTCGTCGGTTTTTGGGGTCTTCTGGGATGCGCATCCGCACTGTGGGCGCTTGCCCGCAGGGACTAGACCTTTCAGGGTCTCACCTGTATAAAAAGAGCCTTGATTGTGAATAAAGCATTGGAAATATCCTCTGTATTCACGATCAAGGCTCTTTTTATTATCACCCCACAGAAGGGGCGGAAAGGAAGAGACAACTACAAACGGTAGAAGCCTTCCACCGCGCGGGTCAGGTATGCCATATCGTGAACGTGGCACATTTCGCGCATTGAATGCATCGACAGTAGTCCGATCCCCACGTCGATGGTGCGCATCCCCAGCCGGGTGGCGGTGATAGGCCCGATCGTGGAACCGCAGGGCATATTGTTATTCGACACGAACTCTTGATAGGGAACGCCCGCCGCCTTGCACGCCGCCGCAAAAATACCGGCACCCACCGCATCGGTTGCATACCGCTGATTCGCGTTGATCTTCAGCAACGGGCCAGCACCGGGAAGCGGGCGCACCGTCGGATCGTGATGCCCCTGGTAGTTCGGGTTCACCAGATGCCCGGCATCCGCCGAAAGGCACACCGAATCGGCGAGCGAGCGGCGGTATTCGTCCTGGCTCTCCCCGCGAGCCTGCGAGAGCCGCACCAGCACATCCTCCAGGAACGGACCGGCGGCACCGCTGCGGGTTTCAGACCCGATCTCTTCGTGGTCGAATCCCGCAAGCATCACGGTGTGCGCCGAGTCTTCATCAGCATTCTCGGCGACATAGCGTTCTAAGGCGCACAATCCGGCATGAACCGACGAGAGATTATCCAACCTGCCCGAGGCGAAAAACTCTCCGTCTCGCCCGAAACGGCGGGGTTCCTGCGCATCCGCAAAGAGCACATCGTAACCGACGATCTGCTCCGGATCGACCGACCCGCCCTCGTCGATGGTCTGCTGTGCCAAATAGGCGAGCACATCGTTCTCGGTATCATCCACGCCCCAAATGGGGTACATATTGAACTGTTTATCGAGGGTCAGCTCATTACGTTTATGGTCCAGATGAGGGGCCAGCTGCGGCACACGCGCCAACGGTCCAGTCACCACATAGCGATCCTGAAGGGTGCCGTCTTCCCGAAGTACCGTCAGGCGCCCGGCGGCGCGCAGCTCACGATCCAAAAAGGAATTAAGCAGTGCGCCACCGTAATTTTCGACGCCCATCTGATGCCATCCTGCCGCCGTCACCGACGAACTCGGCTTGAGCTTAAGCGACGGCGAATCCGTATGCGCACCCAGCACCCGGTAACCGCTCGCCTTCTGCGCCCGCCGACCGCCAGCCCAAGCGATGATCGCGCCGTCACGCATCACGAAATGCCTGCCGACGGCAACCTCATTCTGCCACGGCTCGGTTTCGTTCAGCTCGGTAAACCCCGCCGCCTGCAGGCGCCGTGCTACGGTTCGCGCCGCCAGATATGAGACGGGCGAATCGCAGACGAACTGGGCGAGGTCTTCGATATTTTTGACGGCATCAACGGTCATACTATGCGCCTACTTCTTGGGTTTGGGAATGACGGGGAACGCCGAGGTCCACGGTGAAGCGTCTGTTAATCCCTGCTTATGCGATTGTGCGGCTTCCGGCGAGATTTTCGGAATCGGAGCGGTAGCCCAGGGAACCTCTGAGGTGTTCTGGGATGCCTCCCGCTGAGCCCGCGAGGTCTGCGAAACTGCAGCCGAGCCGTCCGCAGCCGCATTCTTAGCGGATGCGCCCTGCTCGCTTTCCTTCTGCCGGGCAGCTTCTTTCTGCTGAGCTAGGGCCTGAGCCTTGGCACGCTCATAGGCTGACAAGGCATTTTGCACGGGAATGCTCATTGTGGAGGTATCCGGCGCGTAGTTCTTCGAGGAAGGGTTCTTCGTATCGTCTGTCTGAGCGACGGATGCGCTAGCGGTTCCCTTCTGCGGCGCGGCTGCATTCGACGCAGACCCCTGTGCCCCGGAGGCACGCACCGAAGAATCGGCCTGATTCGAGCCCTGCTGAGCCTTCCGCGTGGATGCGCGTGCAGCTTTCTGCGCCGCATCCAGATCTATGCTTGACGGAGCCTTTTCCGCTGCTGCGGGGGCAACCACGGCAGGATTGAGTTCGTCGGCGATAGTCCTCGCCTGTGCAGACTGCGCGGGTTTATCGGCAGCAGGCGCTTCTTTCCCGGTTGCGTGGGCTGCGGTATTCGCGGTCGTCGGACGCTCAGCCTGGGCTGACTCGTTAGTGTGTACCGGCTTTTGAGGCTGAGTCGATTCATGAGCCTGTGCCGGTTTGGCAGTTTGCGCCGGTTTCTGGGACTGGGCTGACTCATGAGTCGGCACAGATTCCTTGGCTGGCGCAGGCTTACCGATTGGTGCAGGCTTATTAGCCGGTGCCGAACGCTCGGGCTGCGCGGGGGCAGAAGCCTTGACCGACGTATCATTCTGCTCGCTCTTACGAGCGCCTTCCACAGGCTTCGCGGCGGGTGCCTGTGCAGCCGGTTTCTCCGCGATATTCCGCTCGGACGCACGATGCTCTTCAGCCGTTTGCGGGCTAGCGGGAGCAGACGAAGACGCTGATTTTACCGAAGCATTATCCTGTGCGGGCTTGGCGTTCCCCGCCACAGAGGCAGCAGGTTGTACAGGTTGTGATTGTACCGGCGCCTGCGATCCTTGCGTTGCAGAAGCAGAAGTATCAGCAGCAGGTGAAGCAGCAGCATTTTTCACGGACATACCGGGCTGTGTGGCCGCGTGCGCAGCGCCCGGAGCCGGTGCTGCGGTGGCAGGCGCATCCGAGGAAGAAGCGGGCGCTTCCACGCCCATTGACGCACCCTCAGCCGAGGAGGCGGCAGCCGCATCCTGCCCCTGGTTCAGAGCGGCTTTTCTCTTTTGCCGGTAGGTGTACATGCACACGAGCCCGGCGAAGGCAAGCTGCAGAATAAGGGCCTGCACAAAGTCAAGCGGCTGTTCCTCACGAACCGCACCAAAGGGATCCTCCAGACCCAGCAGCCCAAAGATAAAAATCGAAACATTATTCGCAATATGCAGACCGATACCGGCTTCAAGACCGCCAGTGTACCAGCACAAGAACCCGGCGATCAGAGCCATCGTCAGCACAGAAAGCAGACCCCACAGTCCGTAACCATGCAGCACCATAAAGATAGGCGCTGGAATAATAATTGCCCAAACGGGGTTCTTCAGCCACCGGCCCACGGTCTGCATGAGATAACCGCGGAAGAGCAGTTCCTCGGCGTAGCACTGGAACGGAACTATTAGCAGAATAAGCACAATGTACAGCCAGAACATGCCGGAATTCAGCGGATGCACGCTGTTCTGCGTGGTCAAAGAACCATCCAGAGTCGCGAACCCTACATAGTAAAGACCGAAAATGAGGAACCCAAAGCCTAGGAAAACACCTAAATAGGACCACCGCATGCGGCCCGCAATGGAGTGAATCAGCCCTAAGGGTTTGAAGTTGGTAATCAGGCGCGCAATGAAAATCGCCGGAATCACCGGAATGATGGTAATAAGGAGCGCAATAAAAACAAGCGGGGTCTTAAAAACGTTCGCGTAAATACGCTGCAGATCGGTCAGGTAATCGTAAGGGACGCGCAGCATCACGGCGAATGCCAGCAGCGCAAAGCTCACAATCAGCAGGAGCACAAAATAGATGCCGGCAATCAGCAAGCCCTCAAGAACCGGGGTGAACCAACGCGCACGCGGGTTCACATGCGATAACCGGTGATAGGGCAGCTCGCTGGCGCGTTCCAGAAGTTCCTTACGGGTAAGGCGGTTACTCCTGTAATACTCAGCGGAGGCGAAGGTAGACTCAGCGCCGTACCCGTAACTTTCTGCCTGATGCGGGCTCAGCATCGTGGGCATATTTTGGGTATTAGTGACTGCGCCAGGTGGTTGGTTTGTTGGAATGAACTCAGAACCGTGATGTCCGGGTTCCTGCTGGTGATTAGTGCTCATAGTATCCATAATAGAGGGGACCCTCCCCCGAATGTCACACCGGGGCCATCTGTGCGGGTTGCCTTACGGTGTAATAATTTACCCGCCTATGAACTTTTCGGGCTTATATTTTATGGGAAATATGCCATAATTTGAGGGTTACCGTAGTTTAAAATTTGAGGCTACTCGTGCCTACGCTTCCGGGTGTTTTTGGCGCCAGTAGTGAAGGAAGGTTCAGATGGCTCTCGTCTTCAATCCGCCCCCAAATTGGCCCAAACCGCCTGCCGGGTGGTCTCCTACCCCGACGTGGCGGCCCGATCCCGCATGGGGTCCTGTTCCCGAAGGTTGGCAGCTGTGGATTGAGGAGCCCGAGCCTGAGAATGAGCAGGCACCCTCGACGGCGGAGTCTTCATCTGCCGCATCGGGCTCTTCTGAGGGTTCTTCCAGCGCGAAGCCCTCGCCATCGTCAAGCTCTGAGCAGAGCGGTGAGTCTGCGCAGGCTTCCGCCCCGAAGCAGCGTACCGCGCCGACCATTTCCGAACAGTTTGCCGAGCAGAAAACTTCCCATCAGCAGACCCCTGAGCAGAAGACTCAGGCGGAGTCTGCCCATGCTCAGGATGCGGCGTCAGCCGGTTCCGAGTCGCGCGAGGTCGCGGGTGAGCGTGCGGGCGCATCCAGTCCCGGTGCAGCGGCAGGCTCTTCAGCCGATTCGCAGGTGCGTTCCGAGCAGAGCGTTTCTGAGACCCCCGTGAACCGTCAGAGCGGCACTGCCGAGGCTCCAAAGCCTCAGGTTTCGGAGCCTACCCGCGAGACCGCTCGCGATACCCATAACGCCCCATCCGCGCCGGAGGCAAGCGCACAGCAGCCGGGAGTCGCGCAGGGTTCGGGTGTTTCTTACGATGCGCGAGAGCCCCTCAGCGACGCACAGGATTCTCAAGGATCCGCAGGTTCTGCCTCAGCAGCAGATGCCGAACGGCCCGAGGCTGCACGACAGGAGCCTGTTTCCTCAGAGCCCGTGCAGCAGAAGGTTCCTTCACGCGAGTCGCGCCCCGAGCAGTCTTCGGGTCAGTCGCAGGGTAAGCCTACAGATGCGCGCGCCCAGTCCGATGCACGCGATTCGGCTGATTCGCGCGGTGCCGAGGCTCAGGCATCTTCCCGACCGGCTACTCCCCCGCGCGGCACTTCCCAGGTTCCTCCCACGCAGCAGCGTTTTGAGGGGCAGTCTCAGGCTCCCGTGAATCAGCAGCAGTCGGGCTTTGCCGCGCAGAGTTCTCAGGAGCAGAACGCTCAGAACCGGGGGCAGCAGGCTCAGCCTCAGCAGCCCGCACAGCCTCAACACGTTACTCAGGCCCAACAGCCCGGGCAATCTCAGCAGCCGCAGTCTTTTGAGGCCCAGCGTCAGCAAGAATTTGCCCAGCGTCAGCAGCAGGATTCTACACAGCGCCAGCAGAGCTTCAACCAGCAACAGCAGGGCTCTGATCAGCATCAAGGTTTTGCGCAGCAGAACCAGGGATCCGAGCAGCAGGGCCTAAGCGCCCAGTCCCAGCAGGGATTTGCCGGGCAGAACGCTCAGGAGCGAAGCGCTCAAGCGCAGGATCCGCGAACCCAGAGTACCCAAAGCCAGGGCGCTCAGAACCGAGACACCCAGGGTCAGAGTGCCCCGAACCAGAGTTCGCAGGCGCAGCAGTCCCAGAGTCGAGAGCAGCAGAGCCAGCAGGGGTTCGCTCAGTCGCAGTCTCAACAGCAGCAATCCGGCCAGGTGCGGCCCGGACAATCCCAGTCAGGATATTCTCAGTCCGGTCAGCCTCAGCAGGGACAGGGTCAGTCCGGTCAGTCGTACCAGGGACAACAGCCTCAGCAGGGGCAGGATCGGTCACGCTCGGGCTTTGGTGCGGGTGCCGCCGCTGGTGCTGTCGCAGGCGCCGCAGCGGGCGCGGGTGCAGCGGCCTCCTCCGGGGCGGGCGCATCCGGCGCTTCGGCTCAGCAGCAGGGTTCTCAGAGCCAGGGCGTGCAGGGTCAGAGCGCGCAGAGTCAGAACGCTCAACAGGATCAGGGCTCTCAGTCGGGGCAGAATCAGCAGCACTCGGTGCAGAATGCTTCGAACCAGCAGGGTAACCAGTTCCAGGGGCAGGGTCAGCCCAACCAATTCCAGGGCTCGCAGTCGCAGCAGAACCAGCCTCAGCAGGGTCAGTACCAGGCCGGTCAATCGCAGCAGTTCCAGCAGCAGAACGGTGCTCAGAATAATAACGTTCAGAACAGCGGTTTTGCTCAGGGTTCGTACAATCAGAACCAGTCGAACCAGAATCAGCAATACTCCGAGTCAAACACCTCGGATGCGCTCAACGGGTTCACTGCGGCGGCAGCATCCGGGTTCAGCGATTCACCGTATGCAAACGGTCAGACTCCCTTCAACCAGCCCGAGAAGCCGAAGCGCCCGTTCTTTGCGACTCCCGCCGGGTGGAGCGTAATTGCCGGTGCTGTGGCGCTGTTGATTATTATCATTCTGGTGCTGATTTTCACCCTGCCGCGCGGATCTTCCAATGCAGCAGCATCGGAAAGCCCCGCCGAGTCATCATCGGCAGCCCAGGCATCGTCAGAGAGCTCGGCAAGCTCATCGCCCGCCGAGCTGAAGAATGTTGAAGCGAAACTGCCCAGCGGCGATTTCAAGGAGTACAAGGGCAAAGATAAGCAGACCATCGATATCGAGAAGCCCAAGGGCAACGATTCGAAGGCTATCGTCTACTATGAGTTCACCCCCTCCAAAGAATCCAACTCGCGCCATTCCCTGGAGGGGCGCACGGGGGACGATAAAACTTCCAGCTTCGCTCTGTACACCTCCGCGCTGACCAAAGATAAAATCTCGGGCACCCTGTGGATGGACTTGAAGACTTCCAGCCCCACCCGCAAGGTGAATGTCGATAGTGAGGGCGAGTGGCTTATTCGCGTCTACGATGCTTCCTCCGCACCGAAGATTTCTAAGGGTGACAAGATCAGCGCCGCGTTCAATTCCTACGCCGTGATCTACTCGGGCGGCTCGGGCACCTTAGAGGCTGGCTACGAGCGCAGGCCGGTAATGAACCTGCGCGTGATGGATGCGGCCCGCTCGAACGATGTCATCTTGGAATCCAGCACCTCAGAGTTCCAGGGCACCGCGAAGTTTGACGCTTCCGAAGATGTTTACTTGGCGATTAACTCCTTCCAGGGCACCTGGAACGTTGGTATTCGCTAGGTAGCCGATAACTTCTTGGTCTAAACCGAGATAGAGAAGACCCCCGCATCGTCGATCACGATGCGGGGGTCTTCTGCACGGTTCGCAAGGCTATGCCGAGTTCGGGGCGTTTGCCGACTCTGCTGCAGGTTTGACCGAAGCGCTGCGTGCTTTCGGGGTGAGGGCCGCCCACCCCCACAGCAGAACGGTCACGATAAAGAGGCATACGATCGGCGTGCCACCCAGCGCAACACCCGGCGCAGCCAAGAATTCGAGCCCGTTCATATTCCACTGAGTCATGCCGCCGAGCACGCGCGGGGAAATATAGAGCCCCACAACGCCCACCCAGGTCAGGATGCGCGCCACAGTCACCGCGGCTGGCGGCAGATATGTGAAGAACTCGCCGAATGCATCCACAATAAGCACGAGAACCAGAAGCGGCAGAAGCACGTTATGATGCGACCAGCTGATCGGCGAGAGGCTGACCATGAGGAACCCGGTCACGGCAACCTGGGCGAGAGCCTTGTTGCGGCGTTCGAGCTGATAGAGAATCGCGGCGGTGAGCACGACGGAGAGCACCGCCAGCAGGTAGAAACAGAGCTTGGCGGCGGTTCCGTTCAGCCCATAGTGCATGAGCCATCCCTGAATCGAAATATTATCGACGAAGTTAATATCGCCCACACGCGAAGGATCTGAAACCGCGTGGAACCAGTACTGCGGGGCTTCTTGCGGCAGTAGCACAAAGCCGAGGGCAATGGTGGCGAGGAAGGTTGCACCGAGGGTGATAATGCCCTTCCAGTCGCGGCGCACCAGCAGAATAAGCCCGAACACGAGCGGAGTCAGTTTCAAACCGCCAGCGATACCGATGAGTACTCCGCGCGGCACACGGGTTGCTGGGCGCAGAAAATCGGCAAGAATCAGCACCATAATGATGGGGTTAATCTGCATAAGGTCGAAGGTACGCCGCCAGGGTCCGCAGAGCATTACCACTATGGTGAGTGCGGCGATCGTGCCGTAACGCCCGAGCTTATCCTGAAGCGGTAAGGGTCGGCCATGTGCATTGGCGTAGGAGTACATGATGCTGGAGAGCCACCAGGCGGCGGCGGTCGTAATAAGCACCATAATCGCCATACCCACCTTGAGCGGTATGAAGGCGAACGGCAGGAAGACCAGCGCCGCAAAGGGTGGGTAGGTAAACGGCAAATCCAGCACGCCGATGCTCACCATAGCGCGCCCATAAAGTTCTTTGTCGAAGCCTTCATTATCGAAAATGGTCATGGCACCCATGCGGTAGATCGAAAAATCCAGACCGCCGTAGGTGTTCACGAAGGCTTCAAAAATATAGCCGCCCACCACCATGAGGATGAGCGCCACTACTGCAAGTTTGCCCAGAACCGGAGTCTGAGCGCGGGATTCAGTCATGGCGTATTAGTACCTGTCTTACTGAGCTGAAGTTCTCGCCCTTTAGTGTAGCGTGGATATTCTGTTCGCCGAAAGATTATATTCCTCTTCGGGCATATACCCAGATGAGAGCCTGTCTTTCTGGGGCGACATCTGCTTACGTTAAATACATTGCTTGGGGCGTGGGATGCACACGCCAATCGTTGATGTGCAGCGAATGCGGTTCCTCCTCCTATGCGAACAAGCCACCCACGATATATTCCAAATACAAAATATATACTAGTCAGAATTATTTTCCGAAGATTTTTTGGGCTCAGGTTTTGTGTTGCCGTGAGTCTTATCCTGAGAGCTCTGCCCGGAAGACTCGGCGCCTTCACGCGGCTTCACCTTCGCCACCAAGTGCGTACCGCGTTGAGCTCGGGCGCGCCGCAGTCCATGACCTGCCGATTTTGCTGCCGCCGAAGATTTCGCTGCGGGTTTTTCATCGGTTTTTACGGAGGCGGCATCATCGCTGCCCTCGGCGGGCGCATCCTGTTCGGAAGATTCGGGGTCTTCGCTATCGTCCTGAACCTTCGCCTTCTTGGGCATCTCGGCGATGCGCACCGCGACCTCTAAGGCAAGCACCGCGAACGACGCATAGTAGACGATAATCGAGGGGTACAGATAAGGATTTTTCTGATTTACCCCCACCATCGTGACGGCGAAAACTGCCAGCTCAAGGACCACCACCACAAGCTGTTTGGCAGACCCGCCCGGATTCCTCATCATCAGGTACAACGCCATCAGCGTAAAGAGAACGGGAAAGAAGATCTGCCCCGCCACCGCCATTCCATCTTGGTCGTAAGCGTAAATAGCGAGCGCTTGCATTACGGCGGCAACGGCGGCGAGAGGGGCGAGAGTCAGATACTTCATAGGGCTATTCTAGCGTTTACCACTCGCCGGTACCTTACTGTATGACGGCTCACGCAAAGCCAAAATTCGCATGATTCGGGCAATATAATGGAACTATATGCACTGTGACTAAAAGCGATCGAAAGACAACACCGTGAGCGAGAATCCCCATAAGCCCACTTCTCCGGGTTCTAACTCAGAAGGATCAACCGGCCGCGATACCGGTCGTGGCGGCGCATCCTCAAAGCCGAGCGCGGCGCAAAATTCTGCACGGTCCGGGGCCGATGTTTCGGGTTCCGGCAACGATGGACTCACAATTGGGATGCGCCCCACCGAACTCCCCGGCGCCTCGCTAACGCCCGAGGAGATTGCTAAGCGCGCCTCCGGTCGGGGCAGTTGGCACCGCCGCGCATCGAAGCCGGTATCGTACTGGATGTTTGGCGTTATTATCGCGATTCTGGTGCATCGCTTTATCCCCAAGGGCGGCTGGATGATTGTGCATATGGTGACTTTGGGGCTGATTACGAATTCGATTCTGATCTGGAGTCAGCACTTCACCGAAGCGCTCATGAAAATTAAGATTCCTGACTCGGCTCGCGGTATTCAGGTCACACGTATTTTTGCGCTTAACGGCGGTATTGTGCTGCTGATGGCGGGCATGATTCTGCAGGATCTCATGCCGCAGTTCTATCCCCTGACGGTTGTCGGCGCGCTGGCGGTGGGCGCTATGGTCGCCTGGCATGGCTATGCGCTTCTTCGCCAGGTCAAACAGGCGCTTCCCTCGCGGTTTGGCGCCACGATTCGTTTCTATATCGCCGCCGCGTTCCTGCTTCCCGTCGGTGCCGTACTGGGCGCGATGACGGCACTGCCTGGTTTGCGGGGCACACTGCATTCGCAGTTTATGCTCGCGCATGAGGCCGTGAATGTCCTCGGGTTCGTGGGTATTACGGTGGTTGGTACCCTGATTACCTTCTGGCCTACGATGCTGCGCACCAAGATGGTCGAAAACGCTTTGGGAACCAGCGTGCGCGCCCTCATTCTGATGTGTGTGGGCGTTGGGGTTACCACGCTCGCTTCACTCTTCGGGATGCGCCCCCTCGCGGGCGCGGGCCTGCTCGTGTATCTGCTGGGGCTGCTGATCGTGGCGTGGGTGATGGTGCGAACCCTTCGTACGAAGCGTCCCACAGAGTTCCCACCAATGTCGGTGGGTGCAGGTTTTATCTGGCTTATTATCGGCGTGGTGTGGACTGCTGGCTTGGTGTTTACCACCCCGTTTGAGGAGCTTCGCATGAGCGAGGTAACCCCCATTTTCGTGGCGGGTTTCCTGCTTCAGGTGCTTCTAGGGGCTATGAGTTACCTGCTTCCCCAGCGTATGGGCGGCGGACCCGCCGTGGTGCGCGCATCCAATAAGGAGTTCAGTAGGCTTGCCGCCGGGCGCGTGACGGTTGTGAACTTGAGCCTTATTATTTTCATGCTGCCGAATGCGCTTACGGGTTCTTGGGTGAAGGTCGCTGTCTCTGCCGTGGGTGCGCTCGGTTTGTCTTCGTTCCTGCCGTTTATGGTGCGCGGCGTTAAGGCTTCGGTCAATACCCGGAAAGAGATGATGGCGGCGCGGGCGCGCGGCGAGAAGCCTGCCCCTGTCACGGAGGTCAAACAGGAACCCGTGAATCATACCCGACAGACCCTTTTCGGTGCGCTTGCGGTGATTCTGGCGCTGACCTTGGGTATTGCGGCCGATCCCAGCTCGGTAGGCTTCAACTTTATAGGTGGTTCTACGGCGACCGGCACGGGGCAGACCACAACGCTGAAGGTCAAGGCAACCTCAAACTACCGGTTTACGCCCGATACCGCGCAGGTTCCGGTGGGTAACCGCCTGGTGATTGAGGTGACGAACGACGATCAGGGCATGACCCACGACCTCACCTTCGCCAACGGCGCGAAAACCGGAACGCTGAACCCCGGTGAGACAAAGAGCGTGGATGTTGGCGTGGTGACCTCCGACCTTGAGGGCTGGTGCTCGGTTGCCGGGCACCGCCAGCAGGGCATGGTATTTCACGTGAAAACCACCGGCAATAATCTGCAGGCGAACGGGCATCACGGGGGCGCATCCGGCGGTAATAACGGGTCAAATGGCTCGGGCACAAATACGAACCTGCTGACCGCGCAGAACGCGAATATTGATATGCACGCATCCCCCGGCAAAGATCATGAGCGCCGTGACCCGGTGCTGCGTCCCGTGCCTGCGGGCGAGAAACGTGACGGTAAGACCGTGCACAAGATGACCATGGATGTGCAGGAGCTCGACCGCGAAATTGCACCCGGGCTTGATGTGAAGGCGTGGACATTCAACGGTTCGTATATGGGCCCGGTGCTGCACGGTAAGCTGGGCGACGTCTTCGAGATTACCCTGGAGAACAACGGTTCGATGGGGCATTCGCTCGACTTCCACGCGGGCATGGTTTCGCCCGATAACACGATGAAAACCATTGCCCCGGGCGAGAAGCTGACCTACCGTTTTGAGGCTACCGGCTCTGGTATTTGGCTGTACCACTGCTCGACCGCACCCATGAGTCTGCATATGGCGGCAGGCATGTATGGTGCCGTCATTATCGACCCGCCGAATCTGGAACCGGTAGATCATGAGTATGTGATGGTTCAGAATGAAACATACCTGACCGATACGGGGCAGACTGCGGCTGACGGTAATAAACTTGCCGAAGTTTCCTCTGACGGCATTGCGGCGGGCACCCCCTCGCTCACCATGTTCAATGGGCACGCCACCCAGTATGTGAATCAGCCTTTGGAGGTGAAAACCGGCGAGCGCGTGCGCATCTGGCTGCTGGCTGCGGGACCGTCGAAGGGCATGAGTTTCCACGTGGTCGGCTCGCAATTTGACACCGTTTATAAGGAGGGCGGCTACCTGCTTCGGGACGGCAGAGATCCGTATGGGGAAACCGGCGGTCACTCGCAGGCACTCGATTTGGATCCAGCGCAGGGTGGTTTTGTTGAGATGCAGTTCCGCGAACCCGGCACGTACACGTTCGTGAATCACCAGTTCGCCGAGATGGAACGCGGCGCTATGGGGCACATCAAGGTGACGGATAAGTAGTCCGGGCAGT